>Ga0209169_10001168_pt1 | contig 15908 bp, 10 predicted proteins | sample HubBroMetageWRM4_FD_188346 | JGI IMG/M metagenome (GOLD analysis project Ga0209169, IMG submission 188346) | Warmed soil microbial communities from the Hubbard Brook experimental Forest, New Hampshire - Hubbard Brook CCASE Soil Metagenome WRM 4... | ecosystem: Environmental > Terrestrial > Soil... | reverse complement strand
ACTATGCCTCCGGAGTTGATTCACGCCTTCGGCACACTCAAGAAAGCTTGCGCGCTGGTAAATCAGGATCTTGGAAAACTTCCTCCTGACCTCGCCAAGCTCATCGTGCAAGCCGCCGACGAAGTGATCGCCGGCAAATTGGATGACCAGTTTCCGCTGCGCATCTGGCAAACCGGAAGCGGCACGCAGACCAACATGAACGTGAATGAGGTCATCTCCAATCGTGCGATTCAAATTGCGGGCGGAGAAATGGGATCGAAGAAGCCCGTCCATCCAAACGATCACGTCAACATGTCGCAGTCGTCGAACGACACCTTTCCCACCGCGATGCACATCGCCGCCGCGGAGCGAGTAAAGAACGCGCTCATTCCGGCGATCAAAACCGTGCGCGATGCTATCGCAGCCAAAGCAATAGAATTTGAAAACGTAGTGAAGATCGGACGCACGCATCTGCAAGATGCTGTGCCATTAACTGTAGGACAGGAATTCAGCGGCTGGGCAAATTTGCTGGATCGCGACATCAAGCGCCTGGAGCAGGTTCTCGACGGTCTTTACGATCTGGCAATCGGCGGAAGCGCCGTAGGAACAGGCCTGAACACACATCCCGAATTCGCCGATCGCGCCGCAAAAAAGATCGCAGAGCTTACGGGACTTCCCTTCCGCTCCCATCCCAACAAATTCGCCGCGCTTTCAGCGCACGATGAGATCGTGTTCGCGCAAGGCGCATTAGAAACGCTAGCCGCATCTCTAATGAAGATATCTAACGACATTCGCTGGCTTGCATCCGGTCCGCGCTGCGGCTTAGGTGAGTTATCGATTCCAGAAAACGAACCTGGATCGTCCATCATGCCCGGCAAAGTCAATCCCACGCAATGTGAAGCCATGACGATGGTCTGCGCACAGGTTCATGGAGCGACAGCCGCAGTAGGATTCGCCGGATCGCAAGGCAATTTTGAGCTCAACGTATTCAAGCCAGTGATCATCTACAACTTTCTACACTCAGTAACGCTGATCACCGACGCCTGTCACGGCTTCGTAGATTACATGGTTAAAGGCATCGAAGTCGACCGCGCTAAAGTCGACTGGTACGTAAAGAATTCCCTGATGCTGGTAACGGCACTGGCTCCAAAGGTTGGATACGACAAGGCCGCGCACATCGCGCACACAGCTCACGTCAATAAGAGCAGCCTGCTCGAAGCAGCCTTGAAGCTCAACTATCTCACGCGCGAAGAATTCGACCTGCTGATGAAACCGGAGAAGATGACGCGCCCATAAAGGTCAAAGGTGAGAGGTCAGCGTGCAGAGGTGAAATCGCAGAGTCACCGGCCACGTTATTGTGGCATGGTTTCAAACTTCTGCGATCTGACCTCCGCCTTCTGACATGGCTTGCTATTGCGGGGTTGCGGTGATCGGCACCGGCGCGTTCTTAGGCGTGCTCAGGTAACCAGTGATCTTGTTCTTGTCGACGGTCCACGCCACGAGTTCATAGAGCATGTGGTCGCGCCCGGTATAGAACTGCACCGGCTCACTCTGGTTCCGATCTTTTTTCTCGATGGTTTTATCGTCCGCAGTGACATCGAGCGTGTACTTACCCTTTTTAGGATCGGTCTTCTTGAGCTGCAAGGCCACGGTTGAAAACGCCTGCGGTTTGGCACCTTTCAATAGCGTGAACTCATAGTATTGTCGGTCACCCTTGTGTTTGAGGGCTTCCAGATCGCTGCGCGTATTGGCAATGAGTCCGCTCTGCTGTCCGAGATCGCCGATGGTGCTCTGCAGCTTCGCGATGGTCGCGTCGAGCGACGCCCTGGTAGCAGCGACGTCGGTCTTCACCCCGCCGACGTCGGTCTTCACGGTTCCGACTTCTCCGGCGACAGCGTTTACATCTTTTTTCTCTTCTTCCGCTTGCGCTGAGATGCGTGCCGAAGCTGCTTGTTGTGCACGCTGTAGCTCGCCAGCGCGAGTCGCCAGTTCTTTCTTGGTCATGCCGATTTGTTGGGCCAGAGTCTCGGAGTCGGCCTCGGCGGACTGCATGCGCTTGGTGAGATCGCCAATATCCTTTTGGCTGGCAGCTTGATCTTGCGTGATCTTGTCGAGCTTGACGTGCTGATCATAAAGGGCATATCCCGATGCGCCGACATAGGCAATGGCCAGCACAATAAGGATCCATTTGCCGATATTGCTCTGCGGTTCGGGTTGGTAAACGTTCGGTTGCTCGCCTTCAGCCATAGTGGTTGGTCTCCGGTTCAAGTTGAAGTGGATTGTAGAGCTTATTGTTTGTGAGATGCAGGTTGCTGTCAATTGCGTTTCAGGTTCCAGGCCCGACGTAACTTGCAGCTAGAATAAAAGCGTGAAGAGCTGGGACGCGATCATTATTGGAGCTGGCATCATTGGGCTCTCGCTTGCGATCGAACTAAACACGCGAGGGCTACGAGTGCTGATCGTAGAAAAAGGCGAACCGGGACGCGAAGCATCCTGGGCCGCCGGTGGCATGCTGGTTGACTCCGCTTTCGAAACACGGCCCGAACTCTGCGAACTGGCGAAGGCGAGCGCCGCTATTTATCCCGAGTTCGTTCATGAACTTGAGGATGAATCGGGGGTAAAGATTGATCTGCGATCCAACGGGACAATCGTTTTAACCCGTATGAGGACGGAGCTTCATTCCGTTTTGGCCGAGCACAGCTCCGTTACCACGCAAGCGTATCCGCTGCCTCGACCACTTGCAGAGTTGGAGCCGGCGCTTCGGATCACTGAAACTGAAATGGCTGCTCTGTTTGTGAAGGAACGCTGCGTTGATCCTCGGGATTTGACCTCAGCGGCCATCGCCGCGGCGAGGCATCGGGGTATCGATTTTTCGTCTGGAGACCATGTGATTGGGGTGGAAGTGGCGGATGGGAGGATGTCCGGCGTCCGCACCAACAAGACGCAGTTTTCCGCAGGCATGGTAGTGAATTGCGCCGGTGCCTGGGCTGGGCAGATTGGGCCTTACCAATTCCCGACACGTCCTGTTAAAGGACAAATGCTGTGCGTCGTCATGCCGAAGAAGGAATTAGTCCGCCACGTGGTGCGGACGCCGGATGTTTATCTCATCCCACGGAGCGACGGGCGAATGCTGATCGGAGCAACTGTCGAAGAAGCAGGATTCGACAAGCAGACGGTGCCGGAGACGATTCTAAAGTTACGACAAGCAGCGCTCGATCTCGTGCCGAAATTGGCCGATGCGCGAATTTTGGAAGCTTGGGCAGGTCTACGTCCAGGAACACCGGACGGGCTGCCGATTCTAGGTGCAACGCCGACGCTTGGATATTTTGTTGCTACGGGACATTTTCGTGATGGGATTCTGCTTGCGCCAGTAACGGCCAAGATTATGGGCCAGATGATGACGGCGCAGAATCCGCAGATTGATATATCGAGATTTTCGGCTGAGCGCTTTGCCAGCTAAGGAAAGCGAGGTGTCCATTGAAATGCCTCCCACTAAAGAGCCGCAGTCCAGATTCCGGTATACTAAACCGTTTTGGGTAGTCATCTTGAGTGAGTATCCGCGCCCAGCGCATTAGAAAGGCTACAGACCATGGCATCCCCCGCAGTAGATTTTGCCCGGAGCAATCAACCCCGTTTTCTCAACGAACTCAAGAACCTTCTCCGCATCCCCAGCGTAAGCACACTCGATGAACATAAAGGCGACGTGCAAAAGGCTGCGGAATTTGTCGCTACCGAGTTGCGTCGCATCGGCATGAACAATGTCGAGATCATTCCCACCAAAGGACACCCCTTACTCTACGCCGACTGGTTGCATGCCCCGGGCAAGCCCACGGTTTTGATGTACGCGCATTATGATGTGCAGCCGCCCGATCCCGTCGACGAATGGAAGACGCCCCCGTTTGATCCCACTGAGCGCAATAACAACCTTTATGCGCGCGGCGCGGTCGACGACAAAGGCCAACTCTGGATGGAAGTGAAGGCGCTCGAATCGCTCATGCAGGCCCATGGCGGCAAATTGCCCATCAACGTCAAAGTGATTTTTGAAGGCGAAGAAGAAGTGGGCGGTGAATCGATTGCCGCATACGTCCGCAAAGAGAAGTCGAAATTGAAGGCTGATTTCGCGTTGGTCTGCGATACAGAGCTATTCGCGCCCGACCTGCCGACACTCTGCGTGGGGTTGCGTGGACTGGTTTACACAGAGATTGAGGCCGTCGGAGCCAAAACCGATTTGCACTCCGGCATGTACGGCGGCGCTGCGCCCAATCCGCTGTTTGCGCTGGTTGAGATCATTAGCAAGCTGAAAGATGCGAAGGGCAAAATACTGATTCCGGGATTTTACAAAGGAGTCAAGAAACCCAGCAAAGATGAGTTGAAGGCGTGGAAGCGGCTGCCATTTAACGAGGAGCATTATCGCAAGACTGAAGTCGGATCGAAAGTGCTGACGGGCGAGCCGGGATATTCGGTGCTTTACAGAACTTGGGCGCGTCCAACACTCGAAGTACACGGCATGCCGGGCGGGTTTGTGGCTCCAGGAGCGAAGACGGTGATTCCGGCGAAGGCGTCGGCAAAAATTTCCATGCGGCTTGTACCGAATCAGGATCCGGAGGACATTTTCAAGCGTTACGCTGCGTTCGTCAAGAAACACACGCCAAAGGGAATCGAAATCAAGATCAAGGTCTATAGCAAAGGCCCGGCATGCGTTGTCGGCACCGACAACGAGTACGTTCAGGCAGCAACTGAAGCTCTGCACGACACGTTCAAGAAAGAGACCGTGTTTATTCGCTCTGGCGGATCGATTCCAATCGTGACCGACTTTCAGGATGTGCTGAAGATTCCATCGGTCATGATGGGGTTTGGGCTTCCCGACGACAATCTGCATGCTCCGAACGAAAAGTTTCATATTCCGAATTTCCATCGCGGAATTGAGACGATTTGTTTGTTCTTTGAAAAGTTAGGATAAGGCGGGTAATGTGCCTTCACTTAATTTCGCCCCGCGGCGGAGACGCGACAAGCCGCGTCTCTACCCTATAGCAGTTGTGTACGAACCCTCGCGGTAATCCCCAATTCCGCGCCTTAAGGTAAAATACATGTTTGAGGAAGTGGCATGCGTACAAGGGTTTTCGCATCGGTCGCGCTGTTTTTTCTGGTCACAATGATGGCGGCACCGTGGCTTCAATCGGAAGCTGATGAGGACATCCCACATTTCAATACGGCTCCTCCCGCAGCGAGCACCAAGCTTCCTCCGATTCTGACGAAGGACCAGCTTTGGGGTGCGAACGGACAATTTCCATATCAGACGCACGCTTACGAGTTGGCAGCGAAGATTCCCAAAGTCCTATATCAGCAACCGTGCTACTGCCACTGTGATCGCAACATGGGACACAACAGTCTGCACAGTTGTTTTTCTGGAACGCATGGGGCTGAGTGCGGAACCTGCCTCAGAGAACTGTATTACACCTACTCCATGCACAAGCAGGGCAAGACAGCGCAGCAGATTCGCGCGGGCATCATCAAGGGCGATTGGAAAACGATCGACCTGGAAAAAGCAGACAGCATTAACTGATTCTGAACCAAATTTTGAACTAAAGGCGGTTTGATGGCACTGAAGGTTACGCACAGAAAACAAGTGACTGAAGATCCTCGGCATACCCAAGCTGTCCAAAATTACGAGTCCGGGCTGCGCGCGTTGCAGGAGCACAAGTTCGAAAAGGCCAAAGGCCACCTGCAAAAAGTACTGAGCGGGCCGAACAAGTCTTTGGTCGACCGGGCGCAGGTGCATCTGCTTACTTGCGACAAACATCTGGATACCCCTGCGATCCAGTTCAAGACGACGGAAGAGCATTACGACTACGCGGTGTCGCTGATCAACACTGGCGACTATGTAACCGCGCGTGAGCATCTCGACAAGCTCCTGAAACAAAATCCCAAGGCGGAGTATGTTCTGTACGGGCTGGCGGCATTGCATTGCCTGACCGGCCATGTAGAAGAATCGCTCAAGACACTGGATGAGGCAATTCAGGTGAAACCGGGGCTTCGCTTCCAGGCGCGAAACGATACTGACTTCCAGAATCTGGCGGAAGATCCGCGCTTCACAGAGTTGCTCTATCCAGATCCGGGCGCCGAATCTGAGCCTCAGGAAGAAGAAGCGAGCGCTTACTAGCTGCTCGTAATCACTGCCAACTGAGTCGTATGCTTCCCCAGCCGCGCGTCAATTCATCCGAAACCGGCAAAGCTGGTCCCGAACTGCGCGTGGTCGCAATCGGCGGCGGTACCGGTCTTTCTACGCTGCTGAAGGGCCTGAAGCGCTATGTCACGACGCCGGCGCTTGCCACCTTCGGCCAGCCGACCATTCACGAATTATGCGGAGTGGTGACGGTAAGCGACGACGGCGGGTCGAGCGGCCGCCTCCGCAAAGAGTTCAACATGCTCCCGCCAGGCGACATACGCAATTGCATTGTTGCCCTCTCTGAAGACGAAGCCCTACTCTCGAGACTGTTTCAGCATCGCTTTCAAAAAGGCTCTGGACTCGAAGGCCATAGCTTCGGAAATCTATTCTTGGCCGCCCTGACTTCGATCACCGGCGACTTTGCTGAGGCGGTACGACTGTCTTCGGAAATTCTGCTCACTCGCGGCCATATCTATCCAGCCACTATGTCGAGCGTGGAACTGGAAGCATCGTTAGAAGACGGCACGCGCGTTCGAGGCGAAACCAACATCACGGCGAGCAAAGGCAAGATTTGCGAGCTCGCTCTGATTCCTCCCGACGTCGAGCCGCTTCCGCAAACTTTAGAAGCCATTGCCACCGCCGACCTCATCACTATCGGCCCCGGCTCATTATTTACCAGCTTGATTCCGAATTTATTGGTTCGCGGAATTCCGGATGCTATCGCGGATTCCCGAGCAATTAAAGTATTTGTTTGCAATTTGATGACGCAGGTTAATGAAAGTCTTAGTTTAAGTGCATCCGATCACATCCGCGCGCTCAATCAACACGCCGGAGTGCAGTTATTTGACTATGCGCTGATCAATCGCAAGGCAGCTTCCCCCGAGATGAAAGCGAAGTACGCACTCGAGGGAGCTTCGCAGATCGTCATTGATCTGGAGGCAATCGAGGCTCTCAACGTTTGTCCGGTGCTTGGCGATTATTTGGACGAAGGCGAAGTGGCGCGACACGCTACCGACCGCGTTGCTCATGATCTGATGGCCCTCATGGCACAGGCACCCGATCGGCAGACGATTCGGAGTTGATTATGGAGCGACGGGCGTCTCGCCCGTTCGCCACGTCATTCGCGGTATATTGACTGAGCATGGCAAAAGCGCCTGAAACGAAGAAAAAGACTAGACCAGCAGCTTCCCAATCGAATCCACAGCCTCCGCGTATCGCTATTGCGATCATGGCGGCGGGCAAAGGCACGCGGCTTAAATCGAAACATCCTAAAGTTTTGCATGAGGTCGGAGGCAAGCCGATCCTCGCGCACGTAATTGCCACCGCGCAAAAAGTCGTTCCCGCAAAAGACATCTACGTGATCATCGGCCATGAGGCGGAGCGTGTGCGTGAGGCGGTTGCCGGCACGGGCGTCAAGTTCGTGTTGCAGGCCCAGCAGCGTGGCACCGGGCATGCCCTCATGGTGGCGCGAGATGCCCTCTTAGGCCATGGCAATCACTCTGACTATGACCAGATCATCGTGCTCTCCGGAGACGCTCCACTGATTACGGCGGATACCGTAAAGAAGCTTAGAGACTTCCATGGCGCGCAGAAAGCGGCCATGACTCTGCTCAGCGCCGAACTGGACGATCCTTATGGCTACGGGCGCGTCATTCGCAAAGGCAAAGGGGCGGAGGTGCAGGCGATTGTTGAAGAGAAGTCGGCGACTCCACGGCAAAAGAAAATCCGCGAAATCAATTCCGGATTTTATGCATTCTCTGCGCCCGCGTTGTACGAACACATTGACCGCCTTTCCACCAAGAACGCGCACGGTGAGTATTATCTGACCGATATGGCGGGGGTGTTCAACAAGGCTCGCAAGAAAGTGGTTGCGATCAAGACCGAGAATGCTGGTGAAGTGCTAGGTAGTAATACGCGGGTGGAGATGATGGACCTGGACGCACGGCTGCGGCTGGCCAAATGCCACGAGTTGATGGCGGAAGGCGTGACCATCTTTTATCCGTATACGTGCATGATTGACAGCGCTGTGGAAGTTGGCGCCGATACGGTCATCGAGCCCTTTGTGCAGTTGCTGGGCGAAACCAGAATCGGTGCCGATTGCCGCATCCGCTCCTACAGCGTAATCACCAGTTCGGTTATTGGCGACCGCGTAATGGTGAAGCCGGGAACGATTATGGAAGATTCACACGTGTCTGCAGGGGCTGTCCTCGGACCCTACACTCACATGCGGCCCGGAACGGATGTGGGTGAAGGCGCTCACCTCGGGAATTTTGTCGAGACCAAGAAAATCAAGCTAGGCAACGGCTCGAAGGCGAATCATCTTACGTATCTGGGCGACGCGGAAATCGGTGAAGGCGTGAACATTGGTGCGGGCACCATCACCTGCAACTACGACGGAGTGAACAAGCACAAGACGGTAGTCGAAGACGGCGTATTCGTCGGCAGCGATTCGACCCTCGTCGCACCAATAAAAATTGGCCGCGGCGCTTACGTTGCGGCCGCAAGTTGCATCACAGAGGACGTGCCAGCCGAGGCCCTAGCTTTCGGGCGTGCTCGACAGAGCATAAAAGAAGGTTGGGCAAAGGCAAAACGCGAGGCACAGAAGGAGAAACGCCCTTAGTGGAACGATGGGCATCTCGCCCGTCCAGACCAGAGTGTGGCCGCTAGGCGCGTCTCTCCACTTTGAATTGGACTACACTAGACCCGAAGCAAGCCATGACACCGAAACCTCCAACTCAGGAACTATCGCCGGTCCGTTACGATGTTTCGCTGCTCACGGCAGAAGATTTTTATTTATTCAACGAGGGCAGCCACTATCGCATTTACGACAAGATGGGTGCGCACCTGGTCGAATCAAGAGGAAGCAAAGGCACTGTGTTCAGTGTCTGGGCGCCCAATGCTACCAAGGTATCGGTAATTGGCAGCTTCAACGGCTGGAACCCGCAATCTCATCAGTTGCAGGCTCGGGGTTCGTCAGGAATCTGGGAAGGCTTCATCCCCGGCGTAGACAAAGGCACATTGTACAAGTTCCATATCGATTCCAACCGGCACGGTCACGAGACTGAGAAGGCCGACCCGGTAGGACTTTTCACCGAGAAACCGCCGCGGACGGCTTCCGTGGTCTGGGACCTCGACTACCAATGGAACGACGCTGCCTTTCTGGAGAAGCGTGCCGGCGTCAACTCGCTGCACGCTCCCATGTCGATCTACGAGGTTCATCTCGGCTCCTGGATGCGCGTTCCCGAAGAAAATAACCGTTCGTTAACCTATCGTGAGATCGCGCCTCGTCTCGCCGACTACGCAAATAAATTAGGGTTCACCCACGTCGAGCTGCTCCCCATCATGGAGCATCCCTTTTACGGTTCGTGGGGATATCAGACCACGGGATATTTCTCGCCCACAGCGCGTTATGGCACGCCGCAGGATTTCATGTATCTGGTGGACTACCTGCACCAGCACAATATTGCGGTCATTCTCGATTGGGTCCCGTCGCATTTCCCTACCGACGGTCACGGCCTCGCCTTCTTCGACGGCACGCATCTGTTCGAGCACTCCGACTCGCGGCAGGGATTCCATCCCGATTGGAAGACGCTGATCTTCAACTACGGCCGCACTGAGGTGCGCAGCTTCCTAATGTCGAGCGCCATGTTCTGGCTGGATAAATATCACGCTGACGGCCTACGGGTTGACGCTGTCGCATCGATGCTTTATCTCGATTACTCGCGCAAACAGGGTGAATGGATTCCTAACAAATTTGGCGGACGCGAGAACCTCGAGGCCATCGACTTTCTGCGCCGATTCAATCTCGAAGCCTATAAAGAGCATCCCGACATTCAGACCTACGCGGAAGAATCGACCTCCTATCCCATGGTCTCGCGTCCCACCCATCTTGGTGGCCTCGGTTTCGGCATGAAGTGGGACATGGGCTGGATGCACGACACGCTCAACTATTTTCAGAACGATCCCATTTTTCGTCAGTATCACCACAATTTGCTGACTTTTCGGATGCTGTATTCATTCCACGAAAATTTCGTTCTCCCTTTGAGCCATGACGAAGTTGTGCACGGAAAAGGTTCGCTGATCAACAAAATGCCTGGCGACGACTGGCAGAAGTTTGCCAATCTGCGCCTGCTGCTCGGCTACATGTTCGCGCAGCCGGGCAAGAAGCTGCTTTTCATGGGCTGTGAGTTTGGCCAGTATCGCGAGTGGTCGCACGACCGCAGCCTCGACTGGAATCTACTGGAGCGTCCGCTCAATCGTGGGCTCGTGAACTGGGTCGAGCAACTCAATCGTGTCTATCGCAGCGAGTCTCCACTGCACTGGTTCGATAACGATCCCCAGGGTTTCGAATGGGTCGACTGCAATGATGCGCCGACCAGCGTGATCTCGCTGCTGCGCAAAGGCAAAGATGATGCGGGCGGGGAGAATCCGGTTCTCGTCGTCTGTAATTTCACCCCCGTACCGCGGCTGGGATACATGGTTGGCGTTCCATCCGGCGGCTACTGGAAAGAAATTCTCAACAGCGATGCCCTTGAATATGGCGGGAGCGGCTCCGGCAATATGGGAGGCACCGAGGCTCTCGCCGAAAAAACTCACGGCCGTCCATTCTCTCTCCGGCTAACGCTACCGCCTCTCGGCGCGCTGTTTCTACGAAAAGCCTAGCCCAAGGCAGGTACCTCTGATACTTCCGATAATGCGGGACGTTTGTGTACTCTAAGAGTCTGTGCCCTTGAAAACTCAGGGGAGAAGAACTGAGGAGAGTTTCCTCAGGAGAAAAAGTTATGGCTATGGCAATACCGAAAATAGTTTTCGCGGTCACGATAATGATGACAACATTGCTGGCGCTCGCTGTCATCGGACTGTCGCAAACGGCATCGCAGAGTGTATCCGCTCAAAGTAGACCGGCGCAAGCGATACCAGATTCACCCGCACCAGACTCAGTTGCACCAGAGCCGACTGCTTCAAAGCCAGGCAAAGCCAGCAAATCAAAGAATGAGACATTGACAGTCGCAGGTTATCCCGGCGAAGTGCCGATCGTTCAACTCAACGACAAGTCCTACGTTGACCTCGAACAACTGGCACGCCTGACCAAAGGATCGCTAACCTTCAAAGCTGACCAGATCATTCTCGCTTTCTCCGCTACTGTTGCTACACCCGCCCAGCCAGCAGAGCTGCCCAAGCCAAAAACCGGCTTCACCAAAGGATTCGAGCAGGCGAGCATCGAACAAATGGGAGTCATCCGGGAATGGCGAAGCGGGATCGCGTATGCGATTGAGAAAAGCTATCCACTCGGGGACGACTGGGTCGCGGCACAGCGCAGAAACGCGGACAAAAGCCTGGCTCTGGCCACCGCCGCCGCATCGACGGAAGACGATCACAGTGCCGTACCTCTGCTTTCCGCCGAACTGAACCATATACAGACTTTAAGCGACAACTATCTTGCCATGCGCCAGAATGCGCAATACATACCGCCCGACTTTTTGGATAGCGATTCTCAGAGTCAGCAGGTCCTGAATTGCGCACGGGGCCTTGCCGCCATGTTTGCCGGAGGCAGATTCGAAGATGTGGCAGAGTGTCACTGAGTTTATCCCAGCATGACCGGGCAAAGACTTTGTGCCCTCGACGGCTAAGGATGGCTAGCGGCTGCATCTGCTTTCGCATCCGCCTTCAAATCTGTTTTCAAATAACGATCAAACCATCCCAGCAGCCGCTCCGTAACGTCGCGCTGATGCGCTGGCTGAAGAAACGCGTGGCCTTCCCCTGGATAGACCACCAACTGCGTTTCTACTCCCAAGGTCTTCAGCGCGTGCCAGAACTCGCGCGATTGCGGCTCTGGCACCTCGCCATCGCGTTCGCCAACTAAAACCAGCGTAGGCGTCTTGACGTTCTTGATGAAGGTCATCGGTGCGCTCTTCGCATATACCGCAGGATCGTCATATACCGACGCACCAAAATAAGGAATCATCCACTCGTCGATGTCGTTCTCACCGTAATAGCTCAACCAGTTCGACAAGCCCGCGCCAGCTACCGCAGCAGCGAAACGATTGGTCTGGGTTACGGCCCACATCGTCATATATCCGCCGTAGCTCCAGCCGGTGATTCCGAGGCGCTGATTGTCGACGGGCAACGTTTTCACTACCTCATCGACGCCGGCCATAATGTCGCGGAAATCTCCATAACCAAAATCTTTGATATTCCCCTGCGTAAATTTCTCACCCTGCCCGTAACTGCCACGCGGATTGGGATAGAGCACGAAATATCCGCGCGCAGACAATTCATATGTATTGAAGCCACGGCGCGGCCATGCGGGGCGCACACCAGCCGCAGGTCCGCCGTGCGTAACCACGACCATGGGATAGCGGCGGCTGGAATCGTAATCTCGCGGATAGAGCAGCCAGCCTTGAATATGCATGGCGTCACTAGGCCCGTCGCTTGCCCAGTGCACGCTCTTCATCTCACCCCACTGCGGATGGATGTCGTCGTTGTAATGCGTCAGTTGTTGCCACTTGCCAATCGGTCCGACCCACACCTCAGAGGCGTGTGCCGGCGAATTTCGCAGCACAGCAGAATTTCCACCATCCGCCGAAAACGAAACCGTGAGCGATTCCGGCCCGGACCACAGCTTCGAAACCTTTCCGCTGGAAAGCTCAACAGAAGAAACTCCCGACTCGCCGTCGATGTTTTCTGTAAATAGAATCTCGTTGCTCGACTTCCAGAAGATTCCATTTGGCGAAGCCGCGATTCCGGGAGTCACATTACGCGCACTTTTTTGGCTCGCACTTCCTTCGCCTGCGGGCACGACAAAAATATCGCCACCAGTCGAGCCTTCATCGCTCATCAGCCCTTCAATGAAAGCAACGTTCTTACCATCCGGCGACCAGCGCGGCTTTGCGATCTGCCAGTGCGGCTTGTAAATCTCGGTCAGTCCTGTTTCCGCTAAGCCAAGGGTATAAAGCTTCGCAACCCACCAATTCGGATCGCCAGCGCCGTGCGCCGCGATGATCGCAAAGCTCTTGTTGTCGGGCGACCAGTCGTATTCGTAGACATACATGTCCGCGGGCGACAACTGCCGGACATTCCCCGACGCAACGTCTACGACCGTGAGCCGCTGCTCGTAAATTTTGCTCTCGACCTGTCCAGTCTCAGCCGTCATCGGCTGCAAAGGACCGGCAGCGCGTGGCGCATTTTCAGTAAACAAGAAAGCCACTGATTTTCCATCAGGCGACCATGTCGGATCGGACAAAAATCCTGTGAGACTGGTCAGCTTCTTTAAGTTCTCACCATCGGCGTCGGCCACGTAGAGTTCGTTTTGGCCGGAAGTATCCGCGTCTGAAAGAAAAGCCAGCCGCTTGCCATCCGGAGCCCATGCAATATCCTGCTCGTTTCGAGCGCTGTCGCCAGCGGAAACACGGTGCGGCTTGGAATGGGATGACTTTAAATCGTTGACATGATCCGAGGCATAATCCGAGACAAAGATGGCCGTTCCGTTCCGCGCTCCCGCCTGGCTCGCAACCGATTCAACCCACGCTACGCGATTTCCAGTCGGAGAAATCGCCACCTCGTTGAAGTTGCGCACGGAATCAATAGCGGTCTGCGCGAACGCTATCGCAGCGCAAGAGAATGCAACTTGAAAGCAGAAGCAGAGAGCCAGCAATCGAATTCGATTTGTGTTCATTTTCTCTTTTACAAACTCTCCTGTAATTTCGTACCTACCCTTATATCGCGCCCAACATCCCGTTTGCACGATTTTATCGTCGCTCTCGTGCTAGACTCGCAATTGAGTCTACCAACCTTGCGGATGCGCATCCTCACCCGCTACATTTTGGGAGAAGTCCTCTCCCACGCCTTGATCGGCGCGGCGGTTTTCACCTTCGTCCTCTTCACCCGCGCTCTCGGTTCCATCCTCGAACTGATGGTCCGGAATAGCGCCCCATTACCTAGCGTCGCAGAGATATTTTTCTTCACCGTTCCTGGTGCGCTCACCTACACCATTCCCATGGGCGTGCTGGTCGGCATACTTATTGGACTTAGCCGCCTGGCCGCCGATAGCGAAATTACCGCCATGCGCGCCAGCGGACTCGGCGTCTGGACCTTCCTGCGCGTGATCTCCATTTTTGTGGTCGTGGCATGGATGCTCGCAGTCTGCAACAGCGTCTATCTCGCACCACGCTCGCTCGCCGCACTCGGGCACCTTGAGGATAACCTCAAATCTTCTCAGGCATCTTTCGAAGTCCAGCCCCGCGTATTTTACGAAGGATTTCCCAAGATCATCCTCTACGTGCAGGACGTCAAGACTTTGTCCGGGGCAGCCTTATGGAAAGGTGTCTTCCTCGCCGATTTGTCGGACCCGTCCGCTCCTCGCATTACCCTCGCCCGCGAAGGCACGCTCGTCAGCCAGGGGTCCGATACGCTCGACTTGCATCTCGTCGACGGGTCCACGCATGAAACCGACCCCAAGAATCCAGATCAGTACCAGATTGATACTTTCCAGACTACGGACCTGCCGATCCAAATTCCAGCCTCACAAAGCAGCCAGGAGCATGAACCCACGTCGCTGCATGAGATGAGAATGGCCGACCTTCTCGCCATTGCAAGCAGAAGTGACCCCGTTACACGCCGCGCCTACCTCATCGAATACCACAGCCGTCTCGCCCTGCCCACGGCCTGCATTGTGCTTGCTCTGGTAGGCATTCCGCTTGGCTTGTCGTCGAAGAAGGGTGGCAAGTCCAGCGGATTCGTCCTCACCATCCTGCTGGTCTTTCTCTACTATTCAATTTCTTTAATCGGAGTCTCTTTCGCCAAGCAGGGGCATCTCTCTCCCGCCGCCGGGGTTTGGCTGGCCGACTTCGTTTTTCTGGTAGGAGGAGTGTTTCTACTCTGGCAGTCGGAACGCCGTCCCATCGAGCTAGCCGGAATTCGCGCCTGGTTTAAATTTTCATGGCTCAAGAGCTTCTGGCGTAACGCAGCGCTGCCCTTAAACGGTAAATCACTAAACGGAGACTCTCGCCTCGCCTTTCGCGAACGTGTCACCCGCAAAGTACCGATGCGGCGGCGCTTGTTCAATCTTCGCTTCCCTACCATCCTCGACGATTATGTGCTGCGCGGCTTTGTCCTCTATCTTGCCTTGATCGTCGCCGCTTTCATCATTCTGCTGCTCGTGTTCACGCTGTTCGAATTGCTCGGCGACATCCTGCGGAATCAAATCTCGCCGCTCACGGTAGGCGAATATTTGCTGAACGTAACGCCATATTTTCTTTACAACACCACGCCTCTCAGCATGCTGCTGGCGGTGCTGGTCACCTTCGGATTGCTCCAGCGTTCCAATGAAATCACAGCCATCAAGGCCACCGGCATCAGCCTTTATCGCATCATCATTCCCGTACTCATGGCCTCCATGGTGGTCGCCGGCGTGCTTTTCATGTCTGATCAGCTCTATCTTCCCTATACCAACAAACGTCAGGACGCGCTGCGCAACGAAATCAAAGGTAAGCCGGCGCAGACCTATCTTCGTCCCGACCGCAAATGGATCTTCGGGCAGCATTCCGACATCTATTACTATCAGTTCTTCGATCCCGACCGGGATGTCTTTGGTGGCGTTTCCGTGTTCCAGTTTGATCCGCACACTTTTCAAATCACGCACCGCATTTCCGCCGACAGCGCACATTGGTCAAGCCTAATGGGCCGGTGGGTTTATGAAAAAGGATGGGAGCGCAGCCTGAGCGGCCCCGCTATCGAGAATTATCGCAAGTTTGACGTAGCCACC
>Ga0209169_10001167_pt1 | contig 15912 bp, 15 predicted proteins | sample HubBroMetageWRM4_FD_188346 | JGI IMG/M metagenome (GOLD analysis project Ga0209169, IMG submission 188346) | Warmed soil microbial communities from the Hubbard Brook experimental Forest, New Hampshire - Hubbard Brook CCASE Soil Metagenome WRM 4... | ecosystem: Environmental > Terrestrial > Soil... | reverse complement strand
GGTTACACCCCGCCGAACATCTATTCGAACCCGGTCAACATGCCGGTCCCTTACGTGTACCTATATTCCCTGCAGATGCAATACAGCCTGCCGAAGGATTGGGTAATGACGGTGGGTTACCAAGGCAGCGCTGGTCACCATCTCACGCGTATCGTGAACCTGGCCGAGTTTTATCCGGTGGCCAACCCGAGTGTCAACCAAATATTTACGTTCACGCCAGATACCAACACAAGCTTCAACGCGCTGACCACGCAGCTTGAACATCGCTTCCACCATGGAGTATCGGCCAACGTCCTATACACCTACAGCAAGTCGCTCGACCAGGTTTCGGCAGAAGGCCCCGGTTTCGTTACCAACCAGACCTATGCGATTGACGACCGCACCGAGCGTGGCCCTTCGGACTATGATGCCACCCACAATTTCCGGGCGTACGGTGTTTGGGACCTGCCGATTTATCGAGGCCGCAACGATTTGATGGGTAGACTTCTTGGAGGCTGGGAGCTGAACGGAATTTACCAGTTTCACTCCGGGTTCCCCTGGACTCCTGTCGCGGACAACGTTTGCCCGGTCTTAGGATTTCTCAATAACTGCCCGATCAGACCGACCGGCTACCTCGGCGGCGCAGGAAGCAATCACGAAACCTCGGCATTTCTGCCCCCCACAGCCGGGAATTTCCCGAACGGCGCAACCAGCTATTTCACCTTGCAAACCTCGTGCGGCACTGGCAGCGGGTGCCCTGCTGACCCGCCGGGAATCGGACGCAACACTTTCCGCGGCCCTCGCTATCAGGACATCGATCTTACAATCATGAAGGAATTCGGGCTGCCCGCAATGAAGTATGTCGAAGGCTCCAAAATCCAACTTCGCATGACCGCCTATAACGTTTTTAACAAGCTCAATCTGGCGCCATTCTCCTTTGGGAGCACCTCGACAACGGTCAGCTCCAACTACACTGGTGGTGGTGCCGCGCCGCTGCCGAATGCGCAGTTTGGCACGGCAACCGCCGGCTTGGCGGGGCGTGTGGTGGAACTTCAGGGTCGCTTCATCTTCTAGACCATGCTTGATATTTCTGGACGGAGGATCTGTATCCACCGTCCAGCCCCTCCTACCTCAAGGAACGTTCTAATGGGAATCACGAAGCGATTAGGCTGTCTCACCGTTTTATCTTTAGCCTTAGCCTTGCTAGCGCGTCGGGCTCCGGCTCAGGTCGCGAGCGACGCGCCAGATTCTCGCGTAGTGGTCATCGATGCCTCCGCCCCGGCTCATCCTTTTCCCCATTTCTGGGAGAAGATGTTCGGCTCCGGTCGCGCCATCCTGACTTTGCGCGAGAGTTATCGCAACGATCTCCGCAACGTAAAACAGATCACCGGTTTCGAGTACGTACGCTTCCATGCCATCTTCCACGATGAAGTTGGGGTTTATGACGAGGACGCCGAAGGGCATCCCGTGTACAACTTCTCCTACGTTGATCAGATCTACGATGGCCTGCTGGCCAACGGTGTGCGCCCGTTTGTCGAGCTGAGTTTTATGCCAAAGAAGTTGGCGGCGAACAAAGACGCCCTGCATCCATTTTGGTACAAGCAGAATGTCTCTCCACCCAAAGACTGGGGCAAGTGGGACGATCTCATCACCCAGTTCTCTAAACATCTTGTGGACCGCTACGGCATCGACGAGGTTTCGCAGTGGTATTTTGAAGTCTGGAACGAGCCGAATCTCGATTTCTGGGCGGGTGATCCGAAACAGGCCACCTACTGGCAGCTTTACGATCACACCGCGTTTGCCCTCAAGCAGGTAAGTCCACGCCTGCGCGTAGGAGGGCCCGCGACTGCGCAGGCTGCGTGGGCGGATGCCTTCATTCGACATTGCGCCGAAAATAAAATTCCCGTGGATTTCGTCTCCTCTCACGTGTATGGCAACGACACCTCAAAAGATGTCTTTGGCACGGACGAGAAAATTCCGCGCGACCAGATGGTGTGTCGAGCAGTGAAGAAAGTACACGATCAGATCCTCTCGTCCACCATGCCCAGCCTGCCCTTGATCTGGACGGAGTACAACGCCAGTTATTTTAATGAGCCCGCCGTCACCGACTCGATCTACATGGGGCCGTGGATGGCGGACACCATCCGGCAATGCGATGGCTTGGTCGAGGAAATGTCTTACTGGACGTTTTCCGATGTCTTTGAAGAACAGGGTGTGGTCAAACAGCCGTTCTACGGCGGGTTTGGGCTGATCGCGGCCGGCAGTATTCCCAAACCGGCTTACAACGCGTTCAAGGTGCTGCACCAACTGGGCGATGAACGAATCGCGGTAGATTCGAACTCCGTGCTGGTGACGCGCCGGAAGGACGGTTCGCTGGTGGTCGCGGTGTGGAATCTCATCCCTCCGGATCAGACCGGTTCGGCAAAGACAGTTCACTTGCGCTTCGAACATCTCTCCGGAAAACACCAAGCTTATATTTCGCGCGTCGATCGCGAACACGGAGACGTGCATCCAACGTATGAAAAGATGGGACAACCGCGCTATCCGACTCGGGAACAGCTCAAGGCATTGCAACAAGCCGCACAATTGCCTGCGGCTGAAATTCGCGAGTTGACCAACGGCGAATTGACTCTTGATCTCGCTTCCGAAGGTCTGGCAGTCATCGAGCTCAAGTGACCACGTTGCAGCCGCACTGAAGCTATAATCTCGATATCCTGACGCTTCAGGAATCATATTCATGACTTGCCGTACCCCAACCACACCTTTAAATCGCCGGGAATTGCTCGCGCGGTTGAGTAAGGCGGTTCTGGCCTATCCCCTGCTGAACCTGACAATGATCGGCATGTCCTGTGGCGGCCCTAATACCAGTAACCCCGGGCAGCCTCCCTTGACTGACGACCAGTTTCTGGATGAAATCCAGCGTGCCATTTTCCTCTTCTTCTGGGAGCAGGCCAGTTCGACTACGGGACAAGTCAAGGATCGTGCCTTTGCTGCAGGGAACGACACTCGCACAGTCTCAAGCATAGCGGCCACCGGTTTCGGTCTAGGCGCGCTGTGCATTGCGGACCAACGGGGCTATATGACCAGCGCCAACATCGTTGCGCGTGTCGAGGCCACGTTGACTTTCCTTCTCAATCAGGTGGCCAGCCAGAACGGTTTCTTCTACCACTTCGTGGATATGAACACCGGCCAGAGGGTAAGTAAGTCCGAGGTGTCTTCAATTGATACCGCAATTCTGATGTGTGGCATCCTCACCTGCCGCCAACATTTCCAGGATCAGCAAATCGTGGACCTGGCGACACAGCTGTATCAACGGGTCAACTGGCCGTGGATGCTCAACGGCGGAACTACGTTTTCCATGGGATGGACGCCGGAGAACGGATTCATAACTACGCGCTGGGATACTTACTCCGAACTAATGATGTTGTATCTGTTGGCCATCGGTGCCACGGTGAACCCGATCCCGGCCGGCGCATGGCAGGCGTTTGCGCGCCCGACGCTGACCTACCAGGGCTTCACCTACATTACAAATCTCAGCGCTCCCCTATTCATTCACCAGTACTCCCACGCGTGGTTCGACTTTCGCAATCAGCAAGACGCCTACGCCAACTACTTCAATAATTCCATCACCGCGACACAAGCTCACAAATCGTTTTGTCTGTCGCTCGTCAGTGAGTTCTCCGACTATTCGAACAACCTGTGGGGAATCACGGCATCGGACTCGGCGAAAGGCTATGTGGTATGGGGCGGCCCGCCGACAATGGGACCAATCGATGGTTCCATCGTTCCCTGCGCTGCCGGGGGGTCCATTCCGTTTGTGTCGGCTGATTGCATCGCGGTATTGCGTAACATCCAGGGCGCGTTCCCGAAGGCGTGGCAGAGATACAGCTTCGTGGATGCTTTCAATCCCCTCACCGGCTGGTATGACACGGACGTGCTCGGGATTGATTTGGGCATCACGATGCTCATGGCTGAAAACCAGCGTACCGGCTTCGTCTGGAATACGTTCATGAAGAACCCTGAGGCTGTGGCCGCCATGGCGGCTGTTGGTTTCCACTAGAGGCGTTTTCGGAAAGCAGGTTCATGTTCAATCGATCGTCACTCGTGCCACCTCTGTTCTCGCGGTTGCTCCCAATTCTGCTATGTTCCCTTTTCACCGTCGCTCAAACTAAGCCGGTTGATGCCGCAGGCCACCAATGGTGGCAGCACGCCGTGTTTTATGAAATCTATCCCCGCAGTTTTGCCGACAGCAACAACGACGGCGTCGGCGACCTCAACGGCATCAGCTCCAAAATGAGCTATCTGCACGAGCTCGGCGTCGATGCTATCTGGATCACTCCCTGCTATCCCTCGCCCCAGGTCGATTTTGGATACGATGTTTCCGACTATCTAAACATCGATCCCATGTACGGAAATCTGGCCGACTTCGATCACATGGTTGGCGACGGCAAGAAACGTCATATTCGTATCATCATGGATTTCGTGCCCAACCATACCTCCGACCGGCATCCATGGTTTCTCGATTCGAAGTCCTCCCGCACCGCCGCACATCGCGACTGGTATATCTGGCGCGACGGCAAAGCGCCGGGCCAGCCCCCCAATAACTGGATCTCAATCTTTGGCGGCTCGGCGTGGACGCTCGACCAGCCCACCAACCAGTTTTATTATCACTTTTTCTATGCGCAACAGCCGGATCTGAACTGGCGCAATCCCGCGGTGGAAACAGCAATGCTCGATACCACGCGCTGGTGGTACAAGCGCGGCGTTTCCGGCTTTCGCCTGGACGCTGTTGACACGCTGTTTGAAGATCCCGGCCTGCAGGACAATCCGGTGTTACCGGGTACCAACAAGCAGGGCGATCGCAACATGAAGTTTCAGTACAACACAAACTTTCCCGAGGTTCACCAGGAGTTACAGAAGCTGCGGAAAGTGGCCGACGAATCTGACGCCGTGCTCATCGGCGAAACCTGGACCTCCAACGTCGCCGAGCTCGACCGCTATTACGGGCAGAACGGCGATGAACTCCAAATGCCGATGGATTTCATGTTCACCACGGTCAACAAACTTTCTCCAGCCGACTTTCGACGCCAAATCGCGGCCGTCGATAGCGCGCACGGCTGGCCTGTATTCGTCATCGGCAATCACGACCTCGTCCGCTCCTACAACCGCTACGGAGACGGCAAGAACAATGACGCCATCGCCAAACTCATGGGCGCTTTCTACCTGACGCTCCGCGGTACGCCGATCATGTATTACGGCGAAGAAATTGGAATGGAGAATAACGATCCCACCCGGAAAGAAGACGTGAAAGATCCGATCGGTCGCACCGGATGGCCGGCAGAAAAAGGTCGCGACGGCGAACGCACGCCCATGCAATGGGACGCCGCGCCCAACGCCGGTTTCAGCAAGAGAGATCCGTGGCTTCCCGTGCCGCCGAGCTACAAGACCCACAACGTGGAGACGGAGTCGAAGGATCCCAACTCGATTCTGAATCTCTACAAGAACGTTCTCGCGTTGCGCCACACGAATGAAGCGCTACTCGAAGGCAGCTATGCCGCACTCAATGAAGACGACCCCAACGTGATGTCCTACCTGCGCAGCTACAGAGGGAAAGCTGTTCTCGTAGCGCTGAATATGTCGGCTACGCCGCAAAAGGCGACCTTCAATCTTTCACAGCAGGGATTTGCCCGCGCCACTCTGAAGCCGCTGATCGCATCGCCGGAGGCGTCGGCAAAAGGCAGTGAAGTCACTCTTGAACCCTTCGGGCTGCTGATCGCGGAAGTTAAATAAGCCAAGTTAAGTAAGCCCAAGTTAAGTAATAAGTTGTGTAATGAAGTGAGTTACCCCGGCGATCAACGTCTCAACGGCCTTTGGCCGAACGCGCCACCACTCCACGACGTGCCAGCAGAAGCATTGCCGCACCGAATATCAGCATGGCAATTCCCCACCATAAGTTGACATTGATGCCGAGCGAATGAAGCGTGTACATCTCGCTTCCTTGCGTTGCCAGTCCATATCCGCCCACAAGAACGCCGAACACGCTGAACATCATGCCGATCGGTAATCGAATATCGAATCCCATACTTCCCCTTTTTGCGGATTTTCTGATTACCAGAAAATCCAATTGAGCAGCAGCAGCACCGTCAAAACCACCACCGCCAGCACCGCTGGCTTCTGGTACCAGGCTAGCCCAACGTCTTTCGGCCTGTCCGTCAGCGCATACACCAATCCCTTGAGCTCCGCGTCCGGACGCGGCGTCGTTAACAGAGAAACAACGATCGTGACCGCAAAGCAAGTCGTCCAGGCGAAAATAGCCGTCCAGAAATTCTGCGCCATCTCGCTGGGATAATGATGGACCACCAGACCCAGGAACCCTCCCTTGACGCCGGGAACTGAACCTTCCGGAAGCGTCAGGCCATGATGGATTGCTGCTGCCGCCGTGCCGCTGAGGAGGCCGCAAAACGCGCCATGCCCGGTAGCGCGCTTCCAGAACATGCCCAGCAGAAAGGTCGCGAACAGCGGAGCGTTCACGAACGCAAAAACCAACTGCAGCACGTCCATGATGTTATTGAACTGGCCTGCAACATAGGCCGCGGCAACCGCAATCGCCAAACCGAAAACAGTGGACGCTCTCCCCATCCACAGATAATGTTGGTCAGAAGCTCCCGTGTTGATGTAGCTCTGGTAAATGTCGTAGGTCCAAACCGAATTGAACGCCGTCGTGTTGCCGGCCATTCCTGACATGAACGATGCCATCAGCGCGCACAATCCGAGCCCCAGCAATCCCGAAGGGAAATAACGAACCAGCATCATGGGCGTCGCCAGATCGTAATCGAGCACGGCCTTGCCGTCTTTGATGACCGGGTCGCCACGTTCGTCGAGTTTTGGTGGAATGATCCCTTTTCCGCCCTGCAGACTGATTCCGCCGCCACTCGCGTGCCCAGAGACCACCGCCGATCCCGTTGCGGCGCCCGAACCCTCGCTCCCAACGGTATTGGCCGCAACCACGCCGGCAATCATCCCCGGAAGAATCACCAGAAACGGAAACAGCATCTTCGGAAAAGCTGCAATCAGCGGCGTGCGCCGCGCGGAAGTCATCGAGTCCGCCGCCATGGCGCGCTGCACCACCAGAAAGTCAGTGCACCAGTAGCCGAATGACAATACGAACCCCAGCCCCATCAACATGCTGAACCATTCCACGCCCATGGGATTCGCGCTCGGGCTGCCGAGATACTTCCAGGAATGCACCATGGCGTCGTTCCCGATCCGCGCCTTCAAGCCATCCCATCCGCCAACATCCTTCAGCCCCAAATACGTCAGCGGAATGAAGCCGATTACGATGAGAAAAAATTGCAGCACTTCGTTATAAATTGCTGATGTCAGACCGCCGAGAAAAGTGTAGGCCAGCACGATGAGCGCGGAGACAATGACGGCAGCGTTGAAGTTCCAGCCCAGCAGCAACTGCAGCAGCTTTCCCATGGCATACATCGATACGCCAGACGAAAAGACCGTCATCACCGCAAACGAAATCGCGTTCAGGCCTCGCGTCTTTTCGTCGAAACGCAACTTCAGATATTCGGGGACCGACCGCGCCCGCGATCCGTAGTAGAACGGCATCATGAAAAGGCCGACGAACACCATCGCCGGAATCGCGCCCACCCAGTAAAAATGGGACGTCATGATCCCATACTTGGCGCCGCTCGCGCCCATGCCGATCACTTCCTGAGCGCCAAGGTTGGCGGAAAGAAAAGCCAGTCCCGTGATCCACGCGGGTATCGACCGCCCCGACAGAAAAAAATCGGTGCTGGTCTTCATATGCTTTTTCAGCACGACCCCGATGCCCAGAACAAAAGTGAAATAAATGCCGATGATCGAATAATCAATCCAATGTGGATGTGGGCGCATATCGCTGTCGGCTCCTGGAGAGACGGAACAACGGATTATACGCCGCTTATTCTCCCCTGTAGTTCATAGGCTTTAGATCGTAGATCGGGGTCAATGATGATTGGCATGCGACTGTGGACGGCCGCAAATCGCAGCGTGCGGGATGCGTGCGACTTTCCGACTATTCGCCTGTGCCGACGATCACAGGCGTTCCACGCGGAGATTCGTGCGAGCCGCTCTCGGGTTCCAGCGTAACCGCAAAGTTCTTGGCCTCGATACCTTCCGGCAGCGGAGGATTCACCACAGTCGCGCTACCGCGGGCATCGGGCTTAAACAGGCCCGCCGCGATGGGCGCACCGCCGTTAGCAGGAAACAGCCACAGCTCGTAGATTTTCTCCGCAGGCAGAGGCGGCATATTGCTGGCGAAGAAAATCAGGTTGCCATTGCGCCGCTGGTAGATCGCCTTGCCTCTCGGCTGCGGCTTATTGCCAGCGGCGACCAGTTCGATCTTCTTTGCATCGGGATCGAGCAGCGTCGCCATAGTCTGGTTTGCGTGTTCGAGTTTGTCAGCCTGTTCGGTCAATCGCGCTTGCAGCGAAGCCACGTCACGCATCAGGCCCGAGTTCTGTCGCACCAACCAGATGCAAACCACGGCGAGTGCCACCGTCGCCGCGAATCGAAAGGCAAGAAGGCCGAAAGAGCTCCACCAGGGACGTTGCTGGCGTTCCAACGCAGGCGCGGATACAGGCAGACGCGGCTCCGCGGCAATCGCCGACATTAGCCGTTGCCGAGCCCGCCCAGGCGGCTTAGGACCGGCGGCCGTCAGCGCGAGCACGCCGAGATCACCGCGCAGCAGCCCTAATTCGTGGCGGCAGGGGGCGCACTCGTCCAGATGCTTTTCGAGCGCAACGCGCTCCGCGCCATCGAGCGATCCGAGCGCGTAAAGCGCCAAGTCTTCCGCGAATTGTTCGTGCTCGCTCATGCGGCCAACACTTTTCTCAACGAGACTAGTCCTGCGCGAATCCTGGTTTTAATCGTGCCGAGAGCCTCGCCGGTCTTGCCGGCGATCTCGGAATGACTTAGTCCTTCGAAGTACGCCATCTCAAGCGCGGACCGTTGCGGTGCCGGCATCGCCAGCATCGCCCCACGAACTTTATCCATGGCGCGCGACCGGTCTGTTTCGCTGGCAAGGTCGGGCTCGACTGAAACCACAACGTCTTCAATATCGCTTTCCGGACGACGGCGGCGCAGCGCGTCGATTGCTCGATTGCGCGCAATCACCGCCAACCATGCGGCCATGTTTCCTCGGCTCGCATCAAAAGCTCCGGGATTGCGCCACAGCTGCATGAAGACATCCTGCAACACATCCTCGGCAGCGCCGGCATCCTGCAGCACGCGCAGCGCTACCGCATAGACGATGGACGAATAGCGATCGTAAACCTCCGCCATGGCGTCCTGATCGCCAGATCGGATCGCCGTCAGCAGCGCCGGGTCGGGCGTCATCGCGTTGGGGTCCGCGCTCGGCACGGCGATCTTCATCCTCTAGAAGTACGTTTCGGAATGAGCTGTGGATTGCCCCGCCCGCCGGGTTTTCCGAAGAAACCGCGAGCCATCCTCATTCTAATAGGGCGCATCACCCTTCACGGTCGTGCGATGCATGTGCCGCCTAAATTGCTCCGGACAGCCGTGGGCCAAGTGAATCGTGCATCGATTGTCCCAGAAAACGAGGTCGTGATCCTGCCAGCGGTGGCGGTAAACAAAACACGCTCTCGTACTTTGGGCGAAGAGGAGTTCGAGCAGTGTCCGGCTTTCCGCCTCAGGGAGGTCGAGAATACGCGACGTGAAGCCCTCGTTCACGAACAGCGCCCGGCGGCCCGTTTCCGGATGAATGCGCACGACCGGATGCACGACCTCACGCACTTCGGCCCTTTGTTTTTCGGTGAGGGGCGGCCGCCATTTCGATCCGCTGAAGCGCTCATAGCTATGGTTATAGGAATGCACGGCGCGCTTTCCTTCGATTCGCTGCTTGATCCCTGCGGGCAACGCATCGTATGCCGCGTACAAATTGGCAAATGAGGTATCGCCACCCTCCGCCGGAAGCTCCAAGGCATGGAGCAGCGAACCAAGGCTTGGTTCGGGGGTGTAAGAGAGGTCGGAATGCCAGATGGCGCCCGCGTCCCCGAGCCCGATGGGCTGGCCATTCTCAATGACGTTCGAAACTCGAAGAATCTCCGGATGCCCCGGGAGTAAGTATTGCCGCAGAACGTGAATCATCAAAGGCCCGAAGCGCCGGCTGAACTCAATATGCTGTTCGGGCGTGATGTGTTGGGCGCGAAACACTAGCAGACCGCTGCTTTCAAGGAAGGCACCGCGCACTGCAGTGAACGTCTCATCATCCAGAGGTTGTGATAGATCAAGGTCGAGGATCTCAGCGCCCAGCGCCGCGTCGAGCGGATGAAGTCGAAAAACTGTGCCTTTTGTCATTTCTGGATTTCCAAACGCCGCTTACTCGCGCTGATGATACTCCTCTGTTCGTAGTGGAAGAAATCAGGCGATTTCACTCATTGAGAGTTGGCCACCCGAGGTCAATCAGTCTAATTAGGATGCTACGTCAACTCTCGCTTTTCCCCCGCCGCACGGAGGAATATAGTCTGTCCCACCGCCAGTCGACCAATGCGAGTCACAGCGCCGTAGATTCCCGCGTTGTTCTGGTTTCGACGAACCACCGCCTTCAGTACTTCCGGCGCTGGGCTTGCTGTGTCGGGATCAAGGTTCACCATCGCGCAGCGGACGTCGCGCATCGTGACCGTGATCGTAGGGGCGTCGTCTCCGTCACCGAATGAGAGCACACCGCCCAGCCACTCGTCCTCTTGGAACGGAACCGGTCGCAGCAAACGAACCACAATATTAGGGCGAAATCGTCGCACGTCCGGTGGCAGCCCAGCGAGTTGTGCGATCTCGCGTACCGTATCGGATGCGATCACCGAGATGCTGGCGTCATCGAAGATGCCATGCTTCATCTGCATCATCTCTACTGGAGCTCCGTAGCGGCGTCCGACCTCCGCAGCCAACTCGGCGCCGAAGACAGCCATCTCCTCGCCATCCGGCGTGCGAACATGCGTGGGAAGATCAAGTTCTCCCTGAGCATCGCCTTCACCAGCATCGCCTTCACGACAGACTGGAGTAAACAGGAGCAGTTCGGGAAGCTTGCTTGCCGTTAACCACGGGAAATTGCCGTGGTCATTAATCCGCCGGAATGCCAGGCGTCTGTCACCATCGAGGCCGTGCCAGCCCAGTTGGGCTTCCTCAAGTCGTTCGCCACCCATCGACTTCACGGGATACCGGAAGAGCGCCTCCACCTGCCCGATTTCTATGACCATGCTCGCTCTATCTGGTCGCTCCATTTGGCAACGATTGTAACGGGCAACGATTGGAACGGATAGCTGCCACCAATCCGATTTGTCGTCCAGTCCGTATTTCAGAATGTAGGCGAGTTGGCGTTAAGCAATCCCGCCCAGGAGATGATTTATGAAAACGACCCAGGATATCGAGCCCGTCACGCCAGGCGATGAAGGTTCGTCCGGCGTTTCAAGACGTTCATTTTTCAAACGCGCAGCCATAGTCGGAGTAGCCGCCGGAGCCACCGCCGCTGTCGCCGGAGGTGGTTTCGTCAGCCTCGCCTCAGCTCTGGATCGCGAATCCGCTTCGTCTGAGGAGACGCCGAAATCCAAGGGCTTAAAGAATAGCGACCGTAACATCCTCATTGCGGCGGAGATCGCCGAGGCCTTGGCCGTCACGACCTACTCCAACATCATCAACACCTCTCCCTTCTTTGCGCGGATCCCGTCCGACGATCAGGGCTATCTGGAAGGGGCCTTGCAGGAAGAGATGTCCCACTATCTGCTCGAACAGTCTGTCACCGACCAGTTGACGCCGTTCACTACGTTCTACTATCCGGTGAACATGTTCGCCGATGCGCAGACCACTTTGAACACGCTGGTCACACTCGAGGATGCATTCATTGCAGCCTACCTCGTAGGCGTGCGTGATTTCACCACCGTTCAACTGAGGCTCACGGCGGCGCGCATCATGGGCATTGAAAGCGACCACCGCACTCTGGCGCGGGTTATCGGCCCGGACGTCGCTCCACAGGACGGCGGTCCGATCACGACGATCACCGGCCTTCAGGGCATCGCGGAAAATGTCGCTCCGCCTAATAACAACGGATACGAAAGAACTCAGTGCTGGACAAACATCGATCAAGCGGTCAACGCGTTGCTGCCGTTTGTCGACCTCGCAGCCGCCAAAGCGGCAGGATTTGACACCTCCGTATCGTATTCTTTCGAACCTTTCAACCCGACGTTGCCGAATCCACTCGGTGACTTCATTTCCTATAAAGGTTGCTGAGGAGCGCGAAGCTACTCATAGCTCCGTCAAGGTCGCGCCAGTTTCTAGAGTTGCTCCAGATCCGGCGGCCTTGACGGAACTCTTATTCGAACCGTTGCCTGACAAATAAGGAGAATTCGAATGTTCGAAGGTCTATTTCAGCCCACGCATCTCATCGTAATTTTCGGTATCGCGCTGCTCGTGTTTGGCCCAAAGAAACTGCCGGAGCTGGGCAAAGGACTGGGAGATGGAATCCGAGGGTTCAAGGCGGCGATGAATCCGGTCGAAGAAAAGAAAGACGGTCTGGACACTTAGCCAGACGGACCATTGCGTCGCAGCGATCCGGGTCAAGAGAAGAGAATACCGCGTGTCATGCAGGGCGCCGTGCGATACCAATTCGAGCGATGCGATCGGGAATGTGACAGCAAAAGCTCAGCTGGCTGAAATCACTTTGAGCCAGGTTCACCGGCCTTGGTTTCCATTCTTTTGCGGATACGGCGCAGTTCCATGAAGCTCAGGGCGGTCATCGCGCACAGCACGGATCCAAATGAGATCATCAAAATCGTGTCCATCGGGCGCGGGCTCCTACCCCGCTTACCACTTCATCAGGCGCCTGCGACGGCGGATACACGGTACTAAATCGCGGAGTGTGCCGTGTGGATGCTGTCGCGGCGGAAAAATAGTCGGCCTGAGGTCTACTCACGCTAGGCAATACCAACGCCGAACGACCATAAGCGTGTCTTTGCTCGTTCGGGCGGGGTCACTGAATTGAACTGGCCACCTGCGAAAATACATTGTTCGCATTGCTTCCGACCAGTTGAATCGTACCAACCACCAATACCAGGATAACCGCCAGCATCACCGCATATTCGGCGATGTCCTGGCCTTCGTCGTCCTGCCACCGGAGCTGGCGAAGAAGATGAATCATCTTCACACCTCCGTCACACGTCGCGATTGTACACCTTTTGTCAACGCATCCGGAACAATTAGGTTTCCGCCTTCGGGCTTCCCGCGCGCCTTTCGCCCTGATCCACCACACTCTGAGGTTGTTTCCGCTTGCCGGCCATTTTCACCGCGGTTTAGACAGAATTGTGCCAAAATGCCAACGGTTCAAATCGGAGACACAATCCAGTGGAACTCTATCGCTCGCTACCGCCAGAAGCTGTGAAAATTCCTCTGGTTCTCTTCCTGTCCTTTCTAATTGGATTGGAACGCGAAGAGCGCAAGGCGACGACAGGGTACAACTCATTCGGGGGCGTGCGCACATTTCCGCTCATTGGTCTGATTGGCTACTCGACCGCACTTCTGTCCGGCCCGCAGCAACTTCCGCTGGCCATCGGCTTCCTGGTGATTGGCGGTTTCCTCTCGCTCTCCTATTGGCACAAACTTTCTTCCGACGAGACCGCTGAGACTGCCGGCGCCACCTCGGAGATGTCCGGTCTTGCGACATATCTGGTGGGCGCGCTCGTGTACTACCAGCATTTTTGGATTGCCACCACCTTGAGCGTCGCCAGCTTGTTGTTACTGGAACTCAAGACCCGTCTGGAAAAGTTTGCGAGTGGTACAGCGCCAGGAGAAATTCTCACCGCAACCAAATTCCTGCTTCTCACGGCCGTGATTCTTCCCATATTGCCCAACGTGGAGCTGGGGCCGTTTCACATCAATCCCTTTAAGACTTGGCTCGTCGTCGTTGCCGTGAGCACGATTTCCTATGGCAGTTACATCCTGCAGAAGCTCACCAAAGAACGCGGCGGTGTCGTGCTAGCGGCTTTTCTGGGCGGCGCATACTCATCGACCGTGACGACGGTAGTCATGTCACGAAGAGCGGCGCACGAGGAGCACCCGCACCTTTTCGCGGGAGGCATCTTGATCGCGTCGGGTGTCATGTACCTCCGTTTGGTCGCACTCCTGGCGCTTTTCAATCGTCAGCTGATGTCCCTGTTGGTTTTTCCATTTTTCGCACTTGCAGCTCTGGCGATCGCCGTCGGTTGGATTTGGTCGCGCCGTCCAGATGTCAGGGCGGATACGGTAAAGCGGGAGTTCGAGCCGAACAATCCTCTGGAGCTGCTGGCTGCCTTTCTCTTCGCTCTTCTTTTCTTGGCAATGCTGGTAGCCACACAACTGGCCGTTACTTACCTCGGAAGAGCCGGAGTCAACACACTTGCCGCAATCATGGGTGTCACCGATGTAGATCCCTTTATCATGGGCATGACCCAGGCTGCTGGCCAGCTCACTCCTTTCAATGTCGCGGCGACGGCGGTTCTGATAGCTGCAGCGAGCAACAACGTCATTAAGGGGATTTACGCCTACAGTTTGGCGGATCGCAAGACAGGCACTCAGAGCCTGTTTCTTCTGGCGGCTCTTGCTGCACTCGGCCTTGTTCCCTTATTTTGGCTGTAACGTTTTGGCTCTGACTTCACGAGCCGGAATCGACACTCTCGTGAGTCGCTTCTTCCCCGTCAAAATCTCCTCGACAAACGCTCGCGTTAGATCGCGGGTCTCGGCGGTCTGATTGTTAGCTTTTGGAGAGGTTGGAGCCGACGACCAGAGTTGAACTGGTGACCTGCCGATTACGAATCGGCTGCTCTACCAACTGAGCTACGTCGGCTTCTGCTTTTTTCAAGTTTATCAAATCGGCCACCAAATCGCGCAGTTTGCCTGATGGCGTCAAGCCGCGGCCAGAAAACGAGAAGTACAGAAGTACATTAGAATCCCATTACTTTCGACACTTCCACTCGTCGGCCCCGCGCCTATAAAGTGAAACAGAAGAGCCAATTCCCCATGCGTCGACTCGGCATCCTGATCGTTATAGCGGCACTGTTTGCGGTTTTATCCACACGAACCGGCGCGGCTCAGGCGCAGGACAAACCGGAACGCAAGATTGTCAGCAGAGTCGCCCCTTTTTATCCAGAAATGGCGAAGCGTATGAATCTTGCCGGGTTGGTCAAGCTGCAGGTTGTCGTCGCGCCGAACGGAAAAGTTAAGTCTGCCAAGCCAATGGGCGGTAGCCCGATCTTGATCCAGGCAGCAACCGAGGCAGTCCAGAAATGGAGATTTGAAGCCGCACCCCAGGAAACCACGGAGGCGGTTCAAGTAGTATTCGAGTTACCGCACTGATCTTACCTATATTTAGATCTTACCTGTCGAGATCTTACGTCTCGTAATCCTACGCATCACAACGCCGCCGCCCTACGCGGCCTGGGCCAACGCCCTGTACTCCTCGTCGGATTGCGCGGGCAGCAGCACCCACAGCGTGTAGATGCCGAGAGCCGTACCAACCGGGATGCGTAACAGCGCCACGAAGCCCGCGACTAACGCAACCGTTCGCGCCCACTCCTCCCGTCGCAGCAAACCCCACCCCGTGAAGAACCCGGTTGCGGCAATCACAAGGATCAACCATGCAACACAGGTAAGAAGAGGCCGGAGCCAGACTGTGACCTCGGGCGGGGGGCCGCCGTTGATGTGGAACGCACCGCCGAAGACCGTCTGCGCCACCACCAGCGTTCCCACTCCCGCGACAACGTACAACGCGGAGTATGCCATCCAGAGAATGCCCAGCAGCCGCACATGCTCGCGCACTCGGCTCCGTCGCAGCTCGATGAGCCCCAGTACCGTTTTGCCGCAGCGTCCGCAGCGTGGTTCTCCGACTTGCAATTGCCCACC
>Ga0209169_10001166_pt1 | contig 15914 bp, 12 predicted proteins | sample HubBroMetageWRM4_FD_188346 | JGI IMG/M metagenome (GOLD analysis project Ga0209169, IMG submission 188346) | Warmed soil microbial communities from the Hubbard Brook experimental Forest, New Hampshire - Hubbard Brook CCASE Soil Metagenome WRM 4... | ecosystem: Environmental > Terrestrial > Soil... | reverse complement strand
TGATCTGCCCCTTCTCAATGGCCGGGACCACAATCGCCCGCGTGCCCAAGCTCGGCTCCACCTTCACGGGGTAGCCGGCCTTCTCGAGCACGTCGGCCCAGATGTTCGAGACGATTGCCTGCTCGTCGATGTTGGTCGCGCCGATGACGATCACTTGGCCGCGCGCGACGAAACCATCCATTAAGCTGAGAAGCTGTGCCACGACCCGCTTCTCCACTTCACCGACCACCTCAGTGCGCTTGGGGGCAACAGCGTCGATTTCATCGATGAACAAGATCGCCGGCGCGTGGCGTGCCGCTTCTTCGAAAACTTCGCGGAGCTTGGCTTCGCTTTCGCCGTAGAACTTCCGCATGATCTCGGGGCCATTGAGGTGAATAAAGTGCACGCGGCTCTCCGCCGCCACCGCGCGGGCAAGCAGAGTCTTACCCGTGCCCGGCGGGCCGTACAAGAGCACGCCTTTGGGCGCCAAAATTCCCAGCCGCTCGAAAATGCGCGAATACTTCAGCGGCAGTTCGACCATTTCACGCACTCGCGCGACTTCGCGCTCCAGGCCGCCGATGTCTTCGTAGGAAACCGCCGGAGCCCGGGCTGCCGTCTGCTCGCCTTCCACAACCCGGATGTCGGTACGTTTCCCGATCACAACCGGTCCCGAAGGAATCGTCCGCACAACCTGGAAGTTCACCGCCTTGGCAAAGGTCGGCACACGCACCACGCAACCCGCGATCACCGGAACGCCGATCAGATCCTCCAGCATTCGATCAGGCGCGATGGTCGCTGGCGCAGCCCCCACCCACAGCGGTGAGAGGCGAACGGCGACCGCTTGCTCGCTATCAATTCTGGCTACCGTCACTTGCTCTTGCAGGCCCGCACTACAATTGCTGCGGCATGTCCCGTCGATCTGGATCATGCCTTCGTATCCATCATCCGAAAGCTCAGCGCGTGCAACGCCAACGGCACCGCCGCTGATCTTGATCACGTCGCCGGCCCGAACACCAATACGCTGCAAGTCGGCTGGCGCCAGTCGCGCAATCGCGTGGCCAACGTCCTCGACGCGCGCCTCAGCAACACGAAGTGTAAGAGTTAGACCGAGAGGTAATGGAGAGATTTCTGACACGGCGCGATTTGCGACCTGTTCCTGGCCCTGGATTCCATCGAACAGTTTTGCCTTGGATTGATCCGCGTCACCTGCATCGCGAGGCGCGACGGCCACACGGGTCGTGTCATTCGCCAGCTTAGTCAAACTGATCGTCCCCAGATTGGTGAGTGTTATGGCCCACCTTTAAGCATTGGCACAAATAACGCGATATTCAAGGCGGCGATTGGCTTCCCCCACGCCGCGCAAATCGCGAATGGCCGACCCACTGCAAGATTTCGGAGTGAGTTAAAACCTGTCAAGTACGATCTCTTCTACATCCTCAATGTGGCGTCGCATCGCCGCCTTTGCCGCTTCGCCATCGTGGCGTTTGATTGCGGCCAGGATGCGCCGGTGTCCGGCCAGCGATTTTTGTGGCCGACCATCCAACTGCAGCGAACGCTCTCGCGTTTCTCGCAGCAGGTCCATGATGATGTCGAGCACTTTCAGCACCACGCCATTCCCCGAAGCCAGAGCAATGTTGTAATGGAATTCTGCATCCTCAGCGACAGCGGCCTCGCCTTGAGCCTGCTTCTCCTCTTGACGTCGCAGAATTTCTTCCATCTCAGAAATTTCATCGGCGGAAGCATGCGTGGCCGCACGCGCTGCTAACGGCGGCTCAAGCATTTTGCGAAAATCCAAAAGCTCGCTGACCATCTCCTGCCGGCGCTTCAGCGCGTTGGCAAAAGGATTCACCAACGGCTCAGACGACGGCTCGCGAACGATTGTCCCGGCTCCCTGGCGCGGCTCAACCAGGCCCCTCAACTCCAGCCCGCGGATCGCGTCCCGGATGGAGCTGCGGCTCACCTTTAACATTTCAGCCAGTTCCCGTTCCGACGGTAGTTTGTCGCCCGGGCGCAATTTTTTCAGAATAAGACGCTCGATCTGCTGAGCGACTTCCTCATAGACCTTGTTTCTTCGGATTACTTCGAAGTCCGGTTTGGTCCTGGCAAGCGCCATGTTCAAGTGGTCCGATAAGTGGACCAGCCACCGCACGAAGTATACGCCCGGTGTCCTATCTATTGTCAACCCTTTATTTTTCTTGGGAGATGGGGAAACTCGATCCACGTTCTTTTGCCGCTGTGGAGAAAGCTATGCTTATTTTGCCAGTTGCTTAGCCTCAGTCTCCGCTAATAGCTTTGCGCAACTGTACACGGTTCGAGTGATGGGCATTGGGAGACCCATGCGTTCGCCGAGCTCCACGACCGCGCCAACCAGCGCTTCCAACTCCATCGAGCGGCCGGCCTCTAGATCCTGCAGCATGGAGGTTTTGTGCTGGCCAACTTTTTCCGCGCCCGCAATTCGTTGATCGATCGAAACAGGCAACTCCATCCCCAAGTTACCGGAGACCGCTTCCACTTCCTCCATGATGTTTCGAATCACGACGCGAACGCCCGGATCGCGAAGCATCTCAGCAACCGTAGCTCGCGTCAGCGCGCTCACAGGATTCAAGGAGGCGTTGCCCAGAATCTTGACCAAAATGTCGTGCCGGATCCGAGCCGTGACCGGGCAGCGTAAACCAGCGGCGATCAGCGCTTCTGCAATTTGGCGGGAACGATGAGACCGCGTGCCGTCGGGCTCACCAAGAGTAATGCGATTCCCCTCGATGTGCTGAACCACCCCGGGCGCGGTAATTTCGGTGGCAAAGTACACTATCGATCCAATTACCCGGGGCGCTTCGATGGCCGACGATATAACGCCTCCCGGATCGACGCGCTCGAGACGCAATCCTTCCCATTCGCCGCCGAAACCCTGGAAGTACCACCACGGAATTCCATTCTGCGTGCTGACAACTGAAGTGTCGGGCCCCAGTACGGGATGCAATTGCGGAGCGAGTTGCGGCAGGCTGTGCGCTTTTACGCCAAGAAAAACAACGTCGACCGGGCCCACATCCGCGAGGGCGCTTGCGATTTTGGGGCGGGCGATGAAATCTCCCTCGCCGCTCTTCACCTGCACACCGTGTTCCTGCATGGCGCGAAGGTGTGGGCCGCGGGCAAAGAGGGTGACATCGAATCCGGCCTGGGCCATGCGAGCGCCGATATAAGCTCCGATCGCTCCGGCTCCCGCGATCAGAAATCTCATGGCCGATCCGCGAGGGCGGAGGCGACGGCGCGACGGCGAATTTTTCCCGTCGCAGTGGTGGGAATGCTTTCCACCAGATAAATCTTGGTTGGACATTTATATTCCGCCAGCGATTCGCGGCAATGCTCGATCAGCGCCGATTCGCTCGATCCGTTGGGTTCGTGCAGAACCACAGCCGCGGCCACCTCTTCGCCCAGCGTCGGATGCGCGCAACCGAAGGTGACTACCGCCGCGACCGCGGGATGCCTAAGCAAAATCTCGTCGACTTCATGGGGCGCAATGTTCTCGCCTCCACGAATGATGATGTCCTTAATTCGACCGGTCAAATGCAAATAGCAGTCTGCGTCGAGGAATCCTTCGTCACCGGTACGAAACCATCCATTCACAAACGCACGGGCGTTGGCTTCAGGATTATTTTCGTATCCGCGGAATACGTTCGCTCCCTGAATGGCAACTTCTCCCCGCTGATTGGTGGCGAGGTGATTGCCCTCCTTGTCCATGATGCTAATGCGCAGCCCCGTACTCACGCCGACAGACCCGGCCTTGCGGTGTCGCGGAGGCAATGGATTCGAGGTCATCTGGTGAGCAGCTTCGGTCATTCCGTAGGCTTCGACGAAGGGTACGCCAAACAAATCCTCGATCTTGCCAATAAGTTGTGCCGATAGCGGCGCGCTGCAAGAGCGGATAAAACGCAAGGATTCTGCTTCGACCGGTTTGTCGTGCGTCCTCGCCAGCAGAAGCTGATGCATGGTGGGCACGCCCGAATACCAGGTTACGCGATGTTCGCGAATCGTACGCCAAAAAGAAAGCGCATTGAACTTGCTGGGAATCACCACGGTTCCTCCGGAGAGCAGAGTGGCCATGGTCGATCCAATCAATCCGTGGATGTGGAACAGCGGCATGATGCAAAGTGAAACATCGTCTTCCGAAAGAGTGTATGTGTTCGCGATATTCGCCGACGATACGGCGAGATTGAAATGCCGCAAGGGCACACGCTTGGGCCGGCCCGTGCTGCCGCTGGTGTGCAGGATCAGGGCAATGTCGTCGGCCGTGGGCTCGGTTGCCGTGGCTCCAGTCGGAGCATTCGCTATGTGAACATTTCCCTGCTCATTCATTTCGACCGAAAATACCGGGATCTTGCGGTCGGCCGCCGCGGCGCGCACAAACTCCGCCCCTACCGGCGGACAAAGCAAAATACGCGCGCCGGTGTCGCCGAGAAAAAAATGAAACTCCTCATACGGGTACGCCGGGTTCAACGGGGCCGCGGTTCCAGCGATAGACGCAGCTAGAAAACTCACCAGAGCAGGCAATCCGTTCGGCAGCGCGATCGCAACCGTATCGCCGCGACGAATGCCGATGGAAGCCAAAGCGTTGGCCATGGCCCAGACTTGCTGGCGAAGCGAATCGTAGGTGATGGGGACTCCAAGCTCTGGAACAATAACCGCCGCGCGACCGTCCGCAAAGTGCAAAACGTCGAGAAGTGTCTGGACTGACTTGAGAGTCATTCGTTATTGCCCTTAACGCGAGTCCTTGGATGAGGCGCCGATCTTGTCCGTTGTTCCCGAAACCAGAGGAATACGGCTGCAGGCTTCAGGCTTGCCGTCCTCCGCCCAACCCGGCTTCAGATGGAGTAGCCCTCCGCTTGGAGCGCTTTGCCAAACTCTTTGAGGAAAAACTGTACATTTTCCTCGGTGGCCAAGGGACCCATGACGCCGATGCGGAAAACTTTCCCAGCGAGCGGACCGAAGCCGCCAGCGATCTCAATGCCTGCATCTTCTATCAGGCGTTTTCGAACTTTCGCCTCGTCAATACCTTCTGGAACACGCACTGTGTTCAAGGTCGGAATGCGGAAGCCTTCGGGAACGTGCATGCGCAATCCCATGGCTTCTATGCCCTTGACGAAAGACTGATGGCAACGTCGGTGCCGCTCCCATCGGTTCTCAATTCCCTCTTGCGCGATAACCAGTAGCGCCTCGCGCAATGCGTAAAACATGGAAATCGGCGCGGTGTGGTGGTAGCGATGCGAGACCGTCGAATAATCGTGAATCAGCTTGAGGTCGAGGTACCAACTGCGCGGCGGGGTGGCGCGGCTGTTCAGGAATTCCATGGCCCTTCGCGACATAGCCATCGGAGATAAGCCGGGCGGGCAGCTCAATCCTTTTTGGGTGCAGCTATAAGCGACGTCGATGCCCGTGCCGTCAAAGTCTATTTGCAGGCCGCCGAGCGAGGTCACGCAGTCTGCAATCACGAGCGAGCCGCTATCGTGAGCGGCGGCGCAAATCGCCTTGCCTGATTGCAACGCTCCGGTCGATGTTTCGGCGTGAACATAGGCCACAACTTCGGGCTTTTCGCGACGAACAAATTCCGTCGCCTCATCGTCAGTGAAGGTTGCTCCCCAGGGTTTCTCAAACCGCACGACATTCGCGCCTTGTCGCTTTGCCATCTCCGTGAGGCGATCGGAGAAATATCCATTGGCAAAAATCGCCAGCTTGGTTTCGGGCGCTACGAAGTTTGCTATCGAAGCTTCCATGCCCGCGCTGCCGGTGCCGGAAATCACCAGCGTGGCGCCGCTGCTGGTGCCATAAGCCATTTTTACCAACTGCTGAACGTCTCCCATCACCTGGATGAAATATGGATCGAGGTGTCCAACGATCGGCTTTGCCAGCGCCTCATAGACGCGCGGATGAACCATACTCGGTCCGGGTCCGAACAAATATCGGCGAGGCGGTTGCAAAGGAGGTAGCGAGTTAATTGTGGCAGCCTGCTGTTCAACGACGCTCATAGCCCTCATTTCTCAGCGAAAATAGTCAAATATTAGTGTGGAAGAAGCAATCTTCAGAATCCCATCCGAACGGTAAGGTTCGACATGCGACGCAGTATGATAGTGGGCACTGATCAGGGATTCTTCGTCAAGCTGATTCTATTGATCTATTCGATCAGAGTTTTTTATCAGCACATTTATGCCAGCGCTTTACCGCTTTAAATCGGCGAGTGGTGCCCCTCCGCGATCATCGCCTCGGCGATGCGCCGCGCTTCCGGAAGTGTCTCAGCCGCCTTGGCGTCAATCTCCGCCGGCAAATCGCGTTGAATTTTCGCCAGCTCCTCGTCAAAAATGCGGGTCACTAATTCAGTGCTGTGCTCAACCGGTTTGCCGTCGTCGCCGGGAACTCTGACCTTGTGTCTTACTCGTTGCGCGATCATCAACCGGTAAATGCGATCGGTCGCCAGATCCTCCATGTAGCCATCAAGCAAGCTGGCGCCCTTCCCGTTCAGCACTCCGTTTCGATAACGAATGACAGTGCGCACGGCAGCTCGCGTTCCTGCAAGGGTCGTTTTGCCAACGCCTTTTGGAACCGGGCGCAAGTCGGGGTGCGGATTCGCGTGCTCAGGCCGTTTTGCAATCTGATTGGGGCACGGAAACTGTGCTACTGCGATCTGGTTCTGGTCAGGATGGCCAGTCCAGGCGCCATCCATCAGGCATTTGGCTTCATTCTTCTTGTCTTCCTCAAGTACCTTTAGCGCGCGTTCGTTCAACTCCGCGTCAGAGCGGCTGGGATAAAGCGCCGTCATTCCGCCAATCGCGTGGGCGCCATGCTTGTGGCAGATCTCCGGCATCAACATGCGGAAATTCTGAAAGAATGCCACATCGTGCGGGATCGTATTCCGGTCCGGCAAAATCCAGTTGGGATCCTCGGACATGAAATCGATCAGCGAGGCCATGTAATCCCAGCGCCCCAGGTTTAAACCCAGGCAGTGCTCACGGAGATTGAAGAGAAATTCTTCCATCTGATAAGCCAGCGGGTGCGCCTCTACCAGAGCCATGCATTTTATGTAGTCGGGTGGAAGTTTCTTCTGTTTGGCGAAAGCCTGGAAAAGGTCGCGCCACCAGAATGCCTCTTCCGCAGATTCGCTTTTAGGGATATAGACACAGAAATTGTGCGGCAGCGATGCGGGATCGATCTGATACCAGATCAGCGCCAGATCGAACAGCGAAGCCGACGTGATCTCGTTCTTGATCACTCCACCCTGGCTGACGTGCAATCCACGCGGCCGTACCCAGGTCACGGTCTTCGAGCGCTGAACGCTGACCCTTTTACCCCGCTTCTTGTCGTTATAGCTGAGTTCGTATTTGTAAGCAGCGAGCGTATTCTCAATCGCCTGCATGATGTGCTGCCAGATGTTTGCCGTGGAATCTTCAATATCTATCATCACGGCCGGCGATCCGGAGTTCAGGAGTTTGACCGTCAACTCACCATCGTCGCCGGGTCCAGTCATCTGGTTTCGTTGATCCGCGCACCACTCGGGAATCTCGATCCGCCAGTCGGACGTGGTGGCCTCTGACGGTGGCAAGTAGTTCGGCGGCTCTCCGCGATGCGATCGCTGCAATACCTCAGCGCGTCTTGCTATCAGCTTCTCTTGCCAGGGCGTGAATTGTTTGTGAAGTGGAAGGAGGTAATCAAAGAATCCATTGGGGAGATCTTTTTGCGGATTCAATTCCGGCGGCGCGTAATTCATTTGCTGCGACCCGGTGTGTTCCTTACGCGAAGCCATAGGATGAGATCCTTACTGCGTGCTTGACAGCAAAGTTGGCCAATAAAATTCTGAAATCCAGACAGTGGTGCAACTTTATCTAAGTAAAACCAGACCGACGCGGGTCTGTCGTCGCCCCAAGTTTACAGCCAGGCCGCGGCCGGAACCTAACTTGCCAACATCGCCGTGCAGGGTTCAGTGGCTTGCGACGAATCTCTATTCTAAGATTCCCCTCAGCAAACCGACATCATTGCAAGACATGAATCACGGAGTCAATTGCTTATGGCGGTTGGCGATTAAAAAAATTCATGTGTGATCGCGACCACAACGATGCTGTTTTCTTCGTCAAAAACGAATCGTACCGCCAAAGGATTAAACGCAAACTGACTATGTCTATTGTTGCTCCAATTCTTATCCGCTCCAAAATCCTTATTGCCTCTCGTGCCCAGCGAATCAGAAATAAAACTTTACTTGACTCTTTGCAGAAATCTGTGGTAAACAGGCGCGCCAGCGGATTGGTCCGCTTTTCATACAAGTTATCGATTTTTCGAATAGGCGGTGTAGTGATTTGCGGCCTCGAAGCAGTCTGCGTGTGAGGCTCTGCACTTGCACGCTCGCTCTGCGCCCAGGCCGATCGGTCGACAAATCATGGTCGGAGAGGAAAACATGCGCTCGCTAACAACGCTTTTCGTGCTCCTGGTTGTTTTCATGGCACCGGGTTCGTTCGCCCACGCTCAAGCCACAGAACCCGCGAGCAAAACCGCCGCAGCGACCTCCGGCAGCGCCAGCAAGGAAGAGGTCAACCAGTTGCGCAGCGAGGTCGAGGCGCAACGCAAAACCATCGACGAATTAAAGGCGATGGTCCAGCAATTGGTTGATGGCAAGACCACTGCCGCGGCAGGAACATCGGCCAGCGTGAAACCCGCGGCAACCGACTCAACCGGCGCCATCCCCGTCGCCGTCGCCACTCCTCAACCGGTCAGCAGCGGGAGCACAGACAGCGTCCATCTGATGAACACAGTTCTGGTCCAGCCTGAACCGGCGATCGAAAGCGGAGGCATCAACCAAGCAGAGCCAGCAGCAGTGCCCAAGAAAGACGCTCCCCTCACGGCAGGATGGAACGGAGAGCATTTCTTCATTAGAAGCCCGGACGGACAGTTCAGCATCAGTCCCTACGGTTACGTGGACACCGACTACCGCGCTTACAAGGGTGATGGCGCGCCGGCTGACACGTTCCTGGTTCGCCGCGCTCGCTTCGGGTTTCAGGGCAACTACGGATCGCATTTCGACTTCGCTTTGTTGACCGACGCGAACTCCACTACGGGCGCAATCGTTCGTGACGTTTATCTCAACGTCAGAATCATTCCCGAATTTCAAGTCCAGGCAGGACAATTCAAAGTACCATTCGCCCAGGAAACCGGTATTGGTGCAACTAACCTCGACTTTGTTGAGCGCGGCTTGCAGGCGATGCTCTACCCGTGTGCGGTGACTGCATACCGTTGCCCTGGCATGACGATTCACGGGGACATTGACGGCGGCGTCTTACAGTATTGGGCGGGAGCTTTCAACGGCAGGGGCGGCGTTACCGCAAACGTTGTCAATGAGCCCGAGTTTGTCGGAAGACTCCGCTTGTATCCTTGGCGAAAGACGAAAAACGAATGGCTCAGGCAGTTTGCGGTTGGCGGATCGATCAGCCACGCCCGTTCCAGAGGACTGTCTGGTGACGTGAGCTTCAACGGTCAAATCCCTGATGCCACGTATTCGTTTTTCCCTCAGTTACCAATCAACGGCCCTATCGAACTGTACGAGGGCGAATTCACCTACATCAAGTCCGCGTTCGCGCTGCGCGGCGAATACGTGCAGGGACAGTATCAACGTGACAGCGTGGGCTCTTTGCAATCCGGTGGCTTAGGCTTCCTGACTCTACCCGGAATCGGAGCCAAGGCGTGGGATATTGGGACAACCTACCTGCTGACCGGCGAGAAAAAACCCGAAAATGGCACGCCTCGTGTCAAGCACCCGTTATTCGGGCCCGACACTCCGGGTGGAACGGGACGTGGGTGGGGAGCGTGGGAAGCAACTGTTCGGTACACCGGCATCCAGGCGAACGCGCCCGCCTCGAACTTCTTGAGCTATTACACTCCGGGCTTTGTCCCGCAGTACAACTATCACACCGACCAGGTCACGTTCGGAATCAACTGGTACCTGAATTATTGGGTGAAGTACCAGTTCAACGTCAACATCGATCAATTGCACCAGCCCAGCATCACAGGGCAAGTGCCGCAGAACTTCTTCGCCTTGACGCAGGAGTTGCAGTTCCGCTTCTGAAGATCCCGTTCGCGACCGGATCGCGAATGGGCAGCAAGGATTTTGAGTAATACGCCAGGGCTGCTTGCAGCCTGATTTGAAGGGAAAATTGCAGGAGGAGATTCGATGAGACCGAGAATTCTACTGACTATTCTTCTCACCGCGTTGATGGTACTGGCGAGCAGCTGCGGCAGTACGCCGAATTGTCCCACTTGCGGCACGACACTCAACGGCAGCTATGCCGTGATTAACGTCATTGCCGTCCCGGAGCACAACAATACCGGTGAGCCCGGTGGTCCATTCAATTCCTTCGACATCAGCTGGGTGGATCCGGTTAACCATTTGGACTATGTCTCGGACCGTATCGGCATCGCCGTGCAGGTTATCAATACGACTAACGACCTCGCGGTGAATTCCATCGCCGGCATGAACGGCATCTCTGGGGCTGGGAACAACGCAAGCCCGTGTGTCGCCCCACCTCTTGCTGCTGCTGGCACTGGCCTAGTTAGCCCTCCCATCGTCTCCGTGCTGGGTAACTGGACGAGGTTTGGTTGCCGAACCGGAAATTTCCATATTCCAGGCTTCGGCGCCAATGGTAAGTTCGGCGGATTTACGGGGGCGCAGTGCTGCGCGGCCCGAGCTAACGGCGTAAATCCCTTGTCTGGCCCGGACGGCGTAGTTGTAACTCCAGACGGCAAAACCCTTTTCGTCGGCAACGGAAGCAGTTCCATCGTCGTCTTCGACTTGACGACGCAGGTCCTTTCAACCACCCCGCCAACACCGCCCAACGTACTTGCCGTGATTCCGACGGGGTTGTCTCCCGATTATGATGGGCAGATTGGCAACAGCGGGCCTTATCCCGGGGCGGCTGCGGGCACCACCGGCAACACTACAGGCATCGCCGGCTGCGTGCAGTCGGCCAACGGACGGGCCTTTTCTGATCCGAGCTGCGGCGATCTCCGCGGAGACGAAATCTCTTACGATCCCAAGGATCAGATTCTGGCCGTGATCGATGGCGATCCCGGGTTGCCCTTCATCACTTTCATCGACGTCTCCGGGATCATTGCCCGCACTTCAAATTGCCAGCCAGTTCTCCCCGGCACTCCGTACGGTCCTCCCTTGGGCGTTCCCCTTGGGCCAATCAATGCTCCTTCGTGCATCCTCGGACAGATTTACTACGACGGGGCCCCGCAAAACAACACTAACGTAGCGGTTGATGACGTGGGTCTGAATGCGGCCAACGGCTTCGTTTGCCCCGATCCATCCAATCCCCAAGTGAACTCCGGCGTTTCCGGAGCGCCGCCATATATCGCTGGCACCAAATCCATTCCGTGCCATCACGGCCCGATCATCGACAATCTTACGGGCATTTATGATCCGACTTGCAACCCGACACTAGCAAACGCGCTTTGCATCGGCGCAATTGCTCCGGCTGGATTGGGCGCCCACGCATGGAACCCCAACACTGGCCATTTCCTGCTAACGAACTCGAACTCCACGGGCGTCCTCGCAGTCGGCAGCGTGGATGAGATCGATCCCAGACCCGGCAATCCGAACGGGCCGGTTGTCATCAACAGCTTCCCACTGATGAACTGTATGCCGACCAGTATCGCTCAGGGTCCAGGAGACAATTTCCTGGTGGGTTGCGCAGATCACGACGGCGAAGCCTTCCCGGCCAATGAATATGTCATCAACGGAACCACAGGCGCGATCATCGCAGAAATCAATAACGTCGGGGGCGTGGACGAAGTCTGGTACAACCCAGGTGACAATCGATACTACCTTGCGGCACGCGATATGCTTCCCGGCCCGGTGCTGGGCGTTATAGATGCCGGAACCAACCTTTGGCTGGCCAACCTTCCAGTCAATACTAATGCACACAGCGTTGCAGTCGATCCCAGCAACAACCATGCTTTTATGCCTCAGCAGGCCGGGGCCATCTGCGGATCACAAGCTGGGGCCGGCTGCATTGACGTCATCGCGCAACAGTGAGTGAAAAACGGATTTGCGCCGGTGATATAGTTTGTTCGGGGCGCGAGAGGTTGGTTCTCTCGTAGGAAATGGTGGAGTGATTTATGAAAACTGGTTTTGGAAGGCTACAGCGGGTTTATGCAGCTGTACTCTCGCTTTTGCTTTTGTCCGCGCTGTCGGCTCGCGCCAGTGAAAACCCGGGGGAAAAACCCACTGACGTTCCTGCGACGGTGATCGCCCATCTGCCTTTGCCGCTGCCGACGGGAAACCAGATGTTGCTGCAAAAGGAGAACTCGAAACAGTATCTGTATGTCCAACAGGCGGCCAAGCAAGGTTTCATGATCGTAGACGTGTCTAAGCCGGAGAAGCCCACCCTTTTGAAACGGACGGCAGAATCAAATCAGGCAACTCAAGGAAACCTGCAGATCGTTAGCCCGGATGTTGCCATCGCGGTGGCTCCGGAAAAAACCTCGGCAACTGTGACCAGCAGCAACCACGCTACTGAAACCGTTCGTATGCTAGACATGAGTGATCCGCGCAACCCAAAGACGCTGGAGACATTCAACAATGTCACCAGCCTGTTGCCTGATAGTCACCGCGGCTTGATCTTCCTTACCAACAACGAAGGCCTCTGGGTTCTGCGTTATGTGCGCCCTGCTCTTTTAGAGCCGGCCAAGCAAAAGAAGCCCTGTGGCTCTGAAGCCGAAATTCAGGCCATGCCGCCCGACTGCGACTGACCGTCGATTACTGGGCGGAGACCTGGTGCGCCGGACATTCCTTATCGATGGTCTTGATCGAGCTGATGGTTAACGTCACCGGAGATGCAGCCCTGCCAGAGTCGGAGCTCGTGCCCAGCGAAGGTGATTGCGTTCCGTTCACCTCTACTCGTTGCCCCAGATACCGGCTTAGTTTTATTTTGTTGGTTGCGTGAAGTTCATAAGTTATTCCGGGATCCTGTTTGATCAAAACGAAATCGCCGCTGGATCTGCTGATGCAACCCTGTATCGTTACCTGGCCTTTGGGAGTTTTTGAACTGTTCTGACTCATGCCGCTGGAGTTGCTGTCTTGCGCCACCAGAAAGCTGCCTGTAAACAGCAGCAGAAAGAACCATATCTTTTTCATCGAGACTTCTCCTTTCACGAATGGGATGGTAACGCTGTTGCACCGGTTGCATTAAATTCTACGGCGAGGCTCCAAGGGCTATTTGACGTGAGTTTCCTGATAGTGCAACTCCTTCCATTGCCCGTCGCGTTTCACCCACAATTCCGTGACGTAGAATCTGGAAAAATGCACCACCGATCTGGGTGGGAACTGCAGCGTAACTTCGTAAATAACGAAGCCAGCCTCCGGACAAAGGGGAATGACTTTCAAACCCCACAGAGTATAGTTGAAGACATTCCCACTTACCAATTCTGCGAGGGCCTGAATCTTGGTACGCTCACCCTGGGTATCGACTTCAACGCCCTGATAGTCGTCGGCCAATAATTCGCCGTACGTTTTCTTGTCTTTGTTCTTTATCGCTTCCCACTCAGCCTTGATCTTGGCTTCGAACATTTCCTTGAGGCTTGAATCGACGGGGACGCGGCTGGACTCCCGGCTTTGGGCGGAGTTAGATGGCGCTGCGGGCTGTTGGGGCAAAGCCGCAGTCGTCAGTCCTATAGCGCAAGCGAAGACTAAGAAATCTCGCACGGTTCCTCCAAAGCGAACCGCCGGAAATCTTATCAGATTTCGCGCCATCTTTCGGATGGGAGAGCGCTATTGCAATTCTTTGATTTTTTTTCTCACCGCAGCGAGCAACTCGGAGGGCAGTTCGGCATAACCTTCCTGGGCGGCGAACTGCTGGCCATCCGAGTAGATCCAATCCAACAGATCGCCTAACGCAGCCGCGCGAGCGAAATCGGTGGATTTAGTCCGCAAGTAAATCCATGTGAAACTGGTAATGGGGAAAGAATCGGCGCCACCGGCATTGGTCAGCGACGCGGAAAAGCTATTCCACCGCGGCTCTTCCACTGCCCGGCATGACGCAGCAATGCTCTCAGAGGAAGCTTTAACAAACTTACCGGCAGGATTCAGTACCGCCGCTTGCGAAAGATTGCCCTTCACCGCGTATTGGTATTCGACGTAGCCGATAGACCCGGCGCTGCCTTTCACTTTGTCTGCCATATCCGAACTGCGTTCCGCCGGCACGCCGACCGGCCACTTAGGGGACGGACTGGTTCCCACCTCAGCGCGAAACTTGGAACTGACCCTGGAAAGAAAGTCCGTGAATACGAAATTGGATCCCTTCCCCGCCGGACGGTTAACCACTTGGATCCGAAGATTGGGCAGAGTGAGATCGGGGTTGAGCTTGGCAATCTGCTCTGCATCCCAGTTCTTAATATCTCCCAGGAAAATCTCAGCCAGCACCTCCCCCGAAAGCCGGAGTTCCGCGTGGACATCGGGAAGGTTGTAGATCGGAACGATCCCGATGAGCACGGTCGGCAACTCGATCAAACCCTCCTCCTTCCGCTCCTTATCCGTAAGCTGGGCTTCGCCGGCGCCAAAATCGCCAACTCCACGCGAGATTTGCTTGATTCCTTCGCTCGTGCCCACGGGAAGGTATCGCATCTGCACGTGGGCGTTGTGCTTGCTGTATTCCTGTGTCCACCGGGTATAGAGAGGTGCCGGGACACTCGATCCTGATCCCACCAGTACGACCGCGTTTTGGGCAACCGCGGGAGCGCTGTGCATTCCAATAGCCAGCAAGAACAACAGGCAGATTGGCGAGAAACAGAATTGGGCAAACGTTCTTTGCGAAATGTTTGACAGTGAAAATCGTGCCGATATCTTCATTATGGCGCACCTTCTGACGAGCTGCGGCATGTCGCACTTATTAGCCGTCTTCCAAGGTACTGCACTGAAACGACGAAGATAAAGTTACTATCGTTTTGAAAGTGGCCCGATTGTGGCCTAACTTTGAAATGTTGTCAGATTAGGAGTCGCCAGCGGGCTCGGCTCGTTCGCTGGAGCACGTTGAATTCTTGCGCAAGAAACCTGCAGGCACTCGCCCGGCATTAACTTTCAACCGCCGCGAAGGCTTGCATGTTCAGAAGTAATGAGTGCTAAGATGCAGAGCGTCTGGACCGAGTCTACGGCGAATTGCGCGGGTTGCCCGATCCGCGCTACGAAGGACGAATTAATCTATGCCGCTCATTGACGCCGAAAACCTGGCACGGGAATTGCTTTCCGCACAACAGACGGACCAGATGGTCCCCGTTCTTCCCTCTGCACGCCCTGGTTTCGATCTCGACGCCGCTTATGCGGTGGAAGCCGCACTCCGGCGCTCTCGCGAAGCTGCGGGACATAGAACTGTTGGCCGCAAGGTTGGTTATGCCAACAAGGCCATGTGGCGTGTGCTCAAGCTGGAAACCCTGGTTTGGGCCCACATGTACGACAATACCGTGCACTATAGCGACAACAACTCCGCCGCGCTGACGCTCCCGCACCGCCGTTCGCTAAAGATCGAGCCCGAGATTGTTTTCGGTCTGAAACACCCGATCACTGCGGAAGGCCTTGGTCCTGCCGACGCGCTCGCAGCGACGGAATGGCTGGCAATGGGATTCGAAATCATCGATTGTCCTTTTCCAGAATGGAAGTTCCAGCCCAGTGACTTCGTTGCATCTTTCGGACTGCACGCTGCGCTTGTGATTGGAGAGCGGTTATCCGTGCGGCCTGATTCTATCGCCACGCTAGTGGACGAACTCGCTCGACTTAAAGTGCGTGTGTCGAAGAATGGGGAGTTTGTCGAAGAAGGATCCGGCAAGAATAGTTTGAACTCGCCGATGTAGGGATTCATTATGCTGAATAATTTTCCTGATCTCACGGCCCACTACCTTTGCGGCTATGTTCTCAA
>Ga0209169_10001165_pt1 | contig 15921 bp, 13 predicted proteins | sample HubBroMetageWRM4_FD_188346 | JGI IMG/M metagenome (GOLD analysis project Ga0209169, IMG submission 188346) | Warmed soil microbial communities from the Hubbard Brook experimental Forest, New Hampshire - Hubbard Brook CCASE Soil Metagenome WRM 4... | ecosystem: Environmental > Terrestrial > Soil... | reverse complement strand
ATTTTACCCGATTTCGCCGGTTCTCTCAGACGGTAACTCCAGCAGAATCAAGAATTTGAAGTCCGAGATCGGAAAAAAACACTTCGCCCTGTCTCCGCGAATTGTCCCGCATCTCGGCATCCCGTCGCTCACAGCTGCCTGCGTCTTTTGAAGGTGTAGACTAATCAAACTCCTGTCATCCTCATCCGTCGAAAGGAATCATTTTTATGGCAGTCCTCGAGCCCCCTGTCCGGCCGCAGCCGCGCACCAGCATTCATTCCGGCCCGTTCGTCACCGAACCCTTTTTCGATTTTCGTAATGAAGACAACGCACGCCGCATGCGCTCGGCCATCGCCAAAGTCCGCGGCCAGCTCGGACACGAATACGACCTCATCATCGGCGGCAGGCATGTTAAGACCACCGACAAAATCAAGTCGCTGAACCCGTCGAAGCCCTCCGAAATCGTGGGCATCCATCAGAAGGCCGGCAAAGAGCACGTCGAGCCCGCGATGAAGGCTGCGCTCGCCGCCTTCGAATCGTGGAGCCGCACCCCCGTCGAAGAGCGCGCCGGACTTCTCTTCCGCGTCGCCGACCTCATGCGCTCGCGCAAAATGGAATACATGGCATGGCTGGTCTTCGAAGTTTCGAAGAACTGGGGCGAGGCCGACGCCGATATCTCCGAGACCATCGACTTCGCCGAGTTCTATGCCCGCGAAGCCCTGCGCCTCGCCAAGGCGCAAACGCCCATCCAGTTGCCCGGCGAGCACGACTCGCTGCGCTACATTCCGCTCGGCGTGGGCGCTGTGATTCCGCCGTGGAATTTCCCCTGCGCCATCATGGCCGGCATGACCATGGCCTCCATCGTTTGCGGCAACACCGTGATCCTCAAGCCCTCGAGCGATTCGCCGACCATCGCCGCCAAGTTCCTCGAACTTCTCGAAGAGGCCGGCATGCCCGAAGGCGTCGTCAACCTCTGCCCCGGCTCCGGCGCGACCTTCGGCGATGCTATCGTCTCGCATCCCAAGACACGCTACATCGCCTTCACCGGCTCGCGCGAAGTCGGACTGAATATCAACAAAGTTGCGGCCACACAAGCTTCCGGACAAGTCTGGATCAAGCGCACAATCCTCGAAATGGGCGGCAAAGACGCGATCATCGTCGACGCCGATGCCGACATCGACTCCGCCGTGGAAGGCGTAGCGCAAGCGGCATTCGGATTCCAAGGACAAAAGTGTTCCGCCTGCTCGCGCGCCATCATCGACGAGCGCATCTACGACAAGTTCCTGGAAAAACTCAAGACGCGTGTGGAAAAAATAAAAGTCGGCGATGTCACCGAAAACGCCGCAATGGGCGCGGTCATCAACGAAGGTTCCATGAAGTCCATCCTCGGCTACATCGAGCAAGGCAAGAAAGATGGGCGCCTGCTCACCGGCGGCAATCGCGTCACCGAGATGGGCGAAGGATATTTCATTCAGCCCACGGTCATCGCTGACATCGCGCCGAAATCGAAACTCGAGCAGGAGGAAATCTTTGGCCCCGTGCTCGCCGTGATTAAAGCCCGCGGCTTCGACCACGCGCTCGAAATCGCCAATGACACCGAGTTTGGCCTCACCGGCGCTGTTTACACCAGTTCGCGCGACAAGATCGAACGCGCAATTCAGGAGTTCCACGTCGGCAATCTCTACATCAACCGCAAATGCACGGGAGCGATGGTCGGCGCGCATCCGTTCGGCGGCTTCAACATGTCAGGCACCGATTCAAAAGCCGGCGGCCCGGAGTATCTATACCTCTTCTCGCAGGCCAAGTCGGTGGGAGAGAAGATGGTCTAGGCCAAAAACTTATTCGGCCTTCGCAGGCGGTTTCAGACCGAGATACTTCATCACCATCTGTAGATCTTTCCAGGCTTCGCCCTTCTGTCGCGGATCGCGCAGCAGAAATGCGGGATGGTACGTCACGGCAAGCTTCGTGCCTTGCCACGAGGCATCGGCACGAGTGCCGGCGGGCATGAAGTCGTAGAAGCGGCCGCGTAGTTCTGACATGGACGCGTTCATGGCCAGCAGATTCTTCGCTGAAACTGCGCCCAGCGCCACCACAACTTTCGGCTTGACCACGGCGATCTGCCGCATCAGAAATGGCGAGCAGGTTTCGCACTCGTCGCGCTCGGGCGTGCGATTTCCCGGCGGGCGGCATTTCACTACGTTCGCGATGTAAACATCTTCGCGGCGGATGCCCATGGCCTTGATCATGTTGTTCAGCAACTGGCCGGCGCGGCCCACGAAAGGCTCGCCTTGCGCATCTTCGTCCGCACCGGGGCCTTCGCCCACAAACATCAGTTCAGCGCGCGGATCGCCCACGCCGAAGACAACTTGTTTACGGCCCTGCTTGCCGAGTTTGCAGCGAGTGCAATCTGGACCAATCTCATCCTTAATAATTCTCAACGCTTCGGCGGGATCGGAAGCGCGCTGTTCCGGCCTGGAAGCCAGAACTTCGAGCAGAGTTCCTTCGGCGGATGTTGAGGCTGCACGAGCAGCAACGGCAGATTTTCTAGCGGGCATTTCCTCTCGCTCTTCTGGCTGGAGTGTGGTGCGTGAATCTGGTTCGTCGGCCGCAGCAATCGCGGTGTCTGCCACCGAATTCGATTCGCGGCGATAAAAGTCGTAGATGCCAAGCTCGTTGTAGTAGCGCACGCGGTCGGCCAGCGCCCGGCGAGTTTGGGGATCGAGCATCGGGAGCAATTATAGCGATGGCGGCGGTGGAAATGGTGCGTGAAGGTTAGGCTTTAACAGGCGTGTTGCGATGCTGGCGCAGGCGAACGACTTGATCGAGGACGCGCTGGGCGACCTCCCATTTTGTGGTTTCAGGAACGTCGACCACCTCTTCGCGCGCGATGATGGTGACGGCGTTGCGATCGGAGTCGAAGCCAACACCCTCGCGGGAGACATCGTTGACGACGATGAGATCGAGATTTTTGGCCAACAGCTTCTGCCGCGCGTTCTCCAAAACATTTTCGGTTTCCGCGGCGAAGCCGACCAAAATTTGCGAAGTTCGCTTCGCCGAGAGTTCCTTCAGAATGTCAGGCGTGGACTCAAGCTCCAATGTCATCGGGCCTTTGCGCTTGATTTTCTGCCCAGCTGCGTTTTTCGCACGGTAGTCGGAAACCGCTGCAGTCTTGATCACGATGGTGGCCTGCGGCAGGAGCTTCATCACTGCGTCGCGCATCTCTTCCGCAGATTCGACGCGCTTCAGTTCCGCCGCTCCCGGCGGCATAATCGAAGTCGGACCACTCACAAGCAACACGCGCGCGCCGCGCCGCAGCGCCGCTTCGGCCAGAGCAAATCCCATGCGGCCGCTGGAGCGGTTGGTGAGATAACGCACGGGATCGATTTTTTCGCGCGTGGGCCCGGCAGTGATCAAAATGGTTTCGCCGTGCAAATCCTGTGACGCGCCGAGTGTTTCGAGCACGGCAGTAACGATGGCTTCGTTTTCCGCAAGGCGTCCCGCACCCACCATGCCGCAGGCAAGGTAGCCCGCGCCGGGTTCCACGATCTTCACTCCGCGCTTGCGCAAGATTTCCAGGTTCGCTTGCGTTGCCGGATGGTTCCACATATTCACGTTCATCGCGGGCGCCACTACGACAGGCGCGGTGGTGGCGAGATAAAGAGTGGTAAGGAAATCGCTGGCGATGCCCAGCGCGAAATGCGCCAGCGTATCGGCGGTTGCGGGAGCCACGAGCAGAGCATCAATCGACTGCGCGACTGCGATGTGTTCGATGGCTGCATCAATGTTGGAAGTCTGTTCGCCATGATCGGAAGGCGAAAACATTCCAGTGATAACTTTCTCTCCGGAAAGCGCGGCGAAGGTGAGGGGACGAACAAATTCCTGGGCCGCGCGGGTCATGACAACTTGCACGCGGATGCCGCGGTCCTGCAAGAGGCGGACGATTTCGGCGGCCTTATAAGCAGCGATGCCGCCGGTGACGCCGAGGGCGATCTTCATAACGAGTTCCAATTTTCGATTTTCAATTTCCGATTGCCTTCACAATCGGCAATCACAAATCGTCCATCGAAAATCCCTAGTCCGTGCCCAGCGCCTTGTCGAGATTTTCGGCGGCCTGCTCGGAGGCGCTGCGAAGTTCGGGAATCTCCCACTTCACTTTGCCGGCGCGAATTTCATCCTGCGCGATGCGGCACGGCTTGCGGGAACTGGTGTCGACCACGGGCGGTGCGCCGGACTGGAGCTGCCGCGCGCGTCGAGCTGCCACCAAAATATAGCGGTAGTTGCTGTCGAAGCCTTCGATCAACTTCATGGGGACTCTCCCTTAAATTCAGAGTTGCGTTATTGGGTGCCGTACATGAGTGCCGAACATGAACTCCGCGAAGCAAGCGGCTTTCGGCTGGCTCCGCTTTCAGCTTGTTGCCGCCCGGACCCGCTCCGAGCGCTCCTGCAATCATACCGCGAAAACTACGAGCGTGCTGACGGCGTCAAGGTACGAAAGGACTGGAGGATGGGTAACAGCTTCTCCTTCAGATTGGCGAGGCGAAGACGTTCCGCGCGTTCGACGATCGTGTTCTCCTGCTCGGAGAGAGGCCGATGCTCACGCTGCAGACGCTCGGAGATCACGATGGCCTCGAACCGCTCGATCGACTTCTCGAGTTTGTCATTGATCAGGACGTAGTTGTAGCGATCATATTCTTCAATCTCGCGACCGGCGGCCGCGAGGCGACGCCGGATGTCCTGTTCGTCATTCTCGCCGCGATGGCGCAGACGCCACTCCAACTCCTTCTTGTCGGGGGGCAGAACAAAGATACTGACAGCATCGGGCAGCTTCTGCTGAATCTGGGCCGCGCCCTGCACGTCGATGTCGAGCAGCAGGTCCGTGCCTTTTTCCTGCGCTTCCCTTAGGTACCGGCGGGCAGTCCCGTAACAGTTTCCGTCGAACTCGGCATGTTCGAGGAATTCGCCGGCTTGTACCATCGCCTCGAATTCTTCGCGCACAACAAAGTGATATTGCTTGCCGTTCTGTTCACTGCCGCGCGACGGGCGCGTGGTGTAGGAGATGGAAAAATCGAGGTTTGGAACGAGCTTCAGTACTTCATTGACGAGCGTCGATTTTCCCGAGCCCGACGGCGCGGAGATGATGTAAACAATCGTTTTGGGCGAAGAGATCATTCCAGGTTCTGCACCTGCTCGCGCGATTTTTCGATTTCCGCCTTCATCGCAAGTCCGGCTTCGGTAATCTTCAAGGCTTCTCCGGCAAGGCCGGATGTTTTCGAAAGCAGGGTATTGGCCTCGCGATTCATTTCTTGTAAGAGGAAATCGAGCTTCTTGCCCACTTCGCCGCCCTCTTCCAGCAACCCAAGAAAATGCTGCACATGGGTTTCGAGGCGGACGATCTCTTCCTGAATGTCGCTGCGGTCGACCAGCAGCGCCGCTTCCTGCAGCAGGCGCTCTTTCTCGACCGATGCGCCCAGCAATTCCTGCAGGCGCGACTGCAACCGCTCATTATAATTTTGCAGCACAGGGCGCCGATGTTGCTGCACGCTGTGCGCGGCCTCGACCAGGTGCTGCATGCGCTCGCGCAACTCGCGCATGATACCGCGGCCTTCTTCTTCGCGCATCTGGTTGAGGCGATCGAGAGCATCACCCACCTTGGCCATGACTGCGCCCTCAATGTCTCCGTCGGGAGTTTGATGGGAAGAATCGAGCGCGCCGGGGATACGCAGCACGGCGTTGAGATCGGGCTCCGTGGTCAGGGAAAATTCCGCGGCAGCAGCGCGAAATGCGGCGATATAGCCGGACACCAACTCCCGGTTGAGAGCAAACGAATCGTTGGCCGTGCGCTCCAGACTGACGGTGACTTCTACATGGCCGCGCGCCAACTTCTCTTTGAGCAGGCGGCGCAGTTGCATCTCGAGCGAATCCGTTCCAGAGGGAAGGCGGAAGTGCAAATCGAGGAAACGATGGTTAACCGACTTTAGAGAAAGCGCGAAAGCAAGCCGGCCATTGGCGCCGGCGGGCGACTCCGGCGTAGCTTTGCCGGAGACGTCTCGTGCTACTTCGCCTTTCACCTGCGCAAATCCCGTCATGGAGCGAATGGGCATAGAGTTCTCAAGATTCCGCAACTGCACTGGGCGATTCCAGATTGGCAAATTGTAATTCGTAAAGGCGGCGATAGATGCTGCGCTTGTTCATCAATTCATCGTGCGTGCCAACATCGGCAATGGTTCCGTTTTCAATGACGACGATGCGGTCGGCGCTACGAATCGTCGAAAGGCGGTGTGCGATCACAAGCACGGTGCGTCCGGTCATGAGATTGTGCAGCGCGGATTGTACCAGCGCCTCGGATTCGCTATCGAGCGCGGATGTGGCCTCATCGAGAATAAGGATCGGTGCATTCTTCAGTATGGCGCGCGCGATCGCAAGACGCTGGCGCTCGCCGCCGGAGAGCAGCACGCCGCGCTCGCCGATGACGGTATCGTAACCGGAAGGCAGAGCCAGAATGAAATCATGGGCCAGCGCGGCGCGGGCAGCGGCTTCGACCTCTTTGAGCGGAACGTGGGGCTGGCCGTAGGCGATGTTATTCCGCACCGTGTCGTTGAAGAGAACAGTTTCCTGGGTGACGATGCCGACTTGCGCGCGGAGCGAGGCGAGAGTGAGATCGCGTACGTTATAGCCATCGATGAGGAGGCTGCCGCTCGACACATCGAAGAAGCGGGGAATTAAGTGAACCAGCGTGCTTTTGCCGGCGCCGCTTGAGCCGACGAACGCAACCACTTCGCCGCGTTTTACTTCGAGGTCAATGCCGCGGAGAATCTCGCGGCCTTCTTCACCGCTAGCTTCGTAGGCGAAGGAAACGCCATCGAACTTGATGCTGCCCGCGAAGCGCGGCAACTTTTTCGCGCCTGATTTTTCGCGGACCGAATCCTCGGTGTCCATGAACTTGAAAAGCTGTGAAGACGCGCCCAGGGCCTGCTGAAAGCTGTTATTGAAGACCGCGAACTTGCGTACCGGGTTATACATGCTGAGCACGGCTGCGACGAAGGTGACGAATGCGCCGAGAGTGAGTTCTCCGGACGCAATGCTCTGCCGGCCTAAGAGCAATAGCAGAGCGATGGCGATCGCTCCGAAGATATCCATCAGCGGAGAGCTGACTGCGGCAGCGGCAACCGAGCGAAGATTCGCGCGAAAAAGATGCTGCGCGGCTTGGCGGAAGCGCGCGACCTCCCAGGACTCCATGCCGAAGGCCTTCACGATGCGATTGCCCGTGATGGTTTCGTGCAGGATGTTTTGCACGTCGGCCAACTGATCCTGCCCGCGGCGCGTGGTCGAGCGGACCTTTCGCCCAATCCTTATCGCGGAATAAATAATGAAGGGAACGAAGAGCACCAGCACCCAGGCGAGTTCGCGGCCCAGGATCACGACCAGGACGGCGGTGAAGGCGAAAGCAAAGAACTGTTGCAGGAACTCGGCCAGCACGCTCGACATCGCGTACTGCACGCGCTCGATATCGTTAATGATGGTCGAAATCAGGGTTCCGGTCGTGTGCTTGGTAAAAAACGCAGCCGACCGGCGCAACACGGAGTTGTAAAGATCGTTGCGCAGATTGGTGATCATGCCGAAGCCGGCATGGTTCACCAGATACGTGCCTGTGTAATCGAAAATGCCTTTCAATACGGTGGAGGCGACAAGCGCGAAGGCGACGATCGTCCAGGCATTATGAAAGTGAGTCGGGACGAAGCGTTGCAAATACACCGGCTGGCCACTTTCCGGCCACGTAAACAGGACGATATTTTCGGAGCCGGACGAAGGATTCAGGACGCGGTCCAACACCGGCTTGAGCAGGATGAGCCGGAAGGCTTCGAGAAATCCCACGCTCGCCAGCAACACCACTCCCGGCAACAACTGCAGCATAAACGGGATGACGTAGCGGATAAGCCGCGTCAGTTGCCGCATGGGGCTCCCGCGCGGGGCAGGCCGCAGGCGCTTGCTGCCGGTGGAATAGGGGTGAGGTGCAAGGCCTTATTTTACGCGAGTTATGGCTTGGGAGAAGCTAATGTTCGAGGTCACCGATGACGTTACTTCGGGCTGTCGCGGTGCCCGACTTTTACGCGATATTTCGCGCGGCGAAGCAACTTGCCGACATCTTCGGCGATCATCACGGAGCGGTGCTGGCCCCCGGTGCAGCCAAAGGCGATGGTCAGATAGCTTTTGCCTTCATGAATGTAGTGAGGCAGCAGATAAATGAGCAAGTCGGAGATGCGCGCAATGAACTCGCGGCTCTGCGGGAACGACCGGATATATTTAGCCACGCGCGGATCGCGTCCGGTGAGCGGACGAAATTCGGGAACGAAATGCGGATTGGGCAGAAAGCGAACGTCGAAAACCAGATCGGCATCTTCGGGCACGCCTTCGCGAAAGCCGAAGCTCATGCACGAAACCAGAATTCCTTTCTCCGCGGATTTTTCCTGAAAGCGCTCGTGAATGTGGGCGCGCAGCTCGTGAACGTTGAATTTCGACGTATCGATGACAAAATCGGAGAGGCGGCGAATCGTCCCCAGATGGCGGCGTTCGGTTTTGAGCGATGCCTTGACGGGTGAATCGGTGCCCAGCGGATGCGGCCGGCGCGTCTCGCTGAAACGGCGCAGCAGCACAGCGTCGGAGGCTTCGAGAAAAACCACCTTGGTCGGAATCATCCGGCGCACGGATTTCAGAATCGCCGGAAGCTTTTCAAGTTGCGAGCCCTCGCGCACGTCGACGACCAGGGCAGTGCGGCGGATTTCGCGGGACTGCATGGCGAGTTCGGCAAATTGCGGGATGAGATCGATGGGCAGATTGTCGACGCAATAGTAGCCAAGATCCTCGAAGGCTTTGAGCACCGAGGCTTTCCCCGAACCGCTCATGCCAGTAATAAGGACGAGTTCCGGGGAGTGCGCTTTCTCGCGCGCGGCCGTTTTCCCGCCGCGTTTACCAGTTCGCTTGAGTTGGCCAGAGGACTTCCGGGACGCCATGAAATCGATGGTAGCACCATAGGTCCGGCGTTGCGCAGGCTGCCGATTGTCGTTTGAGATACCAAAAGATTTCGCCCATTGGATTCATGCAGGAAGCGCACTTGCGCCGAATTCGTGATTGTCTCCGCGTGGCATGGGCAGGTAATCTGGTGCCCTCATGAAAAAGTTCGAAGATCTCACCGAACGCGAAATTCTCGCTTTGGCCATTGGATTGGAAGAAGAAGATGAGCGTGTCTACGCCGACTTCGCCGACGGACTGCGGCAGGATTATCCCGCGACGGCGTCGATGTTTCTGGCCATGCGCGAGGAGGAGTCGGAGCACCGCCGCAAGCTGATTGAACTGTTTCGCCGCAAATTCGGCGAGCACATTCCGTTGATCCGGCGTCAGGACGTACGAGGGTTCGTGGAGCGGCCGGCGTTGTGGCTGACGCGGCCACTGCGCATTGAAGCCGTGCGCAAAGAAGCTTCGACGATGGAAGTGGAGACGCGGCTCTTTTATGAAAAGGCTGCGGCGCGCACGCAGGATGCGAGCATCCGGCAGTTGCTCGACGATCTGGTCAATGAAGAGCGCGAACATGAAAATCGCGCCCAGGAACTCGACGCCCAAAAACTCCCAGCCACGGTGAAAGCGGATGAGGACCTCGCGCAGCGACGTTTGTTTGTTTTACAAATCGTCCAGCCGGGACTCGCGGGTTTGATGGATGGTTCGGTCTCGACGCTCGCTCCGGTTTTCGCGGCCGCGCTGGCCACGCACGATACCTGGAAAACTTTTCTCGTGGGTCTTGCCGCGTCGATCGGCGCGGGCATCAGCATGGGATTCGCGGAAGCGCTTTCCGATGATGGCAGTCTTACGGGACGCGGACATCCGTGGGTGCGCGGGCTGGTTTGCGGTGCGATGACGGCGATCGGTGGAATCGGGCACACGCTCCCATTTCTCATCAATAATTTTCGCCTGGCATTCTGGGCCGCGGGCGCGGTCGTCATCGCGGAACTGGGCACGATCACCTGGATTCGCAAGCGCTATATGGACACGCCGTGGTTTTCCGCAGCCGTGCAGGTTGGCATTGGCGGCGCGCTGGTGTTTGTGACCGGTGTGCTGATTGGAAGCTCATAGGTGTCCGATTGTCATTCCGAGCATAGCGAGGAATCCAGGTTCTCGCGGACGCTGGCAAAATCCAGATCCCTCGCTTTGCTCGGGATGACAAGTCGATATTTCATGGTCGCGTGTCCAGCGGGTGCGTGCTTTTTTCGTAGAATTCGTTTTGTAGCTTCAGGCTGGCGTCGTCGGCTTTGATGGCGCGGATTGCTTTCGCCACGGAATCGATCCACCAATTCATCTGATATTCGCCTAACTCTTTGGTCGCCACTGAACCATCGCCCGAATAGTGATTGGGAAAGCGCGCGTACCACCAGATTCCCGTGTAAACGCCTTCCGGAAGATTTTGCCGGTGCTGATCGGCGCCCGATTCGCTGGTCGCGCGGTCGAGGTGCACGGTATCGGGGCGCGACACCATCATCTTGGCGGTTTCGCTCTCGCCGGCGTGCATGTCGATCTTCGATTTCTTCGGCGGACCGCCGTGATCGGGCGAGCGCTCGTCGAAGATGTAGACGACGTAATCGTGCGGCTTGTCGAGTTGGGTTTGCCCGAAGAAGGGGAGCAGGCTTTCGTTGCCGCCGTGGCCGTTGACGATCAGAATTTTCTTGCAGCCGTTGCGCGACATTTCATCGGTGGTTTCCTGCAGCAGCGCGAGTTGCAGGCTGCGGCTGTAGGCCATGGTTCCGGGCTCGTGCTTTGCTTCCGCGATCTGGCCGAAATAATATTCGGGGAAGACGACGGCATATTCCTGCTCGGCGGCGTGCAGCGCCGCGTAGCGCACATCGAGTAGGTCGGTCCCAAGCGGGAGATGCGGTCCGTGCTTTTCCAGAATTCCGAAAGGCAGCAGGCAGGTACCCTGCGAGCGATGAATGCCTTCGCGGAAATCAGCAGCGGTGAGTTCTTCCCAGTGCACGGAGAGCTTGGCTGGGGTTGTCTGCGCCTCGCTTCTTTGTGGAATGCTGACAACGCCAACAAGGATCGCCAGCACGAAGATGGGAAAGATAATTCGGTGAGTCAGCATGAAGGGAATTCTCCTCGCTTTGCGGCTTGCGGGCGAATTCTAGCATGGGTGTGCGGATGCTTCCCCGCGGTGCCAGATTGTGGAAAACTGTCTCGAAAAAGTCCTGTTCATGACATTCCTTAACCCGCGGATTTCGGCGTCACCTGAGGCATGAAGTAAGGCCCCCCTCTCCCATATCTGGCGGAATCCGCATCCCGCGCGGGGTTTGCAAAAAATGGTCGGCAAAACTTGATGTTAAAGAACTTCAAGGTCAAAATCTTGAAAACAAAATACTTTTCATGCGCGGATTGACGCTCTGGGCGCTGCATCTGCTGAGGTCGATGATTGCGCAGCTGCCGGGTGAGAGGCAAGGTTGGATGTCACACGATTGGCGCTTAGGGCTGTGGGAAAAAAGAACGGGAGCCCAAAAGAATGCGAGCTTTCCCTCAAGCAGAAAACGGGCTGAGAGGGTTTGAAAGGCGCTTCCGTTATGGCTGCTGGACGAGAACGACGACACCAGAACCGAGCGCAACAGCGGCACCAAGCCGTCCGCTGCTGTTAAAGTCGGCAATTGCTACTGAGACCGGCGGCGCGCTTAAGGCGACCGGGGAGCCTGCGGCGGGCGTGAATGTTCCGTCACCATTCCCAAGCAGAATGCTCAGAGTGCTGTCGTTCTGGTTCGCGACTGCGAGATCAAGTTTGCCATCGCTGTTGAGGTCGCCCACGGCGATTGGGTATGGACCGCTTCCAACGGTGACCGGCGAACCCGGGGCAGGGGTGAAAGTTCCGTCGCCATTGCCAAGCAGAACGGTCACCGTGTCATCTTCTTCATTTGTGATTGCTAAATCTAGTTTGCCATCGCCATTGAAATCAGCTGTGACGATGGCCCACGGATTGGCCCCTGTAGCAAAGGTCGAGTTCTGGGCAAGGCTGAAGGTTCCGTCTCCATTTCCCAGAAGGATCATCACCTCGTTCACCGTACCGAGCCCATATCCCCCTAAGGTGAAGGCAATATCCAGCTTACCGTCGCCGTTAAAATCGCCAACTGCCGGCATGTATGCGCTGGTCAGATTGCCCAGCGGCGAGGATGGCCCCTGATTGAATGCGCCGTCGCCGCAACCCAGGACGATATCGAGCGGTACTCCGCTCGGCGAGTTGGCTATCGCCAAATCAAGATTGCCATTTCCCAGAAAATCCCCCACTGCGACGGAGTTGGTGTAAGTACCGCCGCTGTAGACAAATGACGTTGGAACTGTAAACGTGCCATCGCCGTTGCCAAGCAGAATGGGAACATTTGCTTGCTCTAGATCCGCTGCGGCCAGGCCCAGCTTTCCGCTGTTGTTGAAGTCCCCAGTGGCCAGGAAGACGGTCAATGGGTTTGGGGTGGGATTCCACGGTGCTGACGGAAGAATAATGGGCGACCCAGACGCGGCGGTGAATGTGCCGTCGCCGTTGGCGAGCATGATGTTGACTTCCGGACCGTTTTGCGAAATCGCAAGGTCGGGCTTTCCCTGGCCGCGGAAATCGCCTACCACGACGGAGTCGACCAATGGAATAGAGATCGGAGACCCCGCCGCGTTTGAAAATGTGACATTTGCTTGCGGTGTGGAAACCGGAAGATAGACGAGATTTGAGCTGCCGCCGCCTGGGGACGGATTCACAACGGTAATGGAAGCTGTCGTGGCCGTTGCGATATCAGCGGCGGGCACCGTGGCGGTCAATTGCGTGCCGCTCACGAAGGTGGTCGCTAGCGCGGTTCCGTTGAAATTGATGGTCGAGGTTTGAAGAAAGCCGGCCCCGTTCGCCGTCAACGTAAATTGTGGTCCGCCGGGCGAAACTGCATCAGGAAGCAGTGGCTGGTTTAAAAATGGCACAGGGTGACCGGCGGTGCTGTTCGGCAACACTTCGATGCTTAGAGTCTGCAGCACAACGGTCACACCTGCGGCATCGCGGAGCTGTGGCCAGAAATACCATGTGCCGCCTTCGGCTGGCGTGCCGCTGATCGCGCCGGTGTTCGGAGCGAGGTTCAACCCATTCGGTAAAGCTCCGTAATTAATCGACCACGCGAACGGCGGTGTTCCGCCGGTTTCACTTAAGATCTGGTTGTATCCGGTTCCTTGCGTACCTGCAGGCAAGGAGACAGGCGTTATGAGCGGAGGGGGATTAATTGTGATTTGTGCCGATGCCGTCTTTGTGTTGTCAGCGACCGAAGTCGCGGTAACCGTTGCGGTTTGCTGTCCGGAGCCGCTTGAGGGCGCGGAATAGGTGACCGACGAATCGGTCCGATCTGTTAATGATCCCGGGCCACTCAGACTCCATGAGACACCACCGCGCGACGAAGAATCGTTGACGACAGAAGCTGTAATGCTTACCGATTGGCTTTGATCAGTTTGCGAGGTGGAAGCTGAGATCTGAACAGAGATTGGCGGCGCGGAATTCGAACTGGAGCAAGAAGAGGCGAAAGCGAGCGCCAGCAGCAAAGCAAATCCACTAGCCAAACGAAGTCTTGGCATTTTAAAACTAAATACCTTCCTAAATTCGAAGCCGGCGTTATTGTACGCCTCACGGACTGCGCTGCGGGCAGCCGAACAAATTTTGCGTGGGTTTATCCATTCTGTATAAGCAACGGAGCAATTAAATGCCGTAGTTGACGCTGCGTAGGGCGTCTTTGTAGGCTTCGCGCGCCTTTGTCGCTTTGGCGTGGGCGTCGTGCTGGCGGAAGTGGGCGTCGTCCCAGCGCTCCATGGCCGTCATGGAGTGGTCGGGCGTGGCCAATGATTCTTCGGCGCGGATGGTGTCGACCCATTTATCGACGGCGTTCTTGTAATCAATGCGTAGCTGATCGAGATCTTGTGTGCTCATAATCGGCGAGAGTAACGCTGGGGCGGGAGCGCGTCAATCGGGTGAGGGAGACTTTAACGGAAGATTAATGTGGGGTGGAGTACAGTCCCCGAAAAAATCCCCACTTCTGGCAACACCGGCCAGAAGTGGGGCACCCGTTCAGTTTTCCTGATAGCTGAGGGCTGATAGCCGACAGCTGTTTTATGGCGCTTCGATTAGCTCCATTTTGCCGTCGCGGGTGCGGTGCAGGACCATTACTTTGCCTTGCTTGTCGCGGAAGACGAAGACGTCGCGATCTTTGAAGTGAGCTTCTTTGATCGCTTCTTCCAGCGTCATGGGGCGCATGGCAACGGCTTCATCGGAGCGGACCAGATGAACTTCCGTCGCCTTCGCGATGGCAGGGAATTTGTGTACGAGCACCGGTACAGCAGTTTTCTCGCTCAAGCCAATCACAGTTTGAAGTTCATTTTCTTCACCCTGAGCGGGCTCTATCGCGTGTCCGTTCCATTTTTTCTGTTCTTCACTCTTGCGTGCCACGCGTTTCCTGGTTTCCCAGCGCGATTTGTATTTCACGGCCTGCTTTTCGAGATGTCCGAGGGCTTCGTTGACGGCAATGGTCATGTCTTTGGCCTGAGCCAGGCCGACCAGCGGGCCATTGCGCGGGCTGATGGTAATTTCGGCTTTATGACGGTGTTTTTCGACCGCGAGAATGACTTTGGTTTCAAATCTGTCGCGCAGGATTTTTCGGATTTTACCGAGGCCGGTTTCAACTTCTTTGCGGATGGCGGTGGTGACTTCGTACTGTCTTCCGGTGTATTCCACGTTCATGAAGCGCCCCCTCTAGAGTCTTGATGATGGGATAAAACGGGCACTGCATATTAGTCGTCGGTCTCTGGCCATTAGTCGTTAGCGGAGCATCGTGGCCGTGGCGGTTTTGCGAACGACCAACGACAAACGGCTAACGACATTTTCTATTTTTTTACCCGGCGCTGGTGCGTGCTCGGGATGCGCATGTCTTCGCGGTATTTGGCTACCGTGCGGCGGGTCACCTGAATGCCCTGCGATTGCAGGATGCGGGTGATCTGTTCGTCGGTCAGCGGGCGGCTGGGATCTTCTTCATCGATGAGCTTTTTCACGCGGCGCTTGAGGATGAGCAGCGATGTGTTGCCGCCCTCCGGGCCCTGCACGCTCTCGCTGAAGAAATACCGCAGTTCGAATACGCCTTGGGGTGTATGCGCGTATTTGCTGGCGACGGCACGGCTTACCGTGGAAGGATGCACGCCGATTTCTTCGGCCACCTCCTTGATCATCATCGGTTTCAGCTGATCGATGCCCAGTTCCAGGAATTCTTGCTGCCGGGCGACGATGGAATAACAAACTTTCGTGATGGTCTGCTTGCGCTGCTCGATGTTCTTGATGAGCTGGATGGCGCTCTTGTAGCGCTCTTTGACGTAGTCGCGGGTGGACTTATCGTTGGAGCCTTCGCGCGTGACCAATTTCTTGTATGCGGGATTGAGACGAAGCTGCGGCAGGTCTTCGTCGTTCATGATGACCAGCCATTCGTCTCCGTGCTTCACGAAGGCGACATCGGGCTCGATGAGACGCGCTGAGATTTTGTTGTACTGCAGGCCGGGACGCGGATCGAGTGTGCGAATGTATTCGAGGGCGGCTTGCACGGCCTCCACCGGGCGTCCGATGGCTTTGGATATTTCTTTGTGCTGCTTGTTCTGCAGGCCGCGAAGATGCTGATCGACCACGGCGATCGCGTCGGTGAGAAGCTGTGCCGTGCCGTTGCCATTTTTATGTTGCGCGAATTGCTCCTGATGAAAGCGGAGCTGGTTGAGCAGGCAAGTGCGCAGATCGCGGCAGCCTACGCCGGGAGGATCGAGCTGTTGCACAACCTGCAACGCTTCCTGCAAGTCGGCGAGTGTGAAAGCCGGCTTATAGTTGGAAGTGGCTTGCGCTGCGGCTTGAGTCTTTTCTTTCTCGGTTCGGGC
>Ga0209169_10001164_pt1 | contig 15931 bp, 8 predicted proteins | sample HubBroMetageWRM4_FD_188346 | JGI IMG/M metagenome (GOLD analysis project Ga0209169, IMG submission 188346) | Warmed soil microbial communities from the Hubbard Brook experimental Forest, New Hampshire - Hubbard Brook CCASE Soil Metagenome WRM 4... | ecosystem: Environmental > Terrestrial > Soil... | reverse complement strand
CTCCAAAATGAACCATACTTTCCTCTCGTGCCGTTTGCGGCCCCAGCTCTCTGCCCGAAAATCGCTCAGGTAGGGTAAACGTTTGCCAAGATTGTACCCAAGATTGCACGATGCGAGTACGAGTTATAGTGCGAGGGAATCTGCCCAAACCTTCTTCTATGGATGTTCCTACTCATGCTCCGAACCAGTGGATAGCGCGTAGAAAACAATTTTATTGTTTGCCAGAACTGCCAGTTGATGCCCATCCGGCGACAAAGCGAAAGTTTGTACGGTGGGCAAAGGATTCGAGAGCGTTACTTTCGCGATTTTTCTGCCATTTTCGCTACCGTATACGCTCACTTGCAGACTCTTCAGGTCGGAGGAATGAAACGCCGAGGCGTCGTCCATTGCCTTTGTTAACTCGACAATCCCCACGGCAAAAAGCCCGCTCCGGGTGGTTCCGCTGACAGCGTGGCCGCGCTCCGAAGAGGAAGACTGGCCCTTCAGAATCAGTTTTCCATCCGCCCTAAACATGCGATACCACTTTCCATCGGCCAAAGAATCGCATCCGGCCACGAACAGTAAATCCGGGGCAACGCTTACCGCTTTTGGCCGGCAGGTGGAATCCACTCGCTTCAGAATGCGCCGTTGCCCGGTCCATGTATATTCGGCGATGCGCCAGCGATTCTTGCCGATTGTCGGAATACGAATCTCGCCATCGTCAGTGAGGATGGGCGGTGCATCCCGGGAAGACCGCATTACACTCACCAGCGAGCGGAACTCCGCGTCGAATACCTTCACTTCGACATCTTCTTCGGGCTCCCGATTTTCTGCCTCAGCCAACTCCCGGTGAATATTTTCCGGATGCCGCTCCCGAACAATTCCTACCGCAAAATATTTTCCTGATGGAGCAACGCTAACGAAAGCCAGCGGTCCATTCAGGCCCAGGCGGTGCTCCAACTTCATATCGGAGGCATACATCCGCAAATCGCCTCCGGCGTGAACCAGGACGGCCTCGCGTCCAAAGGGCCATAGATACTGTTGGGCGTCGTGGACGCGCCAATCTACCGTGCCCGCCACCCTGAATGTCGCTAAGTCGATTAACGCGGCACGCACTATGTGAAGCTGCGGCAGGGTATTCTCAGTACCGGCGCGAGGTATCAGAACGTGCGCGTGAAAGGTAAGCAGAAGCTTCTTTGATCCGAGATAAGAAATCGTATCTGCGTGATCCAGATCGTACATCTCCCGATCAAGCGCGGCCGCGAAACCTAGTTGTTGAATGGGCATCGTGAAGGCCGCAGCGGTCAAAGTTATTTCGGGCAGACTGGTTTCCAGCGCAATATTGCACGCCGGAGGGACGCAGGTGTCGGCATCGTTGATCGCGTCGAGATCTGGAGAAACTGCAGCCGATGTCCCTGGCGATGTTACCGCCGGATTCGTAGTCAAGTCGGAAGAATTAGCTGCGGGCGAAGGCAGGGTCGAGTTCATCGTAGCCACCAGCACAAACCTTGAACCGGTATCAAGCCGCAGATTGTGTTTTTCTGAACTCAGGACGGAACTGCCTTCGGGACCACTGCCCACGGCTAACTTCATACTTCCTAAGCCAATGACTTGGCCGGGCATCACCACGACCGGCGGTTTATTCACCGGAGGCTCGAGAATGACGGTCGCTGCCGCGGCCGTCATGCTTCTCATCGGACTGCCACCTCCTCCAAGACTCAACCCGACTGCGTCACTGAGCGGAACACTCTGATCGTTTCCGTACAAGCTGGAACTCCGATTCGGATCGGGCGCCAGCACGGCCGCAACGGTTAGCGGCAGCGGCTGCATCTCCGGGCCGCTGCATTGGCCACTCTCGAACACCAGAGCAAGCTCTGACTTCGCGCCCTTTAGTCGTGGAGTTTCAGCAACGACGCGGCCCTTAAGAATCGCCCCTTCCCGCAATTTGCAAGCTGAGTTATTCCAAGGCAGATCTACCTTGGCGTAAATTGTGTCCCCCACCCGCACTCTCCCGGCTTCGATTGACTTCACGAGCTCGGCCTGGATAGGGGTGCGGTCCGAAGATAAGGGTGAAGAAGGGCCAGAGGCATAGCACAACAACGAAAGCAGAAGCGGTGAAAGGAGAGGCGGTGAAAAAAGCGAGTGCCGAGTTGCGAAAGGACCTCGTCGTTGCAATCTGGGAAATAAAGACTTGGTGCCGAATGAATCTAACTTACCTCCATTCGACGAACGCGGCGGGAACCCGGCCATGGCAAAACCTAAGGACTTTCCATCAAGCGGAAATGATTGTAACACCGGGAATACGTTTGCTCGTGCAAATCAACGCAACTCCTGCGCAATAGGTTTTCAATCTCTATCATTCATTCTCGACGCGCCTTTCCTTCTCTGCGACAAGAGTCTCCACCAGGTCGCCGAGTTGCTGCGCGGTGAAATTATTGCCTTCCAGGTTAGCCGTCAAATGCCCGTCGCGGCCAATGATTACTGTATGGAACGAATGCACGTAGAGAGCCTCGTCGGGATAGAAAGACATATCGAAGCGGTGACAGAGCCGCTGAATGTCTGCAACCGGCCCGGTTAGAAAGTGCCAAGTGTGAGAGTCGGCCTTCCATGTTCGTGCGTAGGTTTGGAGCGCGCCGGGCTGATCGTGAATCGGATCGATAATCACAGTCAGTAATACCAAGTCATTTCCCAGCCGGTTCTTGAATCGCCGTTGCAGCACGCCAAAATTATTTGACAGTCGCAGGCAATAGTCCGGCCGCGGACAGCGCGTGTAAATGAAGGTCAAAGCTACAACTTTGCCTTTGAATTGTGAAAACGAGATGCTGTCGTGATTCTGATCGGTGAAGCGAAAATCGGGAACCGCGTCACCAGGCTGGAGCACGTCTTTCGAAAGCGGATGACTACTATTTGCATTCTCTACTAATTGAAGCCGCCGAGCCTCCGTGGGATCGAGTTCCAGACTTTCAAAAGCTTGAAGCCGCACGTTCTCCGCATAGAAATCGTTCTTTGCAACGCTTAACGTGAACTCAATGCTCACTCCCGGCTTCAGGCCAACCGGCCAAGCCGAGCTATGGACAGGAAATGACATGACCATGGCGTCCATATAGCCTGGAATCTCTTTGCAGGAAACCGTGATTGTATGCTGCGCCGGATCAGCCGCGAGCAACATCCCGCTCGCCTGATACTTCTGTGAAGCGCCGGAACCATAAACGGGCACACATAAGGCCGCTATAGCCAGCAACCCCACCCAGCACCGGCGCCAATTCGGTAAATCGATCACCGCGAACCACCCAGATGGAAAGAATGCCGTTCCAGCTTCTCGTAATCTTTCGCGAATTCCTTGACCTCCAGAAATTGATTGGGTGCGAGGTTCGAAAAATCTTGACGGGTATGACTGCTCGGCCACGTAATTTCCAGATCAAGAATTTTCGCCGACTTGCCTAGGCCAATATGTTGAGTCAAGGGGGAAGCGCCGAAACTTCCTCCGCTGCCAACCGTGCGAAAGATAAAGCGCGGCGGCTTGCCTTCGTCTTGCACCATCACTTTGATGCGGGCGCCAATCGCAGCACGATTAGTTTTGACTCCGATCAGGTGCAGACTGATCCAGTTGTTTCCATTGCCAGGATTTTCGAATAGACGGAACGCATGACTGTCACCGGGTACGGCGCCGCCAATTTCTGTCAGCAAATCTTCATCTCCATCATTATCAATGTCGGCGAAAGCAACTCCGTGCCCCTTATGCAACTCGCCCGTGCCAGATGATGCCGTGACATCGGTAAAGAATTTTCCCTCCTTGTTGTGCAGCATAACGTTGGGTAGCATTGACGCGTAACTGGGATTTCCCGTGCCCAGATAAATATCGAGAAAGCCATCATTGTCGATGTCGCCAAAATTTGAACCCATGGGCATAAAGATGCGATCGAGGCCGACCTCGGCCGTTACGTCACGAAATTTCCCGTTGCCGAGATTTTTGTAGAGCTTCATGGTCTCCGCATTCACCGGAAGCCCAAGATAACTGCGGACAGTCTCATCGACGGAGACGTAATAACTGGTGACAAATAAGTCAGGCCAGCCGTCATTGTCATAATCGAAAAACCAGGCGGCAAAACTTTGCCACGGCTTCTGCACTCCCGCCTCAAGCGCGACGTCGGTAAACGTTCCGTTGTGATTGTTGTGATAGAGAAAATGGTCGCCGTTCAGGTTGGAAACGTAAAAATCAACGTAGCCATCGTTGTCGTAATCCGCGGCCACCACTCCCTTGGTAAAGGCGACGCGATCGACTCCTGCCGCGTGAGAAATGTCTTCGAATGTGCCATCACCTTTATTGCGAAATAAATGGCTGGGGCCAGCTTCGTTTCCCACAAACAAGTCCAGAAAACCGTCGTTATCGATGTCAGCCCAGACTCCGGTTTGCGTTTGCATGGGCTCGCCCAGACCCGCAGCCATGGTCACGTCCGTGAAAGTGCCGTCACAGTTGTTCCGTAACAAAGACATGCGCTGCGGGATTTCCCACGCCCCGCGCAGCACCAAGATATCGAGGCACCCGTCGTTGTTGTAATCGGTCTGAATGAGATTCAATCCGCCGAGCTGGCTGGCCAGCCCTGCCTGCGCAGTATGATCGCTGAAGGTTCCATCGCCGTTGTTGTGAAAGAAATGCATTGGCGCGCATTGGCCGAAGTCAGAGGTCACAACGTCATAAAGGCCATTGCGCTCGAAGTCGTCGACAATCAATCCGCCGGACATCGAAAAAAGATTGAGACCTGCAGCCGGCGCTACGTCGACAAAATGCGGAACGTCCTCCGGAGATTCGAACGTGGATGGCGGAATCAAGTACTGCGCAGGGACACCGGCAGGATACTTCCCCAGCGTCATATACGCGAGATTGAGAACCCATCGGATGTCGAGCGCATCCGGCTTGCGCTGCAGATATTTCAGCAGATATTCCACTGCTTTTTCTGATGACTCACGCTTGGCAAAACTCCGATTTACGGGCGGAGGAAAAATGCACTGCTCGGTCGGATGACGATAGATGTCATTTTCCATTTCTGCATGATGCAAGTAGGCGATACCGAGAACTTCCTCCAACTCCGGCATCGCCGCCGGCAGTTGCGCGCTGGCGATCTCGTAGGCCTCCTGCCATTGCGCGATCGACTTTGCCATCTCTCCCTTGAAGGCATAAAGATTAGCAAGCGCGTAGTGCATCTGCACCAGATCGAGCGGTTTGCCATGTTGGGCAAGGCCGTCGGGATTCGCCGGATCGAGAGTTTTCTCGACATCGGAAATTACACCCGCCAGCGACTGCTGGCGAACGTCGCACATCGTCTGCAGGTTTTGATTCCATCCGTCGGCTTTGGGAAAGTTGCGAAAAGCCAGATCAGCTTCGCCTTTACCTCCTACGTTCGGCGCATAGCGGATCGTCCCGGTGGCAGCCGAAGGCAGAATGCGGGCCGGAGCCGTGTTCTGTGGAGGTGCTGAATCGGATGCGGAAATGACTTTCAGAATTGCGTAGCCGGAAACTGTTCGAACGATGCTGGTAGTCTTTCCCGCTGTAATGTTCTTCAGTGCATCGCGCAGTTCAGGCCGCAGAGTAGAGGGGTCGATGCGGCCGATATTGCCGCCGTCCGATGCCGTCGGATCTACCGAGACTTCTTTGGCCACTGCGGCAAAATCCTCGCCTTTCTTGAGCCTTTCGAAAACACGATCAGCCTGCGCGGAGGTCTCAACCACAATGATTTGCAGTTCGACGATTTTTTGTTCGGCGGAAGCCGGCGCTGCGGCCTGCGTGCACGGCCACGTGAGTGTCCCCAGGCAGGGCAGCAAAAGGGCGCAGATCAGGGCTCGGAGCATACTCTTCTGCAACTGTAGCGGACCACTCATCACGGGCAGAACTTGTCTGCCGATACACAGCCAGCACGAATCTTGAAAACTATAGCATCAGATATGCGACAACAAAGGCGAACTTCCATTCCTCTTGGGTGCGCAACGACGTTTTACCATGTCCCCGCCGATAGCTCTTCGGCGAACGGAGCTGGCTTTAAGGCGCTTGCGGATTACATTCACTCGCTCGGCCTGAAATTTGGTATCGACATTCTGCGCGGAGTTCGCAGCCGATGACATCCGAATGTTGAGTTTGGCCTTGCGCAAAACTGGCAGCCGATTGCTCTGAGTCTTTCGCCCACCGACGAAATTGCAACTCCACCAAAATCGACGTGATAGAAATTCACTGGCCGGGCGGTTTTGTAGAACACGTTAACTCAATTGCGCTGGCCCTTTTCGATGATCGTTGAAGGCAAAGGTGTCGCTGCCGAAAATCCATCTCAGCATTAGTAGCAATACGTCCCATATTTTCAATTATTTACTTAACTTTAAGAATTTATACAATATCCAACAGTCCTAAGGCCCAATACGGGCAAGCGTTTGCTCGACTACTGCATCCCCGGGATAAAATTTCTTGACAATTCTAATCCATTCATACTACAGTCAGCCCGTTTTTACTGTCTTCCTTTTTCGGAAGTGGAAGTGTACGCACTCGCCGCAAAAGCCAAGCGAATTGTCGTTTTGGGCGTATTTCTCACACTGACGGGATCAGTCTGTCTCTCCAGCCAAACCCCATCCTTCGAGAAATCATTGAACCAAGGCGCGCAGGCAATGCGCTCCGGCGACTGGACCGACGCGATTGCTTCCTTCACTCGTGCGGTGGAATTGCATCCCGATTCGGCGGAAGCCCACTTTAATCTAGGGCTCGCGCAACTGGAGTCGAGCCACTTGCAGGAAGCGCTCACCGCGCTGAATGCCGCCATCAAACTTTCTCCGAGGTTGAGGGGTGCACACCTCTTCCTAGGGGTGGCTCGCTATCGGACGAACGACTATCCCGCAGCCATTAGTGCTCTGCGGCGCGAAACTCAAATCGATGCGACCAATGGCAAAGCTTTTATGTGGCTCGGTGTGGCCCAGTTGGCCGCAGGGGATGCGGAAGCAGCATCGGAATCGCTCGACAAGGCCGCACAATTGAGTCCCGGCGACGTCGATGTTCTTTACCATCGCGGCCGGGCGCATATGCTTGTCTCGAAGGACAGTTACGAGCAAATGTACAAGGCCGACCCGAATTCCTGGCGCGTACATCAGGCTCTGGCGCAATCATTCGTCGAGGCAGACAAACTGGAAGATGCTGCTCATGAGTGCCAGAACGCGCTGAATCTGCGTCCGCTGGAGCCCGGTCTACATGAAGAGCTGGCCGACATTTACTGGAAACAGAATCAGCTCGAGAAAGCCGAAGCATCTTTTCACGAGGAATTGAAAGTTGATCCGAACAGTATTTCCTCAATGTACAAGTTGGCGATCGTAAGCCTGGAACGATCGAAGCCTGATGTCACCGTCAGCTTGCTGACTGAAGTTCTGCGTCTTTCCCCGCTGTATCGTGATTCCCTTTACCAGAAGGGCCGGGCCGAAGCGCAATTGGGGCAAGTCGAGGCCGCGATCGGCGACTTCAAGGCGGAGGTATCGATCGGAGAGAAGGCAGATCCGGAATCGGTGCGGCAGTCCTATTACCAGCTCGCGCAGCTTTATCGCAGAGAGCAGAAGCCCGAAGAATCGAAGGCGGCCTTGGATTCTTTTTTGCGGTTGAAACGACAGGAAGACGCCTCGCAAGCGCAGAGGCTTCAAGACAAATTGAATCGGTCCGAAGAAGGGCCAAACTAGGCACTGTGTTTTTGTTGAAGTGATTAGTAAACGTTTGCTTTGCTGTTTTGTTGGCGTACCAGGTTGTGCGCGATTCGAACTCTGTTTTTCGTTCGGGAGGAAATATGCAGCGTTTGCAAGCTTTCGCGAGTCGACTCACCGTCGGCAGTCTCGTTGTGATTTCGATCGCACTCCTGCTGTCTGGAGTAGCTGGCGCCCAGGAAAACCAAGGATCGATCGCCGGGAACGTCGTCGACCCAACCGGCGCCGTGGTTACTGGCGCCAAACTAGTCGCGAAAAGTCAGCAGACCGGCACGGTCTACCGGACGGTCTCCAGTTCCGCCGGCGCCTACCGTTTCCCGAACGTCAATATCGGCACCTACGACATTACAGCGACCGCGGAGGGATTCAAAACGATCACGCTGACCGGCATTCTGGTGCAAGTCGCAACCACTTCCGCACTCGACGTCAAACTCACCACGGGCACGGTCAGCGAAAGCATCGTAGTCAACGCCGATGCGCCCACGGTGCAATCTGAGAGCGCGGACATCGGTACGGTGGTTAGCACCAAGCAGATTCTGGATCTGCCTCTCGCACTGGGCAGCACGGTGCAGGCCATGCGATCCCCTGAAGCCTTTGTCTATCTGACGCCCGGCTCGGTCGGTCCTGGGTCCGATTCCGGCAACGGCGGAACATTCGAATCGAAAATCAGTGGCGGCCAGAATTACGGCACAGAAGTCCTGCTTGACGGTGCTTCCATGACCCGTTCGGAAAACGGTTCTTCCTTCGACGAAACCGCGCCTTCTGTGGATGCTCTTGGCGAATTTAAGGTCATCACCTCGACGTTGCCGGCTGAGTTTGGCATGACGACGGGTGGTATTGAGAGTTTTAGCACAAAGAGTGGAACCAATAGCTATCATGGAGAGCTTTACGATATTTTCCGTAATGAAGATCTCGACGCCAATGCATGGGGCAATAATTTTGCACTCTCTCAGGGGTTGCCTTACGCAACCTGGCGAACACCTGCCGATAAACAGAACGATTACGGCGGGACTTTCGGCGGTCCCTTCAGAATCCCGCACATCTATGATGGTAAGGATAAAACCTTTTTCTTCTTCTCTTGGGAGCAGTATCGGCAAACCGTAGGTGGAACTCAGACGTCAACTATCCCGACGACTGCGGAACTAGGCGGGGATTTCACGGCGACCCTGGATGAGGCGAATGTCCTGGGTACGAACCCATGCGATGGAACGCCTATCTACCAGGGCGAAGTCTTTGATCCAGCGACGACTCAAACGGTTGGAGGAATCGAGTGCAGAACCGCCTTCATGAACGAGGCGGGAAGTACTGGCAACAAAGTTCCCTCGAACCGATTCTCGCAAGTCGGGCAGAATATGCTCTCGTACTTCCCCACTCCGCAAAACAACAACCTGGTGAATAACTACACTATCGGTTACAGCTATCCGATTCTCGATACAACCACGACGTTCCGTATCGACCAAAATATCAGCTCAAAGAGCAAGGCGTACTTTACCTACTCTTCGCGCAACAATGTCCGGTTATCCACTGTTCCGGTCTGGGACAATGCGTCTGGAGAAGGACGGAATCAATTCTTCGGTACGCACTACATCCGCTTTGGCTACGATTACTCATTCACTCCTTCCCTGCTCAATCACTTGAATCTCGGATACAACCGCACCAACAGTAAAAACGTGGGCGCAGGAGTGGCGTTCGGCCACGGCGACACCGATTGGGACGCGAAGCTCGGAATTACCGGCGCGAGCGGTCCGATGTTTCCGTCAATTAATCCGGGAGAATCACCCATCATCCCGGGATACGGCGACAACGTGGATGGCGATACGATCGACAACGGGTTCCGGGTCGCGGACACGCTCACCTGGGTTAAGGGCAGGCACGAATTTAAGGTCGGGTACGAACAGTGGTACCAGCAGTTCAATCCCCTCAATTTTCAAAATACGAGCGGTACGTTTAATTTCGGCAGAGGGCAGACAGCCGCAACTGCTGGAAGCAGTAACTTGAGTGGAAACGGAATCGCCAGCATGCTCCTCGGGGAACTGGGTTCGGCGAACGTAACCGCATATGCCAGCCAGCCCCGGTGGTTACGAAGTTACTTTGCTGGTTTCTTTCAGGACACATTCAAGGTCACGCCCACTCTTACAGTGAATCTTGGATTTCGCTATGACGTGGACGAACCCGAAAGAGAGGCGCAAGGCAACACTTCTGACATCAGCGTGACCCAGCCCAACCCTGGCGCCGGTAATCTTCCCGGCGTATTGGTGTTTGCCGGCAAAGGTACAGGCCGCGATGGCAACGTAAACGAACGCTGGGCAAGTATCTGGAAAAAAGACTTCGGCCCGCGCATCGGATTTGCCTGGGCGCCCGCCATTTTCCATACGAAAACTGTTTTCCGCGGCGGATATGGCATTATCTACGGCAATCTGCAATATGCCGATTTCGGTGGCTTCAACCGCACAGGATTTCAGGCAAATCCTTCGTTTAACAGCATTAACGGCTTCGACCCTGCCCTGCAGATCGACTCCGGCCTCCCTTCCTACCCGGCTCCGCCAAACTTGGATCCCACGCAGCTGAACTTCACCGGACCGCAATACACAGCTCCTTCATACGGACGTCCTCCGATGTCGCAAAACTGGAGCTTTGAAATGCAGAAGGAGTTGGCGACCGACCTGATTATGGATTTGGCGTATGTCGGCCAACATTCTCAAAATTTGCGCTCCAACTACGATGCGGTCAACACGCTGAATCCGAAATATTTCGCGATGGGTGGTGCGCTAAACAGCTTGATCGGATCGCAAACTGCAGTGGCCCCCCCCTATGCAGGGTTTCCCAGTGGCGCGATCGTGGCACAGGCCATCCTGCCCTTTCCGCAATACTATGGATTCAATACCGACGGGCAACTCGAAAATCTTGGGCAGTCCACTTATAACGCCCTGGAAGCTCAGTTGACGCGCCGCTTCCACAATGGACTCAACCTGATGGCGTCTTACACCTGGTCGAAGACCCTGACTAACGCTGATTCTGCTCTGCCTTACTTCGCTACACTCCATCAAGGCGGCGCGCCGCAGAACGTGTTCGATCCCAAAGGCGATAAGGCAATCAGCAATCAGGATCTCCCCCAGAATTTCGTCCTGAGCTACATTTACGAACTTCCCTTAGGAAAGAACAAGAAATTTCTTTCCCATGGCGGGGCCGTCGACAAAATCGTTGGCGGATGGTCGGTCAGTGGTATTCAGCGCTACGAGAGCGGGCAGCCGATTGCGATCGGTTGCGCCACCGGAGTGCCCGCCTACAACGATTGTATTCGCTTCAATTACATTCCAGGGGCGTCTATACAGAGTCAGGCGTGGAGGAGCAGGAATGGAAAATTCGTTCCGATCACAGCAGCAACCTTTGCTGATGGCGATCCTGGCATCCCCATATTCAATCCTCTGGATACAGCAGTCAATGCCGTTACTCCAGCGTTTGACGATCCGAACTCAACCCAGAACCTTACATCGCGAGGCACATACGCCTTCGGCACGTCGCCCCGTGTCGACGGTTCCGTCCGAATGGGCGCATACCTGAGTGAGGATTTCAATCTAATGAAACGAACAAAGATCACGGAAGGGAGCGATCTCCTACTTCAGGTGAATTTCCTCAACGCCTTCAACCGGAATGTTTGGAATCGACCAGCAGATCTACAACCTCAAGACAGCAATGCACTGAACCACCCGCCCACACTGGTACAGCAGAATGGGCTGGGCGGCAATTTCGGCATCATTAACTGGAATAACTTCTCCACCACGGGAGGCGGCGGGTACCTGCTGCTCCCGAGGAGAATCCAGCTGCAACTGAAGTACGAGTTCTAATTGCAGGCTGGGTTTGAGCTGAACTCACAGGCCGCCGCGGACGCGGCGGCCTTATTGTTTCTCTCCGAAAGGTTTCAGAACGATTGCGTTTCCAAGCATTTAAACTGCATTCTCGTGAGGGAAATCACCCATAAGGTCGCCGCGATAGGCAAGACAGCTTTCTGCGGTGTCGTGCTGCTTTCGCTTGCTCTTCCACGGTCCGCGGCACAAGCCCCCGCTTCAAAAAACGAAACCTCGGAAACTGCTGTTGCGACCTCTGGCAAGTTCGTCGACATAACCGAAAAACTCGGCATCCATTTCAGGCAGCAATCTTCTAAGACAACGAAAAAATATCTGCTCGAAACCATGGGATCAGGCGTCGCCGTCTTCGATTACGACAACGACGGGCGCCTCGATATTTTCTTCGCCAACGGCGCGCGCATCGACGATCCCATGCCGAAGGGCGCGATCCCTCAGAAGGATGGTCCGGAATATTGGAACCGCCTGTATCACCAGAAACCCGACGGGACATTCGAGGATGTGACCGCAAACGCTGGATTGGCGGGCAAGGGATTCTCTACGGGCGTCGCCGTCGGAGACTATGATAACGACGGCTTCGACGATTTGTTCGTCGCCGGTTATGGCCACAGCGTGCTCTACCACAACAACGGCGACGGCACCTTCACGGATGTCACTGCCAGCGCCGGCGTTGCAGGATCAGGTTGGGCGACAAGCGCAGCCTGGGTCGACTATGACAACGATGGCCGTCTCGATCTGGTGGTCGCGCGCTACATGATCTGGGACTTCGACGATATCTATTGTGGACATCGCGAAGAAGGCTTCCGTTCCTATTGCCATCCCGATCTTTTCAAACCGGCCTCAGTGTTGCTTTATCACAACGACGGCAAGGGAAAATTCACTGAGGTCTCGACTAAAGCCGGGATCGACAAGCCCGGCAAAGGGCTCGGATTGGCAATTGCCGACTACGACCACGACGGATGGATGGATATTCTTCTCGCTAACGACTCCATTCCCGAATATCTGTTTCACAACAAGGGCGACGGAACGTTTGAGGAAATTGGCCTGCCCTCCGGTGTCAGCCTCGACGGTGGCGGCACAACCTTCGCGGGCATGGGCGTGGATTTTGAAGATTACAACAATGACGGCTGGCCTGATGTAATCATCACTGATCTGGCGAACCAGAAATATGCGCTTTATTCGAACGCTGGTGACGGCAGCTTCGATTACACCTCCCTCTCGGCCGGTCTCGGCGCGATCAGCCTGCTGCACTCCGGGTGGGGTGTTCGATTCCTTGATTACGACAATGACGGCTGGAAAGATCTTTTCACCGTGCAGTCGCACGTAATGGATACGATCCAGGTCAACGAACCCCATCTGCGCTATCTTGAGCCGCCGTTGTTATTGTGGAACGACAAAGGCAAACGCTTTATCGACGTGTCAGCCCAATCGGGAGAAGTATTCCGCCGACAATGGGCTGCGCGCGGCATGGCCGTCGGCGATCTCGACAACGACGGACGCCTAGATGTTGTGGTTACTTCCATCGATGGTCCAGCGTGGGTGCTGCGAAACGAAACTCAAACCCGGAATCACTGGATTACGTTGAAACTCGAAGGCGTCCAAAGCAATCGCGACGGAATCGGAGCCCAGGTCAAAATCTCCACGTCCGCCGGTGATCAGTATGCGACCGTCACCACAGCCAGCAGTTATCAATCATCGAGCGATAGACGCATGCATTTTGGTCTGGGCCCAGCCTCGTCGATTTCTCGAATAGAAATACGCTGGCCGAGCGGCATTAAACAGGTTCTCTCGGACGTAAAGGCAGATCAGATCTTGTCCATCACTGAAGCGAAGTCCACCTCAAAATAAGAAGGTTTATGGGAAGAATATTTTGCGGATTCGTGCTGATCTTCGTGATGACGATTTCGTCACCAGCGGCGGCTCAATTGGACTCATGCAGCCCAGCGCTGCAGATGTTTCAACAGCATCGCTGGGCTCAAGCCGCGGCGGGTTTTGAAGAATGCGAGCACAATGATCCAGGCAACACTGACGCCCAGCTGTATCGTGGCAAATCCCTTGTGAATCTGAATAAATACGAAGATGCGGAGACAGTTCTCCAGAAGTACGCGAGTTCTCATCCACAATCGGACGACGCGATCTACCTGCTGGCGTTCATTTTTTTTCGCCAGAACAAGCCAGCCGAATCGCTGCGTTTGTTCGCGCAAGCTGCCAAACTGAAATCACCAGGTGCCAACGATCTGACCATCGCTGCTCTCGACTACGCTTTGTTGAAGGACTACAGCGACGCCGCTCACTATCTCGAACTCTCGCTGAAGATGAACCCCGAAGATGTAGAGGCCCGCTACCATCTCGGTAGAGTTCGCTATCAACAAAACCAATTTGATTTGGCCATCTCCGCTTTTGAGGAGGTGCTGAAGCGCGAGCCGAAGAATGTAAAGGCAGAGGACAATTTGGCTCTCAGTCTTGAGGCTAAAAATGAGGTTGATCCAGCCATCGCGGCGTACAAGAAGGCAATTGAAATCGATGAGGCTGAGAGTACTCACTCCGAGCAGCCTTATATCAATCTGGGTTCGTTGCTGGCGAAATCGAGCCGGTACGACGAAGCAATTCTTCTGTTAACGCACGCCGCAGAAATTGCCCCGGGCGAATTCAAAGTCCATTACGAGCTGGCGCGAGCTTACTTCGAGGCGAGCCGATTTGAACCGGCTCGCCAGCAAGCGGAGCAAGCTGTCACCCTCGATCCCAAAAACAGTTCAGGGCATTATTTATTGGGGCGCATCTATCAGCGCCTCGACCAGAAAGATTTGGCGAAAGAACAGTTTCAATTGACCTCTCAACTGATGCGCGAGAAAGACGCAAGCTCGCCCGGTGGAATGGCGGCGGGCGCGGAGGCGCATTAGCCGCCGACTATGAACTTCAACCTGCCATCTCACGCAAGAATGCAATCGCCCGCCTGTTGTTTTTTCTTATTTTTTACGCTTGCCGGTTTTGCGTATGTACAAGAATCTCCGCCTGTGGCAAAGTCTCCGACGGTTCGAGATGCGGCCGCAGCACTGTCAGTCGGAGATCTTAGTCGCGCAGAGGCCGATCTGCAGGCCATCTTACGCAAAACTCCTGCTGATGCCCATGCGTTAAATCTTCTCGGAATTGTGCGCGTACAGCAAAAGCGCGAAGTCGATGCTGAGCCGCTGTTTCAGCAGGCAATCGCGCTACAGCCCAACTATGCGGGAGCCCAAGCCAGCCTTGGCTTGCTCTATGCGCAAATGGGAAAAAACGATTTAGCTGTTGCGCCGCTCAACGAAGCGCTAAGACTTGATCCCGGACGAAAAGACGCACAGTCGGTGTTGATCGGAATTTGGCGGGATCAAGCTCATGCCGCGGTCCAAACCGGAGACGCCGAAAAAGCTTTGGCGTTGCTCATTGAAGCGCGAAAACTGAATCCGAGCGATCCCAGCCTTCGGGCTGACGTCCAATACGATCTCGGCATGATCGCTTTGCGGATGTCGCTTTTCTCCGATGCCATCGATGCGTTCAACGAAGTACTAAAAGTCAAACCGGATGACGCTCCATCTTTATATGCATCAGGCCGGGCGAAAATCGCGGCCGCTAAATTTGACGACGCGCAGCAGGCGTTCGAAAACTATACTCAGCTTCGTCCGAATGATGCTTCCGGCTACTACGCGCTGGGCATCACATTGCAGGCATTGCAGCGCGCTTCCGACGCACGCACGCAATATGAGAAATCGATTGCATTGCAACCGCAGCAAACAGAATCTTATCTTCAATTGGGGTTAATGGATCTAGATGCAGGAAACATCGACACCGCTGGCGAACAATTCCAGCGCATTCTCAAGCGTGCTCCGCAGCACGCAGGCGCATTAACCGGTTTAGGGCGAGTGAAATTTCAGAAAAAACAATATTCTGAGGCCGCCTCTCTGCTTGCAAAAGCAGTCGCCTCCAATCCGGGTTCTCGGGAAGCCCATTACTATCTGGGTCTCGCCGATGTACGCCTCGGCAAGAAAGAAGAGTCCGAGAAAGAATTGCAAACCGCCGGCCGGATCGAGCATGAGGAAGTCGAGAAGCATCAAAACATGCTGAAGATCCTCGATACCAATCAGATCGACATAAATACGGCGCAACCCAATCAATAAACCGTTCGCGTTCGGCTCGCACTTCAACCGCACTTTATCCTGACCCACGCTGACTATTGATTCGCCGAATTTCCGTCCTCAAGCTCTACCTTCGGCCAGCCGTTCACCCATGCAATCGTTGAGATCTGCAAATACGCGGCGCCCGTCTTGCCGTCGTAGGCATGGAACACGATGATGTCCCCATCTTTCTGTTGCAGAATGGATTCGCCTCCTGGCCCA
>Ga0209169_10001163_pt1 | contig 15958 bp, 13 predicted proteins | sample HubBroMetageWRM4_FD_188346 | JGI IMG/M metagenome (GOLD analysis project Ga0209169, IMG submission 188346) | Warmed soil microbial communities from the Hubbard Brook experimental Forest, New Hampshire - Hubbard Brook CCASE Soil Metagenome WRM 4... | ecosystem: Environmental > Terrestrial > Soil... | reverse complement strand
GTCAACATCAATCACATCAAGGAAGTTATTCCCTGGTTCAAGTCGAGCTACATGCTGAAAATGAACGACAAGCGCGCCAGCGAAATTCCCGTCTCGCGCGCGCAAACCAAACGCCTGCGCGAGTTGCTGAAACTGTAATGTCGCAGCGTCAAAGCAAGGCTAGGACGAATCCTAGACACATTTTCAGGGGGCACCATGCCAGGCTCTAAGCGCACTCTCTGTCGGGCAGCAGCAGCGGCAACCTGCATCATCGCCGTCTCGATCTGGCTCGGCTCTCCGGCCATCTCCGCGCAAACAAGCTCCCAAACACAAGCCAAGACACACACCCCAGCCACCAGCGGCTCCATCTCCGGCAACGTCTCCGACCATCAAGGCTCCCCGCTAGCCGGCGCCCAAGTCACCCTGACCAATCTCACCACCAAAGAAGCCACGAACGGTTCCACCGACGGCACCGGCGGCTATAGTTTCGAAGGTCTGAAGCCCGGCCGCTACTCGGTCGTTTTCGAATCCAAAGGCCTGGTAGCCAAAACCCAATCCGTAGAAGTGAAAGCCGGCAAGAAATCGAAAGTAAGCGAGCGCCTAAAACCCCCAGAACTTCAAAAGAAAACCGACGTCGAGTAGGCCCGCGAGCGATGACAGCTGTTGCACCGGCGCCACAGGCGTGGCACAACTTGGCCAAGGCCGGTAGGCTTGGGAAAAATCGCAATGCCAAGACCGAGCGGTGAGGGCGCGACACAAGCGGGCGGTGGCTGCGGCGGCAACCGCAAGCTTTGGTCCCGATGTTCCATTGCCGTTGCCGTGATCGGTATTCATCTGCGTTCATCAGTGCTGCCTTTGAACTGCGCACTGTGCTAGCATCGTTGTTACACCTCGCGATGGATTTTTCACTCAGCAGCGACCAAATCCTCATCCGTGACACCGTCCGCCTATTCATGGAGACGGAAATGCGCCCCGTGCTCCGGGAATACGAACGCGCCGAAACATTTCCCTCCGGACAACTCAAAAAACTAGGCGAACTGGGCTGCTGCGGCATGTTGATCCCCGAAGAATGGGGCGGCGCCGGCACCGGTACGGTCAGCTATGCGCTAATGCTGGAAGAAGTCGCACGCGTGGACGCCTCGACCGCAGTAGCCCTCAGCGTCACGAACTCGGTGGTTGCCGTGCCGCTCTGGAAATCCGGCACCGATCAGCAAAAGAAAAAATATTTAACCCGCCTCTCCCGCGGCGAAATTCTCGGCGCCTTCTGCCTCACTGAGCCGCAAGCCGGTTCCGACGCTGCCGGAATCCAAACCCGCGCCGTCCGCGATGGCAACCACTACGTCTTGAACGGCACCAAAGCCTGGGTCACCAACGGCGGCGTCTCCGGTCTCTATATCATCTTCGCAAAGACCGATCCCGCAGGAGGCAGCCGCGGCGTCACCGCCTTTCTCGTCGAACCGGATTTTCCCGGCTTCCGCATCAGCCGCTACGAAGATAAAATGGGCCTGCGCCTTTCCCGCTCCGCGGAAATTTCGCTGCAAGATTGCCGCGTGCCGGCAGAAAATCGCCTGGGCGAAGAAGGCCAAGGCCTGCGCATCGCTCTGGAATCGCTTGACGGCGGCCGCATCGGTATCGCCGCGCAATCCGTAGGCCTAGGCCAAGGCGCTCTTGAAGCCGCCACACGCTACGCCAAGCAGCGAAAAACGTTTGGCCACCCCATCGCCGAATATCAAGCCATTCAATGGATGCTTGCCGACATGGAAACCGAAGTCTCCGCCGCGCGCGCGTTGACGCACTACGCCGCCTGGCAACGTGATAAAGAATCGCAAGGCAGGGAAGCGGGCAGCACGCAAACGCGCCCCCGCGGCTCAAGCGCTTCGCGCGCCAAGCTCTATGCCAGCGAAATGGCCAATCGCGTGGCCTACAAAGCCGTACAAGTCCACGGCAGCAGCGGCTACTCGCGCGAAACCGACGTTGAGCGTTACTACCGCGACGCCCGCGTCCTGACAATTTACGAAGGCACCAGCGAGATGCAGCGCCTGGTAATCGCCCGCGACCTGTTGCGGCACTGAATCTAGGAGATCGACCTAATCTTGGCTAAACAGAAACGAGTCCTCAGCGGCATGCGCCCGACAGGCCGCCTCCACCTGGGCCATTTCTTCGGTGCCCTATCGAACTGGCTAAAACTTCAGCAAGAATACGATTGCTACTTCTTCGTAGCCGACTGGCACGCGCTCACAACTCACTATGAAGACACTTCCTCCATTGCCGAAAACACCCTGCAAGTGGCCATGGACTGGCTAGCCGTAGGCCTCGATCCAGAAAAGTCCACGCTTTTCGTGCAATCCCAAGTCCTGGAACACGCCGAACTCCACGTCCTGCTCTCCATGATCACCCCTCTGAGCTGGCTAGAGCGCGTCCCGACCTACAAAGAACAAATCGAAAACCTGAAAGGCCGCGAGTTGGGCACCTACGGCTTCCTCGGCTACCCCCTGCTCCAATCCGCCGACATCGTCATGTACGGCGAACCAAAAAAAGAATTGCTCGTGCCCGTTGGCGAAGATCAAGCACCTCACGTTGAGCTGACTCGCGAAGTCGTTCGCCGTTTCGATTCGCACTACGGTTTCGGCGTGAGAGAAGATATTTTTCACGAAGACGAACGCAGGAATCTCACTGCCATTTGGAACGAGTTTGTTCAGGGCCATCTAGCGCCGCCAAGGCTTGAGGGCAGCATCGAGGCGGAGAGTCGCGCCTCGATACGCGCCGAGCTGCGCCGCGTTGCGTCCGAAATTGGCGTGCAGAATTTTCTGGAACGCGTCGGCAAGGGAAGACGGTTTTTCGAGATCAGCGAAATATTGCGAGAGCCAGCCTATCTTCCGACCGAAACCCCGCGCCTGCCCGGCCTCGATGGTCGCCGCATGGCCAAATCCTACGGCAACGCCATCTGGCTGACCGATCCCCCCGACGAAATCCGCACGAAGACCCGCAACATGCTCACCGACCCGCAGCGTGTCCGCCGCACCGACCCTGGCCGGCCCGAAATCTGCCCGGTCTTCGCTTATCACAAATTATTTTCGCCGCCCGATACCGTCGCCCGCATTGACCGCGACTGCCGCTCCGCCGCCATCGGCTGCGTCGACTGCAAAAAAGAAATGGCCGAAGGACTGGTGAAGTGGATCGAGCCGATCCAAGCACGCCGCAAACAATTTGAGACCCATCCACAGCAAGTTTGGGATATCCTCGACAGCGGCTCCAAGCAAGCTCAGAAGGTCGCGCGCAAAACCATGCAACGCGTCCGCAATGCGATCTTCCAATCGGACCAGGCGCGTCAGTCCTCCCGTCCCGGGAGTGCAGGAAAGGTGGCAACAGGCGAATAATGGCATCACCCTATCGCATCAATCTACCGGCGTACGAAGGCCCGCTCGATCTGCTGCTGGATCTCATCCGCAAGCAAGAGATGGACATCCACAATATCCCCATCGCCAAGATCACCGAGCAATATCTCGATTATCTCCACCAACTCGAAAAACTCGACATAGACGTCTCCGCCGATTTCATTTACATGGCCGCCACGCTCATCCACATCAAATCGAAGATGCTGCTACCGGTAGACCCGCTGCTGGCCGCCGAAGAACAAGATCCGCGCGACGAACTCGTCCACCGCCTGCTAGAACACGAAAAATTCAAGAACGCAGCCCAGCTCCTTTATCAAAAACAGCAGGTCGAAGCCCACGTCTGGTCGCATCCCGATAAATCCCTCTACGGCGGCGACGAAGTGCAAGGCGAACTGGTCGTCTCCCTGGTTGATCTGGTCAAGACGTTTCAACAAATTCTCGAGCGCCGCAAAGAAGTCCCGCAATTCGGACTGCGCCACGACACCGTCTCCATCGCGCAAATGATGGACCGCCTGCGCCAGCGCCTGGTAGTCACAGACGATCCGGTCTCCCTAATCGCATTCTTTGAAACCTGCGAAACCAGAAACGCCATGATCGTCGCGCTGCTAGCCGTACTCGAAATGGTCCGTATGCAAGCCGTGCTGCTCGTGCAATCCGATCTGTTCGAAGATATCCGCCTGCGCAAACACAAAATGTTCGACGCAGTCTTCGCCGGCCCGGACGCCATGGCGCAAATCGAGGACCAATACCTGTGAAGATTGCTCCCGCAAGAGCCGCCATACATACCACGGCCGCGTTCGGCGCCTCCGCGGGGAGGTGTCAGCCCGAACGCAGTCCCGCGTTTTTACTTTCGTGCCGCATTTGGGTGCGCGCGGGACGCAGAAAGGGAATTGCTTCTGCCGTCGCCGTCGCCGTCGCCGTAAACGCGCCAAACACCGCAGCACCGCGCGCACCAAGGGGAAAAGCATGACGCCACAAGAGATCCAAGCCTCACTCGAAGCTATCATCTACGCCGCCGACGAGCCCGCGACGCTCGACCAAATCTCCAGAGCCCTCGGCATCGAAAAACCCGAAGCTCGCGCCGCGCTCGAGCAACTCACCGCCGCCTACCAAACCGAAGACCGCGGCATCGAAGTCCGCAAAGTCGCAGGCGGCTGGAAGTTCTACACCAAGGCCCAGCATCACGACGTAGTCCGCAAATTCATCAAGAGCCTGCAACCTCCCCTGCGCCTGACCATGCCCGCGCTCGAAACGTTAGCCGTCATCGCCTACAAACAACCGGTCACCGTCCCCGAAATCAATGAAATCCGCGGCGTGCACGTCGGCGGCGTGATCAAGACACTCCTGGAAAAGCGGCTGATCACCACCGCAGGCCGCAAAGAAGTCATCGGCCGCCCCATCCTTTATCGCACCTCCAAACAGTTCATGATGCGCTTCGGCCTCTCCGATCTCGACGAACTCCCCAGCCTGAAAGAATTCGAAGCCCTAGCCCAAGCCGCCCTAGGCTCGGACGAAGGCATAGCCGAAGCCGAACCAGAGGAATCCGCTGCAATCGCCGCCGAGGTTGTGGACGCTGAGGTTGTCGAAGCGGAAGTGGTCAACGTAGAAGTTGTCGCCGATGGCGCAGCCGCAGTCAGCGATGACCTGTCCGACGACGCAGCCTCGGAAGTCGGAACCGTGCCCGAGAACGCCAAGGATTCCATCTCCGACGCATCCGCCGAACAAGAAGCCGAATCCGAATTCGCCGGATCCCCAGCCCAAATCGCCGCCGAAACATTGTCCGAAGCCCCGCGACAATCAGAATCTCCCGCAGCCAGCGCTCGCGACGAAGCCGACAAGTCCCGCGCAGCAACGGCCAGCGCCGGCTCCGCCAGCCAATCTTCCGACTCAGAAAACTAGCCAGCCGTTGACGTTGTGGCGGTTTTCAGTTTTTTAGGCGGGCGCAAATGAATGATCCCGTAAGAACCGCATTTTCCAGCCCCGCCCGACCTTGCCATTCGCACCAAAACCATTTTTCCGTTAAGCTATACAAGCACCACGGAGCCACTCAGCCTTCCCATGCTCGAACGACTACAGAAAATCATTGCGCGCGCCGGCATCGCCTCCCGCCGCCACGCCGAAGAACTGATCAAATCCGGCCTCGTCACCGTAAACGGCCAAACCATTACCGAACTCGGTAGCAAAGCCGACGAATCCAAAGACCACATCAAAGTGCAGGGCAAACTCCTCCGCCCAGAAACCGAGCGCGTCTATCTCGTCCTCAATAAGCCGCCCGAAGTCGTCTCCACCATGATCGACCCCGAAGGCCGCCGCTCCCTCGCCGACATGCTCCACGGCGTGCCGCAACGCGTGTTTCCCGTAGGCCGCCTGGAATATCATTCCCTCGGCCTGGTCTTCCTCACCAACGACGGTGAGCTGGCGAACCTGATCCTGAAAGCCCATCACCTCCCGCAAACCTACAATCTGAAACTAAAAACGCTCCTCACCTTCGAAGAAATAGAAAGCCTCGCGCAATCCAGCGGGGCCCGCATCACGCGCATCAAAGGCAAAGACGCCCCCTGGTACGAAGTCACGCTCTCCGAAGCCCGCCGCGACCAGCTGCGCAACCGGCTGTTCCAGACCGGCCATCCCGTGGAAAAAATCAAGCGCGTAAAAATCGGCAACCTCGCGCTCGAAGATCTTTCCGCCGGAAGCTATCGACCGCTCTCAGAAGCCGAAGTGAACACTCTACGCCGCATGGTTCAGCCAGGCGCCGCGCAAATCAGCCCAGCAGCGCATCCCGCCATACTCACAAACGCCCAGCCTCTTTTGCCGCGAGCAGCAACACCAACCGCGCCGCCCACGCCAGCCATTTCGCATGCGGTCCCGCGCCGCCCCTTCGTCAAGCGCCGCCCCTATCAACCGAAGCCAAGACCAGGCGAAGTAAAGCGCCCGCCTCAGCCATTCATCCCGCGCGACAGCAGCACGACGCGCTCGCATCAGAATTTCAAATCCGCGCCGCAGGATCGCTCGGTGCCGCCAACGCCGACAGCAACAATTCCATTCTCCGTGCCGCCACGTAAAAACTTTCAGGATTCGCGCCAAGGCCATCCCGCGCGCCCCAATTTCAAATCGCGCCCCGCAGCCGCAGGCGAGCGCCCAGCAAAACCGCCATTCACAAAATCATATGGCGCAAAATCACCAGGCGCGAAATCGCACGACGAAAAATCCCGCGGCCCCTGGAAATCGCGCCCACCGTTCAGAAGGGAAGGCCCCGCCGGCTCAAAACCACATCACGGCGGAAAACCATTTCAGAAATTCCGGCCAGACACCTTCAACCGTCCCGAGCAAGATTCAGACTACGATCGCCCCATCAAACCCAGATCCGAAGCCCCATGGCGCCGCGCCGAATCTGCGCCAACCCCCGGCCGCCCCAGCTCAGGGCCTGGCTCAAGTTTCCGCAAATTCCCATCCGGCAGCAGCCGCAAACCCGGTGCCCCCTGGAAATCGCGCAAACCCTCCGAACCCGGAGCCTTCGGTCGCGCAAAAAGTAAATTCACGAAACCCGGCGGGCGCCCCGCGGGATTGAAGCGAGGCCCAGGCGCACCCAAACGCAGCGGCAGCGGGCCAGGCCATCACAAACCAAAACCAGGAAAGTTCACAGGCCCCAAGGGAAGGCGCTGAGCCACCGCAGCGGATGACCAAACAGATTCATGATCTCGTCTCGCCTCACATTCGCGCGCTCGCTCCCTACGTGCCCGGCAAACCAATCCAAGAGGTCGAACGCGAACTGAAAATGCACCCCATCAAACTGGCTTCCAACGAAAATCCGCTCGGCCCATCGCCACTTGCCATCGCCGCCGCACAAAAAGCTCTCGCCGATTCCAATCGCTATCCCGACGGCAGTGGCTTCTACGTGCGCGAAGCCCTAGCTAAAAAACACGCCGTCCCCGCAGAAAACATAATTCTTGGTGCCGGCTCGACAGAACTCATCGACCTCGCCGCGCGCATCATGCTCACCGCCGCCGACTGCGGCGTCGCATCCCATGGCTCTTTCCCGCTCTACTACATCGCCATTCGCGCCGCCGGAGCACGCCTGCTGGAAATTCCCCTGCGCAATTACGCATTCGACCTCGATGCGATCGCGCGCAACCTCCCGCCCGAAGCGAAAATTGTCTACCTCGCGAATCCCAATAATCCCACTGGAACCATGTTCACCGCCGACGAACTGGATTCCTTTCTCGCCCGCGTGCCCGAAACCGTTCTGATTGTCGTGGACGAAGCCTACTTCGAATATGTCGAACGCCCCGACTATTCTCGCTCCATCGCAGTCGCGCAGCGCCGCCGCAATGTAATCGTCCTCCGCACTTTTTCCAAAGTGTACGGCCTGGCCGGTCTGCGCATCGGCTACGGCATTGGCCCGGCCGACTTGCTCGGCGAAATGAACAAACTCCGCGGCCCCTTCAACACCTCCGGCGTTGCGCAAGCGGCGGCCTTAGCAGCACTTGATGACGCAGAACACGTTCGCCGCTCCCTGGAATCCAATCGCGCCGGTCTAGCCCAACTCTCAGCAGGCTTGAAATCCCTGGCCATTCAGTTCGTCCCCTCCGTCGCGAATTTCCTCCTGGTTGAATTCGGACGCGACGCCGAACCCATCAGTGAAGAGCTTCTAACCCGCGGAGTAATAGTACGCCCCATGCGCTGGATGGGCCTGCCCACCGCCATTCGCGTCTCCGTCGGCACCCCTGAAGAAAATAAGAAATTTCTGGACTCGCTCGGCACGGTGCGAGACACTACGCCGCGCGAATCGCAGCCCTCCATCCGCCAATTTCTGGAAGGGGATTCCCGGGACATCTAATGACTCAATCCAGTAACGATTTCAACGCGTCAGCCAACGTGTCCGTACACGGAAGCGCTCCGGCCGCTCCCAACGATCCGGTCACCGAAATCCTGAAAACCAGCCGCACCATCGCCGTCGTCGGCCTTTCCCCTCGCAAATTTCGCCCCAGCTACGGCGTCGCCGATTACCTGAAATCCGTCGGCTACCGCATCATCCCCGTAAACCCGCTGGAATCAGAAGTGCTAGGTGAGAAGTGCTACCCGCGGCTGGAAGATATTCCCGAGAAAGTGGACATCGTGGATATTTTTCGCCGCTCCGAATTCGTTCCGGACATCGTCGATTCCGCCATCCGCATTGGCGCCCGCGCCGTCTGGATGCAGGAAGGCGTAATCCATCACGATGCCGCCGAACGCGCGCGCCGCGCGGGCCTCTTTGTCCAAATGAACTCCTGCATCCTCAAAGAACACGTGCGCCGCCTCCGCCTCACAAAAGAACCCGCAGACTTATAGAACTCGCTGAACTCACTCGGCGGATGTGCCGCAGGACCGTTCACTGCGAGTAGGGCCGCCGTGTGCTAGCGGCTCATGTTGGAAAATAGATAGCATCTACCGTGATGCAATCGCGCGAGTAGGAAGGAAATGGGAGCTATTCCAGCCTGATGGGCACTCGGAATATGTCTAGTTGATACTCGGGGTGATCCTCGTTTCCAGGGTGTGCTTTCGGCTTGTACAGGAGGAACGTCGGCAGAGACGGGTCGTATGCTCGATCGCGCTAAAGAACCGAGCACGTTTTGCGGGTGAACCGCAATACACGCCCGCCGTGCTCTTCTTTTCGTTTGGACTGTACTTCTCTCGCCGGCTTTTTTTTCACATGAAATCCGCGGCGTTCGCGCCAGAGGTGCGGTGGACGCGTCCCCGGGTACGCCTCGGCACGACCAGTCCTTACTGCAACCGATACATCACCAGCGCCCTTTTTCCCGGCTCGGTAACTCCAACCGTCTCCCCGTCCGGCGCAATCGCAAAACTATGAAACTCCAACCCATGAAAAAACGGCTCAAAAGCTCCGTTATAAACTCCCACCCACACCAAATTATTGGACTGCTGCGGCTGCCCGCGTTTCAACAAAATGTGCTGCTCATCACGCGCCCACTGAAATTCCCCAATCGCCACGCGCACCACCACCGGTCGCGCCGAACCAACCACGTCGCGCACCTCCAGCGTATCGCCGTCCTTAAAATAAGCGATTTTCTTCGCCGAAGGCGCCACAGTCAAAAAGCCCGCATACTCCTCGACCGATCCCAGTTCCGTCACGCGTTCCGCCACCAAATCGAGCTGCATGATCTTCGGTGCGCCCACCAGGCGCGTATTTTCCTCGATCGCGAACGCTTGATTCCGCTTCGTGTCCCAGGCCACCGCCGCAAATGTGAACCCGTCAAACAGCACGCGCTTCTTTCCGTCCGCGGGACGCAGGGCATTAATTTGGCTCAACCCGCCGGTAGTTTTTGACAAATACACCAGAGTCTGCCCGTCCGCCAGCCACGCCGCATTAAACGCATCGGAAAGCGTCGCCGTCTTCGAACCGGAAATTGAGATTTCCCGCCCGTCGGAATCCATCAAATACAAAATCGTGTTCGGCCGCACCGTCTGCTGCTCATCCAGCTGCTGCACGATGCTGCCGCGCGGTTGCGCCAGTTCCGACGTATCCATCTTCACTACGATCCGTTTGTTGTCCGGCGACCAGGTTAACGTGTCGACCTGGTAGCTATGTTGATGCGGCAGAGGCGGGTGTTTTGAATCTCCCGGATCGCTAGGCTCCTCGTCAGGAGAGGAGGGCACTGGCGTAAATTTGTCGCCATCAATGATCTTTCGCTTTTTTCCATCAACGTCACCTACCCAGAAATCGTCATGCTCCACAATTAATTTCTTGATTCGCTTCATCCGTTCCACGGCATACACCACGTGATTGTCCTGCGAAATCGCAAACGCTTGCACGTCTTGGTCGAAAACAGCCACCTGCTTGACTTCTGCAATGCCCAACACGGGCAGCACAAAAACCATAATCACGGTGAACCATAGCAGGGACGAGGAGGAAAACTTGCCCTGCGTCGCCTCGGCAGGGGCGCGCCGAACCGGGTTAGTTTTCAGTCGCATCACGTCTCTTTTGTCTCCGCGGGCTTTTTCTGAATCCGCCGGATTTCTTCCAGCCGCAACCGAATCCGCGCCTCGAATCCCTGATCCGTCGGCCGGTAGTACGTCCGCCCAGCCAAACTCTCCGGCAAACAACTCATGTCCGTAGTCTTATCGGCGAAATCGTGAGCGTATTGGTAGCCCTGCCCGTAACCAATATTTTTCATGAGCCCAGTCACCGCATTCCGTATCTGCAGCGGCACCGGCTCAGCCATCGTGCTCTGCAAATCGTCTTGCACACGGCCGTAAGCCTTATAAACAGCATTCGATTTGGGCGCGAGCGACAAATACACCGCAGCCTGCGCCAGTGCCAAATGCCCCTCCGGGGGTCCGAGCAATTCAAACGCCTGCATCGCTGCGATGGTCACTTCCACTGCGTGCGGCTCAGCCAATCCAATATCCTCACTTGCCATGCGCACCAACCGACGCGCGATATATAGCGGATCCTCGCCCGATTCGAGCATCCGTGCCAGCCAGTACAAAGCCGCATCCGCGTCCGAATTTCGCACAGATTTATGCAGTGCCGAAATCAGATTGAAATGTTCTTCGCCCGATTTGTCATACGGCAGCAGCTTGCGCTGCAGCACGTCTTCCAGGCGCTCCTGCGTCAACACGCGCCGTCCCTCCGGCCCCGGCTCGGTACCCATCACCAGCGCTTCCAGAGTGTTATAGGCCGCGCGCGCATCTCCGTTCGCCAAAATCGCAATCCGATGCAATATTTCTAGACTTGCCGCCACATTCTCCTTCCCCAGCCCGCGCACCGTGTCCGCCAGCGCCCGCTCCAGCAGCGCAACGATCTGCTCCGCCGTGTGCGCCTTGAGCACATACACTTTCATCCGCGAAAGCAGCGGCGCAATCACTTCGAACGAAGGATTCTCCGTCGTCGCGCCAATCAATAGAATGTTTCCCGCCTCCACATGCGGCAAAAAAGCATCCTGTTGCGCTCGATTGAACCGGTGCACCTCATCCACAAACACAATCGTGCGCCGCCCATATCTCCGCGTAGCCTCCGCCTTGGCCATCACTTCCTTAATTTCCTTGATCCCGGATAGCACCGCGCTGAAAGGAATGAACTCCGATTTCGTGGTCCGCGCGATAATCCGCGCCAAAGTAGTCTTGCCGCATCCAGGAGGTCCCCACAACAGCAACGAAGTCAAATCGTCGCGTTCAATCTGCACCCGCAACGGTTTGCCCGGTCCGAGCAATTCTTCCTGACCGATGAACTCATCCAAACTCTGCGGACGCATCCGGTCTGCCAGCGGCCGCCCCGCCGGCGAGTCTTCCTCAGGTTGAATTGCTTGGAAAAGTCCCATGGTTTTAAATCACCTCGGTGGCGAAGCCCTTCCGCTGCTGCGCCGCCTGGTATAACACCACAGACGCCGCCACCCCCGCATTCAACGACTCCACCCCATCCCTCATGGGAATCGAGATCCGCGCATCCGCCACGTTCTCGATCTCCCGCGTCAACCCGGCCCCCTCATTCCCAATGAAAATCGCGACAGGCGAGCGCAAGTCCGCCACAGCGTCCGTCGCCGTGCCACGCGCAGCAGGCGAATGCGAGCTGGCGGCCACAATCTTAACCCCAGCCACGCGCAACTGCGCCAGCAACACCGGAATCGCCATCCCGCGCAATACAGGAAACCGCAACCCCGATCCCGCCGAGGCGCGCAACGCCTTGGGCGACCAAGGGTCCGCACTCCCGCGCGTCGTCACCACTCCTGTCGCGCCAAAAGCCTCCGCCGACCGCACAATCGTCCCAACATTTCCAGGATCCTGCAGCGCCGCCATCACCACCACCAAGGCAGCGTCGCCGCGCAACGCGCCATCGGCCCCAGCCCTCCCCCGCATCACATCATCAAACTCCCACGCAGGCTGCAAGAAAAGCGCCGCTACTCCCTGAGGCGTCTCGGTCCCAGCCACCGTGGCAAACAATTTGTCCGTAGTCCGCATCACCCGCGAACGCGGAATTCCCGCATCACTCTCACTCGCCGCGCGCAAAATCCGTTCCAGGTCCGACGCTTCGCCCGCTTCGCTCACCAGCAGCGCGTCCGCCCGCAATCCCGCACGCAGCGCGTCCTCCACCAACTTCGGCCCTTCCACACCAATTGCCTCGCCCTCTGCCGGGCCCGTCCCACGCAAAGCCGCGCGAAATATCTTCAGCCACTTATTCTCGCGGCTCGTAATCGTCTCTTCACTCAAGTGTGACGCCACGCCTCCAGGCTACCAAACGCAATACGCCCCGTCGAGTCACCGGAGGGGATCGCAGAGGGAAGGGTCTATCGTATGCTTCACAGCGATGGGTCCGTTCTAGGTCCACAGGGACGAGCGCTTCAATCCCGATCCAGTCGAGCACCTTGCTTCTATCGCAGCCCTTATGATAGCGTGCCTAGCGAACTTGAGGCGTAACCCGCAGAGAGTGATCACTTGCCCGTCGAAGTCCTGAAAATTTCAGCCGCAACTCCGGAACAACGCGTGGTGGACTACGCTGCCGGCTTCATCAAACGCGGCCAAGTGGTCGGCGTTCCGACGGACACGTTCTACGGCCTCGCAGCCGATCCGTTCAACCTTGCCGCGATCGAAGCTGCGTTCCGAGTGAAGGGCCGCCCCGAAACCAAAGCGCTCCCTATCCTGGTCAGTTCCATCGACCAAGCCGTCACATTAATCCGCGATGTGCCGAACTCTTTCCTTGTCCTAGCGCAAAAATTCTGGCCTGGCGCCCTCACGCTGGTCGTCGAAGCCACGCACCGTCTGCCACTGAAGGTCACCGGCAACACCGGCCGCGTAGCCCTACGCTGGGCCAACATGGCCGTCCCCACCGCAATCATCGAGGCGGTCGGCGGCCCCATCACAGGAACCAGCGCCAATCTTTCTGGCTTTCCCAGCTGTACAGCCGCCAATCAAATCGTAAAGCAACTGGGCGACCGCTTGCCCTTGGTCCTAGATGCAGGCGACACCGGCGGCATCCTGGCCAGCACCATCGTTCGCCTCGATGGCGATCACTGGAACGTAGTCCGCGAAGGCGCTATCCCCGAATCCGAAATCAAACAAGCTCTGCACGATTGATCCGGCTCGGCAGAGGCGCTGCTGCCTGCGCGCCAGTCTTATGGGGCGTCAGCTGCGTCCTCCGCCTTTCTCGTGTAGCCTCTGAGTTAAATCTTTCGTCTGGCCCTACTTCAAATACGCCGACTCCAAAAAATCGTAATCCCCGCCAGGTGAGAGCGAAATGCCCGCCAACCGATCCCGGTACACGCAAACATTATCTACATACCACAGATTGATATAGGGCTCGTCGGTAGCCACAATCTCCTGCACCCGCGCCAATATCTTCTTGCGCTTTGCCTGATCCATCTCCGTCCGCGATTGATCCAACAAACCATCCAACTCCGCATTCTTATAATGCCCGCGATTCGATCCTGCCGGCGGCATTTTCTTCGAACTAAACACAGACTCGAACAGGTCCGGATCGTTGTTTCCCCCAACCCACCGCAGTGAATAGATCTGGAAACTTCCGCGGGTAACGTCAGCGTAAAACGTCGCAAATTCGAGCGGTCGCAGCTCCAAATCCACTCCCACGCGCTTCCACTGATCCGCGATCGCCTCACTCGTCAAGCGCACGAATTCATCCGTCGAAGTCTTCAGCGTCAATCGCAACCGTACTCCATCGGCCCCTCGCGGATAACCGACCGCATCCAGCAGCCTCTCGGCGTGCGCCGGATCAAAATCATACTGCTGCACATCCGCATCAAACGCCCAATGGTTCGGCGGCAGCAAACTCTGCGCCGGCCGCGCTTGCCCTCGCAGTAAATATTGAATAATCGTCGCGCGATCCGTCGCGTAGGCCAGCGCCTGTCGCACCTCGCGCTTCGCCAAAATCGGATCCTCAAAATTGAACGCCAGATATGCCATCGAACTCCCTTGCTCCTGCACCGCCGCAAGCCCGCGCTCTTGCGCCAGCGTTACGACCATGTCTGGCGTAAGAGAATTGATAGCCACATCTGCCGATCCCTTCCGCAATTCCAGCGCGCGCACGGTTACGTCCGGCACAATTCGCATCCGCAGCCGCTCGATCTTCGGCGCCAGGCCAAAATAATTCTCATTGCGCGCGAGCACGATCTCTTCATCCGGCGCCGCGCTCACGAATCGAAACGGCCCGGTGCCAATCGGATGCTGCGCCATCTCAGCGCCCGATCCGCGCGGCACGATCCCGATCCCCGGCAACGAAAGGTTCCAGAGCAGCGACGCATAAGGTTCACTGAGGTGGATCACTACGGTATCGTCATCGGGCGTTGCAATCGACGTCACCAACTTGTATGTCTGGCGCTTGGTGGTTTTTATGGGACCGGAAAGAATCGAATCGAGTGTGAATTTTACGTCCGTCGAGGTTAGCGGGCGCCCATCGTGAAATTTCACGCCGCGACGAAGGTGAAAAATATACGTCAACGGGTCAGGCATATCCCAGGATTGCGCGAGGTCAGGAATCACTTTCATATTCGCGTCTCGACCGACCAGAGACGAAAAGATCAGTCCATCCACATGTTCTGAATAAGCGTCCGCTCCAATCCGCGGATCCAAATTTGTCGGCGCGGAATCCAGCAAAAAAGTTACCGTGGAGGAGTCAGCGGAAGTTTGCGACGACCCGCAGCCACCGAGCAGAATCGCGGCGCACAGCATCACAGCGACAACCGCGCTCGGAGCCGAAGGCACAGTTCCCGTGCGTAAAATCCTAGCGCGCGTGGCCGTGCACCAATTTCCCCAGAATCGCCCCACGCTTGGCGCCCGTAGCCGAAGGCAAATTATTCACCCGGCCTTGAAATGCCTCGTGAGCCAGCACCGCAAAAGCCAACGCTTCCTTCGCCTCCGGCGGCACTCCAAATCGCGACGATGGCACGATCTCAATCCCTGGCAAAGCCGCACGCAGTTGCGCCATCAAAAGCGGATTCTTCGTCCCTCCGCCCGCCACAATTAATTCATTCACCCGCACCCGCGAAAAAATGAATCGCCGGAACGCATCCGCAATCGAAAGCGCCGTAAAAATCGTCGCAGTGCGCACCAGATCTTCCGCCCGCGCGCGCTGCTTTCGAGCCCAGGAAATCAGCTCGTTGGCATACTGCGAACCAAATTGCTCGCGGCCCGCCGTTTTCGGCGGCGGCAAACGCAAATAAGCGCTGCGCAGCATCATTTCCAGCAGCGGCCGAATCACTTGCCCGCGCAAAGCAATGCGCGCATCGCGATCGAAAGCCATCCGCCGCCCCGTGCTGCGCTCCACTAGCGCGTCAATGATCATGTTCCCTGGCCCCGTATCGAACGCAAACACATCTTCAGGCCGTGCCGCCCGCGGAATCACCGTAACGTTTGCAATGCCCCCAATATTCAAAGCCACGCGCCCCAGCTTCGCATCCCGGTAAAGCAAGTAATCTACGAACGGCACCAGCGGCGCCCCTTGCCCGCCCGCAGCCATATCCCCAGGACGAAAATCCGCAACCGTAGTTACACCTGTCCGCGCCGCAATAATCGTCGGTTCGCCGATCTGCAACGTCGACGCCACGCGCCGCCCCCCCAAGAATCGCGCCGCCGCCCCC
>Ga0209169_10001160_pt1 | contig 15975 bp, 11 predicted proteins | sample HubBroMetageWRM4_FD_188346 | JGI IMG/M metagenome (GOLD analysis project Ga0209169, IMG submission 188346) | Warmed soil microbial communities from the Hubbard Brook experimental Forest, New Hampshire - Hubbard Brook CCASE Soil Metagenome WRM 4... | ecosystem: Environmental > Terrestrial > Soil... | reverse complement strand
ACGTATGGTTCCCGGATCTTCGCGAAAGTACATCTTCACTTGGGTTCGGCGTTATGGTGAAGTTCTAAACTTCAATCTCAGATGAGCGGCCAGCGTCCATTTCGGTGTGGGGGCTGTGCCGCAAACATTTATTGATCGGAGCAACTACGTGTCTAAGAAAGATAATGTTCTCTTCGTCATCGTTGTTCTAATGTTCGCTTTGGCTGCTGCTGCTGCGGCGGGCCAAAAGTCATCCACTCCGAAGGCGCAGGATAAGAAAGCACTCGGTGAAAGCGATGTGAAAGAACTACTGCTGCTGATGGACACCGACAAGAACGGCAAGATTTCTAAGCAAGAGTACATGCGTTTTATGGAGGCCGAGTTCGACCGGCTCGATAAAGACAAAAGCGGCGAACTGGACCCGAACGAACTGAGGCAATCGCAGCTGCGCGTGAGTCACTCTTTTACAAGTGCCGGTAAGTAAATGTCGGTAAGAATAGTAAGAGACTTCGTGCATCGATTCCTGGTAGGGCAGCTTCGAGCGGGAGAATTATATGAACTCCTAACTAGCCTGCCCCATAGTGGATAAGGATGCGGTTCGCCGCCTGGACATTCGTTGCGCCACGACGATGGTGCAGCCCCAGCCGCTCTGGGTTTGGGCGCGCACGTTCATGAGGTTTCAACGTGCATCATTCACCGTCTCGTTCGGTCGCTCTTCAGGTGTCCAGCGCAAGCTTTGGGTTTCCACCAAGAATTGCATGTTCGAGAGATAAGAAATCTGTGGCCGGAAGATAGGCGCCGCGCCACCAAAAGATACTGGACCTCACTAACGCCCCGACGTAACGTTTAAAGTGTTGCCTCCAGCTAAAAACCAGGTGATGTGCCGAACGAAGCAGCAGGCTGTTTTTGCCAGCTTCATTGCTGTGGCCTGCGGGGGCACGCTTTACAGCCTCCAAACCACGTCTCTGTAGCGATCGGGTTCTTTCCAATATCGGTGAACAATCAACTCCCTAGTTGGTAATAGCGATGAATCTACTATTGAGCACTGTAGCTATGGTGTTTGGGATACTCGTTATGCTGTCACCAGTCCGAGCGGCTAAGATCTGGGCATCAGGACGGCTGGATGGGATGACTTCCGAGCAAAGAGTTTCGTTTTTGCGGTGGTATCGCGCATTTGGAGTCGTTCTATTTCTAGGAGGTTTCCTCTTCGCGGTTGATAGCATCTGGTTTCCGAATTATCCTCCCTAATTATCATGCTTGGAGAAGCCAGCTTTTGAAAAAGCAGCATCTCCACAAAAGTCCGGTTCTCGTGGCGACGAAAAGCTTCATCGCCATCGACGATCGCAAGTCCGTTCCCACGACACCAGAAACCGAGGGTAGTCCCAATCGCGATAGCGTGCTGAGATCCAAAGTCACAAGGGGAACATCAGACCAAGCCTTCGGACGCCTAAGCGTCGAGCGAATGCCGAATCAATGATCGAACGCTCAGCGCCAGTATCGATTAGAAACGTCGCAGGGACAATGGCTACCACTATCCGCATCCATTCGCGCCCCTGTGGAGACCAACAGTAGAATTCTGGCTCGGGTCAGTTGTGGTGTTGAAAGTCTCTCATTTGAGGCTCGCTCATGGTGGAAATCCTTGCCGGGGATGCTTCACGGAGTTGCGACGAAGGACGGCGCTGGGATCGGGGTGGAAGAGTCACGTAGCGCATAAAAAACTTATGTGGTTCTGCATTTAGGAGCCACGCCTTTATGTAATTCTTATTTCTTCCAATCCCCACATTGTGAGAACTTACTCAAGAAAATCTGAATCGGCTGCCAAAGGTTTTTTGATCCAGGTTTTTATGCAGTCCTTACGCGGGCCGGCCTATACTCGTGTAATTAGTTAAGAACACAAGGCAGGGTTTCATTGATGCCTGAGAGAACAGGTGTCTTTCTGAGTCTCCAAAATGCGAATTGCGTCTCGACGAGAACGTTCGGGTCGCTCTTACGAACTGGTACAAGATGACGGCGCCTCCTTCCTCATACTCTTCGCTTGGCCTTTCGTCAGGCCGGATACTCATTGTGGACGACGACCCGTCTGTTCGACGCGCCCTCCACACCACCCTGCAGACCCTGGGGTTTATCGCCTGCGAGGCATCGGACGGAGAGCAAGCCCTGAGGAAGGTCTATGAAGCTCCATTTGACGTTGTGCTGCTGGACATAAATATGCCGGGTTTGGGCGGCATTGAGACCTGTCGTCAACTTCGCCGGTTACTCCCTCAGATCGCGATTTTCATGCTCACGGTTCGAGATGAACAAGAAGACAAAGTGCAAGCGCTTGAGGCAGGTGCGGACGACTACGTTACCAAGCCCTTTTCAATTCCCGAATTGACGGCGCGCGTTCGTGCCGCGATTCGCCGGGCGCAAAATCTGAAGGACACAAAGAACACGGTCCTTCGAATCGGCGACATACAACTAGATCCCGCGCGCAGGGAGGTTCATAAGTCGGGCAACTTCATTCATCTGACACCAAAGGAATTCGATCTTCTGCATTATCTAATGGCCAACGCCGGTTTGCCCATCACGCACGGGCGCCTGCTCAATGCTGTTTGGGGTCTGGAATACGTGGATGAGATCGAATACCTCCGCACTTATGTGCGTCAGTTACGCAAGAAGATCGAAGACGATCCGGAAGTGCCCAAATATTTACTCACCAAGGTCCAGATCGGCTATCGATTTCGAGACAGTGACTTAGCGGACGGGGGCCATGTCATTCAACGTTCTCAGTGACGCGGCGAATATGCAAGTTCCCCACACAGGTTGGGTGGCGTTCAAACAGTAATTCGCGACTTCATGTTTTCCTCATCGCTTAAGTTCCAGATTGCCGAATGGATGAATGGAACACATGAACCGGGCTCCGCTTGTCTAAATATTCATACGATCCTGACGTTGCACTTATGCCATTTTTACTATCAGAAAGATTTTCGATTCGGATACAAACTTCAGATTGGACAAAGTTAGTTACTCACTCTACACTCGGAAACACTCTATGATCAAACCATTCTTGGTTTCTATCGCCATACCGCTCTGGATGGCGCTCAGTCTTGCTTCCGTGCAGGCGCAATCTCCAGTCGGTACGTTGCACGGAGTCACTGTGAATGCAGACGGCACACCGATCGCGTCAGCCCCTGTGACGGTAAACGGGAGCGAGGACAGCACCACCCGCACCATAATCAGCGGCTTCGACGGAGCATTCTCGGTGTCGAATCTCAAACCGGGCCAATACGAAGTGAAGGCCAGCAAAGGGGAGTTGCATAGCCTCCCGGTTACCGTGGATCTAGAGGCTCAACAGGATCTCAACGTGGATCTCGCTCTCGTCAGTCAAGTCGTCGCGAAGCAGTTGGACGCGATGAAGGCTCGCATCCGACAGGAACTCGAAGTCGAGTTGACGAAGGAGATAAACGAGCGTATCGACCAACGAATCGAAGCGCAACTAAAGAATAGGAACGTCGCGGAACAGCCGGCCACACCGGCTCCGCACGGCGATCTTGTAGCTACTCTTTCTAAAGATCCCGGCCAGATTCCGATTGTCGCGGTTCCGCTGAACAAGCCGGACATGAGCAGAGCCGTGGCTTCGGCTGGCGGATCAAGTTCGAGCGGGCAACAGGGTTCGAACGCGAATCAACCCGTATCGGCCCCCGCCGCGCCTGCGGTGGACACGCAAACGCCCTTTGCCTACGGCGACTTTACCTGGCTCAATGGCACGCCCCGCAACAAGGACGTGGTGTTCGACTCGCCGTTCTTCACGCCGGAAGTGCGATTCGACACTCATTACATGGAGGACTTCAATCAGCCGATCGACCATACCATCGTAGGGGCGACAGAGAGTTTCCGGTCCGGCGAAGTCCAAATCGAGCAGATTAGCGTGGGCGGCGACTTCCATTGGCAAAACGTTCGCGGCAGGGTCTTGTACATGGATGGATTGTTTGCAACCACCACGCCGCGCAACGACGCAAGCTCGGCAACCGGCGCTTCCCCGGGGAATACCGGCGGCGTCGGCCAATGGGACCTCCAGGACGCGTACAAGTATGTGTCGGAGGCTTACGGTGGGTATCACTTCAATGTAAATCACGGGCTCAACGTAGACGCGGGTATTTTCGTGTCATACATCGGCTTGTTCAGTTACTACAATTACGATAATTGGACGTATCAGCCGTCGTATGTGTCGTCCAACACGCCGTGGTTCTTCAACGGTGTGCGAGTTCAGTGGTTTCCCACCAACAAGCTGAAAATCGAACCCTGGTTCATCAACGGCTGGCAGTCCTATGCCAAGTTCAACGGCCACCCGGGCTTGGGCGGCCAGTTGCTCTGGGAGCCCAAGGAGTGGTTCAAACTGGTAGCGAACCAGTATGGCTACGGACAGGACAACCTGGGACTTCCGCACACCGAACGGATCCATACGGATGACAGTATTGAAGTGAGGTACTACAACAAGCTCGACAGCCTCGGTATCTCAAAGATGGCATTTTCCCTGACCGGCGATGCGGGAGGCCAGTATGGCGGCGGTCTTTGCGCCACGTGCGCGCCCTCCCAGGGAAAGGAATCATTCATCGGATGGATGCTTTACGATCGGATCTGGTTCCACAAGGATCTCTTCGGCCTGACTCTGGGCGGCGGAGAGATGAGTAACTGGGGCCGTTACCTGACGCTGCTTCCTCCGATTGACGGGGCTACAGCTGCAACTGGTACGCCTTACTTCACCGAGCTTCCTGGGCAACGGGCTCACATGTGGGACAGCACGGTAACGCTCCAGTACATGCCAAAGCAGTACATCACGTGGTTTCTGGAGGCCGGTTATCGCCACTCCGACGTGCCGTACTTCGCGGGACGCGGCGGTGTTACTCCTCCCGGCGGGAACAACGGGTTGGCTCAATACTACACCTGTATGAACGGCGCCTCGGCGGGGACAGCCACGCTAGTAGCCGCGCAATCAGCTTGCGGCGGCGCGAATAACGTATGGTTCCCCGACCTTGTTCGCAGCGAATCCAAACTGAGCGCCGGTGTAATGGTCAAATTCTGAGTTTGATCTATCCCTTGGGGCAGCGCTTTTCGACCGGCTGCCCTTCTTTTCTTGGAGGTGATGAATCGATGAAGACGGGCCGCATTCTGGTGGCGAGTAGCGGCGCCGAAATACGCGCGGAGTTACGCACTGCTCTCGAGCGTGAAGGCCACTTAGTGGTAGATGCCGTATCGCCTCAACAAACGCTGGAGGAGTCTTGCTCAGGCCGTCACGATGTTCTGGTCCTGGATTCGGCGCTGGACGGACTGCATCCCTTCGAATTATGCCGCGCCATCCGGCCAAAGTCCGATTTGGGCATCATCCTGCTCAGCCGCGACAATAGCGGTCAAGGCCGCATCGATGCACTCAACTCGGGCGCTGACGATTTTGTTCCGGATCACTTTGTCCTGGCTGAGTTGCTTGCCAGGGTGCGCGCCATCCTGCGTCGCGTCGTCCGCTCGACACGCCACTTAGTGCTACTGCCGGATCGAGCTATCGATTTTCAATCTCACGAGATCAAAGGCCCCAATGGACGAGTGGCTCATCTTACTCCCAAAGAATGTCTTGTCTTGCGGCACTTAGTAACTCACGCCAACCGACCACTTACTCCGCAGAACCTGGCGCAGAGCGTGTGGCAGCGGGATGGAAGTGGCCGGATCGAGTTTGTCCGCATTGTCGTGAAACAACTTCGCCGAAAGCTGGAGCCCGACCCCGATAAACCTCGCTACATCCTCACCCAGCGCTCGGCCGGTTATCAATTTCAGTTGCCCGCGTAGGTATAACTCATGCATTCATTACATCATTCGTGGTTGTTTCTTGGCTCCGCGGTTCTGCTTCTTGCCGCCGAGCCGGTATGGAAAGACAAACCGATCGCAAACTGGACTGAAGAAGACGCCCAGCAGGTTCTCGGCAATTCTCCTTGGGCTAAAGTGGTAGTTGCGGGCATCGCCCGCCGCCCGACAGAGGACGAACGAAGAGAAGGCGGCAACATGGGCCAGCCCAAGGGCGTGGGCTACGATGGCGTCGAGGATCGGAAGCGGTCTTTGCCAGAAGCTCTCGGCAATCCGTTTGTCGTTGGAAAAACCCCTCCGTCCACGGCACCCACCGTTCGCCTTTTGGTGCGCTGGGAAAGCGCTCTGCCGGTGCAGGCCGCGGAGTTGAAGGCGCATGACGCTGCGCCGCCCACTTTATCCGACCAGGGGTACATTGTAGCCGTTTACGGCGTTCCGGCCAGTTTCGCCAAAGGCGATCCCACCAGCTTAGGGAAGCCGCTTAGGGAACAGGCCGCTCTCAGGCGTGAAGGAAAAAAGGACGTACTGCCATCCAGGGTGGAGGTCTTCGAGCTCGAGAACAGCGTGGTCGTAACGTACCTGTTTCCCCTTTCCGCGGAGATCAGCAAGCAGGACAGCGTGGTGGAATTCAGGGCGCTCATCGGAAGGCTTCAAGTCTCGCAGCACTTCCTGGTCGAGGACATGCAGTTCCAGGGCAAACTCGAGCTGTAATAGGCGGTTCTAACTGTTCAGTTCAGCATCGGCGCCCGGCATGTGGAAGCGATATCCCAGCCAGGGCTCGGTAAGTATGTAGCGCGGCGACGCAGGGTCGGGTTCGATCTTCTTTCGCAGTTGATTTACAAACACCCGCAAATATTCCACTTCGTTCCCGTAGTCCGGTCCCCACACCGCTTGCAAGATCTGATCGTGCGGCAAAACGATGTTGCTATGCGTCACGAAATAGTGGAGCAGATCCATCTCTGTTGGAGTAAGTCGGGCGGTTCGTCCGCTAACTCTCACCAGCCGGTCGTGAAAGCTAATTTCCAACGATTCTAGACGAAGCACGTCGGTCTGGCTTAAGGCCGAAGCCGGCGCGCGTCGCAAAGTGGCCCGAATACGGGCTAACAGTTCGTTTACATCGAACGGTTTGGTGACATACCCGTCGGCACCGGCGTCCAGCGCCTCGATTTTGTCGAGAGAGCGGTCGCGAACCGTCAGCATGATGATGCCGACGTCGGACCTGGAGCGAATCGCGCGGCAGGTCTCCAGGCCGCTGAGCCCGGTCATATTGATGTCGAGTAAAATCAGGTCGAATTTTTCGTGTCGCACTCGCTCCATGGCCGCTTCCCCGCTCTCTGCATCGGCCACTACGAAGCCCAGCACGGATAAGGTGGACCGCAGAACGCGCCGCATCTGAGGCTCGTCGTCCACCACCAGGATCCGGCTACCGCTCAACACGAAACCTCCTCGTCTTTGCCGCCGCTCACTACCGGCAGGGAGAGCGAGAAGACCGTACCATAGCCAGGCTCGCCTTCAGCCCAAACATGCCCGTTCTGGCCGGCCGCGATCGTCTTCACAATCGATAGCCCCAAGCCCGTGCCTGAAGAGCGATCTTGTGCCCCGGGCGCGCGATAGAATCGCTCGAAGATGCGTTCGCGATCAGCCACCGAGACCACCAAGCCCTGGCTACGCACCGAGAGAACCACGGCGGTTTCCTTGGCCGTCAGCTTGACCTCGATCACGGACCCGGAGACCGAATATTTCAGCGCATTGTCGACCAGCTGCGAGAGAGCGGTTAGAATCAGTTCCCGGTCGGCGAACACCGGAGGTTCTTGGGCTGGAAGCGATAACCGGAACCGGTCGCGCTCCGCCTCCTCTTCTACCTCCTGCAGCGCGGATTTCATCAGGCGGGAGAGAAGTAGCGGCTCCGGCTGCGGCTGAAACTCCACGGATTCAAGCATCGGCGCGCCGACCAAGCGCGATGCGAGATCATTCAGCTTTCTGGCTTCCTGGTCGATGATGCTCACCAACTCCGTCTGCTGCTCGCACAACCCGCCTGCCGCTGGAAGGCCCGAGCTGGCAGTCCTTATCACGGTCAAGGGAGTCTTGAACTGGTGCGCCAGAGCGTCCAACACCGCGGTCCGCAATTGCTCGGCCTCCCGCGCGGCTTCGGCATGATATTGCTTTTCGAGCGTGCGCGCGCGCTCCAGAGCGATCGCCACCAGCGACGCCACCGCGGCGGCGGCAAGTTCCCTCATTCCCGTTCCACAAAGCGCCAGGGCACCTTCCGGCCGTCCACCAACGCGTAAAACACAGAACCAAACTCGCTGGTCCGAATCGAAACGATCTGCATCGGCCAAGTATGTCTGGCGAGCATCCCAATCAGCTCCGGGCGCGGAATCGCCGGCCTGGTAGAAAGCAGCCGAGCGCGCATCGAACAGCACGACGCCATCGAGCTCAAAAGTATCGCGGATCAACGCGGCTACTAAGTTTCCCACGCTGCCGCGGTTGTCGAGCAGAAGCATGCGCCGTGCCGCTTGATAAAGCCGGTCCGTGTCACGGCGCTCGGCGATCGCCTCCACGGCCCGCAGTTGAGCGCGGTTGGAAAGCTGGCTGATCACCAGGGCCGTGAATTCAAAAGCTCCCAGTTCCACCCAATTGGATAGTCTGCCGACGCTAAAACTGAAAATGGGTTGATCGAAGAAGAAGTCCAGGCAACCGACAGCGAAAAACGAGACCATCGTCGCCTGCCGGAATCCGCCGTAAAACGCAGCCAGAACGACAAAAATAAGGTACAGAAATCCGACGGTTCCCAGACTTAGTCCGAGGCGAAATGACACTCCGGTGCAAGCACCGATTCCAAGCAGGCAAAGAAGGCAGGGGAGCGTCTGGATCACCAGGGCGCCGATTTCTTGAATTGCACCGGCCTTATGCCTCCGCCGCTCGGCGACGATAGCATTGCCGCCCAGCCCGTGGTTCACGGCGCTCATTTGGTCTCACTGTAGAACGGCCGGCATTAAGATCGCATAAAGACCGCTGGCGAAATGCCATCACAATCGTTTATAGGCCCCAATCAAGAAAGCTTTTGAATGTGTAAGAGGTTCCTTATGCCTTTCTTGGTTACTCACCTCTACACTAAAGCTGCACTTTCCCCTAGAAGTCTGCAGGACTAAGTTGCCACTGGATCGGAGCCTGTTATGAAAAGCAAATCGTACACGGTGGGGATTCTTCTCGTCTCTGTCGCTAGTTTGTTAGGCTTGGCCGCTTGCCACAGTGTTCACGCGCAAAACGACGCCGCTGCGGCGACAACAGCGGGGGCTCCCCCCGAGCCGAAGGTCGTCATGGCTCCGGACGCCGGCCTCTTCCGCGTGGATCACCCCGAGCAATTTCCTCTCGCTACCGCGGCCGAGCATCCCGCCACGTCCGAGTTGGTTGTCACCGGTACCGTCACGCCCGACGTTTCCCGCAATGTCCCGGTAGTATCGTTAGCCTCTGGCCGCGTGATGGAGATTCATACCCGGCTTGGCGATACCGTGCAAAAAGGCCAATTGCTAATGACTATTCGCAGTGACGATGTCTCTGGAGGCTATTCGACCTACAGGCAGGCCGTCGCGGATGAAGTTCTCGCCAAGGCCCAACTGGACCGAGGCAAAGATCTTTATGAGCATGGCGCCATCGCGCTCAATGATCTTCAGGTGGCGCAGGACGTCGAGGACAAGGCCAAGATAGGGGTCGACATTAGTGCCGAACACTTGCGGCTCCTCGGCAACGATCCCGACAAGATGAATTTCACAGTGGATATCTTCGCGCCGGTTTCGGGAGTGATTACGGACCAGGAAGTTACGGTGGGCGGGCTTGTGCAGTCCTACAACATGCCCTACCCGTTCACGATTTCCGATCTCTCGACCACCTGGGTGGTCTGCGATGTGTACGAGAACGACTTGGCCACCGTCAAGATAGGTGATTCCGCCGATATCAAACTCAACGCGTATCCGGATCGCATGTTCAAGGGAAAGGTCAGCAACATTTTACCGATTCTCGATCCCAATATTCGAACCGGCAAAGTTCGCATAGAGGTAGCCAATCCTGGAATCATGCGGCTGGGCATGTTCGTGACGGCCACCTTCCGCGGTCAAACCACGGAGATGCACACGATAGTTCCGGCTTCGGCCGTCCTGCATATGCACGATCGCGATTTTGTCTTCGTGCCGGCGCCCGACAAAAAGTTCCGCCGGGTGGAAGTCGTGGGCGGAGATCTTGTGCAGGAGAATACGGATCTGCAAGAAATCAAGTCCGGGGTCGAGCCTGGACAACAGGTGGTAACGAACGCGCTGGTGCTGGACCACGTGCTCGCGCAGTAGCCTGAGCTACCAGATCCGACGCGACACTGAGAAAACACAGGGTATAGGAAAATGATACGCGCTCTTGTCGACTTTGCGCTGAACAATAAGTTTGTGGTGCTGGCGGTAGGCCTGCTCTTGATCGGGTGGGGCGCCATCTCATTCCACAACTTGCCGGTGGAAGCTTATCCCGACATTGCCGACAACTACGTGACCGTGATCACGCAATGGGCGGGACGCTCCGCCGAAGAGGTAGAACAGCAGGTCACCATCCCCATCGAGATACAGATGGCCGGCATGCCGCACATGACCTATCTGCGGTCTGAGTCCATTTTCGGTTTGTCGTTCGTGCTCCTTATTTTCGATGACACCTCGGTAAACGACTGGAACCGGCAGAAGGTTCTCGAAAGACTCACGCAAGTCAATCTTCCCAACGGACAGAACCTGCAGCCGCAGATCGGCACAGACTGGAGCACGACGGGGCAGATCTATTGGTACACGCTGCGCAGTTCGAATCCCAGGTACGACCTGATGGAGCTCAGGTCGCTCGAAGATTGGGTCCTGCTCAAACAGTTCAAGTCCGTACCCGATGTTGTTGACGTTTCCGATTTCGGTGGAACCGTGCGCGAGTATCAAGTCCGCGTGGATCCGAGCAAGCTTGTCTCCTACGGATTGAGTATTGGCCAAGTGGAGCAGCAGATCGCCAATAACAACATCAATGCCGGCGGCAGTTTCGTAGAAGTCGGTTTGCAGCAGATGAATGTCCGCGCGCTCGGACTCTTCACCAGTACCCACGACATCGACCAGACTGTCCTGAAAACCCAGACCGGAACGGCTCTTCGGGTCAAGGACATCGGTTACGTTGTGCAGGGCCCCAAAATTCGATTGGGCCATATGGCGCGCGCCAACCATATGGAGGACGGGCGGATCATCGACGAACCGGACGTGATCCAAGGCGGTGTCCTGATGCGCAAAGGCGCCGACGAAGAACCGACTCTGGAAGCCATTCACAAGAAGGTCTACGAGTTGAATCATGGCATCCTTCCGCCGGGCGTGGAGGTGGTTTCGATGCTGGATCGCAGCGACCTGCTGCACTTCACGCTGCACACCGTGATGCACAACCTCACCGAGGGCATGATCCTGGTAACGGTGATTCTGTTTTTGTTTCTGCTCAATGCTCGGGCGGCTCTCATCGTCGCGCTGACCATTCCGTTCTCGCTGCTGTTCGCATCGATCTTTTTGGACTTGAGCCATATTCCAGCGAACCTGCTTTCGCTCGGCGCTCTGGACTTCGGAATGGTGGTAGATGGAACGGTAGTGATGGTGGAGAATATCATCCGGCATTTACACAAAGCCCGGCACGGGACGTTCACGGACGCCTCAAAAACGACGGCGGACATGATTCGCGAGGCCTGCCATGAAGTCCAGCGGCCGGTGTTCTACGCCATCGCGATCATTATCACGGCCTATTTGCCCATATTTACTTTGCAGCGTGTGGAGGGCAGGCTGTTTCGTCCGATGGCTTGGACCGTGGCCTTCGCCCTGCTCGGCGCCATGACGTTTTCGATTCTAATCGCGCCAGTTTTGGCGGCAACCTTTTTCCGCAAAGGCGTTAAGGAACACCGGAATCTTGTAATGGAATGGCTGACGGAGCAATACCGCCGCCGTCTCCGGTGGGCAGTTGGTCATCGATATGTCGTCCTGATGGTCGGCATTATCGCGTTGGCAGGCACCATTTACTTGGGCTTTGGCGGCGTTATCGGAGCCGAGTTCCTGCCCCACTTGGACGAAGGAGCGATTTGGGCGCGTGGCACTCTGGCGAATAGCACGAGTCTTTCCGAGGGCGAGAAGTTCACCACCAACGAGCGTTATGTCTTCGCCTCGTTCCCTGAAGTGAAAACGGTCGTATCGCAGGCGGGCCGGCCTGATGACGGTACCGACACCGGCGGATTCGGCAACACAGAGTATTTCGTCGATCTCAAGCCGAAAGAGCAATGGCGCCCGGTGTTTCACAAGAACAAGGAAGAACTGATCGCCGCCATGAACCTGGCCGTGCAGAAATACCCCGGTGCGATCTGGAACTTCTCACAGCCCATTGAAGATAACGTGGGCGAAACGATGACCGGGACCAAAGGCTCGCTAGCGCTGAAGATCTTCGGCGACGATCTGACGACTCTGGAGCTGAAGGGCGAAGAAGTTACGGCCCTCATGGAAAAAATCCCGGGCATGCACGATGTCAAACTGCTGCGCGATTTCGGCCAGCCTAATCTCGACATCACCCTAAACCGCCGCCAAGCGGCTCGTTTTGGGCTCAACGTGACGGACGTGCAAGACGCCGTGCAGACCGCCGTTGGGGGTAACGCGGTAAGCCAGGTGCTGATCGGGGAACAACGTTATGACGTCGTGGTGCGATACCAACAGCCTTATCGCAACACTACAAAGGCCATCGAAAATGTTCGCCTTCTTTCACCCTCCGGAGAGCGGGTGTCCCTGGCCCAATTAGCGAATGTAGAGGTCAAGGACGGCGCCTACGATATTTACCGTGAAGGCAACCAGCGCTATATAGCCGTCACCTTCAACGTTCGCGGCCGGGATCTGGGAACTACGGTTGGAGACGCGATCAAACAGATCGGCGAAAAAGTGAAGATGCCGCCTGGATACTCCGTCGGCTGGTCGGGCGAATATGAGAGCGAAAAACGTGCTGAAGCGCGGCTGGCGATCATCCTACCGCTCACCATCCTAGTCATCTTCATCATTCTCTACACCATGTTTCGATCGTTCAAGTGGGCGATGCTTATCATGATCAATGTCGCGCTGGCACGCGTCGGCGGCTTCCTTGCCCTGCTGGTGACGGGGACCTATCTCAGCGTTTCCTCAAGCGTTGGGATGCTGGCGCTGTTCGGCGTATCGGTGCAAACCGGAGTCATCATGCTCGAATACATCAACCAGCTTAGGGCCAGGGGCCATAGCATCCAGGACGCCGCCGTGGAAGGGGCGGTCCTAAGACTTCGTCCCATCATGATGACCATGCTGGTGGCGACTCTAGGATTGCTGCCGGCCGCTATGTCGCACGACATCGGATCGGATTCGCAGCGGCCCTTCGCGATCGTCATCGTGGGCGGCTTGATTTCCGATTTGTTGTTGAGCATCGTTCTGTTGCCCACGTTTTACGCTTGGATCGCGAGGGAAGGCGATGTTCTTCCGGAACCGGAGGTGGCCCTTGAAGCTTAACCCGTTCCCATCATTCAGCCTTGCGGTTGGCGCCGCGCTGGTGGCCTTAACGGCCAGCGGACAGGTGAATAGCAACCTCACGCTGGAGCAAGCCATCCAGCTGGCCAACCAGCACAACCATTCGCTGCTGGCCGCGCGCACCACCATCCTGCAAAATCAGGCTGCGGAAATCCAGGCCAATGTCCGGCCGAACCCGACGTTTTTCGCCGATTGGGAATATCTTCCGCTCTCCTCGCCGGCCGGCATCAACTTTCTGGATTATCTGCACGATTCCACCGAAGGGGACATCGGGCTGAGTTATCTCTTCGAGCGGGGCGAGAAACGCCAGCATCGCCTGGAAGCGGCCCAAGACACCACGGCTGTGACGCGCGCCACGGTTACCGACAACGAACGAACGCTGGGCTTTCAGGTGGCGCAGCTCTATGTCAACGCACAATTGGCGCAGTCTACCTTGCAACTAGCTCGCCTGGACCTGAAGAGTTTTCAGGATACGGTGAACATCAGCCAGCGGCAACGGGAAATCGGCGCCATGTCAGAGAACGATTTCCTGCAAATCAAGATCCAGTTGGTGCAATTTCAGACCGACGTGGAGCAGGCCGAGTTGTCCAAGGCCCAGGCGCTCTCCGATCTCCGGCAGCAATTGGGCTACGAATCGGTGCCGGATGAATACGACATCGCCGAGGATCTGGAGTACCGGCCGGTAATGCTCAAACTCGACGATCTGCAAAAGAAAGCGCTCGAGAATCGACCGGATTTAAAAGCCGCGCAGCTCGGAATCACAGCGGCCAACAGCCAGTACACGCTTGCCAAGGCGAATGGCAAGCAGGATTTCACGCTGCAGGCCAACTACTCGCATGTAAACAGTATCAGCGCATTCTCGTTCTCGTTCAGCATCCCGCTCCCAATTTTCGACCGCAACCAAGGGACCATCGCGCAGACCCGCTATGCGATCGCGCAAGCTCGGGAACAAAAGAAATTGACCAATGGCCAAGTGCTGACCGATGTGCGCGACGCGTATCTGGCGGCGGTCTCGAATGACAAGATACTGCAGATCTATCGCAACGGGCCGCTGGACGACGCCAAGCGCAGCCGCGATATCAGCGAGTACGCCTACCGCCGCGGCGCCATCGCGTTGCTCGATTTTCTAAATGCCGAGCGCAATTATCGCGCCACAGAGCTCGCTTATCGGCAGGCCGTAGCCGCGTATGTCACTTCGATCGAGCAACTCCGGCAAGCCGTGGGCAGCAGGAGCCTGAACTAAAGCACCGGACCAACCTAGGGAGATTCGCACGTCCATGAACAAGTCAGAAGTGCGCGACCGCATCCAGGACATCGGCATCATTCCGGGCGTGCGTGTTTCCGCGACCGACGATGCGCGCTTCGCCGCCGAGGCTGTCTATCGCTCCGGAATCCCGATCGCGGAAATCACCATGACGGTTCCCAATGGCATTGAGGTGATCGCGCATCTTGCCAAGACCTTCCCCGATATGGTGGTAGGAGCGGGCACGGTGCTCAACGTGGAGACGGCGCAACGCTGTCTGGCTGCTGGCGCGAAGTTCCTGACCAGCCCGGGCCTGGTTACCAAGGTTGTGGATTTCGCCGTGAAGAACGACGTACTCGTGTTCCCGGGAGCTTTAACGCCATCCGAGGTGATCGCGGCCTGGGAGGCGGGCGCCGACTTCGTGAAAATCTTCCCCTGCGAGCAGGTAGGAGGGCCCGTTTACCTTCGCCATCTGCGGGTGCCTCTGCCGCAAGTGCCTCTGATCGCCTCTGGCGGTGTGAACCAGTTAAGCGCGTTCAATTTCATCCTGGCCGGCGCCTGCGCCCTTGGGATCGGCAGCGAGTTGATGCCCCGCGAAGCAGTGCTGCGACGCAACGAGGAGCAGATTCACGAACTCTCGCGCAGATTTATCGGCATGGTAAGAGCGGCCCGTGAGCAGCTTAGGGAGATAACAAGCAAATGACGCACAGACTGGTTCTCTGCCTTGGATTCTGGCTGTTGGCCGCGGCGACACGACTACCCGCCGAGGTGGCGATCACGAGGCCCGCGCAAGCGACCCACACCGAGCGCGTGGACTTCGCGCCTGGCGGCACCATCACGCTGGGCGATTCGTTTGGCGACCTCTACATTCATGGCTGGGATCAGCCCGCCGTGGAAATGACGTTGATCAAAGAGTCGGAGGATTACAACGCAGCCAAGAATGTCAGTTCGCTCTTGGATGGCGTCCGTTTCACCACCGAGCATCCTTCGTCCAAAGATTTGAAGATCTCGACCACCATACCGCCGCACGGTTTCTTCCGGCATCCTTTCGGTGGCAAGGGTCCAATTACGGTTCGGTATGAATTGTCCGTGCCTCGCGACTCACGGCTTGTGATTCATCACGGCGGCGGCAATATCCTAATTGATAACGTCACCGCCGGTATTGACGCCTACAATCGGGAAGGCGACATTGTTTTGATCCTGCCGGGTCCTGGGCCTTACGCGATTGACGCCAGGAGCAAGATGGGGACCGTGATCTCCGAGCTCCCAGGTAAAGCTCACGTCAAGCACTTCATCGGCGAAAAATTTACGGGAGCAGCCGACGCTACCGCGGTACGTCCCATCCACCTGCGT
>Ga0209169_10001158_pt1 | contig 15981 bp, 14 predicted proteins | sample HubBroMetageWRM4_FD_188346 | JGI IMG/M metagenome (GOLD analysis project Ga0209169, IMG submission 188346) | Warmed soil microbial communities from the Hubbard Brook experimental Forest, New Hampshire - Hubbard Brook CCASE Soil Metagenome WRM 4... | ecosystem: Environmental > Terrestrial > Soil... | reverse complement strand
CAGCGCCTCGACGCGCTGCTGCTTCTGGCTGAGGTCCGGCGAGGGATCGGGGGGAGCGAGAACGGGTCGTGCCACCGCCGCGCCGCGCTGCACAAGCGTGGTCCGCAACGATTCGAGCCAGTCCCGAAGCCGAAGCGTCGACACGCAGTCGTCGCGGTTGTAGCCCTCGACCGTGCGGCGCGCCCCGTGGTCCAGCGAGCCCGCCGCGCCGATGGCCAGGGAATATCCGAAGGAGCGAAGTGCCGGCCCGGCATCCTCCAATGGAACGACCCGCTCGAACCCGTAGAGGACCTCGAGATTCTTGATGGAGTAACGATCGATCCCGGCGCGCAGCCCCTGCTGCACCACGGCGTAGAGATCGACGAATCGCCCCGCACGGAGCATCCCATCCAGCTCGCTCTCGCGCGTGGCGTACCGCCCCATGAGCCGTTTGAACGCGGTCGTCTCATAGGGAGCGTAGTGATACACGTGCATACCCGGGTGCGCGGCCATCTCAATAGCGATGCGATCCATCACCGCTTCGAACGCACTGCGCTCTTCGCGGTCCGTCACGGCCCAGTACGCGGTGTAGTCCGGCTCGCCGTTCGCGCCTACCGTGACAACGCCGAAGAGGAACTCGCGCCCTCCTTCGACCGCCAGGTTGTCGCCCTCCAGATCGAGAAACATGTCGCCCGCGGTTGGCTGCGGGAGCCGGGCCAACCCCTGGCCGTCGGCGACCTCGCGGAGTTCGTACAGCGGCGGCGTTCGGCCACGCGACTCGAGTTGAAGGCGCGCCTGCTCCCGGACTTTGGCGTATGAGGCGCCCGATCCATGGTCGAACCGGAACGGCAGTGGCAGCGGGAGCCGGCCCAGATCAGTCAGGGTCCCGACGCCATGACTCTCGAGCTCGCGCCGCTGTGCTGACGTGATCCCGGCAACCAGCGACAAATGGTCGTCGCGGCGACGCTTGTCCCTGCAGAGCACCGACCAGTGGCAGACATCACAGAGCGGGACCGGCTCCGGATAATTCGCGGCAGCGATCTCGCCGGGAGTGAGACCGACTATCGCGACCATCTGCCCACGCACAAGCCGGATGTACGCTCCGTATTCGTCGGAACGGAAACACTGGATCGGCCGCTCTGGATCCGGCGTCACGATGCGAAACCACTCTGGAGCGAAGCCCTGCACATGCGAGAGCAGCTCCGAGTACAAGCCGAGTTGAACGACCGACCCCGCGTGCGTCTCGCGCGCCAGCTTGGTGTCGGCGACCTCGTAGGACCAATCACCCAGCGCGCTGGGGCGTGCGGTCCGCTGGAGCAAGTCCGGCCGGCCAAACCATGGCGCCGCTCCCAGCGCACCCTGCACGATCACGTCTACGCCGGCGCGCATGGCCTCCTCGGTCGCACGCAGCGCATCTTCGTGCTCCCTGAGATGGCCGAAATCGGTGATACGGAGCCCGCGATCACGCAAGCGTTCCACGTACGCCTTCTCATGGTCGATGCCGCGCTGCTGGATGACCTCCAGGATCGGGTCATCGCGATACACGCGCTGTCGCGTGCCCGCGGCGACCTCCATATCCAGGGCTGTCCGATGCCGGCAGCCAAGGAAGTTGGAGAGGTCGGTCGCGGTGATGGACAGACCCCGGGGAGTTGAGCGCATTCGCGGCGTCAGGAAGAGTGAGTAGGGCCCAGAAAATGGGGCGCCACCCAGGCTACCGCCAGCGAGGTGCGGAAGAGATATCAGTTGCCTATCGGGCACGGGCACGCGCCATCTTCATGCGTGCTCCCGTCTACCGACCTCGCCGCGGACTATCGCGCCGCCCTCATCGTCGTGGGTGGCTCGAAACGCCACGGTGGCCTCGGCCTCGGCCCCACCCTGGCTCGCGTTGCGTGGCGCGAGTTGAGGGTCGAGGCTCGAAGCCTGGCCGACGCGCCGCCGGATGACACCCTTACTATAGAAGGCCTTCCCCGCCTGACGACTGGCATGGCCGCCCGCATTCAGGGGTTCCCGGACAGCTGGGTCTTCTGGGGGAACAAGACCGCCGCGGACCGGCGGATCGGCAACGCCTTTCCTCTGCCCGTCGGGCACGCCGTCGCCGCCGCGATCCGGACGGCAGCGACCGGCGTACAGCCCGTGGCGAATACCGACCCCGAACTCGCCGCGCAGTGCGCATGACGCCTGCACCGCGACGCCGGCCCAAGGACCCCGACGAAATCGCGCGCAACATGTCGGCGATCCGGTCGCACGACAATCAGACGGAGAGCCGGCTGAGGCGTGCCCTCCACGCGATGGGATTTCGCTATCGGAAGTACGTGCCTGGGCTGATCGGACGCCCGGACATCGTATTTCGCAAGGAAAAGGTCGCGGTCTTCGTCGACGGCGACTACTGGCACGGCCGGATGGTCCGCGAGGGAGGGATCGAAGCGCTCCACAACTACTACACGCGCAAACAGCAGACGTACTGGGTCGCCAAGCTGTCCCGCAACGTCGCTCGCGATGATCGGGTAACGACCGAGTTGGAAGCGCTTGGCTGGAAGGTCCTGCGGTTCTGGGAAAACGACATCAAGAAGGACGTCGCGCCAGCGGCCCGGCGCGTCGCGGCCGCTGTACGCCGCCGCCGCGGTGCATCCACCATCTAGCCGCCCCGCTGGCGCCGGCGCTAGACATATGACGGGTGAAATCCCTACCGCGACGAGCGCGGACTCTCGCTGGGTACGACCGTCCGTTCGTGGGCTTGGCCGTCGCGGAGGACTTGTACCGGCGTGGTCACGCCGATCCGTTCGTCCGTCAGCAGTCGCTGCAGATCGTCGACACTACCGACCGGCTGCTGCGCGAACTCGGTGATGATATCCCTGGTGCGCAGACCGGCGCGCGCGGCGGGACTGCCCGAAGTGATCTCGGTGACGAGCACGCCGCCAGTGCTGCCCAGGTGACTGAGCTGCACGCGGCGCCGCGAGAGCTGCACCGACTGGCCGGCGACGCCGATGTAGCTCCGCCGAACGCGCCCATCGCGTAAGAGACGTGGGATCACGAAGTGGGCGGTGTTGATCGGGATGGCGAAGCAGATCCCCTGTGCGCCCGCGATGATGGCGGTGTTCACCCCGATGACCTGGCCCCGCGAGCTGACCAGCGGGCCGCCGGAGTTCCCCGGGTTGAGCGCGGCATCGGTCTGGATCACGCCCTCGATGAGTCGTCCGGATTCCGCACGCATCGACCGGCCGAGCGCGCTCACGACGCCCGTCGTGACCGTGGCCTGGAATCCAAGCGGATTCCCGATCGCGATCACGAGTTGTCCAGGACGCAAACCGGCCGAATCGCCTAGCGCGGCGGCCGCGACGGACAAGCGCTGGGCGACGCGGACGACAGCGAGATCGGTCTCCGGGTCATCGCCCACGAGCTCGGCGGGCATCTCCGCCCCGTCCGCAAACGTCGCGACCAGCGAGACAGCCCCGCGCACGACATGGCTGTTCGTGAGGATGAACCCGTCGGGTGTAAACAGGAATCCCGAGCCGCTCCCCGACTGCTCGCCGCGGCGACGGGCTGCGGGGAGCTTGGCGTGCAGATGGACGACACTCGGGCTGATGGCCTCGACGGCGTCGATAACGGCCGCCGAGTAAGCATCGAGGAGCTGCGCGTCGGAAAGGGGCGCCGGCGCCTCGCGGGCAAGCGAGTCGCGGGCGGGCCCGTCATCCGCGATGCGTCGCTGGAAGGGGAGCACTGTCATGACACCCGAACTATCCGGACGATGCCCGATTCGTTCCCATCCGATGGGCGAGGCCGGTCACTCCGGCGGCGAGTAGGGCACCATTTCGATTTTCGGATTGGCATATCGGCCGTTCGCGTCGCCGAACAGCACCATGACCGCCCAGACCGATTGCCCGATCGTATCGAAGCCCCGGGTGACCTGGACCCGCCGGCTCGTCGGTGAGAATTGGACCACGTTCTCCCGTTCCAGGAGATCGCAGCAACTGTCGCTTGTGAGGTCCTCGAGATCACGCGTCGAGAAGAAGAAATACGCGCCTGTCATCCCGCGCAGCTTCCACACCTCGATCCGGAACGGGCGCCCATCGCTGAACATGCCCTCGTTCCAGCCGAGGTCCAGCCACTCGCCCTCGGAGTCCTGGACGAGGGTCAAGCGATAGCCCGACCGATCGGGTCGCGGGTAGGCGACCCCTGTCGTCGGCGCATCGTCGTCGTGCTGCAGGTGTTCGGGTTCCGGCTTCAGCGATTCGTCCGTCATCTCGGCTCCGTTGGCCCAGGTCCGCCCATTGATGGTCGATGCGCTAAAGCCTGCTGAAGACCGTCACCGGCGATTCACGAGGTCTCGCGGGGAGGGGGGATGTGTTCGCGATGGTACGCGCTCGGCGCCCCTGAGCGGGTGCGGGGATCCTGAGGGTCGGGCAACTCAGCTCTTCGCGACGCGCCACGACAGATGAGAATCCTCTAAGCATCGGAGCCTCCCACCGTCGCGTCGGGACACGAGGGCGAGAGCCGCGATGCATCGGCTCACACCACGGTTGCACGGTCAAACACCGATCGTCGTCCCCGCAGATATGGCGACGGCATCGACGTCGGTGCTCGCCGTGGTTGGCGGGCTGCAAACGATGAATGTGACGACCGCGCCACCCCCGCGATCGCACACGATCCAACAAGACAATTCGAGGTCGTAATGGTGTCGCCCTTCTCGAACGGTGCCACGGGAAGCCGCCGCACGTTGCTGCGCATGGTCGCTGCCGCGACACTGCTGGCCGCCGTCGCGTGCGGCTCGACGGCGCCGAAGACCGGGAGTCTGGCTGTCACGATCACCACTCCTGCTGGCGTGACGCCCAGTGTCACGGTGACCGGCGGGAATGGCTTCTCCAGAACCATCGCGAACACCACGACGCTGACCGGCCTCGGCGCGGGGACCTACACCGTGACCGCGGCCCCGGTGACATCCGCCAACGCGATCGTGGCAACAGTGAATACCGCCGCCGTCTCGGGCAGCCCCGCGACGGTGAGGGCCGGGGCTACTCCGGCAACCGCGTCGGCGACCTACGGCATTCGGCCCGGCAGTGGCGGCTTGTGGGTGTCCAACTTCGGGTCCGCACACACGACGGTGCAATACACGGCGGCGCAGCTCGCCGGCACGACGTCGGCTGCCGCGGCGACCTCCATTGCAACCGGAAGCGAGGAGGAACAAGCCAGCGCGTTCGACGCCAAAGGCAATCTCTGGGTGACGATCAACGGCGGCACGTCGGTCGTCGAGTATTCGGCCCTGCAGCTCGCGGCTGGCGGCACACCCGCACCGGCGGTCACGATATCGGCGAACGGGGGATCCCTGAACGCGCCGAGCGGGCTGGCGTTCGATGCCGCCGGCGACCTATGGGTCGCCAACTATGTCCAAAGCTCAATTGTTGAGTTCACGCCTAGTCAGCTCGCGGTGAGCGGCAGCCCCGCGCCGGCGGTCGTGATCGGCGACGCGGTCATCGGCGACACGGCGAATTCCCTGCTTGGATCGATCGGCCTCGCGTTTGATGGCCAGGGTGACCTGTGGGTCGCGAACCTCGGCACCCAGTCGGAGTGCTTCAAGGCGAAGGGTGCAAGTGTGGTGGAGTTCACACCCAGCCAGTTGGCGGCCAGCGGCACGCCCACGCCGGTCGTCGCGCTCCCGAGAGCCAAAGATCTGAACGGGCCCTTCATGATCGCCTTCGACGCGACCGGGAACCTCTGGGTGACGAACGGCGCAAACATCCCGTACTCGGTGGTGGCCTTCTCCCCCGCTCAGCTCACGACGTCGGGGACCCCGACTCCCGCCATTGAGCTGACCCCGAACGCGGGGTCGCTGGATGGCCCCGCAGGCCTGGCATTCGACGCGAGCGGCGATCTCTGGGTTGCGAATATGCTGAACAATTCCGTGGTGGAATTCACGCCCGCCCAGATCGCCGTGAGCGGTGCTCCGGTGCCCGCGACGGTGATCACGGGCAGTTCTCTGAGCGCGCCGTTTGGCATCGCCTTCGATCCGCACCCCGCTGGTCTGCCGATCAAGCCCTGACGTGGCGCATCCGCCATCTCCGTGCCGGCACGAGTCCACATCACACCCTCATTGACTCCCAAATGAATCTGAGTGCCCTGAGCCCGATCCAGCGAACACGCAAGCCAGCCCTCATCGCCGTGTTCGGCGCCGCGATGTTCGCCGCCGCTGGGTGCAACTCCGCCAGCGCCCCCAGAACCAGTGCACCCACGACGGGTAGTCTCGGTGTGACCGTCGTCACACCAACTGGCGTCACGGGCAGCGTCACCGTGACCGGACCCGCTGGCTACTCGCGATCGCTCAGCGCGACGACCACCCTCACCGGACTGGCGCCAGGCAGCTACACCGTCGCCGCCACGCCCGTCGTCACCGCTGATCCAATCGTTGGAACCGCGGAATCAGTGACCGTATCGGGAAGCCCGGTAGCCGTCACGGCGAGCCGGGACACCGAAACAGCGACGGTGACATACACACCCCGCGCGGGCACCGGCGGCTTGTGGGTCGGCAGCTTCGCAAGTGGCGCCATCGCCGAGATCTCGGTCGCACAACTCGCCGCCGGCACATCGGCGGCCGCCGCCACCACCCTCACCGTCCCCATGTCGGCCGGTGTGGGCATGGCGTTCGACGGGAACGGCAATCTGTGGACTGCCAAGTCACCGGGTGACTCCATCGTCGAGTATTCGGCCGCGGAACTGGGGTCGAGCGGTACCGCGTCTCCAAGTGTGGTCTTGACCAACAGCGCCATCAGCAAGGCGGGCGCGATGGCGTTCGACGCAAACGGCAACCTGTGGGTGACGAACACCATGGGTAACACCGCCATCGAGTTCACGGCCAGCCAATTGGCCGCGAGTGGAACCCAAGCCCCCGCGGTCGTTCTCGGCGCGACCGGTGGATCGATGAGTCGCCCGTACGGCGTGGCGTTTGACGCCAGCGGGGACATGTGGGTCGCCAGCACCGGTGTGCTGGTCGAGTACACTCCAAGCCAGTTGATGGCCAGCGGCTCGCCGACACCGGCGATTACGATCACCGCCAACGAGTCGTATCCCGCCGCTGCTCTGGGGATGGCGATCGACGCCGCGGGTGGGATCTGGATCGCGAACGGAATCGCATCCCCAAACAGCATAGTCGGCTATTCAGCGAGCCAGCTCACCACGTCCGGCAATCCCGCTCCTGCGGTGACGCTGACGCCCAACGGCGCCTCCATGATGGTCCCCGCTGGCATCGCGTTCGACGCGAGCGGCAACATGTGGGTCGCGAACGCCGGGGGCGGCTCGCTTGTCGAATTCGCCGCCAGCCAGATCAGCTCGAGCGGCAGCCCCGTGCCGACGATCACCATTGCGAGCAGTTCGGCGACCCGGCCGTTTGCGCTCGCCTTCAATCCCCACGCGACTGGCCTGCCGCTCAAACCCTGACGCGCGGCATCCGCCGTTCGCCCGCCGGAGCAGCTGACCCGGCAATGTGAAGGAAGCCGCGTGATTCGTACCAAACGGATCGCGCGGTTTCCTCTTATTGCTGCAGGACACCGATAGTGGCGTCCGCGGCGGCGTCCCTTCCGCCGGACCCGTAGACCATGCATCGTGTGTGCTTCGCGGCGGATTGCTCGGCAGGCCTTGCCAGGCGCGCGATGATCACACGATCTCAACGAGGAGCATGACCATGCTGCGCTCGAGCTCGCCTATCCCCGGTCGCACTGTGAAGCTGCTCATCTGCCTCATGGGAGCAGTGACGCTCGGATGCAGCTCAAATGGCACAACCTCCCCGGGTGGCACCTCCGGGACATCGACCGCGGGCAGTCTCTGGATCGCGAACGCCATCGCACCGCCGACCGTCGTGGAATTCACCGCGTCGCAGCTCGCCAGCGGCACCCCGACGCCGGCGGTCACGATCACCAGCGGTTCCACGGGCAGCAACATCGGCGTCGCCTTCGACGCCAGTGGCAATCTCTGGGTCGCGAGTAATGGCTCGATCGTCCAGTATTCCGCGAGCCAGTTGAAAAAGGGCGGCTCACCATCGGCCGCTGTGTCACTCTCAGGCAGCGCGATCTCGTCGCCCGAAGGATTGGCCTTCGACGCCGCTGGCAATCTCTGGGTCGCCAACGCCGGCAACAGCACGGTGGCCGAATTCACCTCCACACAACTCGCGGCCAGCGGGAGTCCGACCCCGCCCGTGGTCATCAGCGCCCCGGGCAGCGCACTCACGCGCCCCGTGGGACTCGCCTTCGACGCGGATGGGGACCTCTGGGTCTCAAACTCTACGCCAAATACCGTTGTCGAATACACACCGGCCCAACTCATCGGCACCGGTGATCCCGCCCCCACCGTGAAACTCTCCAGCGTCGCCATGTCCCTCAGCGCCCCGCAGTTTCTCGCGTTCGATGCGGGCGGCAATCTCTGGGTCGCCAATGGCGAAGGCCTGACCACGTTTACGGTCGCGGCATTCACGCCCGCGCAGCTCGCCGCGGGAACCGGCAATCCCGTACCCGCGATCGCCCTCTCCAGCTTCACCAACAGCGACGCACCCGCCGGCCTGGCGTTCGACGGCGCTGGCGATCTCTGGGTCTCGACGATCAACTCCATCGTCGAATTCACGCCGAGCCAGATCAGTGCGACCGGCGCCCCCGCCCCCACCATCACGATCACCGGCAGCGCCCTCGGCGGCGCATCCGGCATGGCGTTCGATCCCCAGACCAAAGGACTGCCCCTCCAGCCCTAGCCGCCGGGGCGTTCCCCTTGCGTGCCGATGGGAGCAGTGGTACCCTAGACGTCCATCATCCCGGCGGCTCCTGTGGACGATCTCGATGTCAATCTCACGCGCGGCACGCTCGACCTCCTCATCCTCAAGGCGCTGAGCTGGGGGCCGCGTCACGGCTACGCGGTCTCCGACTGGATCGGCCAGGCCACCGGATCGGCGCTGCAGCTCGGTGAGGGCACGCTCTACCCCGCCCTGCACCGCCTCGAGCGGCAGCAGCTCGTGGTGGCAGAATGGGGCCTCTCCGAGAACAACCGCCACGCGAAGTACTATCGCTTGAGTGCCGGGGGACGGCGCCGGCTCCAGACCGGCGTCTCCTCGTGGCACCGCTTCGTGGAGGCGGCGGCCAGCGCGTTGCGAGCGACAGCCCCCGTACCGGCGGCATGAGCGATGACCGCACCCGCCGCCCCTTCCGCCTCGCACTCGGCGCCAAACACCTCAAACGCGATGTGGACCAGGAGATCGAGTTCCACATTGCCATGCGCACCCAGGCGCTCGTGGCACAGGGCCTCGACGCCGAAACCGCCCGCGCCCGGGCTGTCGCGCAGTTCGGCGATTCGGCCGCCGTCCGCGAGGAATGCGTGACGATCGACACGCAGCGCTCTCGAGCGACGACTCTGGCCGAGCGACTCGGCAATTTCCGCCAGGATGTCGCGTACGCCGTCCGCAGCCTCCGGCAGAATCCCGCGTTCGCCGGCATCGTCATCCTGATCCTCGCCCTCGGCATCGGCGCCAACACCGCCACGTTCAGCGTCATCGACGCGCTGATGCTCCGCCCGCTTCCGGTCACCCATCCGGAAGCGCTCGTCACGATCGGCGATCCGCGAGCGACCGGCCGGCTGTCCGAAGGAACACCGGAGTCCGAGATCGCGTCGTATCCGCTGTACACGGATCTCCGGGACGGAAACCACGTCCTCACCGGGCTGTATGGGAGTGGGCGGACTGGCCGCCTCGATGTGGTGATCGATCAGGCGCCGGCCTCGGCGAAGCCCGGGCCCACCGAGGGGGAGCATCCCCACGGCCGTTTCGTCACCGGGAATTTCTTTTCCGTACTCGGCGTCGGCGCCGCCTCGGGCCGCACGTTCGCGGCCACCGAGGACCGCGTCACGGGCGCCGACCCCGTGGTCGTCATCAGCGAGGCGTACTGGCGGAAACGATTCGCGGGCGATCCCGCTGCGATCGGCCGGACGATCACCATCAATGGGGCAGGTTTCGTGATCGTCGGCGTCGCGGAAAAGGGGTTCACCGGCGATATCGTGGGCCAGCCAAGTGATCTCTGGATCCCCGTGACGATGCAGCCAGTCGTGATGCCGAACTCTCCCTGGCTCACCAAGCGCTCCGTGAGCTGGCTTCTGCTCATGGGACGTCTGGCTCCCGGTGTCTCCTTGGAGAGCGCGCGCACCGCTCTCAGCGTACTCGAAACCCGATCGTTGCTGGAGAACGCGGGAAGCGAACGCCGGTACCTCGAGACGCGCCTTCACGACGCGCCGCCCAGGATCGAGTCCGGCGCCCGGGGGTTTTCGTATTACCGGGCCGCGTTCGCCTCCGCGATGTTCACCCTCACCGCGGCAGTCGCGATGGTGCTGGTGGTGGTCTGCGCCAACGTCGCCAACCTGATGCTCGCCCGCGCGGCGGCGCGCGGCCGCGAGATCAGTGTCCGCATCGCCCTCGGCGCTGGGCGCATGCGCCTGGTGCAACAGTTGCTCACCGAGAGTGCCGTCCTCGCGATCATTGGATCTACATGCGGACTCGTGGTCGCGTGGTGGGGGAGCACCGCGATCCTGCGACTCGCCGCTGGCGGCCCGAGGCCCGTCCCTGTCGATGTGCGTCTCGATTGGCCCGTGGTCGCGTTCACCCTCGGCCTGTCCATCACGACCACGCTGCTCATCGGACTCGTGCCGGCGCTTCGGGCCACCCGTTCAGATGTCGCGTCCGCACTGCGCACGCAGGGACGGGACAGCGGGGCCGAAATGACACGCCGCGGACGTATCCCCCTCGGCAAGGGATTGGTGATTGCGCAGATGGCGCTCTCGATGCTGCTGCTTGTCGGAACTGGCATGCTGGTACGCAGCACGGAGCGTCTGGCGCACGCCGACGTCGGGATTGCACGTGATCAGCTCATCCTCGCCGATGTCGCGGCGCAGCAAAGCGGATACACGGACGCCCGCATGAATGCGCTGGTCCGCGACCTCATGGCCCGCGCCGCCGCGATTCCAGGCGTCGCCGCGGTGAGCGTCTCCGAAAACGGCATCTTCAGCGGCACCGAATCGGCAACCAACGTCCAGGTCGAAGGGTTCACCGCGCGTGTAGACAGCGATACGGCCGTCAAGTACGACGACGTGGGAGCCGGATATTTCAACGCCGTCGGCGCGCACCTGCTGCGCGGGCGGGGTATCGAAGCGCGTGACAACGAAACCGGACCCCGGGTCGCCGTGATCAACGAGACCATGGCCCGGTTCTACTTTCCGCACGGCGACGCGCTCGGCCGCCACATCACGGCTGATAGCACGGTCTGGGAGATCGTGGGCATCGTGGGCGACGCGCGCACCAATGATGTGCGTGAAACTCCCGACCGCCGTCTCTTCGTGCCGATCGTGCAGATGAAACATTCACCCGATCAATTTCGGGTCGAGCTTCGAACCGGAGGCGATCCGGCCCGCCTCGTTGACGCCGTGCGACGGGCCTTGCTGGCATCGGATCCATCACTCGTGGTGACGGACGTCTCAGCGCTGCCGGCCCTGATCCAGGACTCACTCACACAGGATTACCTGGTTGCCAAGGCCGTGAGTTTCTTCGGGGCAATCGCGCTCATCCTGTCCGCGCTGGGCCTTTATGGCATCATGGCATACGCGACGTCCCGCCGCACGGCCGAGTTCGGACTCCGAATGGCACTCGGCGCTGAGCCGGGCGCCGTGATCCGGATGGTTCTGAGCGAGGCGATGACCCTCGCGATCTCCGGGATCGTCCTTGGGTTGCCCGTCGCCGTCGCGGCGTCACAGCTCATTCGAGGGCGGCTCTTCCACATCGGCGTGTTCGATCCGCCATCGATCGGGATTGCCGTCATTGTGCTCGCCATCAGCGCGGCGCTCGCTGCGTACCTGCCCGCGCTCCGCGCTTCGTCCGTGGCGCCACTCGCGGCGATTCGCGCGAGCTGACGGAGCGCCCGCACGTCCCAACGCGCTACGCCGCAGCGTCTTAGGGTCGCCTGATCTGTCGCATGCGCCACTCCAGCTCGCTGGTGTGGCGCGTTCGCACTACTCGCGGCGTCTCCCGGCCGCCCGCATAATGGCAGCGAACGGCCGCGCCCGCACCGTAACTGGCGCCGGCCAGCTTCCGGGGAATCGAGGAGTGCGCTGACGCGTTCATGTGCTGCCGGCCCGGGTGGCGGCCGATACGATGCACCACATTGTGGAGGTTTGATGAGTCTCACAGATGAAATCGGCGGAATCCTCAAGCAGTACCAGACAGGGACAACGCCATCCCCTGCCGCCGTGAATGCTCACTTCGATCAGGTTGCGAGCGCCGTGCCAACCAACGTGCTGGCGGACGGATTGGCCCACGCGATGTCGTCGAGCCAGACGCCCCCGCTTGGCCAGATCGTCAGCACGCTGTTCAGCCAGGCCAACCCCGCACAGAAGGCGGCGGTCCTCAACCAGTTGATGTCCGCACTCGGTCCCGCCGCGGTCGCGGCGGCCACCGGTGGCGTGCTGGGTGGTGCGGTGAGTGGCGCCCTGGGCTCTGGTGGGACGCCCGGCACCACGGTCTCGCCACAACAGGCGCAGGAGGTCTCTCCCACCACCATCACCCAGCTCGCGGATCGCGCGCAGGCGGCGGATGGCTCGATTGTGAATCAGTTGAGCGCCTTCTATGCGCAGCACCCGACGCTCGTGAAGGGGCTTGGCGTCGGCGCATTGGCTCTCGTCATGTCACACATCTCGAACCGGAGGTAGACCGCTATGGGCGGCATCCTGTACTGGGTCATCGTCGGCCTGATCGCGGGGCTCGTCACGGGCAAATTGATGGGCGCACCGTCGAGCGACCTGTTGATGACGATCATCACCGGAATCGCCGGCGCATTCGTCGGCGGGTTCCTGATGACCCTCCTGGGATTCAGCTACACCGGAGGGCTGATCTACAACATCATCGTCGCGGTCCTCGGTGCCGCACTGCTGACCTGGGGCTATCGCAAGATGAAGGCGAGCGCCTGACGACGATCGGCGTGTGCTCCGGCGGCCGGATGGGCGACCGCCGGGCACCGCCTCATCCCTGACACGCTCAGCGCGTCGTTCAGGGTGCGCTCAGATCCAGTCCTTCGGAAACGACCCCACGGTGCACGAGCTCCTGCAAAGCCGTGCCGTCGTGGCTCACGACGACCGCGATACCGGCCGGCGCGACGGTGTTCTTGAGCCACGCCATTTCCTCGCCGATCATCGTGCGGTCCTCACCCATCGCGCGGCTCGTTGAATCCGGCTTCTGAAATTGCATGTCGAGTCCGGCGTGATGCCAGACGATATCGCCGATCAGCATCAGCTCTCGCCCTGATGCCAGCTTGACGTAGACGATCTGCGAACCGGGCGTGTGTCCCGGGGCCCGCACCAGCACCACCCCGGGCGCGATCGGCAGCGCACGCTCGTAGTCCACGACGATGAAGTGGCGCGCGCGCGCGGAATCGAGCCCTCCGGATCCCCTGCCGGCCTTACCGAGCAGCGTATGCAACTGTGCTTCGGTCAGCATCGTCCTGGACGCTACGTCACCGAAATACGGGGAGTTGATCACCCCGTCGACGTGGTCGTAGTGCTCGTGCGTCGCGACGATGAGCCGTGCGCGGCGCAGGGCTGATTCCGCCTTGTCGTAGTTGTCCTGATGGAACGTGCCGTCTTTCCCGGCCGCTTCGTGGCTCATCCCCGCGTCCACCATCACCCAGCCCGCACGAAAGCGAACCTGAAAGACGGGAGTAACCTCGAACGTCCGGGTCTTGGGCGCGCCCCCGACGGCATCGGATTCCGGTGTCGAATCGTCGACCACACTCAGGTAGCCGACCGCGGATGGCAGCTCGCCGGGAACGGCGTGGGCGAGCATTCGCACCGTCGCCAGAAGTGAATCGGTATACGGATTGGCCTGGGCACCCAGAGGCATCACACCAGTAGCCACGGCAAGCACGGCGCCTGGCGCGAGTCGCCACCATTGCCGAAGCACTCCCGCGATCCGCCGAGACGTACGGAGATAAATGTCCTGATTCCCTGCCCGCCGGCACAGCCCTTCCTCGACACGCCTCATTGGCCCTCGCCAGTCTCGAGATTGAAATCCGATCGCTGCACCGGCCCCGCGGATGCGCCCCTTTCCGGTGGCCGCCGTCAATCCACCGACGATCCGCGCTCGCCCTCTTGCTGCCCGAAATCCTCGATGCCCCGTCCACGAATGACCGGTACCCAGTGATCCGTTCTGAACGTGGTGCCAATGATGGCGCCTGCAACCCCACCGGACGCGGCGCCGATGACCGTGTATTCGGATATCGAGCCGTTCACGGAGTGGTTCTTGTTGTGCCCCGAGTAGATGGCCCCGCTGATCACCGCACCAGCCGCCAGACCGACCAGCAGCCCCGCAAGGGTACGTCCTCGCGACCCCCGGCGGACTGCCAGCCACTTGATGTCCCCAAATGGTACGACACGCTCGACCAGCATGGTGTCGCCGCGGAACAACATCGACGCTGGCCGAAGATCGACAATCCGCCCCCGGCTAATGGTCGGAACGCCGGGCGGCGCATCGACCTGCACCGTGTCGCCAGGGGAGATTGGTATGGCGAAACCGGGATGGGACATCGCCTGAGCCTGAACGTGCGCGCCAGTCGACGTCGCGAGGAGCGCAGCCGAAGAAAGCCGGAGCAGTCTCTTGCCTGTCCGGCGGGCCAAAGCGTCCCATCGCGTCATATGAATCGTTCTCCACGTCCGCAACGCGGACACGTCACGAGAAGCGGGGTGCCGCACACTATCGGGCCGGCAGCGACGCGAGAAAGGTCTCCAGATACGATTTCCACACCGCCGCCATGGTGTGCGTCCCATGCCCGCGCGTCGCGTCACTGAGTGGGAGCAACACGTAGCGCGCGTGCACCACGCGGGGAATCAGTCGCTCCATGAGTCCGAGCTCCGGCGGGTTGATCACGTCATCGGCCGAGTTGATCGCGAGGACCGGGACGACGATCTGTTCGAGGTGGGCCGACGGGTCGTAGTCGCGGGACGAGGCGAGCTGGTACAGGAAATCGTTCGCGTCCGCGGACGCCGACAGTGTCCGAAGACGCGATTCGAGGAAATGATCCGCCGAATCGCGCGTGGGACCGTTTCGCTGATACTGGACCGGATTGCTGGTCACCAGCAACTCGATCCGCAACGCCGCCGCCAGCCCGGCAGGCTGCGTCTGATAGTTTCCCGAGTTCCACGCGGGATCATCGCGGATGTCGTCCATCGCCATGTCGCGCCACATGCGATTCCGCCCCGCGATCTGCGTCGGCGCACAGGCGAGTGGCATCAACCCATCCATGAAGGTCGGATACTGCTCGGCCCACATCCACGAGTGCATGCAACCCATCGATGTGCCCATGACGAGCCGCAGATGATTGACGTGCAGTCCGTCGGTCACGAGCGCGTGCTCCGTCACCACCATGTCGGCGTACGCGTAGTGCGGGAACGCCGCCTTCATCCCGTCACTCGGTTTGCTCGACCCCCCGTGTCCAATGTCGTCCGGCAGGATGATGAAATAGTGCGCGGTGTCGAGCGTTTGTCCCGCGCCGAACAGCTCGCCCGAGAATTCCGGACGGATGAACTGTGTGCCGTCGCCTCCGGTACCGTGCATGATGAGAACCGCGTTCACGACCTGGCCGGCGCCGTTCCGGCGAATGGTGCCGAATGTTCGATAGTGAAGCCGGAGTTCCGGCAACGTCTCGCCGCTGGCGAAGTGGAAGTCGCGCATCACGAAATCGTGTCCCGGTGGCACCTGCGCCCGGACGCCGGCGGCGCCGATCAGGGCCGCACAGGCCGCACCCCCCGCCCAACTCCGCATCGTAGTCACGATTTCCACCCCTCCGGGACGTGTCATTGCGCCGAGGCCTGTCAGTTGGCGTATCCTTTGTACTCACGCGGCGCGCCGTTGGCTAGCAGGCCTCCGTACCACCTGCGGTTAGGCCATTCCCTGCGCGGGGGAGGCGGGTGGCATGCCCTCGCGGCGACCCGGGCCCGGCCGGCGACGTA
>Ga0209169_10001157_pt1 | contig 15984 bp, 12 predicted proteins | sample HubBroMetageWRM4_FD_188346 | JGI IMG/M metagenome (GOLD analysis project Ga0209169, IMG submission 188346) | Warmed soil microbial communities from the Hubbard Brook experimental Forest, New Hampshire - Hubbard Brook CCASE Soil Metagenome WRM 4... | ecosystem: Environmental > Terrestrial > Soil... | reverse complement strand
GGTGTAGTTCGGCGCGTTGCCCGCCCGCGGCGGCGCCTGGAACCTGGCGTCGTGGATTACCTACTGGGCATGTCCGGTCTGAGTGCTCAGCGGTTCTAGGGTCCCTCTACGAGGCGGATGCCGGCGGCGTGCCGCCGGGCCAGGTCGCGGTAGACGGCGGGATTGGATTCCACCCACTGCTTCGCGCCTCCGGTGACTTCGCCGATGATCCGGGCGGGGACTCCAACCGCGAGCATGCCATCGGGGATGATCATCCTGGGCGGTACCGTGCAGCCGGCGGCGACGAGGGCGCGGACACCGACGGTCGCGCCGTCGAGCACCGTGGCGCCGTTGCCTATCAGTGCCTCCGCGCCGATGACCGCGCCGTGTACCACGCACAGGTGACCGACGGTGGCGCCCTCCCCCACCTCGGTCACCGGGTCATCGCCTCCGTGCAGGACCGACCCATCCTGCACGTTCGCTCCGCGGCGCACGATGATCGGGCCGAAATCGGCCCGCAGCACGGCCCCGTACCAGATGGATGCCTCGGCCTCCACGCGCACGTCCCCGACCAGGGTGGCCGTGGGCGCGATCCACGCGGTGGGGCTGACTTCGGGCTCGTAGCCCTCGAAGGCGAACAGTGGCACCTGCCAATAATGCACCATGGGGCCGCCGTGCCTATCCTGGCGTGGCGCGCCTGGTCTCGCCGACCGGGCTACCAGCTGACCGGCGGCGTGGGCGCACGGCCCTCCGCCGTGTATAGGGTGACGGTTCCGGCCAGCCGGGCTACCACCTGAGCTGGGCGAGTTCGTCGTAGTCGGCTGAGGAGTAGCCGACTAGGCCCTCGGACAGGGCGAAGATCCACTCCGCTACGCCCAGGGACAGCGCCAGGCGGCTGCAGCGGGAGCAGAAGTGCGGCTCCTCAAGCCGGACCGAGTCGTCGGCTTCGAGCCGCACGTAGATCAGCTTCGATCCCGGCAGCATGCGCCAGCCGTCGCCGCCACGGGCCAGCGTTATCGCGCGTTGCTCCGCGTGAGTCCGGCACAGGTCGTGATGGCCGACCTCGCCGAACTTGCAGTAGCAGTGATCCTCGCCGGGAAACGGTACCCCGTTGGTCCCCCAGGCGAGCAGGCTGCCGTCCTTGATGAGCACCGCAGCGTGCCTGGTCCGCGCGTGGGAATCCCTGGCTAGTTCGGCCGCCCGGTCGACCATCTGCTCCGCGATATGGCTGTCATGGCGTTTCAACGGCCGCCAGCGGGGTTCTTGCCCTGGTTGCATGCCCACCACCCTCCGCAGCGAAGGCTATCGTTCGTCGCGTAGCACGATGAAAACCGCCTGCACTATGTGGGCTCGCGGGCGGAAGATGATCGTGACGAGCGACCCATGCGCTCCAGGAAGGAGCTTGGCGGATGCAGCCGATGCCGGAGGACTGGGACAGGGCCGTTGCCGTGGTGGCGCACCCTGACGATCTGGAGTACGGCGTGGCCTCCGCCGTGGCCCGGTGGACCGGACAGGGGAAACAGGTCACCTATCTGCTCGCGACCAGGGGCGAGGCAGGCATCGCGGGCCTGCCCCCCGATAAGGTCGGGCCGCTGCGGGTCGAGGAGGAACGGCGCAGCGCGGCCGTCGTGGGCGTAACCGAGGTCAATTTCCTGGACCATCCGGACGGGCTCGTGGAGTACGGGATCGGGCTGCGACGCGATCTGGCGACGGCGTTCCGCAGGTTGCGGCCGGAGGTGGTCATCACGATGAGCTTCGACCTCACCTGGGGCGAGGAGGGCCCGGTCAACCACTCCGATCACCGCGCGGTCGGGCTCGCGACGCTTGATGCCTGCCGGGATGCCGCGAACGGGTGGGTGTTCCCCGAGGCCGGGCCGCCGTGCGCCGGCCTGCGTGACGCGTACGTGGCCACGGCCGACAACCCGACTCACTTCGTGGACGTCACCGCCACCATCGACGCGGGCGTCGCGTCGCTGCGCGAGCACCGCGCCTACCTCGACGGCCTGGGCGGCGACTTCGATCCTGACGAGTTCCTGCGGAACATGGCGGGCTACGTCGGGCTCGGCGCGGGATGCGAGTACGCGGTGGCCTTCCACCGGTACCCGCTGGGCTGACGGGCCCGCGGTAGCCGACCCGGGAGTCGCACGGCCGGGGAGTGCCCTCTACCGCTACACGCTGGGCTGACGGGCCCGCGGGAGTCGCACGGGGCGGGGAGTGCCCTCTACCGCTTACACGCTGGGCTGACGGGCCCGCGGGAGTCGCAGCGGGGCGGGAGTTGAGCCACGGCCCGTTCGGCATAAATGGTGGCGTTCGGGAGCCCGGCCTGGGCGGCGCGGTACCGGGGGCTACGGCGGGTTACAGGACGGCGCGGACTCGGCGGAGGACCTCCTTGGTGCCCAGGGTGGCGGCGACGGAGGCCAGGTCGGCGCTGCGCGGGGTGCCGGTGAGCAGGATGCGGATGACCTGGGAGGCCTCGCGGATCGAGCCGTGGTAGGAGGCGGGGTCCTGCTTGTAGACCTTCTGGCTCGGGGCGAAGCCCAGGTCGGCGGCCAGGCGGCGGATCTGGTCGAACCACGCGGTGTCCGGGGCCGGCGGCTGGTAGGCGTCGGCGAACTCGGCGGCGACGGCGCGGACCAGGGCCGGGTCCAGGCCGGCGAAGCGGGCGTCGGCGGGATCGGTGACCGGGGTGAACAGTTCGTTGAAGAAGTACCCGTACAAGGCGCGGAACTCGGCCCACCTGCGCAGGTCCTTGCGCGGCTGGTCGGTGTCCTCCCGCTCGATGGCCAGGGCCTGCAGCGCGAGCGGCCGGTGGGCCTGCAGGACCGGCAGGAGATCCGGGTCGTAACGGGCGGCCCACTCGGTGACCTCGGCCAGGATCTCCTCGCCGGGCAGGGTGGCGACGTGGTCGGCGCAGATGTCGTCCAGCTTGACCATGTCGATGAGCGGGCCCGCGGTGCCGCATTCGGACAGCCGGATCGGCGCGGCGAGCGCCTCGGCCAGCGGCATCTCGGCGAGCCGGCCGTTGGCAAGGCCGCGCAGGTAGTACTGCACGGCCGGGGCCGGGTAGCCCTGCTCGAGATAGAAAGCCACGCTCATCTCGGGGTCCCGGCGCTTGGACAGCTTGCGGCGGCTGCCGCCCTCCTGCTTCATCAGCGCGGCGACGTGCGCGTACCGGACGCGGGCGAAGCCGAGCGCATCGAAAAGCTGGAGGTGCAGCGGCACCGAGGAGATCCACTCCTCGGCCCGGATGACCAGGCTGACCCGCATCAGGTGGTCGTCGACGGCGTGCGCGAAGTGGTACGTGGGCAGCCGCGGCTCGGTGTCGCTGCTCTTCAGGATCACCACGTCGTTGCGGTTGTCGTCGAGGGTCAGCTCGCCGCGGATCGCGTCATCGAAGCTGACCCGCACCCCGGCGAGACCGGGGGACCGGAAGCGGACGACGTAGGGGTCGCCGGCGGCCAGCCGCTCGGCCACCCGCTCCGGTGCGGCGTCGCGCCAGATCGCCCACTTGCCGTAGTAGCCGGGCAGCGCGCCCGCGGCCTTCTGCCTCTCGGTGATCTCCGCTAGCTCCTGCTTGGTGGCGAAGCACGGGTAGGCCAGGTCCCGGCGCATCAGGTCGCGGACGTAGGTCAGGTAGTCGGCCTCCCGTGCAGACTGGGAGTATGGGCCGTAGCGGCCGGTCTCGTCGGTCTCGTCCGGGTCGATGTCGAAGTACTCGAACGCCTCGGCGAACTGCTCGGCGGCTCCCTCTGTGACGCGGGCCTGGTCGGTGTCCTCCAGGCGGACCAGGTAGGTGCCGCCGGAGTGGCGCGCCACGTCCACGTCGATGGTCGCGATGTACACGCCGCCGATGTGCAGGGCCCCGGTCGGGCTCGGGGCGAAGCGGGTGACTTCGGCGCCTTCTGGCAGGTCGCGCGGCGGATAGCGGTGCTCGAGGTCGCCGGGCTCGGGCAGGCCGGGCGGGAACAGGGAATCGATGAGGGACTGGCTCAGCACACCCGGAAGGTTACTTGACGTAGGCGATTGGCTTGACGGCAGGCACCTGTGGCAGCGGCTCGGACTGGTACTGGGCGCGGATGCCGTCAATGTAGCGGCGGCACCGCTCGGTGAGCCCGTCGGCGGTCTGCATCCGGCCCTTGGTGACCAGGATGCCCAGGTCGGCGCCGTGGAACCGGAAGTCGCCTGGGCCGTAGACGCGCATGAAGAAGGCCTCGTCCTCGGTGGTGATCTCGTGCCAGTCGTTGCTGACGTGCTCGAAGGTGAGCGCGCCGCCGTCGGACAGGCGCCAGGAGCCGGTCCGCGGCGCGGCCAGGATCCGCTCCACCTCGTCGCCCGGCTCCTTCATGATCAGCTGGGACCAGACGTCGACGGCCGCAAGGTCCCGCCAGCGCTCGTTGATCTCCTCCGCGTCGATCGTGTAGTCCACGTCCATGAACTCCAGCAGGTGGAAGAGGAACAGCGGCACGTCGGCGTAGGCGCCTGCGGTCACGTTCGTCATCGACGAGGCCCCGGAGATCCTTGGGTTCAGCTCGCCCAGGTAGACCGCGCCGGTGTCGAGGTCGACGAGCACGTCGACCTCGAGGAAGCCCTTGTAACCCTCCCTGGCGAGCCGGTCGCCCAGCTTGCGCACGTGGCTGATCGCCACCGCGCGGTCGGCGTCCGACAGGGCCTCGGGGAACACGTCGTTGCCGCACCAGCCGCCCTTGTACGGGGTCAGCTCCGGGTAGCCGGTCAGGTCGGTCATGAACGGCCCGACGATCGTGCCGTGCCTGGTGATGCACGCCTCCACCGCCGCGGCCTGGTTGTTGATCCGCTTCATGACCTTGAGCTGCTGGCCGATGACGTCGGCCGCGCAGGCGTCCCAGTCGCGCCGCGAGGCGATGAAGAACGTGGTCTTGCCCGAGTCGCCGTAGGGCGTCTGCACGACAAGGTCGTCGCCGAGGCCGCTGGCCGACGCGAGCGCGGTGAGCTCGGCGTAGCTGGAGGCGCGGGCGAGGACGTTCGGCACCGACGGGACGCCCGCCTCGTTGCCGAGCTGGGTCGTGACGATCTTGGAGTCCAGCCGCCGCCGCAGCGAATCGGGCGGCAGGATCAGCTGGTAGCCCTGCTCCCTGCAGATCTCCTCGGTCTCCTCGTCGAAGAACACCATCGCGACCATCGGCACCCCGCCGCGGCGGCGCAGGTGCTCCCGGACCTCGGCGTCGCGCAGCAGGTAGTTGTTGATCTGCTCGCTGGACTCGAACTCGATGTAGGGGCGGTTCTCCGGCGCGAACACCCGGGGATGCATGCCGTCCCAGGAGTCGTAGTAGGCGATGTACTGGAAGTTGCGGACCCAGCGGTCGATGCCGAGCAGGTTGAAGGCGGTCGGGCCGATGAAGTAGATCGGCTGGGAGTTGGTCCGGAAGAACGTGCGGACCTCGGCGATGCCGTTGAGATGACGGCGGGTCGGCGATGCGGCGGAGCGTGGCAGAGCGGTCACGGAGCCTCCCAGGTACCGAACTACGGGGCCATGGCACGGATAAGGCCAGGTTAAGCGCGCGCGGCGGAGGCGTCGAGGACGCGTGCCTCAGATCGTCGCTGAGATCGTCGGGGACGCGTCTTTAGATGACGGTCGGGGGCTTCGGGTCTGGCGAGGACGTGTCGCCGCGGCGGCTCAGGCCGGAGACCACCCCGGCCAGGCGCGGGCCGCGTCCGGGATCCTGGGGCTCACGGCCCGCGAGCGCTCCGCCGACCGCGTCGAAGGCCCGCAGCGTGTCCTCTAGGTAGGCCGGGTTCTGCGCCTGCGGCCAGGTCGAGAACTTCACGCACACCGTGCGGGTGCGCCGGCTGACGTGCAGCATCTGGCCGTGGATGCCGAGGCAGAGCAGCACGTCGCCGTACGGGCCCGGGCGGAACCAGAACTGGTTGCGGTACCAGCCGCCGGGGAACGCGGGCTCGGCGGGCGACGCGGCGAAGACGCCCCGCACGTCGGAGTCGACGGCCCAGGCCTGGCGGAGCCAGCCGGGCGGGACGACCCGGCGGGTGCCGTCGGCGCCGTCAGGTACCGCTCCCCCGTCCAGCAGCATCTGGCCGAACCTGGCCACGTCGCGGGCGGTCGCGCACAGGCCGCCGTCGTGCACCGCGGTGCCGAGGCCGTCGCAGATCAGGTCGGCGTCGTGCTCGGCGCCCATCGGCTGCCAGATGAGGGCGGCGATGAGATCCGCCATCGACGACCCGGCCGCCCGCTCGCAGACCCAGCCGAGCACGTCGGACTCCGCGGAGCGGTAGAGGAACCTGCTGCCGTGCGGCGCCTCGGCGGGCAGCGTGGTGAGGAACCGGTACAGGCCCCTGGGCGCCGTGTCTGCGGGCACCGGCGGCTCCGGGGACGCCAGGGGGTCCAGGGGGTCCGGAGAGTCCGGGGGCCAGCCGATCCAGTCGTCGAGGCGGCGGATGTCGGCCTGCGGGTTGGCGTACTCCTCGAGGAACCTGACGCCGCTGCGCATGTCGAGCACGTGCCGGACGGTGGCGCCCGCGTAGCCGCTGGCGGCCAGTTCCGGCACGTAGTAGGTGATCTCGCGGTCGGCGTCGAGCTGGCCGCGGTCGATGAGGACGGCGGCCACGCAGCCGACGACTGACTTCGACACCGACATCAGCGCGTGCGGCAGGTCGTCCGCCCCGAGCGGGCCGTACCACTCGGTGACCAGGGCGCCGTCCTGCAGCACCAGGTAGGCGTCGGTGAATGTGCCGGCGAGCACCTCGCCAACCGTGCCTGCCGCGCCGCTGGCGCGGATCACCTGGATGGGCGTCACGTCGGCCGGGGATTCGGGCAGGGCGCGCATCCTGGGCCCGTGCGGCACCCGGTGGGTCGGCAGGATGTCGCGGGCGTGCCAGAATCCCCACCGGTTGAACGGCGGGTCCTGCCAGTTCTGGGCGGTGACCGATACGCCCTCTTGGTCCGGCGGCACGAGCCGAATCCTAGTTGACAACCCGCGCCGCATAGGGTGCCCATCATGGACGGCACCGATCTGAGCGCCCAGGTCTCCGGCCAGGCCGAGGCGCCTGAGCTCATGGCGGGCTTCCCGCCGGCCCCGGCGGACCGCGTTACGCTGGCCAACTGGCAGGATCCCCCGTTCAACAGGTGGGCGTTCCGGCACATGCGCGAGCTCATCCCCAGCCATCCGATCCCGGCAGGCAGGCCGGCGCCGCTGCCCGCCTCCGGCGCGCGCCTGGACCTGGACGACGTGCGGGTGGCGCGGCTGGACGGCAGTTCCGCCACGGTGGCCGAGGTGCTGGCCGGGACGTGGACGGATGCGTTCGTCGTGCTGCGGGACGGGCAGGTCGTGGCGGAGAGGTACGACGCGGGCATGCACGCCGGGACCAGGCACCTGCTCATGTCGGTGTCCAAGTCGGTCGTGGGGTGCGTGGCGGGGGTGCTGGCAGGGCGCGGGCTGCTGGATCCCGGCTCACTTGTGACGGCCTACGTGCCGGAGGTCGGGGGCTCAGGGTACGCGGGCGCCACGGTTCGCGACCTGCTCGACATGCGCACCGGGGTGCTCTTCCGCGAGACGTACACCGCCCTGGACGCGGAGGTCCGGGTGATGGAGCGGTCGATGGGCTGGCGCCCGGCGCAGCCGGGCGACCCGGAGGGCGCCTACCCGTACCTGGCCACGCTGGGCCGCGAGGGCCCGCACGGCGGGTCGTTCAGTTACCGCTCGGCGGACAGCGACATGCTCGGCTGGGTCTGCGAGCGGGCCAGCGGGACCCGGATGGCCGACCTCATCTCCACCCTCCTGTGGCAGCCGATCGGCGCCGAGGCCGACGCCGAGATCACCTGCGACCCGCTCGGCTGCGCCGTGCACGACGGCGGGGTCTCCGCCGTCGCGCGCGACCTGGCCAGGTTCGGGCAGATGCTCGTGGATGACGGGCGCGGCGTGGTACCCGAGGCGTGGCTGGCCGACGTGCGCGCGCCTTCGCCCGGCGTGCGCGAGGCGTTCGCCAGCACCGACAACGAGTACGTACTGCCCGGCGGCTGGTACCGGAGCCAGTTCTGGGTGATCCCGGGTGGCGTTGACGGAGCCGGCGCACCGGTCATGGTGTGCCTGGGCATCCACGGGCAGCTGATCTACGCCGACCGCGCCGCCCGTACTGTCGTGGTCAAGTTCTCGTCCTGGCCGGACCCGCAGCACACCGGCTACCTGCTGGATACGCTGCGGGCCTGCGCGGCCCTGGCGGCTCGTTAGGCTTCGCAGGCCTCAGGGCTCGGCGGGACGTCCAGGGCCGGGTTGCGGTCGAAGAAGCCGAACGGCTTGAGCCAGAACGAGACGATGTCGGACGGCATGACCGGCCAGTCCTCCGGGCGGGTGATGTGGTGGATGCCGAACACGTACCAGAGCACGACGTCGGTGTTCTCGATCGGCCGGTCCCGCGCGGTCCAGGCCGGCAGGCCGGTGTCAACCTCGCTGAGGTTCGGGAAGTCGCCGCAGGGCCAGCGCTCGTCCGGGTGATAGGGCGTCACCCACAGCGTGTGCCCGATCACCTCGGCCCGCCTGAAGGCGGGCGCGGACCGCTCGAGCATCGGCGGGAACGCGGCCGAGGGGACGAGCTTGTAGCCGACCGGGGTGCCGAGCCCGTTCCTTACGTTGTCGTTGACCACCTTCCAGGCGCGCTGGGTGGACCAGTCGTAGTCCTGCCTGCCCTCGGCCTCGGTACGCAGCGGGGTGCTCGAGACCACCAGGCCGAGGCCGTACGGGTCGTCGTCGCTGGCGCCCGGCGTGCGCGAGTCGGTCACGTAGACGGTGTTGTCCGGCCCGTCCACGTCCAGGTCGAGCCGGGCGACGATGAAGTGCTGGTGGAACGGCGCGTAGGTGCGGTGGTCGACCAGGGTGCCGGTGGGCGGCGGGCCGCCCTCGCCGACGTGCGAGGTCACCAGGATCCCGGTGGCGCGGACCTCGCACTCGATGTTCCCGTCCTGGTAGAACCGCCAGTACACGAGGTACTCGTAGTTGGCCACGGTGACGTGGAAGGAGACCACGAGCCGCCGGGCGCGCCGCGAAGTCGCCCCGGCCCGCTCGTCTACGTGCTTCCAGAGGATTCCGCTGTCCTCCTCGTGGATGCAGATGGCGTTCGGTATCGTGCGCGGCTCGCCGCGGGAGTCGTGCACCACCGCGTCCAGGTAGCTGATCTCGCCGAGGCAGTCGCAGCCGAGGGCGAGCGAGGTGGTCATGAAGCCCAGGCCCCATTCGCCGATGTCGAACGCGGTCCTGCGGTAGTGGTCGGGGCTGGGGTCACGGTACGGCACGAACATCTCGGCAAACGAGAGCCGGTGCGCCACAGGGCGCCATCGCTGACCGTCGCGGATGGCTACCTGATGCAGCACCAGGCCCTCGCGGTAGTTGAAGCCCAGCCGCAGCCGCCAGTTCTGCCACGCCAGCAGGTGGCCGTCCAGGGTGAAGCCGGCCCCCTCGGGCTGGCTGATCTGCAGTGGCTTGACCTCGCGGGGCGGTATCCCGGTCAGCTCGGGCAGGTACTCGCCCATCACCTCTGGCTCGGCCGTGATGTCCGGCGTGTCCTCGACTTCCAGCAGCGTCATGCTGTTCAGGTCCACGACCGGGTGCAGCCCGGTGATGTGGTGGGCGTAGGGGCTGCCCAGCTCGCTGCCCCGGTACCAGACGTCGGACCAGCCGATCCTGCGGCCGCGGTAGCGCTCGGGCACCAGCGCGGCGCCGTAGGCCCACATGTCGGTGAGGACCAAGGACATGTCGGTGATGCCGCGCCGGGCCAGCGCCTGCGCGAGCTCGGGATGGGCGCGGAGCATCTCATCGCACTCGTGCCACTCGTCCACGGTCATATTCGGCTGCTGGCCAGCCAGCTGCTCCCACCCGGCGACGGCGTCCCCGGTGAGCGACACCACCGCCCGGTAGGCCTGGCCGTCAGCCCGGTCCCAGCACACCACGAGCGCCTCGCGAGCGGCCGTCAACTCGGACGTCTCGAGCTCCCGCAGCACGTCCTTGGCCGGCTCCCTGAGTTCGATCGAGGCGAACCGCCAGCCGGGGCCGACCCCCCGGTCGCGCCGCAGGATCGCCGCCGCCTGGCGGATCTCCTCCGCCGTCAGCGGCTCTAGCGGATGGGCAGGGTTGGTCACGATCATTTTCTCCATTCCCGCAGGCAACAGCTCCTGGAGATTATCGTCGTGGAATGCACAGTGTGGATGCCACCACCGAGGCGATGATCAGGTCGGTGCTCGCGTATGCGGAGAACCGGCTGCGGCTCGACCCGGTCCCGCTGGATAAGGGCTCACGGGACCCGGCCGAGCTCGACGCGGCGCTGAGGGGGCTGCTCGGCCGCGACCCGCACGACAGCGACCAGGTGCTCGGCGTGTACACCTCGGTCATCGCGCCCGCCGTGATCTCGGCGGACAGCCCCCGCTTCCTGGGGTTCATCCCGGCCGCGCCGACGAAGGCGTCGCTGCTTTTCGACATGCTCGTCTCGTGCGCGTCGATCCAGGGCATCTCCTGGCTGGAGGCGGCGGGCGCGATCCACGCGGAGAACCTGGTGCTGCGGCTGATCGCGGACCGGGCCGGGATGCCGGCCTCTGCGGGCGGGTGCTTCGTCTCCGGCGGCTCGGCCGCGAACCTGTCCGCGCTTGTCGTGGCCCGCGAGGCGGCAAAGCGGCGGGCCGGCGGCTCGGCGGGTTCCGGCGGCTCGGCGGGTTCCGGTGGCTCGGCGGGTTCCGGCGGCTCGGCGGCCTCGGGCCGGCGGTGGCGGGTGGTGGTGGGCGAGGACGCGCATTCCTCGATCATCAACACGCTGATGATCCTGGAGATGGACCCGCTCGTGGTGCGCTCCGACGATCACCGGGTGACCGGGGCCGGCCTGCGGGCGGCCATCGAGGCGGACGGCGACCCCGGGTCCCTCGCGGCGGTCGTGGCCACCTCGGGGACGACGAACGCGGGCATCATCGACGACCTGGCCGGCGCGGCCGCCGTGGCGCGCGAGTACGGCCTGTGGTTCCACGTGGACGGCGCCTACGGCGGCGCCGGCCTGTTCGCGCCGAGCGTCCGGCACAGGTACGTCGGCATCGAGCACGCCGACTCGTTCATCGTGGACCCGCACAAGTGGCTGTTCGCCCCGTTCGACTGCGCCGCGCTGCTGTACCGGGACCCGGCGCTGGCCCGCTCGGTGCACAAGCAGGACGCCTCGTACCTGGACGTCATCCACGAGACGCCGGGCGAGTGGAACCCGACCGACTACGCCTACCACCTGACCAGGCGGGCCCGCGGCCTGCCGCTGTGGTTCTCGCTGTCGGTGTACGGGGTCGACGCCTACAGCGAGGCCATCGAGACGGCCATCGGCCTGGCCAGGCGGACCGCGGCGGAGATCAGGCTGAGGGACAACCTGGAGCTGATCAGGGAGCCCGAACTCGGTGTGGTGCTCTTCCGCCGCCGCGGCTGGGACGGCGGGCAGTACAACCGGTGGGCCGACCGGCTGCTGCGCGACCAGATCGCCTTCATCCCGCCCAGCGCCTGGGAGGGCGAGACCGTGGCCAGGTTCGCGTTCCTGCACCCGCACACCTCGATGGACCTCGTCCGGCAGATTCTCGACCGGATGGAATGAAGTCCGTCACTGCTGTCCGCGGTCGGAGTAACCCGGCGCCAAACTGTGCGCCGACCGACCACCACTGGTGAAGGTGAGGTACTCGACAGGACCGTTGAAGCCATGACCGCGCGGGCAGCGGATTTTCGCGCTCTCGAGCGGGCCGTCGCTCGATTCGACGGTGTACCAGTACTCCACGGCCGCCGGAAGCCCGCACCTGGCCACGCTGAGGTCGTCCATGTACGCCGGGCAGTCCAGGAACATCACGCTGGTTTGCATCTCATCTTCTCCGTTCAGTCCCGCGCCGCGTGCTGATGGTCCGCGCCGCTACGGCCTGACCTCAAACACGGCGTTGAACGGCGTCTCGGCGGCCCGGCGGAAGCGGGTCAGGCCCGCCCGGGTGACCACGTCGCGGATCCGGGCCTCGCCGGCCTGGGCGCCGAGCGCGAGCCCGACCTCTTGCGACAGCGACGCGGGGGTGCACAGCAGGGTCGAGAAGCCGTAGTAGGCCCGCCCGACCGGGTTGATGTTGTCCTCGACCCGGTCGCCGGCGATCGGCTCGACGATCATCCAGGTGCCGTCGGCCGCCAGGGACTGGCGCACGTGCCGGGCGGCTCCCACCGGATCGCCCATGTCGTGCAGGCAGTCGAAGGTGGTGACCAGGTCGTATCCGGTACCGGAATAGGAGGAGGCCGGTGCGATCTCGAACCGGACCCGGTCGCTCACGCCTGCCTCGGCTGCCCGCTCGCGCGCGGTCGTGATCGAGCCCTCGTGATAGTCGGATCCGACGAACGTCGAGGCCGGGAAGGCTCGTGCCATCAGGATCGTCGACGCGCCGTGGCCGCAGCCCACGTCCGCCACCGTCGCGCCGCGCCGGAGCTTGTCGACAACTCCGTCCAGCGCAGGCAGCCACTCGGCGACCAGGTGGGCGTTGTACATAGTGCGGAAGAACCGCTCGACACCATCGAAGACGTCCTGGCCGTGCTCGTGCCATCCGAGGCCCTCGCCGGTCTTGGCCGCCTCGGCGATCCTGGGGGAGTCGAGCACCGAGCCGAACGCGGTCTGGTAGAAGCCAGGCAGGTACGCGGGGCATGACTCGTCGGTCAGCGCTGCGGCATGCTCCGCCGGCAGGGTGTAACGGCCGCTGTCCGGGTCGTAGTCCACGTAGCCCCCCGCGGCCTGCTGGTTGAGCCACTCTCGCACGTACCGCTCGGCGGTCCCGGTGCGCTGGGCCAGCTCGGCAGGTGTCAGCGGGCCGGCGCCGGCCAGCGCCCGGTACAGGCCGAGCCTGTCCCCCATCACGACCAGCGCGGTGTTGAGAGTCGCGCCAACCTCGTCGACCGCCTTGAATACGAAGCCCATCAGCTTCTCCATGTCGATGGCGGCCGGCTGCTCGGTGGTGGTCATCTGCGTCCTCCTCGTGAGCTGAGTTCCTGGCCGGAAACGTAGGCGGCGTCCGTGGTCGCTCGCTTCCGGGAAGGCCCCTAATCCGGGTCCAGCCGGGCATGGCTTCGTACCGGGTGGCTTCGTACACTCGGCTCATGTTGGTCGGCCGCGACCGGGAGCAGCAGACCCTCGTACGGCTGCTTGCCGATGCGCGCGAGGGCCACAGCGGCGTGCTCGCCATCGCCGGGGAGGCCGGTATCGGCAAGTCGGCGCTGCTCGCCTACGCCGAGGAGCAAGCGGCCGGCATGAACATGCTGCGGGCCCGCGGGGTGCAGTCGGAGGCCCACATCCCGTTCGCCGGCTTGTTTGAGCTCCTGCGGCCGGCGCTGCCCTGGATCGGCCAGATCCCCGACCCGCAGGCCGCGGCGCTGGAGAGCGCGCTCGCGCTCCGGCCGGCGGCTAGCGCTCCCGGCCGCTTCGCCGTGGGCGCGGCCACCCTCAGCCTGCTTGCCGCCTACTCGGAGGAAGTCCCGGTGGCGGTGCTTGTGGACGATGCCCACTGGCTGGACGGGTCGAGCGCGGACGCCATGCTGTTCGCGTTCCGCCGCCTCGTCGCCGATCCGGTCGCGGTCGTGCTTGCCGTACGCCAGGGCGACCGATCACTGCTCGACGGCGCCGACCTGCCGACCCTGGACCTGGCCGGCCTGGACCGGACCTCGGCCGCCGAGCTTCTCCAGTACCTGGCGGAAGAGCCGCTGCGCCAGGACCTGGCTGACCGCCTCCATCGGGAAACCGGCGGGAACCCGCTCGCGCTTCTCGAGCTGGTCCGGGGGCGCCAGCGGCTGGCCGACCTGCCGCCGGACGCGCCGATCGCCACCGGGTCCAGCGTGGCCTTCGTGTACCTGGAGCGCATGCGGTCTCTTCCTGAGCGCACCCGCGACGCCCTCGTCCTCGCCGCCGCGATCGACGGCGGCGAAGTATCTGTCCTGGCCCGCGCCGCGCCGCTGCTCGGACTTGACCTGTCCGACCTGGTTCCCGCCGAGGCGGCGGGCCTCATCACCGTGCACGATTCCCGCGTCGAATTCCGGCACCCGCTGGCCCGGTCCGCCATCTACGGCGACGCCCTCCCGGACCGCCGGCGGACGCTGCACCGCGCCCTGGCCAGCGCGCTTCCCGATGCCGAGGCCGACAGGCGCGCCTGGCATCTCGCGCAAGCTTCGTTCGGCCCCGACGACGCGGCTTCGTCGGCGCTCGAGCAGGCCGGTCAGCGCGCCGACCAGCGCAGCGCCTATGACGTCTCGTCCCGGGCGTTCGAGCGCGCGGCCCTGCTGGCCCCGGACGAGGCCCGGAAGGGCCGGCTGCTCTATACCGCGGCCGACGCCGCCTGGATCGGCGGCCTCGCCGATCGTGCGGTTGGCCTGCTTGACCAGGCAGCCCGGTACGCGCCCGATCCGGACCTGGCCGTCGCGATCGAGCATCTCCGCGGTCACATCGCCTTCCACCGCGGACCGGTTACCGAAGGGCAGCAGATCCTGCTGGCTGCCGCCGAGCGTGCCGCGCCTGTCGATCCGGAACGAGCCGTCGTGATGCTGGCCGAAGCGGCGTACGCGTCTTTTTACGCCGGGGATGCCGCGGCCATGCTGCTGGCCGCCGAACGGGCCGCCTCGCTCTCCGCGCCCGACCCTGACGGCCGTATCGCATTCTTCACGCTGATCACCCGGGGCATGGCACTGATCTTTTCTGGCCAGGACGAGCCGGGCGCGCCGGCGGTCCGCGCCGCCGTCGAAGTCCTTGAGCGCTCGGGTGCGCTCCGCGATGATCCCCGCCTGCTGGCCTGGGCGGCCATGGGCTCGATCTGGCTGCGCGAGGCGGACATCGGGCGGGCGCTGCTCTACCGCGGGCTCGAGGCGGCGCGGCGCAAATCCGCGATCGGCGCGCTGCCATTCTTGCTTGCGCACGTGGCGGTCGATCAGGCGGGCACGGATCGATGGGCAGAGGCTCACGCCGGGTTCAACGAGGCGATCGGCCTGGCCAGGGAAATCGGTCAGCATAGTGACCTCGGCGTCTGCCTGGGCTTCTGCGCACGGCTCGAAGCCAGGCTGGGCAGGTCAGAGCAGAGCCGCAAGCATGCTGACGAGGCGCTGAGGCTGTCTCGAAAGCTGGGCCTGGGCGTGGCCGAGGTGTGGGCAACCGCGGCCCTGGGTGACCTTGAGCTGGGCCTGGGCCGAACCGACGAGGCGCTGGCTCATTTCGAGGAACTGCGAGCCGCGCTCCGCTCGCGCGGCATCGGCGATCCCGACCTGTGGCCGGCGCCCGAACTCGTCGAGATCTACCTGCGCCTCGGCCGCGGACCGGAGGCCGCCGACCTAGCCGAGGAATTCACCCGCGATGCGGCCGCCAAGGCCCAGCCGTGGGCGCTGGCCCGGGCCGCGCGGTGCCGCGGCCTGGTCGCGGCCGAGGGCGAGTCCGATCCTCATTTCGAAACCGCGCTGACGCTGCACGGCCAGACGCCGGACGCCTTCGAGACCGGCCGCACGCATCTGGCCTATGGTGCCCGGCTGCGACGGGAGCGGCAGCGGGTCCGGGCACGCGAGCAGCTCCGCGCCGCGGTGGGGGCGTTCGACCACCTCGGCGCGGACCCGTGGTCCGAGATGGCGCGGGCCGAGCTCGCCGCCACCGGCGAGACGGCGCGGCGGCGGGACGTGACCACCCTCAACGACCTGACCCCGCAGGAGCTGCAGATCGCGCTGAGCCTGGCAGCGGGGCGCACGACCAGGGAGACCGCAGCCGCCTTGTTCCTGAGCCCGAAGACCATCGAGTACCACCTGCGCAGCGTCTACCGGAAGCTCTCGGTCGGATCGCGGAGCGAGCTCGCGGCCGCGATGGAGCGGCTCGCGGCCGGGTTACCGGCCTGATCGTTCAGGCTGGGCGTTACAGCAGTTCGGCGAGCAGGGCCGCGGTCCGGGCGGCGCCGTCGGTTTCTACCGGGAGGTAACCGGGCGGGCGGCCGATCTGCGTCGCGATGGCGTCGGCGAGGTATTCGGGGTC
>Ga0209169_10001156_pt1 | contig 16008 bp, 15 predicted proteins | sample HubBroMetageWRM4_FD_188346 | JGI IMG/M metagenome (GOLD analysis project Ga0209169, IMG submission 188346) | Warmed soil microbial communities from the Hubbard Brook experimental Forest, New Hampshire - Hubbard Brook CCASE Soil Metagenome WRM 4... | ecosystem: Environmental > Terrestrial > Soil... | reverse complement strand
GCCGCGCCGATCTTCACGTATTTTATCAATCTAGCGCGTGTGCCCGAGGCCTTGGTGCAGTGGATCCAGGGTCATCACTTCCCGCCGCTCGGCGTCATATTCACGCTCACGGTAGTCTACATTCTGCTCGGCACGTTTTTCGAGGAAATGTCCTCGATCCTAATCACTTTGCCCCTCATTCTGCCGATCGTCGTCAGTTTGGGTTACGACCCATTATGGTGGGGCGTCATCTGTCTCATTCAGGTGGAGATGGCGCTCATCCATCCCCCGATGGGTATCATTGTCTTTCTCTTGCATGGCATTGCGCCGAAAATATCGATGTCCACGATCTACCGGGGCGTCGTTCCGTTTTTAATTGCCGACTTCGGGGTACTGATCATATTGATTTTGCTGCCGGGTATCGTTCTGTGGCTGCCGCATGCTCTTCATTGAAGCGGTTTAGGCTGCATAACCGCCTCGCTCGGCAGAGCGCTCGCGAACGGCGGTCTCGATGCGCCGCGCAATCGATCGCAACGGCGGCAGCAGTTGCTGTTCGGCTTCGGCGATCGTCAACGCCGACGAAATCCAAATCGACGACAGGCAGCCCAATACTCGCGAACCGGACCGGATAGGGATGGCCATGCCGGCGGTCTTTGGATTGATTTCGCGATCCTGAATCGCGAACCCCTTGGTTCGGATCGCATCGAGAAGCGCGCCCACGCGCGCTTTCTCTTTCGCGCCTTGGTCTTCCGGCACCCGAGAGTGCGACAGCATTTCGAGAACCGCACGCCGTTCGTTAGCGGGACAGCACGCCAGATAGCAGCGGCCTGCGGCTGTGCGCAGCATCGGCAGCGATCGCCCGACCATGCCGTGGTCGATCGACAGCACGCTGGCTTCATGGGTGGTCTGGCGGACCAGCATGCGGCCCTGCTCAAAGGTCATCAGCGCCGCCGGCCACACCAGCTCGCGCGTGAACTGGGCCATCAGCGGTGCGGCGATTTCCGTGATCCAATCGTCCTCGAGAAAACCGTCGCTGAGACTGCGAACCTTGGGTGTGAGACAGAACCGCTCGGCCGGGCGGCTCCGGCTCACGAAACCGGCGCGGCTAAGGGTCTCCAACAGTCGGTAAATCGTCGGGCGGGGCAATCGCGTGTCACGCGCCAATTCAACCACCGACGGAAGCTTACGCCGATTCATCGCAACCAGAAGCGAAAGTCCGCGCTCCAGCGAGCGCACGCATTCGGCCCGCGTTCGGCTTGCCCGTCGTGCCATTGTCTTCCTCCCGGTGGGACGATTGTCCACTGTGCGGACATCGAGTCAAGATTTCTGGCGGCCTGAGTTGGACCGCATTAGCGTTTGAAAAAGAGCCAGGGAGAGACGCGATGACGTCGGAAGCGACGAACTCAAACGATCGGCAGCGGCGGCGCGTGCCGCTGAGCATGAGCCATATCGGTCTCTACGTGCACGATCTGTCAAGGATGGAGGATTTTTATACGCGCGTGCTCGGTTTTACCGTCACCGACCGCGGCAAGGTGCGCGACGCGGACATAGTGTTCACGAGTTGGGATCCAAAAGATCATCATCAGGTCGCGTTGGTGACCGGTCGTCCGAAAGATCTCGGTTTCAATCACGTCAACCAGATTTCTTTCCGGGTCGCTGCCGTGGAAGACCTGCAGGAAATCTGGCGGCGGGTGAAGGACGAGCCGGGTGTGACCGATATGCGGCCAATGGACCACGGCAATGCCTGGTCGTTGTATTTTCGCGATCCCGAAGGCAATCGGCTCGAGGTTTTCTGCGATACCGCTTGGTACATTGACCAGCCCTGCATCGAGGACCTGGATCTGTCGCAGCCGGCTGACAAGATCAGGGCGAAATCCGACGCCTTCTGTCGTACGGCGCCGGGTTTTCGCCCCATCGCTGACTTCCAGGCGGAAATTGCCAAAAAAATGGGATTGAATAGGCCCTGAAAACACGGTCCGGCGCCCAAATGACCGCCGCTCCCTTATTCGCCAGCCCCGAGTCGTCAGCGTCGTCGTCGGCGGCGCCGCAATTCGACATCTGCATTATCGGTTGTGGGCCGGTCGGCGCCGCACTCGCAAACCTGCTGGGTATGAGCGGGCTGCGCGTCGTCGTGCTTGAACGCGAGCCGTCGGTCTATCACCTGCCGCGCGCGGTAGCGCTTGATGGCGAGGGCATGCGGCTCGTTCAGACGATGGGCCTTGCGGAGCAACTGTTGCCGCTGCTTTCGGTCAGTCGCAACATCCGCCACGTCAGCGCTGACGGTAAATTATTGTTGCTCATTAGCCGCGGCGGCATTGGACCGGAGGGTTGGCATAACGCGTACCGTTTCTATCAGCCGGAATTCGAGACGGTGCTTCGAAATGGCATTATCCGTTTCGCTTCCGTCGATCTGCGGCTGCGCTGTGATGCCTTTGCGCTCGACGAATTTGGCGATCACGTCCGTGTCCGCTACGAGAATCTCACAGCCGGAGAACTCGCGCAGACCACCGCTCGCTATGTCGTCGGCTGTGATGGCGCGCGGTCGCTTGTTAGGCGCTTCATGGGAGCCGCGCTGCACGATCTGCGTTCCCACGAACGCTGGATCGTGCTCGACATGATCCTGGACCAACCGCCGCGCGGCGTACCCGAGGCCGCCGATGAAACGGGGCGCGTTGTCGATGCGATCCAGTATTGCGATCCATCGCGGCCGACGACCTTTGTCCCGATGCCGGGAAAGCGGCATCGCTGGGAGTTCATGCTGATGCCGGGCGACGACCCAACGACAGTTACGAAACCTGGCCGGATCTACGAGATGCTCAAACCCTGGTCCATTGATCCGGCTAAGTCGGTAATTGAGCGTGCGGTGGTCTATACGTTTCATTCCGCGCTTTCGAGCCGCTGGCGGCGCGATCGTTTGTTGCTCGCTGGCGATGCCGCGCACCAAATGCCGCCGTTTCTCGGACAGGGCCTGGGTTCGGGACTTCGTGACGCCGCCAATCTTGCGTGGAAGCTTAACGCTGCGGTCAGAGGCGGAGCACCGGACACTCTGCTTGATACTTACGAAATAGAACGATCCGAACACGTACGCGCGTTTATTGAGCTCGCCGTCGAACTTGGCGGTGTCATTCAAACGACTGATCCCGAACGCGCGCGAGCGCGCGACCAAGAGCTCATCGCCAACCCGACTATGCTCCGGCCGATCACGCCCCGCCTCGAAAGTGGTCTTCACGGCGATGCGCCCGCTCCAGCCGGCACGCGCGCGTCCCAGCCGCGATTAGGCGATGGAATGCTTCTTGACGACAAGGTCGGGTACCGGTTTGCGGTGCTGGCGAATAGACGTTTCGTGGCGGCGCTCGGTCCCACCGTGCGTTACGGCCAGTTCGACGAGGAGATCGCCGTCGTCACCGCGACAGGCCCCGCCGAAGAATATCTCGCCGGATTGCGCGCCGAGGCAGTGGTAGTCCGCCCCGACCGCTACATCCTGGGCGTGGCGTCTACTCGGGCCGAACTTAATGCCGTTCTTGCCGGGAATTCGTCGCGTTTTTCTCCGACTCCTTCGACTTCCTTGCGAACGGTGTCCGTCAGCTAGAACCATCCGGGAGATTTGCAATGGCGACCTCACGAGTCCCTACTAACGCCGTCGATCATGTCGGCAGCCTCAAGCGGCCGCCTGAACTGGTTCAGGCCTGGCGCGCCTGCGAAGACGGCAAGCTGTCGTCTGAACAATTGCGGCGCGTACAGGACGAAAGCATCCGCGATGCTGTCGCGATGCAGGAGAAGCTTGGCTTGCCGATTGTGACCGACGGCGAATTCCGTCGCGGTGGTTGGTCGCGCGGCTTTCTCAATGCGGTCGATGGGTTCGAATTTCGCGGTTCGAAACTCGTGTTCCGCAACGACGAGGGATTCTCGACGCCATCGCCGTCGCCGCTTGCGACCAAGCCGATCAAGCGCGCCAAGCCGATCGTCACCGAAGACTTCAAGTTCCTCGCGGCAGTTGCGAAACATCCAGTCAAGGTGACGATGCCGACGCCGTCCCACATGCACTTTGGGCAATTCAAGGACGCGGTGGACGCCTCAGTCTATCCGGACGTCGAAGAGTACTGGAACGATCTCGTCGCGGTATTTAAGCAGGAAATCACCGACCTGTACGCAGCCGGGTGCCGCTATCTGCAGCTTGACGAGGTTCCCCTGGCTTTGTTGTGTGACGATAAGATACGCGCGCTGGCCAAAAATGAAGGCGACGATCCCGACAAGCTGGTGGCGCTCTATATCGACGTGCTCAACCGCGCCGTGGCAGGGAGGCCAGCCGACATGACGATCGGCATGCATTTGTGCCGCGGCAACATGGAGAGTCTTTGGATGGGCGACGGCGGTTACGCGCCAATTGCCGAGGCGCTGTTCAACCACAGTGACGTCGACGCCTTTTTGCTGGAGTACGACTCCGCCCGCGCCGGCGATTTTGCGCCGCTGCGGCACCTGCCGGCCGGCAAGCGTGCCTATCTCGGAATTATCAGCACCAAAAATCCCGAATTGGAGACCGCGGACGATCTGCTTCGCCGGCTCGATGACGCGAGCCGCTTTGCGCCGATGGAGCGGCTGGGCATTTGTCCGCAATGCGGCTTTGCCAGCGCTGCGATGTCGAAATTCGCGGTCAAACCCAGTAAGCTGACGCCCGATCTTCAGACGCTGAAAATCGAGCTGTTACTCGAGGTTGGCGAGCGGGCCTGGGGCCACGCATGAGCGCGACAGTCGATGAGCTCGACAGCTACGGACTGTTCACGGCGGAGGCGGTGCAGGACCCTTACCCGTATTACCGGCAGATGCGCGAACGAGAGCCGGTGCATTGGTCGGAAAAGGCACAAGCCTGGTATTTTACCCGCTATCACGACGTCTACGAACTGCAGGACCGGCCCGATCTTAGCGTCGACCGGATCGAGACAATCTATTCGTACCTGCCGCGGACCAGCCCGGAGCGCTTCAGCGATATTGTCGAGCACTATAATCGCTGGCTCCTTTACCGCGACGACGCCTATCACGATCGCCTCAAGGCGCTGTTTCTCAAGGCCATGACGCCGCGTGCCGTCGAGCGGCTCCGTCCAATGATGCAGCGGCGCGTCGCCGTGATCCTCGACGCGCTCGAAGGTCGCGACGCCTTCGACGCTTATCTCGATTTCGCCGCGCGGCTGCCCACACAAGTGATGCTCGACTTGCTCGGCCTTCCCGATTCGGACGAAGGCATGATGCGGCATTGGAGCGACCGCTGCTCGAATTTCCTGTTTCAGCCCGTTGCGCCCGACAAGGAGGCAATGGCGAAAGAGCAGCGCGAGATTCTTGATGCTCAACAGAACTATTTCATGCCGCTAATTGAAACACGCCGGCGCTCGCCTGGGGAGGATATGATTTCGGCCATGGCCACGGCCGAAGTCGCCGGCGAGCGCTTGTCAGATCTCGAGATACTCGCGACCTGCAACATGATGGCAACAGCGGGCGGCGGTACTTCGCGTAGCGCTATCGCCATGTCGCTCTGGTGGCTCCACCAGTTTCCGGGCGAGCTCGCCAAGCTGAAAGGCCATCCGGAATTGATCGATCTTGCCGCCGAGGAGTTCTTGCGTTTCGACGCCCCGACGCAGCGCGGAATCCGCACAGCCCGGCAGGACTTTCGGATGGGCGGCAAGGATATCTGCAAGGGGCAACTTCTGCATATTATGATTGGCGCTGCTAACCGCGATCCCGAGCAGTTCGAAAACCCGGATCGCCTGAACATCGCGCGGAGCCCCAACCGGCACGTCTCGCTCGGTCACGGCGTGCATTATTGTCTCGGCGCGGCGTTGGCGCGGCTTGAACTTCGCGTCGCGCTTGCGGCCTTCCTCGCTCGCTATCCCGACTACCGCCTCGCCAGCGACAAGATCGTCTTCATGGACCGCACCGCCAGCCGCCGGCCGACCAGCGTCCCGGTGTTTGCGCACTGACGCTCGAAGAGACAGCGAAACATCCGCTGCCTGGGCCTCGGATCGAGCTAACCGCGCCGGCATTCAAAAAGGAAGAGTCGAAGAAATGCAGCAGCCTTACAAAAGCGTCTGGACCGAGCTCCTTGATACGCCTTTCCGCCAAGCGTGGATCGACGCCGGCGGATTAAAGACGCGTTTCGTCCAGGCCGGCGATCCTGGAAATCCGCCGCTCGTCTTGCTGCACGGCACGGCTGGAAGCCTCGAGAACTTCGCCGCCAATTTCGCCGCTCATGCCCGGCATTTCAATTGTATCGCCTTCGACATGATCGGCTCCGGCATGACCGATAAACCGGACTTCGATTACGAGACGGACCACTACGTCAAGCACGCGGTCGACTTTTTCAATGCGATGGGCATCAAGAAAGCTTCGGTTATCGGTCTCTCACTTGGCGCGCGAGTCGCGAGCCGTCTCGCTATCGATTATCCGGACAAGGTGGAAAAACTCATCCTGCTGTCGGCAACGGCATATTTTCCGGCGAAACCGATCCAGAATGACATCAAGCGCTCACGGTCGGCGGCTGCGGCCAATCCGACGTGGGACAGTATTGTGGAAATCTTCAAAGGCCTGTTTCACGAGCCGAGCAAAGTGTGGGACGACCTCATCGCTACGCGTCTCTCGATCTATCGCCGCGCCGACATGAAGGCGGCTATGTCACACATTCTGGCGCTGCTAGATCCGGCTGTTTACAACCGCAACCGAATACCCGACGACGACTGGAAGCGCTTGCACGCCCCGACGTTGATCATCGCCGCGGTCGATCATGAAGACGTGTTTCTTGAGACGGCGCGCACCATCGTCAAGTTGATCCCAAACGCAAAGGTTGCCGAAATGAAGCATTGCAGTCATTGGCCGCAAATGGAGGACCCAGAAACGTTCAACAGCATTAGTCTCGAGTTTCTGCGGGCGCGTTAGCTGCTAGTTCGGTGCGCGCTTGAGGAGGGCGCTACGTTGCTAAATGCCGACAACCGAATCGTAACGGCCCGCTCAATTTCGCATGATGTTGCCGGCGGCCCGATCGATGAGATCGATCAGATATCCGGCTGCGGGGGAGGGCGGGACGGCCGCTCGTCGCACAAGAATAATCGGCGGCGCGGACAACTCCTCGCTTACTGGGATCGCGGTCAACACGCGGTTCGCAAACGGTGCCATCGTCCACTGCGCCGGCGCCATCGCCAGAAGATCCGAATGCGCCAGGCACGTCAATAACGTGAGAGCCGACTGGCTGCGCAGCGCGAGTTTCGGCTCCGACAATCCGTAGCGTTTGAACAGCGCGCCCAGCTCCTTTTCCGCTCTCGGTGTGATCGAGGTGGTGATCCATTCCGCGCCTACTAAGTCCTTGAGCGAGGTCGCCTGAGCCAACGGATGCTTCGAGCGGCATAGAACTGCTCGCTGGCCGGAAAAGAGAGTGGTCTTTTGCAAGACACGCGGCAGTCTTTGTCCGGGATCCGGACCGACGTAGAAGTCGACGCTTCCGTTTTGCAGATCGAGTTCGAGAGTCGGGTAGAATCCCTCGATGATGTGCAAATGAACATTGCCGAAACGTCGCCGAAATGGCTCCAGCACTTTTGGCAGAAGCCACAAATGCGCGGCGATCGAAAGTCCGATCGTCAGATGACCGACGGCATTGCCACGCAGCTGTTCTATTTCCTCCTGTGTCCGTCGCACGTCGTTGAGGATTGCGGCCGCCCGCCTGACGAAGGCCTCGCCCAGCGGTGTCGTTGTCATACCTTTGGGCCGTCGCTCGAACAGAGGGGCACCGACTTCGCGCTCCAATTCGGCCAGGCCGCGAGTGAGGCTCGGTTGTGCAGTGCCGAGCTGACGGGCAGCCGCGCGCAGACTGCCGTGCTCGGCGATGGCGACGGCACCGCGGAAATGGCTGAGTTTCATGCAGGGTCTCCCTGGATCACAAACCACGGCACGTCTGATAGCAAATTGCTATCTCAGACGCTTACTCGCTATCTTACTATGATCGCTACTGCGATCTAATATCCAGACACAAAAATCGCCGGGATTCATCGGCGGTCAATAATGGGGGAGGGCCAAATGACTGAGTTCTTATTAGTTCACGGCGCGTTTCACGGCGCTTGGTGCTGGCGCAAAACGGCCGCCGAGTTGGAAAAGCGGGGTCACCGCGCCAAGGCAATCGACCTTCCGGGCCAAGGCGAGGATCGAACCCCGCTCAAGGATGTCACCTTGGAAACGATGGTCGACAAAATCATTGCTGAAATGGCCGATCTCCCCGGCAAAGTCGTCCTCGTCGGCCACTCACTGGGTGGAATTCCCATTACGGCTACGGGGGAGAAGAGTCCGGACCGCATAAAGGCACTTGTCTATCTGAGCGCCTTTCTGCCGCGGGACGGTGAGGCGTTGTTCGACATCGAAGGTCGCAACCCGAAGCCGGTCGTCCCGGTGAACATGACATTTGATGCCGAACGGATCAGCGGAACGATCGCGGCCGACAAAGTTCAGGACATTTTCTACCATGATTGCTCTGACGCAGACGTCAGGGACGCGAAAGCAAGATTACGGCCGCAGGCGCTCGCGGCCTTGATGACCAAGGTGCACATAACCCCGGAACGTTTCGGGCGAATTCCGCGGGTCTATATCGAGTGTACCGAAGATCGGGCGCTTTCGATCGACATGCAGCGTGATATGATCGCTAAGTCTCCGCCCGTGGATGTCCGCAGCCTGCCCGCGAGCCATTCCCCGTTTCTGTCGATGCCGGACAAACTTGCGGATGCATTGGCGGATTTGTGACAATGATCTTTTGGCGATGAAACTCTGCCGGTTGCATGGGGAACAAGATGATCAAACCAAAACTTCACCACGTCACCATGAAGACGAGCCATCTCGACGATATGATCGCGTGGTATGGCAAGGTCATTGGCGTCAAGGTGCAGTTCCGCGACCCGGTCGCCGCGTGGACGACCAACGACTCGGCCAATCATCGGATCGCCTTCCTGGCCGTTCCCGGTCTCTCTGATGATGCCGAAAAGATAAGCCACAATGGCATGCACCACACAGCCTTCGAGTACGACAGCTTCGAAGATCTGATGACGTCGTACGACCGTCTACGCAAGGAAGGTATTGAACCCGCCTTCTGTCTCGACCACGGCCTGACGATCTCCCTCTATTATAAGGATCCGGAGGGAAATTACGTCGAGCTGCAGAGTGACAACTTTGGCGACTGGAATAAGTCCAGCGAATGGATCAGGACGTCGCCCGATTTTGCCGCAAACCCGATTGGCACGTTTTTCGATCCCGCAAAAGTTTACGACAAGATGAAGGGCGGAGCCGATTTCAAAACCCTGCAGAAATCGATCCGCGCCGGCGACTACTTGCCGAATCCGGTGCCGGCTCACATCGGCTTGCCGACACAGTAAAGACTGCGACGTCAGATTATGCTTGCGACGGTTGACGCAGAAACCGACGTGTTGATCGTCGGGGCTGGTCCGGTCGGCCTTGCCGCAGCTATCGAACTAGGGCAGCGCGGCGTGCGCTGTATCGTCGTCGAACGCAACGATCGGGTCGGCTACAGCCCGCGCGCCAAAACAACCAACGTCCGCAGCCGAGAGCATTTACGCCGCTGGGGCATTGCCGACGCGTTGCGGCGCGCATCGCCGATCTCGCCGGACCGCCCGTCGACGGTGGTGTTTGCGACCCGGATGAACGGGCCTCTGATCGCGCGTTTCGAGAATGCGCTCAACGGCAGCCGCGAGCCGAACAATCTTTACTCGGAAGAAGCGCAATGGGTGCCGCAATACGTGCTGGAAGAAGTCTTGCGCCAATGCGCGCAATCGCTTCCCGCGGTCGCGATTCATTTCGAGACGGAATTCGTTTCATTGAGCGAGACGGCAACCGGCGTAACCGCAAAGTTGCGGCGTGTCCGTGACGGGAGTGTGGTCACGGTCCAAAGCGGTTATTTGATCGGTGCTGACGGCGCGCGCAGCACCGTGCGCGATGCAATCGGCTCGACGATGATAGGCGAGGGCGCGTTCTCCCGGAACTTCAGCATCATCTTTCGCGCGCCAGATCTAGCCGCCCGGCAAATCCACGGTCCAGCCATCATGTACTGGATGCTGAACGAGGAAATGCCCTCGGTTCTAGGCCCGATGGATGAAGAGGGCCTGTGGATGTTCATGGTCACCAAACTTGCCGACGGCATCGATCCGGCGGCCATCGGCGCCGTGGACCTCATTCGACGCGGCACCGGGCTGAACGATCTGGCCATTGAGATTGTCGGCACCGACTTATGGGTCGCGCATCGCCTCGTCGCGGACCATTACGCTCGCGGCCGGGTATTTCTGGCCGGCGACGCCTGTCATCTCCATCCGCCGTTCGGCGGGTTCGGCATGAATATGGGGATCGGCGATGCGGTCGATCTCGGCTGGAAAATGGCCGCGCGTTTGGCCGGATGGGGCGGCGACGATTTACTGGCAAGTTACGAGATCGAACGGCGCCCGGTGCACGAACGAACCATAGCGGAGGCGGTTCACAATTTCGGCCAAACGGGAAGCCAGATCGTCCGGCCCGATCTTGAAGCGCCCGGCGTGGTCGGCGAAGCCACGCGCCGCGAGGTTGCCGATCTGATCGAGGCGACCAAGGTGCGCGAATTCAAGACGCTCGGCATTGTGCTCGGCATGCGCTATGTGGACTCACCGATCATCATCGCCGACGGCAGCACGCCTCCGCCAGAGCATTTTATGCTGTACGTACCGTCGGCGCATCCTGGATGCCTCGCGCCGCATCTTTGGTTGACTGATGGTTCATCGCTCTACGATCACTTCGGGTCTGGCTTTACTATTCTAGTCACCGACGGCGACGCATGTGCTGCAGACGGCCTTGCCAAGGTTGCAGCGAACAAGGGCATTCCTCTCAAGGTGCTGGCTCCGGTGAACGCGCGGTTGCGCGAGCGATATGAAGCAAAGTTCGCATTGATCCGTCCCGACCAGCACGTCGCTTGGCGCGGCAATGATCTACCCACCGACTGCGACGGTCTCCTCGCCCAACTAACCGGGGTGAGGTCGAAGATGTCAGCACCTGCGCGCAACACTGCTCAGCTGAAAAGCCCTTTGTGATCTTCGACGAACTGTTTGGTCGTCAGGGGCGCCCGGCCGGCGATATCTCGAATGGGCTCCGTGACCTCGCTGGCGAGCCCGCCATTCGCGGCGATCTGGCCGGCGGTCCGCTGGTGGCTGATGAGCCAATCCGGCAAGCCGCGCGTTTTCATCACTGGCTCGGCCTGCTCGAACGTTATGGGAATGTAGCTGATCTTCCGGCCTAGCACTTGCGAGAACACATCGGCAAATTCGCCGAAATTGCTCCGTGCGCCAGTGAATTCATAGACCTTGCCGGCGTGAGGTGCCGGATCGAGTAGCACGCGTGCTCCGACGGCACCGGTGTCGCGCACATCGACGAAAGCGAACGGTAGGTCGGCCGGGAAAGGCAAGACGATCTTGCTGTCGTTTTTGATCGAAGCTGCCTGACCAAACGTATTTTGCATGAAGAAGCCGGGCCGCAATATAACCCATTTGATGCCGCTAGTGCGCAACCGTTCCTCGATCGCGTGGTGACCGCGGCCGATCACGGAAGGTGAATCCGGCAGGATGAAGAAGCGGCTGCCGGAAACCCGTACCAAATACTCCACGCCGGCTTCGAGAGCCGCATCGAGTACGTTGTTCTGTTGCTCGACCATGTTCGGGTTGTGGCCAGTAACCACGAATACGCTGGTCACGCCTTTGAGTGCCTTGGCGAGCGCCGGCCGATCTGTCAGTTCGGCAACGACGATTTTTGCGTCGTCGCCCAAGACCTCTCGCGCCTTGCCGGCGTTGCGAACAACGCAAATCGGCGCGTGCCCGAGTTGCTTGAGCTCTTTGACAACGGCGCGGCCTGTGTTGCCGGTCGCACCAACGACGGCAATCATGGTGTCCTCCCTCGTTCGTTCGCGGTCGTCTTATTACAAGCACCGCGGGCTATGTGATCGTCCAATCGATGGGATCAAACAATGCGCGCATCCAGGGCACAGGGCTCGGCCGAAGATGGGCGACATTTCCGCCGACAATCCGCGGACGATTGTCATCCATAAAGGCGCTCCATTCGGGGATTTCTGCAAGCTGACGGTGATGCGCCTCAGCCTCGGGCCAGCTCTTGTGCCAGTGGTAAGCGAAAACGCGATGAAGGCTGCCGACAGTAACAAAGAAGACGCCGACCAGACGGTCGCGAAATGCGTCCACCGTTGAGGCATTGAGCTTGCGAAAACCTTCCCAATAAGCAAGCAATCCGCCGGGAAGAAAATCGAGAACGCGCTCGGAGACCGCGAGTTCTGATGCGTTGCCGACGTTCGTAAACGCGGGCTGGTTCGGCAACCAGTCGCGCTTGTCGTTCCAGAGCGGACTGAGCTCGGCGACAGGCGCGTGATCGAGATAGGAGTTTTCCTGGCGCAACAGGAAGCTTCTTGCCGTAACAAAATATTCCATTCGCTCCGGCGTAACGATCGCCGCCAAGCGCTGTTTGGCGTCGTCGTAGCTGTCCCAACGGTAGAGGTGCACAATGCGCTCGCCATCGCCGGCGGCCATCGTGAAGTAGCCTAAGTTGCGTTCGAGGAGAGGGCGGAAGGAGGCCGGCCTATTCCATTGGCGTTGCAACGCCCAATAGGTTTGTTCGGAGCCGGGTCTGAGCGTGTACGCTCTTCTTTCAAACAGCATCGCCTTCCTTCCCGGCCCCGATCCGTTTTATTGGCAGGTGGCCCGCCGCCCATCGCGCGCCCCGCGCGGCATCATCGCCCGATGAAAGGACCCCATCCAACGAGGTGTTTGCGCCGCGATCTCTTCGCCCTCAGTCCGCCCGGCGCCAAACCTCGTAACCAATCTCCCGCGAGATCAGACCGTCACGAATGTGAAAGTTATGGATCAGGCGCATTTTTACCTTGGTGCCGATCGGATACGGGCAATTCTCGAACGCATCTCCCGTGATCTTGAAACTTGCGTACGAATCGTCGAACACCCGGTCCGGGGTCGCGAAACGCTCTACCGGCGTAAATTCAAAATCGACAACGCCGTTGAACACCCGCAGATACATTTTCTTGATCAAGTCGCGGCCCTGGTACGAGACCTTGCGCGCCGGCGCTTCCCACACCGCATCGTCCGTGTAGAGACGGATACATTCGTCAATGCGGTCGGGATTTTCCTCCTGCAGATGCATTCCCACCACGTCGAGCGCATGTTGAACCTTCTCTTCATAGGTCCGCGGCTCGTAGCGCTTCGCAATCAGGCTATCGACGGTCATTTTCGATTCTTCGACGAGCGTCGTCATGGGGCGTTCTCCACCTATCGGCGCCTATTCGTTGCAGCGGGTTGGCGCGAACTTCCGCCGGATTCAGGATGCTATAGTGAGCGAGTGCGGTTTCGCGTTCAAGGGTTCGTGGCTCAGACTTCGCTTGTCATGCCGCGGCCAGGTGAGGTCTGGAACCATCGCGCGGCTATCAAGTCTGCGAAAAAGATACGGGGGAAGGGCCACTCTCTATTGCACGATCATGATCGATCTTTTGCAAAATCGATGCCGCTTCGTTGGTCGAATATTCCGGCCGCAAGTCGTACTAACGCTCCCGGCGGATAGCGCCGGGCGTGCGGCCAGTCATGCGGCGGACCATGCGGGTCATATGCTGCTGGTTGCTGAACCCGCATTGAAGCGTGACCTGAGCCAACGACAGATCGGTCGATGTCAGCAAAACGTTCGCGCGGCTCACCCGCGCTTTAAGGACATATTGGTAGGGCGCGAGCTTCATGGCCTGCTTGAATTCGCTATTGAGGCGCCCGGTGCTGACACCGGCGGCCTTGGCGATTCCGGCGAGGGTGAGATTGCCGCCCAACCGCTCATCGATATATTCGATCGCCCGATTGCATTGTTGAGGCGTCAATCGCCGAACGCTGTCGGCACTTAAGGGCCGTCCGGAAATGTAATTTCGCACCAGACAGGCGGCCGCGGCACGCGACAGGGTTTCGGCATAAACACCATCGACTGGATGCGGCGTTCTCAACATCTTTTGTATCTCGCGCGCAATGGTCAGGAACATTTCGTCCATCACGCCGACGCGCGGCGCCAGCGCAATCACGGCCTGCGGCGCAAATATTTCGGCGTGAACTTCGCGAACAAACTCATCGCGAATATAAAAGTGCATGGTGTCATACAGTCGATCCGGCGAAGATGTGCGGATGCTGAAATCCGCCCCACCTGGTGTAATCGTCGCGCTGCCCGGCAATAACGTCTGTTCCTGAAACTCGCCGCCAATTCGTCGCGCGAAGCGAACTGGTTTGTTCAGCGGGATAACGACCAGGTGGTCCTTAACGGCGGCAAAAGACCCCTCGTAGGGAGCCTCTGAGCAGATACAGGCAAACAGCGAGGCCCAGCCGGAACTTTCACTCGAGCTGTGCACGAAACTTCCCGGTTGACGTACCACCCGGTGGGTTTCGACGTATGAGAAGGGGGTGCGCGTCATCCTCCGACCCAAGGATAGAAACAGGTAGGGCTTTTCCCTGAATTTATCACGGTTCGATGCCGGCGACACCCCGAAATCCGTCGCTTAAGTGTTTGTCGGTCGATCAAGCGATCGGCAAGACGTTCGAGTATTTGGTTTGTTCAAGCGCAAAGCTCGAATCGATCGAAGCGATGCCGTCGACCCGCGTCAATTTTTGCTTCAGGAAACGCTCGTAGGCGCCGAGATCGGCCACGACGATACGCAATAAATAATCGCGCGGGCCGGTCATGAGGTAACATTCGAGCACTTCCGGCCACCTTTCTATTGCCCGCTTAAATCGCTCCAACGCCTCTACGCGTTGGCTTTCGAGTTTGATCGAAACAAAGACGCTTACTGGCAGCCCGACTTTTGCTTGGTCGAGCACCGCCACATAGCGCGCGATGATTCCCGTGCGTTCGAGCCGCCGGATTCGCCGAAGACAGGGAGACGGCGACAAGTTCACCTTTTCCGACAGATCGGAAAGGCTGATCCGGCCGTCGCCCTGAAGTATGGCCAGGATTTTTCGGTCAATTACGTCAAACCCTGATTTTGGCACTTTCTGCCTCTTTTTCCATATCTCACGCCAGCTTCTGCCATTTAGGAGTAGTAATCAGCCATAATTGGCATTTCTTTGCCGCGGCGTCTCGACATAATTGTCGGTACCGGATCGCCTCGATGAACCAGAATCTTCGACATAGCGATGACTTGCGCCTGCTCGCCGAGCTCGAGCGCAAGGTCTTGTGGCTGGCGAGCTGGACCATCCATCACGCCAACCACGTGCGCGCCAATGTAGACGGCCTGAAGGTCGGCGGCCATCAAGCGTCCTCGGCGTCGCTCGCCTCGGTCATGACGGCGCTCTATCTGCATGCTCTGCGACCGCAGGACCGTGTCGCCGTTAAGCCCCATGCGGCACCGATCTATCATGCCATCCAGTATCTTCTCGGCCGCCAAACTCGGGAAAAGCTGGAGGAGTTCCGAGGTTATAAAGGCGCGCAATCGTATCCATCACGCACCAAAGACACCGACGATGTCGATTTCTCGACCGGCTCGGTAGGGCTCGGGGTGGCGCAGACGCTGTTTGCGTCGCTGGTGCAGGATTATGTGCGCTCGCACCATTGGGGTCTCGATCGGCCCGAAGGGCGAATGATCGCGCTCCTCGGCGACGCCGAACTCGATGAGGGCAATATCTTCGAGGCGTTGCTCGAGGGTTGGAAGCAAGACCTGCGCAATTGCTGGTGGATTGTCGACTACAACCGGCAGAGTCTCGACGCCGTGGTACGGGAGGGTTTGTGGGAGCGCTACGAAAATCTATTCCGCAATTTCGGCTGGGACGTCGTCGTTCTCAAATACGGCACGCTCCAACAGGCTGCTTTTGCCGAGCCGGGCGGCGAGTTGCTACGCCAATGGATCGATAGTTGTCCGAACCAGCTATACTCGGCGCTGGTGTTTCAGGGCGGCGCAGCGTGGCGTAAGCGGCTCCTCGACGAGATCGGCGACCAAGGACCGGT
>Ga0209169_10001155_pt1 | contig 16020 bp, 7 predicted proteins | sample HubBroMetageWRM4_FD_188346 | JGI IMG/M metagenome (GOLD analysis project Ga0209169, IMG submission 188346) | Warmed soil microbial communities from the Hubbard Brook experimental Forest, New Hampshire - Hubbard Brook CCASE Soil Metagenome WRM 4... | ecosystem: Environmental > Terrestrial > Soil... | reverse complement strand
AATTCTCGGTCGCGAATTATCAATCCGCCGCCTTGGATCCTCCTGCCTCATCCCAAATGCGATTACCGTGTGTCTCTTTCAGCAGCACACTACCGACAATAAATGTAATGCCGGCCACAATCATCGGGTAATAGAGGCCAGCATAGATATTGCCGGTCGCCGCAACCGACCACAGGCCGATCAACGGCAGCAAACCGCCAAACACGCCGTTGCCTATGTGATAGGGCAAAGAAAGCGAAGTGTAGCGAATCTTCGCCGGGAACGCCTCAATCAGGTACGCGGCGATGGGACCATAGACCAGGCACACGTAGAGAACCTGTATGAAGATCAGAAGCACCAGCATGGTGGTGTCGGGATTTGTAGCTTCCTTGACTGGGACCTGCGTGCCCGTTGCATCCGTGGTCATAGGCGTGAGCGTAGTAGCACCGGTGACTTTGTTTATGCCAGACTTTACGGTGACCACATTATTTCCCGCGGCACGTTCCATGGCTTTGTAGATCGGGATGTAAGTAAGGACCGCAAGCAGGCAACCGGTCATCATAAGTTTCTTCCGGCCGATCCGGTCAGACAGCGCTCCCACCACAGTAAAGAACGGCATCCCAATCAGAAGAGCGATGGCGACCACAATGTTGGCGGTCTTCACATTCACTTTCAACACAGTCTGCATATAGAACAGCGCGTAGAACTGTCCGGTGTACCAGACCACGCCCTGCCCCGCCGTCGCTCCGAAAAGCGAGATCAGGACGAGTTTCAGATTCGCCCACTTGGTGAACGCATCCTTCAGCGGCTGCGTGGAGGTCATTCCCGTAGCTTTGAGTTGCGCGAAGATCGGCGACTCTTTCATCTTCAGGCGAATGTAGAGCGAGATGATCACCAGGATGATCGAGACTAGGAAAGGAATACGCCAGCCGTAAGCCGCGAAATCTTCCTTCGACATCGAGTTTTGCGTAACCAGAATCACGATCAGCGAGACGAACAGACCCAAGGTAGCCGTGATCTGAATGAAACTCGTGTAGAAGCCGCGTTTGTTGTCGGGAACATGCTCGCCCACGTAGACGGCAGCGCCGCCGTATTCTCCGCCCAGTGCCAGCCCCTGTAAGACGCGGATTCCGAGCAGCACGACCGGTGCGAACCAGCCTGCCGTCGCGTAGGAAGGCAAGAGGCCGATGACAAAGGTCGAGAGGCCCATGATGGAGAGGGTCACGATGAAGGCATACTTGCGTCCGACCAGGTCGCCGATGCGTCCGAAGAACAGTGCGCCGAAAGGCCTCACCAGGAAGCCGACCGCGAAGGTCGCGAGATAAGCGAGATACGCGAAGGTGTCGTTCCCCGGCGGATAGAACTTCAACGCCAGGATGGCGGTCAGGCTGCCGAAAATGTAGAAGTCGTACCACTCGATCATGGTGCCGACAGATGAGGCCATGATCACGCGCCAGATGCTGTACTCAGCCTTACCGGCTCCCACCACTTGAGTAGCATTCGCCATCACTTCCTCCATTTACCTGCTTTTTATTTTTCTCCTGCGTCCGCCTCACGGCGCCTTTTGCAAGGTAGCTTCCACATTTACGACGGAATCCGCTGCCACCGCGAGGTCGCGCTTCCAATCGGCGAACCCAGGCATCGACAAAACCACGACATGGGTCCCAGCACTAACCCCAATCTCGGATGGAGTATTGCCCACATACTTGCCGTCCAGCGTGATTTCGGCTCCCGCGGGTGTCGACATGAAACTGCACCGAATCTTGTTCGAAGCTCCGCTTGGGGCTGACTCCAAGGGTTTCGGCGAAGGAGTCACCCGCACCCAGCCAGGTGGAGGCGCCGCCGGCGGCACACTCTGCGCTGCGGCAGGGGCGGACGCAACCGGCCGGGCGGGAGCAGTCGCCGGAGCGAGTGAATTCTGCGGCGCTGCCGAAGCCGGTAGCTGAGCGCTCGCAACCGCGCTGGGCGGGGGTAACGAAACAGAGGCAATCAACTGATAGGACTCTTTGGTTTCCTTGCCCTTGTTATTTCTGTACAGGATCGTAATCCCGTGTTTATCCTTGCGTGCCTCAAACGTATTCCCGACCGTCAACGGGGCGCACTTCGACTTACGTGAGTCGATGGTACAGCTGATGCGGTAGCCTTTTCCCTGTTCGTCCTGCACCACCATGATGCTCTGCGACGTGGGATTTTTGCTGTTGTTGCAGTAGGCTGAGAAATTCGTCATGTCGCAGTCTATCGGCACTGGGGTTTCTGTGTTCAGCGAGCGGGTCTCAGCACTTATGATTTTGATCCGAAGCGGGTAGGCCTCAGTTGCGGCGTGCGCGAACCTGGCACTCGCCAGGAACGTACTGAACAATAACAACCCCGACAATATCCCGAGTAGGCTACTACGCGCGCCCATTGTGCCTTTCCAGTCGCTGAACGTGAGGACTAGCGCTCCTCGTGCCGCGGCAGCATGGGAGCCAATCCGTCCTCGTACCTTCGGAAAGGAGGGCCGGACGATATGCCCGGCCCTCCACCGTAGGGTCGCCTTTGTCTAGAACGTGAACACCGGTCCAAACTCGGTCCGATGATCCTGCCACTCATTGCCAAACACTCCGGCAATGTCGTACAGGTTGAGACCGGGCGCGAGACGGGTAGCATAAACCGACTGCTCTAGGCCGAATGTGCACCACGGGTTGACCTTGTAGTAGAGGGTTGCGGCAAACATCTTGCCCATTAAGAGTGGCAACGTGCCTTCGGCATTCGGGTTCACGAGGTCCTTGTGGACGACCTGGTCTTTGCCTATGTCGAGATAGAGCTGCCATCCGGCATTGTGGCCCTTCGGATTCGCATTAAACCAGCGCGAAATCGGTAAGCCCAGGTTGAGGAACCCGCCAAACCCGCGAATCGGCCGTTGCGGTACGATCACAACCGAACCGGGGCAGGTAAGGGGAGCCCCGCCTTCGCCTGCTACCAGTGCTGTACTGCAGCCCAGTTGTGAGGGACCGGCAGCCGCCAGAGGACCACCGTCGATCGTGGCAAATGTAATTGCGCTCCCCGGGCCTATATTGCCCACGTCGGTGAAGAACGAATTGACTTGACCGCCGAAGAAGAAGCGCAGATCGCCTCCCTTATAGGCGCTAAACGTAAGCGTCGCCCAGCGGGTTGGCAATTGGATGCCAAGTTGGTTTCCCCACATGTTGCTCCAGACTTGAAAGCCGTTCGGGTACGCAGCCTCATATTGTTCGCAAAGAGCCAGGTTCGCCAAACAAGACGGCTGTTGGTTTCCGTAGTCGGCAGTAGTGGTAATCGAGGTGCGCCGGGCCTTGAACCCGCTCCAGAATATCTGGGCAGGCGCCACGGCCGGCGCTTTGTCGAGTTGGAACTGAAAAGCCAATCGGCCTTCATACTCGGGACGGTCGGAATCAGCGCCTTCGCGCTCGGCTTGCGCTAGTTGCGCCGCCAATCCCAGCGATCCGAGTTTTTCGATTTGACCGGTGCTCGGCATCATGATGGCGAACGTGGGATCTATCTTGAAGTTCCACCTTGAGCTGTTTCCCACCTTCTGGATCAGGCCCACCATCATTTGTGGAGAACGCTCATAAATGTCGCCATAGTAAGCGCCCAGGAATGTAGTTTCGAGGATGTTCGGAAGGGCGGTCGATCCAAAGAGCGTCCAATCCTGTCCGCCTTCAAAGAAGATGTCACTCTTGTCGGTGGCAGCGTAGTCCATTCGTACATACGCCAGGCGCAATTGGAAGGCATTGCTTCGAATTGACGAGACGTCACGGTTATCCACTTCGCTGAAGTTGCCTTCATAGTCGCCTTCAATTCGGCCTGTGAAAGTCAGCTTGGGTGAGGGATCCGGCCATTCGAAGTTCGAGCCAACACGAGTGGAACGCGCTTTGATGTGGAATTCCGGATCCTTCGTGGGACCGGTGCTGAATATGTCCGTTCCGTTGTTGAGAAACAGTCCTACAAACGGGAAGTCATCGCCGTTTGGCGAACTGGAGTCATGAACCGCCGTGGCCTTGATGAAGCCGTAAGGCGTCATCTTGACCGCGCCCAGTTTGAATGCCGGCACCAGGCCGTCTTTCACGGGAGGATCGGCAGCAATGACCCGCAACGGGGCAATCGCCGGGATGACCCCCGGTGGTGGTGGTGGTTGCGTTCCCTGGATCGCGGGTGTCGGGTGTCCGGCCTGCGGCGCGGGCTCGGGGTCGGCGCTAGCGATGGAGGTGGATTCGGAGCTGGATTCCGTTTCTGAAGCTTCAGCTGGATCTGCAGCGACAACAACGGCTGGTTGCGCTGCTGCAGGGCTGGCAGCCGCGGACAAATCAGCTGCGTTCAATATCCCCTTGCGACTAAGCGCTTGCACCAGGAGTTGAAATTCGGTTCCGGGAGCCGCGTTCCGAATTGAGTTGGCCTCGGTGGGCGCCAGAACTCCCTTCTTCACCAGCACATTCAGCAATGTCGCGAGATTGGCCTCGCCCGCCGTCGTCCCGACGCTCACGCTCGGGCTCGGACTAGGATTCGGACTTGGCTCTGCGCTTGCATTGGCCGCTGCGGGGCCGGCTTCTGCGCTGGTTGAGTTCGCTGAATTCTCATTTCCCGTTTTAGCTTCGTTGCTTCCCGCCACCACGGGCACGGCTGTTACGGCCACTACCAAGAGGCTCGACAACCACGTTCTCACCTTAAACATAAAACGGTATCTCCTTCCGGTCGCGCATTGTAGCAAACATGCCGAGTAATTGCGCAAGGTTTTTTTACTACCTCCCTAACTTCCCTGCCCTGACCCGGCTAACATGCCCCAAGTCCTCTTCCACCGCAATACACAATGCGGTACTCTTCGTCACTGACATGGGTTGCCAGGCATGGCAAACTCCACCCATATATGAGGGGCTCTCGCATTTCTCGGAAGGTTCCAATTAAGTGTTCTCCCGCGCTGGACGCCACTTCCCGGCCAGGTTTGCCGGATCGTCTAATTAGAAACCTAGCTGCGTCCGTCATTAGGAGAAGGTCGTGAGTCCGATCAATCCGAGAGCGCAAAACGGATCGCCGAAGGGAAACAGGACCGGGAAACTTTTTTTGGATATGCGCGGCGGATTGCTTCCATGGTTTCATAAACGGAACCAGGTATTGGAATGGACACCACGACCTTCAAGTGGTTTTGTCGGCCCTCGATAGCAGGAGATAATTCCGATGCGGCGTAGAGATTTTCTGAAGAGTACGGTCGCTGTTGCCGTGGCGGCCGAACTTGGAGTGCGGAAATCGCAGGCGAAGGTTCCTGCCCACAACTGGGGAAACTACGACTTCGGCTCAGGTCCCAGGGTGACCGATCGCCTCAGTCAGGGACCGTTCCCGCAATACTCGCCTGATGCCGTCATTCCAACGGACGATGTGGTCATGACCACTACATCGTCGGAAGACGTCGTTCCCAACTATGGCAAGGGACTGGTCACCTACATCACAGCCGACAGCGGCACCGAGGAAATCAAGTCAGACAACATTTCGCAGGCGATCGAAGACCTGGTCAAATTTCCCCTAGGCCAGCAACTTTACATCCGTCCAACATGGAGGGAAATGCAGCCGCAGCCCGGACGCCTGGAACTGCCCGACTATGTGAAGCTCGTTTTTGAATTGGCGAAGAAAAATAACAAGCGGGTTGGATTGCGAGTCCAGATGAGTGCTCCCGACTATACCCACGCAGCGGCCCTCCCAGACTTTGTGCTCGACAAAGTGCCTAAAGTTGATCTGGTAATTAACGATCAGGAGAGCGCCACTGAAGGAAAGAGGTTCTTACAGAACCCGCATTCGCGTTACCAGCCGCGGTATGACCATCCTTTTTTTCAGCAGGCATTCAAAGAGCTGGTCGGCCTGCTGGCAGCCGAGTTTGATGGCAACCCGCTCATCGAGTATATCGATACCTTCATGTATGGATTCTGGGGTGAAGGGCATACTTGGCCCTTTGCCAACAATCCTTTTCCTGATTACCAGACTGCAGAGCGCACCTGGATCGATATGCTCGAAGTCCAGCTCGAACACTTTAAAAGAACTCCTCTGCTGACCAACACGCAACCGGACTATAGCCGGGTTGGCAATGCAGAACTGCTGGATCGCACCGTCCGCAGCAACAATTGGATTCGAAGCGATACCATCTTTATCGAGAATGAGCAGATCGAAGCGCTCAGCAATCGCCCACCCTGGACCGCGGCCTTGCTCGAGCAGGGGCTTCCGGGTAAACCTCCCGATCCACGTCTCGACTATGAAGGGATTTCCCCGGCAGAGAACATGATCGCTCATGTGATCGATGTCGGGGCAAATTACTGGTCGCTCTGGAACTTTCACCAAATCGGCGCACAGAATTTGATGAGTTACTACCAGGCTTATCCGGCAGCGTTCGACCGGATCAATCGCCGCATTGGCTATCGGGTGAGGCCGTCGTTCATCTGGACCTATAAAGACGATAGTACCCTCGGCCTGATCATCGGCTTCGTCAATGACGGCATCGCGGGTGTGCCCGGCATATTGCGAGTGAGTGTGGAGAGCCCGGACGGAAAGGTGCTCAAGAGCGGGTGTCTGGACGCCGGCTACCCATTACCGGGCAAGATTCGGCAGGCGCAGTTCGTGCTTCCAAACGTCGCCGAGTGGAAAGGATTGAAACTTAGAGCTGAGATCGAGGTAAAGGGAATGCGCTATCCCGTGAGGTGGGCTTGTCACCAGAAGCTGAACGATGATGGCTCGCTCACACTGCGTCCCAACCTCCGTCAGCAGGTCTAGCTGCATTCGCTCGCTCCGTCGAGAAGGTGTCGCACGTAATTGCGCCATCGCCCGCGGCTGAGTTCCAACTCATTGGCAGGTAAACATACAGCGAAGTCTTCATGAACCACGTCCCTTGATTGACACGGGGTTAACGGGCAGTTCCCCACATCTATCGTTTATCCTTGAGCTAAGCTGAAGAGCTAAGCTCAAGGCCGAACCCCAATGCATATCCAGTTTGCCCCTTTATCATGGATCCACCCGATCATCGATGCACCCGATCATCGGAATCGTTTCATCGCTCCGGAACGAACCAGCAAACAACGAACCGAGAAACGACGTCGACTCTCCGTGGTGATGCCAAGATGGTAGTGCCAAGCTTGAAGACGGGCTGTGGTGCCGCTCGCCGCCGATTCTGGTTGGCGATGCTGGGATTTGCCATGGCGCTCGTGCTCGTGCCCTTTTCATACCAGGTCGAACGTCGCCTGGAGACAGTGGTTCACATCAAGGGCGGAGAATCCGAAAAAGTTGATCTGGAACTGGCCCAGCGTTTCCAGTCTCCCTACGCTCACCGCCTGGTTCTGGTCATCAGCGGCATTCCCGATCCGGATTCACCCGAAGGCGCGGATGCATTGGGCTTGCTAACCACTTCATTGCGCAGCGTGCCCGGCGTATCGGGTGCGGTCTCGAGTCTGGATTGGCCAGATCCCCTGTTCACGGGGAACAATGGCGGGGCCTTGATCATCGTCGGACTCGACCCGCACGATGAAACTGTCGAGGCGTTGGTCCCCAAATTGAGGACAAGAGCAGACTTGCTGGAAGGTCAGCTCAAGTCGCAATATCCCAATATCAAACTGCAGATCACGGGTGAGACGCCAATAAACTTCGATCTTCGCAAGGTCAGCGCGGATGACGTTCGCCATGCCGAGGAACGAGCGATGCCGGTAACGCTCGTTCTGCTGTTGCTCGCTTTCGGTAGTCTCGTGGCCGCGCTATTGCCTCTGGGAGTTGGACTGCTCTCCATCTCGATGGCGCTGGGTGCAGCTGCGCTGCTCGCGCATTATCTGCAGCTGTCGATTCTGGTGCAGAATCTGGCGACCATGCTCGGCCTTGGCTTAGGCATCGACTATGCCTTGCTCATGGTGAGCCGCTTTCGCGAAGCATTGAACGAGGGATGTGATCCCGGGTGCGCTGCCGACGTTGCCGCCGAGCAAGCCGGGCGGACCCTGATCATCTCGGCCACGACCGTGGCAATCGGATTTTCAGCGCTGCTGACCGTGCCCATCAGCGAACTGCGCTCCATCGGGATCGCTGGCCTGCTGGTAACGGTTTTGAGTGTCATGCTGTGTACATTCATTGTGCCCTGGGTGCTGGGTCTGATAGGGCATCGCATCGATGCCGCCAGAGTGCGTCCAGCCAAACGATTCAAAACGCCGGAGAGCCTATGCGCGGCGAGTGAACGCTGGGTCCGATGGGGCAAGATCATAACCGGCCGCCCTTGGATAGCTCTGCTGGTCGCCGGGACTCCGCTTCTGATCCTTGCATTCCAGGCACGGAAAATCTCTCCCGGGATCCCTGACCATGACTCGCTCCCGGCCGCCGCCGAGTCGGTGCAGGCACTGCACACGCTTCAAGGCATGGGAAGGTCGGGCATTGTGCAGTCCCTCCGAGTGGTCGTGGAGTTGCCGCCGCAGTCTCCGCCGCTCTCCCCGGCAGGCTGGCTTGCCGTCAGTCGCTTGACGCGGAGCTTCCAAAGCGATTCTCGAGCGCAAGAGGTCTTATCTCTTCCAACGCTCACGGGCATGGCCGACAGCGCCGACGCGATCGGCGATGTGCCCGAGCCGATTCGCAAGAGTTTTCTTCGCAACGATGGCCACGCTACCTTGATTGAGTTGCTGCCCACTGCCACGCTTTCGCCCAACGCGCAGGTAAGATGGGTACGAGATGTGCGTAACTCCGATGTCGTGGCAATAACCGGCGTGCCCGGCGCTGTGCTGCGCGTAGGCGGCGTTCCCGCACTCGAAGCCGATTATGACTCAGTGGTAAAAGAGCGGCTGCCGAAGGTGGTGCTTGGCGTCATATTGGGCAGCTTGCTCGCGCTTTTGATCGGGTTGCGCTCTCTGTTTGCTGCTGTCAAAGCGATTCTGCTCAATCTGCTCTCCGTTGGCGCATCGTTCGGTGCGTTGGTTGTCGTGTTTCAGGAAGGCCACGGCAGCAAACTCTTTGGACTCGACGGCCCGACCGGCACCGTCTACCCGATCGTGCCGATTCTCTCGTTTGCCATCGTCTTCGGATTGAGCATGGACTATGAAGTTTTCCTGGTCGCCCGAGTCCTCGAAGAACGGCGGCGCGGTCTATCCGATAGGGCGGCGGTAATCGAAGGCCTGGCGCGGACGGCCGGGCTCATCACCAGCGCCGCGGCAATTATGATTGCTGTCTTCGCCGCATTCACCGTGGGAAGTTTCCTGGTCGTCCAGATGCTGGGGTTTACGCTCGCCGTAGCGGTGTTCATTGATGCCACCGTGGTGCGGATGGTTGTCGGGCCGGCACTCTTGCAACTTGCCGGCGACTGGAATTGGTGGCCCTTCGGCTTATATGGCGCCACGGCGACGCCTGAAAAGAAGCTTATTCCGTAATCGGAAGACAGCGATTTATTTCGCTGTCTCTCCTTTATCGCCGGACGCGCTGAGATCAAAGTCCTTCAGGCCAAGCTTTGCCTTTCCCGAGCCCCGTTCGATCACCATAATTGAGGAGCCGGGCTTGCCCTGCTGCTTTGCCTCCACGTTCATCGCGCACCAGACGCCGTCAACTTGTCGCAGGCCGTAGTAAATGAACTCTTTCTGCACTCCCGCCCCGCGAGGCGTCTTCACCACATGCACAGGGAACAAAATCGTGCGGTCAATCCACGCTGTAGCCGAATCATAGTAAGTCCGGTCCTCTGAGCCCGACGTGCTCTTAAGGACAAAGCAATCCCGTGCCCCGTATTTCTCCGGTGTCAGAAGTTCCTGATGCTTCCAGAAAAACCAGCTTTCAACCATGTCTTCATAGGAGAAGTCTGTTCCCACCAGTGAGTCGTTCCAACGTTCGAACGGCAACACACCAGCGGCCTTCTCGCCAGGAAGTTTCGCCTCGATGGTCACGTGCCCGCTCACGCTCATATGCAGAAGAAGGCTCGTCTTCTCCGAGCCCGGCCCCGTGATCTCGCATAGCACGCGCAGACCATCGGGAAACCAGTGAGCCTTCCCGACAAACTTGTAGTTTGTGCGCTTGCCATCGCCTTCCACCCGTGTGAGGTGCCCGGTCACGCGGTAGTCCAATTTCTCAATACGCTGGCGCGTGCCCGTCAGCACAGTCTCCAGTTCAGGATTCGCCGCAAAAGCCTGCGACGGATGCACCAGCAACGACAGCGCTAGCAAAACGATGGACGCTTGAATCATCGGGAAGAAGCAGTTCGCGCGGTCAAACTTGCGGCTGCAAGAGATCATTACGATGCGGCGCAGGAAGCTCATACTTAATGTATACAACCAAAGTTGGTATAGCGCCCATCCGGGTCGCCACACGTTCGCCTTTTGCTTCGGCAGCGCTCCTCGAACAACTTGTCTTCAGCTCTGGATTCGAAATTACTAATATTGTACCTGGCAGGCCCTTCATTGACTTGCCCCATCCCGCGGTCCTAAGATTTCAGCCCAATGATTGGCGAGACAATGTTGGCGAGACAATGATTGGGCAGACCATCTCTCACTATCGCATCGTCGAAAAACTCGGCGGCGGGGGCATGGGTGTCGTCTACAAAGCCGAGGACGTGAAGCTGCATCGCTTCATCGCCCTGAAATTCCTGCCCGATGAAGTCGCCAACGACGCGCAAACTCTTGCCCGCTTCCAACGCGAAGCACAAGCGGCGTCTGCCTTAAACCACCCCAATATCTGTATGGTCTTCGAGATCGATGAGCGCGACGGGCAGCACTTCATCGCCTTGGAGTATCTCGATGGCGTGACGTTGAAGCATCGCATCGGCGGGCGTCCGATGGACACGGAATTGATTCTCTCGCTCGCGATCGAGATTGCCGACGCCCTCGATGCCGCTCATGCTGAAGGCATCGTCCACCGCGACATCAAGCCGGCGAACATCTTCGTCACCAAGCGTGGTCACGCCAAGATTCTGGACTTCGGATTGGCGAAGGTCACTGCCAAACCCGAGATTGCCACGAGCGCCCCGACCGTCGAGTTAGACGAACATCTGACCAGTCCCGGCAGCGCACTGGGCACCGTGGCCTACATGTCACCCGAACAAGTGCGAGCCAGGGAACTCGACGCCCGCACGGACCTGTTCTCGTTTGGCGTGGTGCTCTACGAAATGACGACGGGTCAATTGCCGTTTCGGGGTGAAAGCACGGGAGTGATCTTCGAGTCCATTCTGAGCCGGGCAGCGGTTTCTGCGGTACGGCTCAATCCTGACGTGCCTCCGGACTTGGAACGCATCATCACGAAGTGCCTGGAGAAAGATCGAGACCTGCGCTACCAGCACGCCTCGGAGATTCGAACCGATCTGCAACGCTTGAAGAGGGATACGGAGTCAGCGCGAATACCAGCGGCATCAACGGCTGAAGCGACCACTCCACCGCGAATGCGCTGGAAGGTCGCGCTCTCAGTTGCATTGGTTGGATTAGCTGTGGTGGTACTTGCTGTCGCCAGCTACTTCTACTTTCACCGTCCGCCCAAACTCACTGAGAAAGACACGATCGTCCTCGCCGACTTCACTAACACCACTGGCGACGCAGTTTTCGATGACACGCTCAAGACGGCACTCGCTGTTTCTTTGGGGCAATCCCCCTTTCTAAACGTGCTCTCAGACAACAAGGTAGCGGCGACGTTGAAGCTCATGACGCGCCCTCCCGACACCAAGCTCACACCCAATGTCGCCCGCGAGCTTTGCCAGCGCGCCAGCAGCAAGGCATACATTGCCGGGTCAATCGCCAGCCTGGGCAGCGAATACGTACTGGGGTTGAAAGTGGTGAATTGCCGCAGCGGAGACACGCTGGCGCAGGAACAGGCAACGGCAGCAAGCAAAGAGAAAGTGCTGGACGCGCTGGGCGAAGCGGCGTCGAAGCTGCGAAGCGAATTGGGGGAGTCGCTGGCGTCGGTGCAGAAATTGGATGTTCCGCTGTACCAGGCCACCACTTCTTCTCTCGAAGCGTTACAGATGTACAGCTCGGGCTTTAAGGCTCTCACGGAGAAAGGGCCCAGCGAAGATTTGCCCTACGAACAACGTGCCATAGATCTCGACCCGGATTTTGCCATGGCGTACTGGAGCATGGGCGAAGATTACTATGGGTTGGGCGAGTTGGGGCGTGCTCGCGAATACCTCACCAAGGCATTCCAATTGCGTGAGCACACAAGCGCGAGAGAAAGGCTGGTGATTTCCACTGAATACTACCGCAACGTGACCGGAGAACTGGACCACGCGGCCCACGCGAGTGAGGAACTGATTGCAAGCTATCCGGGATGCAACGGACAGGCTGGACTGGGCTTGGTTTACTTTGAAGAAGGCGAGTACGAGAAAGGAGCACAGACTTTTCGAGAGTGTATGAAGGAGTGGCCTGACCAAGCCGGTGCGTACATCAATCTCGCCAACGCCATGCTGGCCCTGCAACGTTCGGATGAAGCACGCCAGATCATTGCGGAGGCGCAGGCGCAAAAGGTGGATATCTACATATTGCACCTCGCCCAGTATGCTGCTGAATTTCTGAATGGCGATACCGCCGGGATGGCGAAACAGCAACAGTGGTTTGCAGGCAAGCCTGAAGAAAACCAGGGGCTGTCACTGGCATCGGACACCGAGGCATACGCGGGACATCTCAGCAAAGCGCGGGAACTGACAAAGCGGTCGGCAGAGTCGGCGGTTCGCGCCGACAGCAAGGAAAGTGGAGCAATCTCGCTGGAGAACGCGGCATTGCGTGAAGCCGCGTTCGGCGACCTGAAGCAGGCCAAACAAACAGCGGACGAAGGGCTGAAGCTGGTTCCTACCAGCCAGGGTGTCGAGGTCGAAGCTGCGCTCGCCTCTGCCATGGCGGGTGATACCGCCAAAGCTGAATCGCTCGCACAAGACCTGAATAAGATCTACCCGCTCGACACCCAGATGCAATCTCTCTGGCTGCCGGCGGTTCGCGCGCAACTGGAGCTAGACCGAAAGAATCCGGTTGCCGCGATTACGAGCCTGCAGCCTGCCGTATCGCCCCTCGAGTACGGGCAGATTTTCTTTGTCACAAACCTCTCTTGCCTCTATCCCACCTACATTCGCGGCCAGGCGTATCTAGCGACCGGGCAAGGCAAAGAAGCCGCCGCCGAGTTTCAGAAGATCATCGACCACAGCGGAATCGTCTGGAACTGCTGGACAGGAGCGTTGGCGCATCTGGGCGTGGCCCGCGCCAATGCTTTGCAAGCGAAGAACTCGCAAGGAGCTGATGCCGACCTCGCCCGAAGCCGCGCCCTCGCCGCCTACAAAGATTTCCTCTCCCTCTGGAAAGATGCCGACCCCGACATCCCTATTCTGAAAGAATCTAAGTCGGAGTATGCGAAGTTACAGTAGTGGCGTGCAAAGAGACTTTTCGCCTCGTCGGATAGGAATTCTCAGCTGTTGTTAACAGGCGATTACACTCATTTACCTGCCAGCCCAACCGATCCTCGGTGGTCGAGGTCTCGGTGGCCGACCAGTGTGTCGAAATCCCATGTTGCGGCGAGGAGGCCGCCAGTATGCGACAAAGCAAAGCGAAGCCCAACTATCGTCGCACCGGGTGCGCAACACCAATCCGCAACCCGGCGCATCAGACGAGTTGATCTCGTCGAAAGGCTTACGGTTTAGTTACAAACTCGCCTCTATCTCTCCGCCGCCTCAGTGAGTCGTGAATGTTATGTACGTCCCTGAAAGCGAATTTCCGCCCATGTCATACAGGGGGGCCTGATAGCCGATCTCGAAGTAGTAGGTTGCGCCGCCTCCGGTCAGGTTCGACTTGGGTTGAAGCGTAGCCGTGGTGTAGTTCGACGAGAACGTGATGGTAGCCGGCACGACATTGTTCGAGGAATCCCGCAACGTCAAGCTATTGTTCGCGTCGAAAACTGCCGGATCCATCGGCTCGCTGAACACCACTTGGCAGGTGGTGTTATCGGGAACGTTGGACTCGCCGTTGGTTGGGTTCGTCGAGACGATTGTGGGTGCAACTAGATTGGGTCCCGTTCCCGTGGTGAACGACACCGACGAGAAGGTGGACTGGCTGTTGCCGGTGATGTCCACGACTCCGGTCACGTTGATGGTGTAGGCGGTGCCGGGGGCAAGCGGGACCAGAGGCCGCAACTGGACACCCTGATCGCCGTCATATAGAGAGGTGGTGGTCGCGATGACCGAACTGCCTTGCTTCAACGTCACGCCTCCGGTGGAGGCGCCGGAGATGGCTTCGCTGAACAGGATATCCACCGGCGCATTGATGGGCACGCTGGTCTGGGCGCTCGGCGGGCTGACCAGTTGCACCGTCGGGCCAGTGGTGTCGGTCCCGGTTCCGGTGAGGAAGTTCTCGCTGAAGTTCTGCTGTGCGTTCCCCGAGAGGTCCGTCATGTAGAAGCTGCCCATCTGGATGCTATGGCTAGGCGTCAAATTGGCAGTTGGCTTCAGGAAGACGGTGGTTAGGTCGGCGCTGAAGGTGATGGTGGTAGTTACATACGTGCCAGTCGTGTTGTCGTAGATGTAGACGTCACTGGTTACACCACCAGGGTTGACCGAGCCCGGATCCATAGGCGCGCTGAATTGCATGCTGAAGACGGCGTTGGTGCCGACCGTTTGACCGGTCTGCACGCTGGGATTGATCACGGAAGGCGCGACGAAATTGGCGCCCGCCATGGTGTTGAAGTGGGTGGTCTGGCTGGCGACAGAGACTCCGGCCTGACTGGTGACTCCACTGATAGCGATCGCCATCTGCGTACTCGACGGCAGTGGAGCCTGCGGAATGATGATGGTGCGCTTGTAGTCGGTAGTGAAGCTGATGCTCGACGGCACTTCCGTCACCGAGCCGCCACTCACCTGGATCGAACTGCCGGTGACCGACACCGGGTTCATGGCTTTGTTGAAGTCCACCGCTATGAACGCATTGGTGCCGATGTTGGTCGCGGAGTTCGGCGGTGCCACCGTCAAGACGGTCGGCGCCACCGTGTCGGCGGCAGAGCCCGCCGTGAAGTTGTAGGCGTAGGGCTGCACCGCGACGCCATCGGTGTTGGTCACAGCACTGTTGGGACTGATATAGACCTGATACTGCGAGCCTGCCACCAGGTTGCTCGTGGGCGCGATGTTGATGACCTGAGTGCCCACTAGCGATACCGCCGGAGTCAGGTAGGTTCCGGTGCTGTACTGGTAGAGTGTCACGCTCGTGTTATTGAGCGTGCTGCCCTTCAACGCCTGGTCGTATTCCACCTGAATGATGGTGTTCAGCGGCACGTTCGTGGCGTTGGGGAACGGGTTGACGGCCTGTACCACAGCCGCTGTGTTGGTGATTGATCCCGCCGTGGTGAACTGCCCGGAGAAGTACGACAGGTAGTTGCCGTAAATATCCTGAGCCGTCGAGTTGAGGAACACCTGGACCGGTATGCCGGCGATCAGGGCCGAGCTGGGCGTGAATTCGATGCTCTGCCCGTTACTGCCGACGGTGGTGGTGCCCGTGACCAGCGTTCCATTTTGTGAAACAAACAGGGCGCCGGTAATCGAACCGGCGTTCATGGGAGCGCTGGTGAACAGGGTGATCACCGAATTAGTGGGCACCAGGGTCGCGCCGTTGCCGGGTCGCATGCTGACCACCGTGGGCGCCGAGGTCAAGACCTGTGGCGTTACGGTGAATTCGCTGGTCGTGTTCGTGAGAGCATTTCCAGAAAGATCCGTGATCAGGCTCGTCGCAACGACCGTGATGGTCGCGCCCGCGGGCAAGGTTGAGCCGTTGTAGTTCAGCACGACGGTGCGGTTGTCGCGCGAAACGGAAGTGGCCGGGTTGAGAGGGAGATCTCCGTTCAGCAGATTAACGCTGGCAGCCGTGATGGTTGTCGGGTTAATGGACTTTGAGAAGGTGAGTACGACTTGCGTGTTCTGACCCGCGTTGGTGGTGCCGTTCGCCGGTGTAATGGTCACGGTCGGGGCGGTGTGGTCAACGGTGCTGGCGGTGGTGAACGAGCCTGCGTTTTGGCAGACGGTATTGCCGGCTTCATCCAGCAAGTTGCAGACTGTCATCTCCATCTGCGTGTTGGCCGGGTACTGAGTAAGGGGCG
>Ga0209169_10001154_pt1 | contig 16039 bp, 14 predicted proteins | sample HubBroMetageWRM4_FD_188346 | JGI IMG/M metagenome (GOLD analysis project Ga0209169, IMG submission 188346) | Warmed soil microbial communities from the Hubbard Brook experimental Forest, New Hampshire - Hubbard Brook CCASE Soil Metagenome WRM 4... | ecosystem: Environmental > Terrestrial > Soil... | reverse complement strand
CTGATCGCCTTTGGGCGGCCATTCATCGGTAATCCGGATCTCGTCGCCCGAATGAGGAACGACTGGCCGTTGGTTGAGGCTGGCACTGGCGTTTACTACACCCGCGATGATGAGAAGGGCTACACCGACTTCCCGGCCTACGAGCCCGCGTAAGCCGGGTCCGGACTACTACTCGAATCGTTCTCGATGCGATGGGGAGGGGTGGATGGACGATCAAGAGGTTCCTGGCAAAAGCGTTGGAGGCGGCGCGCCAATGGACAATCTGCTGACGGTAGTTTCCGATCTGATAGAGACTCTGGCCGAAACGATGCCGACAGACCGTGGGCTTGCGCAGGAGCGGGTGCGCCAGGCCCGCGAAGCGCTGCTCACCTACGCACGAGTCGTCAGTCAATCACATCACGGTGTATCGGCCGATTTCGGATCTTCAGCCGGGGATTGCTGCGGACTGGCGCCGTGGCAGGTACGCAGGCTGAGGACGCATATCGAGACAAATCTCGACAGACCGCTGCCGTGCGAGGTTCTTGCGCGCAGCGTAGGGTTGAGCGTCTCGTACTTCGCGCGGGCGTTCAAGCGGTCCTTTGGCTGTTCGCCTCACAGGTTTCTGATGCGGAGCCGGGTGGAACGTGCTCAATATCTGATGCTCAGATCAGGAGCGACGCTCGCTCAGATTTCCCTTGAATGTGGGCTCTCTGACCAGGCTCATTTGTCCCGGGTGTTTCGGCAATTTACCGGGGAGACTCCGGCCAAGTGGCGGAGAGTTCGGGTAGGTGAGCCGGAAGGGGCGCTTTAGCCCGCTGCAACGGGTGTCGCTGCCGCGGTCATCGAGGTGCGCAGCAAATCAATAAGTTCCGATGACGAGCCTGGATGCCGAAAATTTTGTTGTCGCAGAGGGGGGCTGACGGGGCTTTTTTACGCTCTCATGAGTCAGGGTGATTCATTACGAGTGCCTGCCGAGCGTACAAAGCATGTCCAACGGGTCTTTACTCATCGAGTGGCGGCGCCGCTGGAATCGGAGCCTTCTCAAGTTCCTTCGCAGGCGAGTTCGGACGTCGGTCGACATCGAGGACCTGACACAAGAAACCTACCTGCGGTTGCTGCGGGCACACGATCTGGGCAACGTGCGCCATCCTCAGGCCTATCTCTTACGGGTGGCGAGCCATGTCGTAGTGGAATGGCAAGGCCAGCAGCCTTGCCCGGAATCGACAGTCACAATATATGAGGACCTGCTGATCGATGACTGTTCTCCGGAATTCGAATTGGATGCGCGCCTTTCTCAAGAGCGCTTGGAGCATACCCTCGCAACCGCATCCCCGATGGTGCGGGCAGTGCTGGTACTGAGATTGCGAGACGACCGTCCCTGCTCGGAAATAGCACGGGAGCTCGACATTTCCCCCAGGCAAGTCAGGCGTTATCTGGCACACGGCTACGAACGATTGCGCACCGCGTTGGAGAATTGAAGTGGCCAGCGAAATTGATTCGACAGCGTCTATTGTGGGGCAAGCCGGCCAATGGTGGGAGTTACTTCACGGTGAAGGCGCGTCGAGTGCCGATGATCGCGACTTTGGCGACTGGGCAGTGCGATCGCCGGAACGCGTAGGAGCCTATTTGCAGACGGCGCGCCTCATCCGAGCGAGCAGATCTCCCGAGCTGCGTTGGCCCAAGACTACCGCCGCAGTGTTGATCAGAGAGGCCAAGGCGGCTCCTCCCGAGCCAAGAGCACTCGTGCCGAGTCGGATAACGTCCCGCGAGGAATATCGGCAAAAAGCAGGCCGCTTCCGTATACGAACAGCGCTGGCCGTTACGGCTGTGCTGATGCTCGCACTGACATTGAGCTGGTTCCGGACGCAGACGCCGCGGCAAATAGGAACCGCAATCGGCGAGCAGCGCTCTGTGCTACTGGAAGATGGTTCGCGCGTGACTCTCAATACTGCATCCCGAATTGAAGTCGACCTGCGCAAGGAGCGGAGGTTCGTTCGGCTCATTGCGGGTGAGGTGTTGTTCGAGGTGGCTCATGACGCCACCCGACCATTTGAGATGCATGTCGGTGATGCGGTGCTGAGGGACGTCGGTACGCAATTCAATGTCGACATGCGTCCGAGCGGTACCACAGTCACCGTGCTCGAAGGGCAGGTAGCCGTTGACTGCCGAGCGTCCCGCGTCGACCTTGACGCGGAATTGCATAGTAGCGGGCGCCGCGCGACTCAGGGTGTCGTGTTGCTCGCAGCGCGCGACCGCATGGTCATCAGCCGCTCGGGGATCGGCCTCCCGCAGCATGACATCGACCCGGCAGCAACTGTCGCGTGGACACAGCGACAACTGATGTTCGAGCATCGACCGTTGACCGAAGTCGCGGAGGAATTCAACCGATATAACGTGGATCGAATCGAGCTTGACAGCGTGGAGTTGCAACGTCAGGAGGTCACAGGCGTCTTCCAAGCGCAGGACCCTACATCGCTCATCCTGTTCCTTTCAAAAATACCGGGGGTCGAAATAAGAGAGGGCGCCGACGGCGCTCATATCGTGACCATGCGCAAAAACTCTGAGAGCCGAGGGCCTCAAGGTGTGCAGTAACTGGACGTCGCACCTTCGCGAGGCAGCGGCGCTGAGCGAGGGGCAAAAAAGCTACAACCTTGCGATCGACAACCTCTTACAGGACGCGGTTGTATTTATCGTGGATGATGACCTCGGGCTCTGCGCCGCGTTGTCCGACCTTCTGACGTCTGTGGGACTACGCGCACTCAGCTTTGGCTCGTCCGTAGAATATCTGGAATCTCCGAAACCGGATGTGCCGTCATGCTTGGTGCTCGATGTGGGGCTACCCGACATCAACGGGTTGGAATTACAGAGACGGCTTGCCAATGGGTATCACCCGCCTATCATTTTCATCACGGACGATGCAGACGTACGCTGTTCCGTGCGCGCGATTAAGGCAGGAGCGGTCGACTTTCTGACAAAGCCTTTTAGCACGTACGAGCTGATGACGGCGATCGGGGCCGCCATTCGTCAAGATATCGAGGTTCGCCGCAATGTGGCCGAAACAACTCGGCTGCAGAGGCGATTCTCGAGTTTGACACCTCGCGAGCGAGAGGTGCTGCCCCTGGTCGTCGACGGATTCCTAAATAAACAGGCGGCGGCAAAACTGGGCATCAGCGAAACGACGTTTCAAATCCATCGTAGCCGCGTCATCCGCAAGATGGGCGCCGGATCGCTCGCTCAACTGGTTAGGATGGCCGGCAAACTGCCGATGCGGTTACCACCCTCCGCCTCACTCTGAAGACGTATAAACGTGTTCGAAACCGCGGTCGCCGCGGGGCGCGTGCGCACGGCATATGTCTGCGTCGATGTAGCGTAAAGGCGTGATAGCGGTGGACGCCATTGCTGGTTATGTTGTGAACGAACAGACAACCAGTGGGGCATCAAAATGTCAGCAACACAGAAAGCGGGAAGTATTGTTACCGGAGCGTCTGGAGGCATCGGGCGCGCTATCGCGACGAGACTTGCGCGCGACGGATTCGCGGTGGCGGTGCACTACGTGGGCAGTCCAGACAAGGCCGATTCTGTCGCCGCAGAGATCCGGGCGGCGGGTGGAAAAGCGATTACGGTGGAGGCGGATGTAAGCGAACCCGCCGATGTTCAGCGGCTTTTCCAGGAGGCTCTCGCTGCATTCGGCCGATTGGACGTAGTGGTCAACAGCGCCGGTATCATGTCTCTCTCCACCATCGATGAGTGCGATTTCGCGCAATTCGATCGGACGATTGCTACAAACTTGCGCGGGACCTTTCTGGTGCTCGCGCAGGCAGCTCAATGTCTTTCGAGTGGTGGTCGGATTATCGCGCTCTCCAGCAGTGTCGTCGCCAAGTCCTTCCCGACCTATGGCGCCTACATTGCTTCTAAAGCCGGCGTCGAAGGGCTGGTGCACGTGTTAGCCAATGAGCTCCGCGGCCGGAACATTACTGTCAATGCGGTTGCGCCGGGCCCCGTGGGAACCGAGCTTTTTCTCAGAGGAAAAAGTGATGCAACGATCGACGAGCTCAGCAAATTGGCGCCGCTCGAGCGGTTAGGCCGTCCGGAAGACATCGCCAACCTGGTGTCGTTTCTCGCCGGACCCGAGGGAGGCTGGATCAACGCGCAAGTGATCCGGGCCAATGGCGGATTTGCCTGACGATCGCTGGCGAAGCCGATTCGGAAACAACCGGTCAGATGGGAGAAGATGGCATGAATTACGTTGTAGTAGTTACGGGCGCATCCAGTGGTTTCGGTGCGCTTGCGTCGCGCGCCTTGGCCCGCGCCGGTCACACCGTGTACGCGAGTATGCGGGAAACAAAGGGACGCAATAGAGCGGCTGTAGCGGAGGTGGAACACTATGCCGCCGTGCATAAGGTGGCTCTGCGTCCCATCGAGTTGGACGTTGCAGTGGAGAGTTCCTGCGAAGCGGCTATTCAGGCAATCGTCGCGGAAAACGGGCGCCTCGACGTGGTGGTTCACAATGCCGGCCACATGGTCTTCGGCCCCGCTGAGGCATTCACGCCGGAGCAACTTGCGAGCCAGTATGATGTCAACGTTCTGGGGACTCAGCGGGTGAATAGAGCCGCTCTGCCGCAACTGCGCAAGCAGGGCAGAGGACTGCTGGTGTGGGTCTCGAGCAGCAGCGCGGCGGGCGGTACTCCGCCGTATCTTGCTCCGTACTTCGCTGCGAAGGCAGGAATGGATGCGCTGGCTGTGGTCTACGCGCGCGAACTGACGCGGTGGGGAATCGAAACCTCGATCATCGTCCCCGGCGCCTTCACGGGAGGTACCAACCATTTTGCGCACGCGGGCTCCCCCAGCGACAAGTCTCGAGTCGCCGCATACGAAGCGGGACCTTACAAGGAATTCGCGGATCAGGTTCTGAAGGGATTCGCCGCGATCGTGCCGCCGGACGCTGATGTATCCGCTGTTGCTGAAGCGATCGTCAAGGTCGTCGACACACCTTTCGGTAAGCGTCCCTTCCGTATACACATCGATCCGACACAGGATGGCGCGGAGGTGGTCAACGCCGTTTCGGACCGCATTCGCGCCGAGCTGTTGCGCAGAATCGGGCTCTCCGACGTTCTCAAGCCCAGAGACAACTCGGCCGGCCCTCGAGCCTGAATTGGCCGCGGAGCGCCGCACGTCGTTCGATCGAGTTCTTATTCCACTCACTAACACGGATTCAAATCACATGGCTAAAATATTGTGCGTCCTATATGACGATCCGATCACTGGCTATCCTCCCCGCTACGCGCGAGACGCCCTCCCCGCAATCGAGTCTTACCCGGATGGCCAGACGACACCGAACCCAAAGCAGATAGACTTTACGCCCGGTGAGCTCCTGGGTTGCGTATCGGGCGGTCTCGGGTTGCGGAAGTACCTGGAGAGTCTGGGTCATACATTCGTCGTCACGTCGGATAAAGAAGGGCCGAATTCGGTTTTTGACAGAGAACTCCCGGATGCGCAGATCGTGATCTCGCAGCCATTCTGGCCGGCCTACCTGACGGCCGAAAGGATCGCCCGGGCCAAGAAATTGAAGTTGGCGATCACCGCAGGCATCGGATCGGATCACGTCGACCTGGAAGCCGCCAGTCGAGCAGGTATCACGGTGGCGGAGGAGACCTTTTCCAATAGCATCAGCGTCGCCGAGCATGCGGTGATGATGATCCTGTCGCTGGTTCGTAACTATCTGCCCTCCCACGAGATCGCGAAGCAGGGCGGTTGGAACATCGCCGACTGCGTGTCGAGGTCCTACGACCTCGAAGGAATGCATGTGGGCACCGTGGCCGCGGGTAGGATCGGCGTCGCGGTGTTGCGGCGTCTAAAGCCTTTCGGAGTGAAGCTCCACTACACGGCACCGCATCGAATCTCGAAGGAACTGGAAGAGGAGCTCGGGGTCACGTTTCACGCCACCGCGGACGAAATGGTGCGGGTATGCGATGTGATCAGCATTCATGCTCCCCTCTATCCCGGGACGGCGCATCTGTTCAACAAGACGATGTTGAGCAAGATGAAGCGCGGCTCCTACCTCGTAAACTGTGCTCGCGGTGAAATATGCGATCGCGATGACATCGTTAGATCCCTCGAGTCCGGTCAACTTGCCGGATACGCCGGCGACGTCTGGTATCCCCAGCCAGCGCCGGCCGATCATCCCTGGCGCACCATGCCCTACAACGGCATGACGCCTCACACCTCGGGATCCTCCTTGTCCGCGCAAGCACGTTACGCCGCAGGTACGCGGGAGATCCTGGAATGCTGGTTTGAAGGACGCGCAATTCGAGATGAATACCTGATTGTTGCGAATGGCAAGCTGGCAGGCGTTGGTGCGAGGTCGTATAGGTTAGGTAAAGGGGCGTAGATCCGCGCCCGAGTGAATGTATAACCGCTGTTGATGAGGGACCCCGCCGCCGGGGTCCCGCTCAGGCCCAAAACAATTCGGCAGGAGGGCTCGCGCTCAAAAGCCCAGATCGCTCAGAGAGGGGTGATCATCGGGCCGCCTGCCTAGCGGCCAGAAATACTTTCGCTCAGCTGCTTTAATTGGCAGGTCATTGATGCTCGCAATCCGGTGACCCATCAGGCCATCCTCGGCGAACTCCCAGTTCTCATTGCCGTAACTGCGGAACCAGTTGCCGGCGTCGTCGTGCCATTCATATGCAAATCGAACGGCAATACGATTCTCACGGAACGCCCAGAGTTCCTTGATGAGGCGGTAGTCCAACTCGCGCTGCCACTTGCGCGTGAGGAAGGCTTGAATCGCCTCACGCCCGGTCACAAATTCGGCGCGGTTGCGCCATCGGCTATCGACGGTGTACGCCAGCGAAACGAGCGCCGGATCCCGGGAGTTCCAGCCGTCTTCGGCGAGCCGTACTTTGCGTATCGCTGTTTCGAGAGAAAAGGGGGGAAGCGGGGGTGCCATCTGAGTCTCCTTTGGTGACCCAACAAAGTGGGTCCAGCTGCTGGACCACTATGTTGGAAAGATTCGCAAGAACGCGTCGAAGAGGTTAGTGACAAAGCGAATCGTTCGATATCACGCCTTTGCGTGATGTGCTCTCAGGAGACCGGGCATCTTTACACTGTCGGCGTGGCGCCTCCGTCGATGCGAAAAGTGGTGCCCGTCATAAAGTCGCTGAGCGGACTGGCGATGAAACAGACCGCCGCTGCGATGTCTTTCGGTTGGCCCAGCCGAGCCACTGTTTGCTGGAGGAGGTTCTTCAAGGCGAAGTCCTGACCTACCTGGGGGTCCTCGCTGCCCAACTGCTTTGCGAGTGTCGCAAACCATGGGTCCACCAAGGGGGTATAGATGAGACCCGGCATGATGCCGTTGGAGGTCACGCCCGTACCCGTGAGCGCCTTGGAGAGACTTAGGGTGAAGTTGTTCACCGCCGCTTTCGCGGCTCCGTACGGGCCGAACTGAGCGTACGGCGAGACGGCATTTCGCGAGGAGATCTGGATCACCCGACCCCATTTGCGCTCGCGCATGGCCGGAATGAAGGTCTGACTGAGCCGCACGGCCGGCAGTGTGTTTTGCCGATAGCTCTCAGCCCACTCGTCGACTGACGTTTCGAACCAGCTCGAAGAAGTCGCGCTGTTCGAGCCACCTGCGTTGTTGACCAGAATGTCAATTCCGGCGAACGCTTGCCCGGTTGCTCTGATGACCGCTTCCATGCCGCTCGAGGTCATCAGATCGCCCAACGCCACTGCTGCCTGCCCACCCTTGGCCTGAATGTCGGCAACTACTCCCTGCGCACGATCAGGGTCGCGGCCATGGACGACAATCTTGACACCCTCAAGGGCCAGCATCCGGGCGATCTCAGCCCCGATTCCAGACGTGCTGCCCGTGACCAGCGCGCGTTTATCGGTCAATCGTAAATCCATCGTTCAACTCCATCGATTCCCGATGCCAACATTGGCACAAAGGATCTACGTTAGCTCCAGTCCGCCATCGACCGTAATAATCTGCCCCGTAATCCAATCGGCCATGGGATCGGAAATTGCAACCACCCAGCGGGCGACGTCCTGCGGCATGCCGCGGCGGCCCAGCGGAATCCGTTGTCGCTCCTGTTCCTTAATTTGCTCCGCCTGTTCGACGGACAATCCCATCATCCCAGTCAATGCTCCCGATTCGGTCGGGCCTGCTGCCACGCTATTGACGCGGATACCGTGGGGGGCTAGTTCCAGCGCCCAGCAACGCGTCAAATGCTCCAACGCTGCTTTGCTGGCCGCGTAATGCGACAGGTTGGCTACTGGTTTGTGGCCATAGGTACTCGAAATATTGACGATGACCCCTCGCGACACGCTCAACAAGGGCAGCGCGGCAGCCGCGAGCAGACTGGATCCCAACACATTGACAGCGAAAATATCGGTTATGCGGTTCGCCGTAGCTTGCGCCAGTGGCAAGATGCCTCCCGCGCCTGCATTGTTTACCAGAATATCCAGTCTGCCCCACAATTCAACCGCCTTCGCTACCGTTCGCGCGGCCTCATTGGGTTCTGCCGAGTCTGCCCTTAGACCGACAATGTTGGGGTGAAGCTCGGTGGTCTGTTCCAAAGCCTCGGTGCCGCGGCCGGTGATGAGTACACGCGCACCGCGCTCCGCGAGCTCAATGGCGATAGCGCGCCCAATGCCGGAGCTCCCCCCGGTGACAATTGCGGTCTGCTCATCGGGTCGACTCATCCAACGCCTCCTACGGTGGGTCCTAACGCTACCCGTTCAGTGAGTGCGGGTCTATAACGGGTTCCCGTGACGAGGCTGATTTCGACTGAGTATCGCTTCCTGGCCGAAGTCGGTCATAGCTAGGCGGCTATAGGGACACCATCCCTGTCCGCGAACCAATGACATGTACGAGTGCGCGCGTGAATGTTCGAAGGACAACCATCTGGGGTCACTGTAACTCCTGCTCTCAGTCAACCGTACCAGACAAGACCGCCGCGCAATTAGCGCTTACGTTGGCATTATCTTAGCTTCTAATCCAACTACGGCCACGTTCGTGTCGACTGACTCTGCCAAGCGCGTCAATTCAGTTGACGTAGTCCACCCATTCCACGAATACGAAGAGTCCATTCTCCAGGAGAGTGTTTGGATCCGCGCAATGAGTTGCGTTAAAAGACTTTCCGCTATATCCCGTGTGGCCACAGAGTGTTCCTGTGACCATTTTGTGGCCACGAACGAGGTTTCTATTCGCCCATATCACTCCAGTTGACGCGCAACCGAAATCCAAAAACTAATAGAATCAACCGTCTACACTATCTCTTTACGCTGTAATTGTTATATCGACCCAATTCCTGCCGGGACCAATGTTCGAAATAAAATCCTTTCAAATGAACGAGTTAGACCATCGCATCTCCGTCGCCCCCATGATGGACTGGACCGACCGCCACTGCCGCTACTTCCTGCGCGGCTTCGCCCCCCACACGCTCCTCTACACGGAGATGATCACCTCCGCCGCCATCCTCCGCGGCGACCGTGATCGTCTCCTGGCTTTCGACCCCGAAGAGCACCCGGTCGCCCTCCAGTTAGGCGGCAGCGATCCAACCGATCTGGCGAAGGCCGCGAAAATAGGCGAGGAAACCGGCTACGACGAAATCAACCTCAACTGCGGCTGCCCCAGCGACCGTGTCGCGAGCGGCGCGTTCGGCGCGTGCCTGATGCTAGAGGCCGCGAAGGTCGCGGACTGCGTCGCCGCGATGCGCGCGGTTGTTAGTATCCCCGTCACGGTGAAAATGCGTGTTGGAGTCATAACCGCGAAGGGCAGGGCGGCCCATGAGGCCGTAGAGAAGTTCGACGAAGCCGACTTCGAAGCCCTGCACGATTTCGTCAGTAAGATCCGCGACGCGGGATGCCAGGTGGCGATCGTTCACGCCCGCAAAGCCGTCCTCGGGGGGCTCTCGCCGAAGGACAACCGCGAGATACCACCGCTGCGCTACGACGTAGTGAAACGCCTCAGGCTCGCGTTCCCGCAATTGCAACTCATTGTGAACGGCGGCTTCAGAGATGTGGCCTCCGTGCAGGAGGCGTTGAGTTGGTCGGACGGCGTGATGCTCGGTCGCGAGGCGTATCACCGTCCCTTCGTTCTCGCCGAGCTACACCGCACGCTGTACCCCGAACACGCTCCCACGCCCTCTCGGGAAGAGCTCCTCGATCGTATGGCCCGCTACGCGGGACGCGCGCTGGCGCGAGGCGATCGCCTCTCCGCAATAGCCCGACACATGCTTGGACTCTACGGCGGCGAACCCGGCGCCCGCGAGTATCGGCGGACCCTGAGCGAAGGCGCTCGCCATCCAGAGGCCGGCCCTGAGCTCTTTCGCCGCGCAATCCCCGCAAATCGCGCGCTTTCCAGCGAATCTCCATTGGCCTAGTAGAAATGCCCTCGCTCTCGTGATGTCACCCGCCGCGAGCGCCGGGCGCGGCCCTCGAGCTTGCGACGCCGCCCATTAACGCGAGCCACAACTCCACATGACCTGTCTCACGTTAGCGACGTCTTGCCATTCCCACCGCACGACCCGCCACCCACCCAGGGAATCCGACGGCGAAGCGCCAGCTCAATCGGTAGCAGGGTTGAGCTGCTCTTGTATAATCCTCTCAGTCGCCTTGCTACCGTATGTCTACCGGTGGCTGCGGTTAGCTAAGGGTACATGGGAAAGGATATTGAACTAGCCATACTGTTTGCCGATGTCGTCGGCTCGACCCGGCTCTACGAGCTGATGGGCGACCTGCGCGCGCGTGACATGGTGGCGATCTGTATCGATGTCATGCGCAGCGCTACGGAACAGCGCCAGGGCACGGTCATCAAGACCATGGGTGACGAGGTCATGTCCACGTTTCCCAGTGCCGATGAGGCCCTGAATGCTGCAGCGCAAATGCAGCTTCAGATCTCCAGCCATGCCCAGCTCAAGGTTGATGGGCAGCCCGTTTCCATTCGTATTGGCTGCCACTTCGGGCCGGTGATGCTCGAGAACCGGGACGTGTTTGGCGCCACCGTTCATACCGCGAATCGAATGACCAGCCAGGCGAAGGCCGGGCAGATCATCACCACCGCCGCGACGGTAGAACGACTTTCACCCGAATGGCGTGCCTCGTGCCGCCAGATCGATGTGGCTACCTTGAAGGGGCAGGGGAACGAGGTCGCGCTCTACGAGGTGCTGTGGCAGTCGGAAGACGTCACGAGCATGGTGCCGGCGATTTCGATGAACTCGCGTCCGGTCCGGCTCCTGCGCCTGCGGATCCGTGCGAACGATCGCGACCTCGTCGTCGACGAGCAGCATTCCAGCATCACGATCGGGCGGGCGGAGGACAACGACGTGGTCATCAAGGGAAACCTGATTTCCCGCCTGCACGCCCGCATTGAGATCAGTCGGAGCAAGTTCGTGCTCATCGACCAGAGCACCAACGGCACCTTCGTGCAAACCGCCGACGGCGAAGAGTCATTCGTCCGCCGCGATTCCCTGCAGATCAAGGGTCAGGGCACCATCGGCCTAGGCCGCCTGCCCGAGCAGGACTCCCCGCAAACCATCCGGTTCACCTGCGAAGAAAACTGAAGTCCGCTGCCGATTGGGCCTCAGCCCAACCGACTCTCCAACCCCTTCAATTCCTCGAGCAACTCGCCCGGCATGCGCGAGCCGAACTGCTCAAAGTAAGCCCGCAGATCCGCAGCTTCCTTCTTCCACAGCCCAGGCTCCACGCTCAGCAGGGCCTTCAGGGCATCGGCGCCGACGTTGAGTCCCTTCGTATCGATGTCCTCCGGCCGCGGTAGCCGTCCGATCGGCGTCTCCGCCGCCCCGGCATTACCGGCACAACGATCGAGCATCCACTCGAGGACCCGCAGATTCTCCCCGTACCCCGGCCACAAGAACTTGTTCTGTGCGTCGCGGCGGAACCAGTTGACGTGATAAATGCGGGGCGGTCGCGCCAGCTTCGCGCCGATATTGAGCCAATGCTGCCAATAGTCTGCGAAGTTGTAGCCACAGAACGGAAGCATCGCCATCGGATCGCGGCGAACCACGCCCTGTTGCCCAACCATGGCAGCCGTCGTCTCGGATGCCACGGATGCTCCGACTAGCACGCCGTGCTTCCAATCGCGCGCCTCATAAACGAGCGGCGCGACCTCGCGACGGCGTCCGCCAAAGACGATCGCGCTGATCGGCACGCCCTTAGGATCTTCCGAGCGCGGCGAGTAGGCGGGGTTACGCTTTGCCGAGACGGTGAAGCGTGAGTTCGGGTGCGCGGCAGGGCCACGCGCCGGATCGTAAGGACGTCCCTGCCAATCGATCACCGGCTTACCCGTCGATAGACCTTCCCACCAGGGTTGGTTATCGGCGGTGAGCGCCACGTTAGTGAACAACGTATCGCGCCGGATCATTTCGTAGGCATTGCGGTTGGTTTCGGGATTCGTCCCGGGCACCACGCCGAAATACCCAGCTTCTGGATTGATCGCCCACAAGCGTCCGTCGGCACCGGGGTGCAGCCACGCGATGTCATCGCCAACCGTGAACACCTTCCAGCCTGGCATCGAGCCCGGCGGAATCAGCATGGCGAGATTCGTCTTACCGCAAGCGGATGGGAAAGCGCAGGCGATGTAGTGTGTTTCGCCCTTCGGATTCTGGAGGCCGACGATGAGCATGTGCTCCGCGAGCCAACCTTCCGTGCGCGCCTGGTAGCTGGCGATACGCAGGGCGTGACACTTCTTGCCGAGCAGAGCGTTGCCGCCGTAACCCGAGCCGAAGCTCTCGATCGAAAGCTCCTCGGGGAAGTGCATGATGAAACGCCGCTCGGGATCGAGCTCGCCGATCGAGTGCAGACCGCGGACGAACGTGCCATCGGCCGCAATGCGCTCGAGCGCCGCGCGTCCAACACGCGTCATGATGATCATGTTCAGGACGACGTACGGGCTGTCAGTGATCTCCACGCCGCATCGGGACAGCGGCGAGTCGATAGGCCCCATGCAGTACGGAATGACGTACAGCGTGCGCTCGCGCATGCATCCGCGGAACAGGTCGCGCATCTTCGTATGCGCCGCGTCCGGAGCCATCCAGTTGTTGTTTGGACCCGCATCTTCTTTCGAGCGAGTGCAGATGAAGGTGAGGTGCTCGACGCGGGCGACATCGCTCGGATTCGAGCGGGCGAGGTTACATCCGGGGAAGAACTCCGGGTTGAGAGCCTTCAACTCCCCGTCGCGCGTCAGCTTCGCGGTCAGCTCGCGCTGTTCCGCGTCGGACCCGTCGCACCAGTGAATCGCGCGGGGCTGAGTGAGCTCGCGGACGGATTCCACCCAGTCCGCTACGGCGGGACTGAGCTGGGACAGCGGGGTCAGCAAGTGTGCAGCAGTGGCCATCCACAGTTCCTCTTAGTTTAGGGCGACGCCCAACTTTCCCGCCGCCGGTATGCCGGCCTGTCGCAGCAACCCTGTAAATAGCCGCTGCGCGCCAGGAAGAGGCGACCCCCTGGTCGATTTGCACCAGTATAGCCACGACGATTTAGGCGCCTGCATAAAGTAGGATAAAAGGCCCCGTTTTGTTCCATTACCGCACAAGACGCCGCACCATAGCCCACTAGCTGGCCGCTATCATGGCGGCATGCTGGATCTCGAAGACATATTCGGCCCCGGTGGGCCCCTGCAGAGCGCGTTGCCGGACTTCAAATCCCGGTGGCAGCAGCTCCGCATGGCGGAACGCGTGGCCACCGCGCTTGAACACCGCGAAACCGTCGTCGTCGAAGCCGGTACGGGCACCGGCAAGACTTTCGCATATCTCGTACCCGCACTTCTCTGCGGGGCGCGCGTGCTCATTTCAACAGGGACCCGCACCCTGCAGGACCAACTTTTTTCCAAGGACCTGCCATTAGTCGCCGCAGCTCTCGGCCGCCCTGCGCGCATTGCCTTGCTGAAAGGCCGCACGAATTACCTCTGCCGATACCGGCTCGCCCAAGTAGGTCTCGGTGGCGAGCAACTCTCGCTCGACACGACCTCCGTTCCCGGAAACCCCGGAAACCCCGAAAGCCCCGACGACACCGCTGACATCGGCGCGAGTGCCACCGTCGGCGACGAGCCGGTCACCCAGGCAGGCATGCTCGCGCGCATCCAACGCTGGTCGCGCACAACCCGCCAGGGCGACCTGTCCGAAGTTCGCGGCCTTTCCGACTCGCACCCCGTGTGGCCCCAAGTCACCTCAACAAGAGACAACTGCCTCGGCAATCGGTGTCCCGAAATTTCACGCTGTCATGTCGCGATTGCCCGTCGTGATGCACTCGACGCCAATATCGTCATCGTCAATCACCACCTGCTGCTCGCCGATCTGGCCCTGAAGGAGGACGGCTTCGGTGACATCCTCGGCGCCGCGGACGCCGTCATCCTCGACGAGGCACACCAGATTCCCGATCTCGCAACCCAATTCTTTGGAGCGACTGTCAGTAGCCGCCGAATCGAAAACCTCCTCAAAGAAGCGCAGACCGAAATCACGTCTCATCTCGCACGCGTTTCCGTCGATAGTGACGCGGCGGCGGTTGTCGCAGACGTTTCGGCAGCCGCGCGTGGTGTCGAACGAGCTGCGAAACAACTCTCGTCATCGCTACCGTCCCGCGTCGGCCGCTTTTCGCTGAGCGATATGGGCGCGCAACTCACCTCGTCGGTGGACGAGTTATCCCGCTCGTTGCAAACGTTACAGAGCAACCTCGCAGACCTCGGCGATGACAGTCCGCTGGCGCAGCTGGGAGAACGGGTCGGTGACCTCGTGCTGTCTCTAGACCGGATCGCAAACATTGATGACATGGAAGGCGTCCGCGCCGTGGAAATTACGCCACGCGGTTTCTCTCTGAGCCTGATGCCCTTCGACATCTCCGCGCGGTTTCTCTCGCTCATCCAGGCGCGCCGCTGCGGCTGGATCTTCACATCCGCGACTCTGTCTATCGGCGAGGACTTCACCCATTTCACCGGACGCCTAGGCCTCACCGACAGTACGACGTTGAAGATCGAGAGCCCCTTCAATTATGAGCAGCAGAGCTTGCTCTATCTTCCAACTGGAATGCCTGAGCCCGCCTCGTCAGGATACGTTGCAAAAGTAATCGAGACCGCGCTCCCCCTGATCGACGCCGCGCGCGGCGGAGCCTTTGTGCTGTTCACCAGCCATCGCGCGCTTTCGCTGGGCGCCTCGCTCCTGCGCGCGTGTTGGTCGAGCCACGGCGGACCGGACGGAAACCCATACCGGCTGTTCGTGCAAGGTGAAGCGCCGCGCGAGCGCTTGCTGAAGGAGTTTCGCGAGGACGGCAACGGAGTTCTGTTGGGAACCACCAGCTTCTGGGAGGGCGTCGACGTGAAAGGCGAGGCGCTACGCCTTGTCATCATCGAAAAGCTTCCATTCGCCTCACCCGACGATCCCCTGGTGCGCGCACGCATCGATCACCTGGAAGCTACTGGCGGCAATGCGTTCCGCGACTATCAGCTACCGGAAGCGGCATTGGCGCTGAAGCAAGGTGTTGGACGTCTGATTCGCAGTGAAGAGGACTACGGCGCTGTCGTGATCTGCGATCCACGCATGATGGGCCGCGGGTACGGGAAGGTGTTGCTGGCTGCGCTCCCGGCGATGAGTCCCACTCGGGATCGCGACGAAGCCCTACGCTTCATCCGCAAACACGCGCCGCGTAAGCCCGTAAGTGACCACGCGACGGCGCAAACGGCAGCCGCGCCGTGAGGGTTCTGGCAATCGACACAGCGACGGAGAATTGCTCCGCCGCGCTGCTCATCGATGGAAGCGTGCAGTCACGGGAGATTGAAATGGAGCGCGGCCACGCAGAGCGCATCCTCCCGATGATCGACGACCTGCTGACGGAGGCGGGTATCACCCTGCAGGATCTGGACGCCATCGCCTTCGGCCGGGGACCGGGATCTTTCACCGGCGTGCGCTTGGCCGTGACGGTAACCCAAGGTCTGGCCTTTGGCGCCAACCTTGGCGTGGCTCCCGTCTCAGACCTTCGGGCAGTAGCCCAGCGCGCATTCCGACAAGACTCCACCCTCACCAGAGTCCTCGTTTGCAACGACGCTCGT
>Ga0209169_10001153_pt1 | contig 16040 bp, 14 predicted proteins | sample HubBroMetageWRM4_FD_188346 | JGI IMG/M metagenome (GOLD analysis project Ga0209169, IMG submission 188346) | Warmed soil microbial communities from the Hubbard Brook experimental Forest, New Hampshire - Hubbard Brook CCASE Soil Metagenome WRM 4... | ecosystem: Environmental > Terrestrial > Soil... | reverse complement strand
GTCCGTGGATTGCCGCCAGCACGTCAGGAAGAAACGAAGAGACGACGTATCCCGATTGCGGCGGAAGCTTGCTCAACGCTGCCAGCGTTAACTCCTCTAGGCCCGCAACTTTCAACTCGATATCGAGGAATGCCCGATAGGCAAACTTTCGCAAAACTTCTTCCAGCGTGGGTAACGGCAGGCTTTTGGCCGCAGTTTTCGCAATCGAGATTCCGGCGATGGAGGCGTCGTGGCAAATCACAGCCTGCCCGTCGCGGGATCGACGTACATCAAACTCAAACCCGTCGCAGCCATGCTGTAAGCAGAGTTCGAATGATGCCAAAGTATTTTCAGGAATTTGCCGCGAAGCCCGAGCCCCGCGATGCCCCAAGAGAAGAGGTCTAGCCATTTGAGTTTTTGCGTTTCCTGGCGCGTTCTGCGTCCGGGCGATGACAGAGGGACAGAGCAGCAAGCTCAGTCCAAATCGAAATCCCGGATCGGACGTCCCGTATCTGGAGTTTCTTTGGCTTTTTTCACCGCTTCCTGGAATTTTTTCTCCAGCAACTCCGAGGCATGTTTTTGCGCTTCCATCGACTGCCGAAAAATCGAGTCGCGGCGGCTGTCCTGCTCTTTCATGGCGCGAGCCGCTTCTTCCATGTCATTGAAAGTTTTCGGCTTGACGGGAGCAGTGTGCGCAATAATGCTGCGCGTGGATGCATCGATCTTCAGGACCGCGCCGCAGCACGGGCAAGTTACATCAAAATTAGATTCACGGGAATTGGATTTGTGTTTCACCACAGGCGATCATACCGCAATCCCGATCAGCGCGGCGTTAGTTGAATGGGCAGGATATGAAACACATAAAGCATCTCCCACCCCAGCAGCACGATCGACACTACTACCACCAGTACCGCCAGAATCTCGCCAAAATTCAGGCCAGGTTTTTCCTGTTCAAAACGCCGTGCACCCAGGCTCAAAATGTTCAATGTGGCAAAGCCAAACACCAGTGCCCAGAGAATGTTGTAAACCTCATCCCGGGTCGATCGCGACCGAAAAAGGAACATTGCAGGGAGAACCGCGATTGCCAGGGTATGCAGCGCCCGTCCAGAAAACTCGGCCCAGCCATGGGCTTGCCTCATCGCAAAGACCAGCGATGCACAATGCCGTGATGCCGTATTCAGGGGATGAGACAGTCGCATACAGGAATTTGATAGTACCGTGTTTACCTATCTAAAGTCAGCGAAAACCGCAGGAAAAGGCACCACACTAGTCCACTACCAGTTCACTTACCGGCCCACCCCGGTTGATTTTCTCAGGACTGTCACAGAGGATAGTAACCACCTACAGATGCGAGCTCATAAGAAATGATCGTGAACTTCGCCGAGCGGGCGCACAACCACAACTGGGAGCTCGACCCGGTCACCCGGTCATTGCTCGATACCGATTTCTACAAGCTTCTGATGCTGCAGTTCATCTGGAAGCATTACCCGAAGACCCACGTGTCGTTTTCCCTCTTTAATCGATCAACTTCCGTGCGACTGGCAGACATGTTTCCGCGCGAAGAACTTATCCACCAGATGGAACACGCGCGGCGGCTCCGTTTCCGTAGATCGGAATTGGTCTGGCTGGCGGGCAACACTTTCTATGGTCGGCGCGGAATCTTTGAGCCTGCCTTTCTGGAATGGCTGGAACGCGATTTCCGACTGTCCGACTATGAACTATCGGTCAAGGATGGGCAATTCCACCTCGCCTTCGACGGCCTCTGGACTGAAACCACGATGTGGGAGCTTTATGCGCTCTCCATCCTCGACGAACTCAAGACCAGAGCTGGCCTAAAAAAGCTGCGCGAGTTCGGGCTCGACATTTTGTATGCCAGAGCGAAAACAAAACTCTGGGGCAAGATCGAGCGCCTGCGTGGAGTCCACGGTCTAGCGGTAGCCGACTTTGGAACCCGACGCCGCCATAGTTTTCTCTGGCAGGAATACGTGGTCAATGCCATGGCCGCGAATCTCGGCAGCGCCTTTACGGGAACCTCAAATGCCTTCCTTGCCCATAAACATGATCTGGAGGCGATCGGCACCAATGCACACGAGATTCCCATGGCCATGGCTGCGCTCGCGCCCGCTAATGACGACGAGGCCTTGAAAGCATCGCAATACCGAGTCCTCGAATTATGGCAGGCGACATATGAAGGTGCGCTCCGCATCATGCTTCCCGATACTTTCGGAACCACGCAGTTTCTCGCTGATGCTCCCGACTGGGCGGCTGATTGGACGGGCCAGCGCGTCGACAGTAAGAACCCCTACCTAGCCGGCGACGAATACATCGAGTGGCTCAAGCGTCATGATCGCAATCCACAAGACAAGCTTGTTATCGCCTCTGACGCCCTCGACGTCGATGACATCCTGGGGCTACATGCATATTTCGGAGGAGCGCTGGCCAGAGGAATTACCGTCAACAGTGTGGCTAATGAATTCCGAAGCGCCGCCGACTTCAACGATCCCAAGAAGTGGACTCCGGGCCGCCGCATTCGCTTCAGTGCTGGCTGGGGAACTTTGTTGACCAATGATTTCCGAGGCTGCGATCCCGCCGGCGGCACCGATTTTGACCCAATCAGCCTGATCTGCAAGGTATCGACCGTTGAAGGCAGGCCCGCCGTGAAGCTCTCTGATAACTACGCAAAAGCGCTAGGGCCGCCGTCGGAGATCGAACGCTATCGCCGAGTGTTCGGCACCGCGGGAGTGAGCAACGTTCCCGTAATCGCGTGACCTACTCGATGGCCACCCAATCACGTCAACAGGTTCCTGATTTCCTCTATGGCACCGCCTGGAAGGAAGATCGCACTCCGGCCCTCACCGAACTCGCGCTGCGCGTGGGTTTTCGCGGCATCGACACCGCGAACCAGCGACGGCATTATTTCGAAGAAGGAGCAGGTCAGGGATTAGCTGCCGCCTATCGCACTGGGGTGGTGACACGCGACGATCTTTTTCTTCAAACCAAATTTACCTATCAACGTGGACAAGACCACCGCCTGCCCTATGATCCGGCGGCCAGGCTTTCTGTTCAGGTAGCGCAATCGATGGCCAGTTCTCTCGAACATCTTGATACCGACTACGTCGACAGTTATGTGCTCCACGGGCCGTCCTCCAATTACGACTGGACGGAAGATGACGCGGAAGTCTGGGAGGCGATGCGCAAAGAGCGCGATGCCGGACGCACCCGCCTTCTAGGTGTGAGCAATGTTTCGCTTGACCATCTGCGGCAGATGGCAGCGACCGGCACAGAGCTTCCCGCTTTCGTGCAGAATCGATGCTACGCCCGCCTCGGCTGGGACCGCGCCGTGAGACAGTTCTGTAACGAGCACAAAATCATCTATCAGGGATTCTCGCTTCTCACCGCGAATAAGGAGGTAGTAAACCATCCTCTGATTGCCGATGTGGCCGAGAGCGCGAATGTCACGCCAGCTCAGATAATTTTCAGCTTTGCGCGCAGCATAGGAATGCTGCCGTTGACGGGCACTTCCGACGCCGAACACATGAGGCAGGATCTGGAAAGCCGCACCTTGACACTCCCGCCCGAAGCAGTAGAGGTAATCGACTCTCTGGCGGGCTAGCTAATAATCCTGGATACGCTCGAATTACTTCGCTTGTGCTACCGCTTCGCGTTCACCGACTTGCTGCCTCCACATCGCGTAATACAGACCCTTGCGATCAAGCAATTCAGAGTGCCGTCCAAATTCGCAGATACGCCCCCGCTCCAGCACGTAGATTCGGTCGGCATGCATCACGGTCGACAGCCGATGCGCAATCAGAATCGTGATCGCCTCCTGATTCGTCGCCACTTCGCGAATGGTGCGGCTGATTTCTTCCTCCGTCAGCGAGTCAAGCGAGGATGTAGCTTCATCGAACACCAGCAACTGCGGATGCCGTAGTAACGCTCGCGCAATGGAGAGGCGTTGTTTCTCTCCTCCCGAAACCTTGACTCCACCTTCACCGATCAATGTGTCCAAGCCACGATCGGCGCGAGAGAGCAAGCTATGCGCGGCCGCCTGATTCAGAACCTCCATGCACTCCGCATCGGTCGCCTCCGGATTCACAAATAGAAGATTTTCGCGAATCGAGCCCGAGAACAGCTGCGTATCTTGAGTAACAAATCCAATCTTCTCTCGAAGCAAGTCCAGATCAACACGATCCGACGGAATCCCGTTGTAAAGGATCCTTCCCGATTTCGGAGCGTACAAGCCGACCAAAAGCTTAACCAGCGTTGACTTCCCTGCCCCCGACGGCCCTACAAACGCAATGGTGTCTCCGCGCGCCGCGCTGAAGCCGATTTCGTCCAATGCCAGACACGATGAACTCTGGTGCTGAAAACTGACCTGCTCAAATTGCAGTGTCATCAGTTCATCAACCGGTTCCGGATCGGCTGGTTTAGGGTCGCGAGGAGTATCCAGGATTTCCTGAAAGTTCTGCAGCGACACTTCCGTTTCCCGGTAAATATTGATGACGTTCCCCAATTCCTGCAGCGGCGTAAAAATAAAGAACGAATAAATCATCAGTGCGAAAAATTGGCCAATTTGAATTTCCTGGCGGAAAATCAGATACAACATAAAAAACAAAATACTGGTTCGCAGGGTGTTAACCGCTGTCCCCTGGATGAAACTCAAGCTGCGCAAATATTTCACTTTCTTGAGCTCGAGCTTAAGAATCTTGTCGGTGATGCCATTGAGCCGGACCACTTCCTGCTGCGCCAGGCCAAGACTCTTTACTAATTCAATATTACGCAGCGACTCGGTTGTCGACCCCGCCAGCGCGGTCGTTTCGGCAACAATCGTCTTCTGCATGATCTTGATTCGCTTGCTCAACACGGAACTGATTATTCCCAGCAGCGGCACGGTCAGCAAAAACATTGGAGCAATCGACCAGTGCACGTTGAAGGCATAGATCATCACGAAAACGACACCGATGAGAGAAGTGAAAAGCACATTAATGGCAGCGGTAATATATCGCTCCACGTCGCTGCGAACCTTTTGCAACTTGCCTAGAGTCTCGCCGCTGCGTTGATCTTCGAACACCTGATACGGCAAATCCAGCGAATGGCGGATCCCGTCCGAATACATTTTTGCGCCGAGGCGCTGCACGATCACGTTGACGAAATAGTCCTGGAAGTTTTTGGCCACACGCGACACAAAAGCCACGCCAACAGCGGCCAGCAGTAGAAGTCCTGCTCCGCGGATAAATTGGGACTGGGTGTACTGATGAGGCTTGGTGGCGTAGGTGTCGATCACATGACGAAAAATCAGCGGATCGAGGAGGGAAAATATCTGATTAGTGGCGGCGAGTAAAAGAGCGACTAGAAACAGGGGCCAATACTGTTTGGAATACCGATAAAGAAGATGCATAGGTGTTCGGCGCAAGACTATATATGACTACGCGAGCAATGTGGTTTTAGATGGTAGCTCAGCGTTTTCGATTCACGAAACCGTACTGCGAGGAAGGTCAACGGCCAGCAGTGCTTACATGGATTCCCTAGGCCGACCCAGTGTTAGCCAGCGCTTCCACCGCTTCCCAAGTTGTGCCAAAAGTAACGAAGAAATCGCCCACCTTGGTAATTTCCAAGATCTTGCGCACTCGCGGCTTCACCCCGGTCAACACCAGATATCGTCCAGTCTTCTGATGCGATACGTACGCCGCCACCAGCGACCCCAAGCCCACAGAATCAATGTAGGGAACATCCGACAAATCGAGAATCATCGTCTCAGCATTCTCGTGGCGAACCGCCCGCTCGAATTGCGGAGCAGTTTCCATTGTGATGGGCCCGCGCAGCAAAAGAATTCGCTGGTCGTCGGCCACGCCCTCATAGCGCTCGACAGTTAGCTCTTGTACTCCCATGGCAGGCGATTGTAGGACACCCGGCGCTCCCTGTCACCTGTCACAAATACAATCATGCGGCAGTCCCAGCGCCTGGCGCCTTATTGCGGCTTCTTGTCATTTCCGTCGGTCGAGTACTGGTCGCTCGGATGCTTAAGCTTTACGGTAATCCCCATCTGCGCCTGGTTGACCTCGTAATCTTCTCCGTAGGTCTGGAAATGGGGCGCCAGCACCTGCACTCGCAGCGGGCCATATGGAATTCCATCCACGCTGGCCTTGCCGTCCATATCTGTCTTTAGCTCCAGTTCTCCATTTTCCTGTTTGCCTTTGCGCTTCACCGGATGCAGTACTACCTGCGCGTTTCTCACCGGCTTACCGTCGGAATCGCGTACCACCACAAACTGCAGGCTTGATGTCGGGCCATTGTCATCCTGAGCCCAAACCGGCACGAACAAGCCGAGCACCAGCACCGCCATGATTGCTATCGAAATATTTTTTCTCATGTCGAATCTCATCTCCAAGGATTGACGACTGTTGCTACCCGTGCCAGGCGAAAAATCTGCATCTGGACGCAACATGCAGATCCCTCGCTTCGCGAGGGATAACAATGTGATGTAAAGATTCACTACTGCGGCTTCTGATCCGCCTGACTCTTGTTGGTGCCTGCCTGATTACCTTCGGAATACTGCCCCTTCGGACGCTTCAGCTTTACCGTAATTTCCAACTTGGGTCTATCAATCTCGTAGTCTTCGCCAAAGGTCTGGAATCCTGGGGCTAGAACCTGCACGCGTAGCGGACCATAGGGGATGCCGTCAATATTTGTCTTCCCATCGTTGTCCGTCTTCAACTCCATCCCGCCCATCGCCTGTTTACCTTTGCGAGTCACCGGATGCAGTACCACTGCCGCGTTCCTGATGGGCTTGCCGTTATAGTCTTTCACCACGAGAAACCGCAAATCCGACATGGGCCCGTCGTCATCGTCCTGCTGCGCGGCCGCCCGCTGGGCTAGCATCAACATGGTCATGCCAAAACCAAGCACGGCGATCATCGCCAACGCTGTCGAAAGATTCTTCTTCATAGCAGTCATTCTAAAACCGGCCTCCGAAACAAGCCACAGCGCTTCATGCGCGTGAATTGAAATAATACCCAACGCATAAAATAAATCAGCGGCAGGAGTCAACAATTTTTCCTGCCGCTGAAGCTAACAACTATCGGGGCTAGCCGTTCAAACAGATCGAACGGGGCGAGATCTACAAATTAGTTCTTCGATAAGTTCTTGGGAGACTTCTTATCCAGCGTAGACAGCAACAAATTCGCCGACGGCGGGGCTGGCACCGCGCGATCAAACACAATAGCCTTCGCGTTTACTTCTTTTCCGTACAGTTTCTTGTTGGCATCGTTATCCGGACGAAGGGTCGACCCGGAGAGAGAAATTCCGGCAAACAATCCACGAGCGCGAGAATAGGAAAGAATCTCGGCCCGCAGGGTCACGTCGGTTTCGGCAGAAGCGGTTCGTCCCACCGGACCAGCCGCGGCCGAAGCATCGCCGCCTATCTTGACCTTGCTGGTGAGGATGTTCTCCGCGGATCGTGGGCTCATCAGAAGCAACACGAAGTCAGTGGCCTGGCCGCCCAACTGCAATCCAAAGCTGCCACCCTCGAGCGCCATCATGCTGGGAGCAGACCAACGGCCTCGAAAGTGCCTACCGCCGCGGCAAGTCATCACACCCCGTCCGTAACTCCCGCCAATTCCAATGGCAAATTTGAGGACGGAAGGCAGGACAACGACACAGTCCGCTTTGTCGATCACACTCTGCGGAATATCGTCAGGAATGTCCATAATTTCTTTGATGACCTTCCCTGCATTCGCGACGCGATCTTCTTCTTTATCTTGCCCAAAGACGGGCAACGCAATCACCGCAAGCGTAACTAGGCCCAACCAAAATTTCTTCATAGCGTCTCCTTTAGAAAATTTTCAAACCTGAGGTTTCTGGATCGTACCAATAAATGGACATTTCTGACATCGGGTTCTCCCCGGTAGCAGCGTGCAAATCAGGCATCTGACTTGCACCGAAGAGTATATCCCTAAAAATTCTTCCCATGTGAGTTGGGGGGCTTGGCAGTGTGCTTCGCGACCTGGGTTTTTCGCGGGGGATGGGACAAATCCCAATGACAAAAAATCTCTCGTATCCGACTTTCGCAAATCGCCTTCTAGCGGTACGATTACGGCGTCGTTTTCAGGAGGTTTCGATGGTAGAGCAAAGTTCAGTCGCGATCGCGCGTCACGCCTCGACGTGGTCAATCCTCTGGGGCGTCCTGTTAATTCTCTTCGGCATGGTGGCGATTGCGTCGCCATTTCTTGCCGCCGTTGCAGTCAACGGGATTATCGCCTGGCTCATAGTTTTTTCAGGCGTAGTCCACATCGTGCTGGCCTTTCATAGTCATGGAGCTGGCAGCGTGATCTGGAAGCTGCTGGTTGGCCTCGCCTATATATGCTTCGGGGCATATCTGATCCTGCATCCGGTGATTGGCGTCGCATCGCTTACTTTGTTGCTAGCGTCACTGTTCCTGATCGAAGGCATCTTGAATATCATTCTGTTTTTCAAGATGCGCTCGCTGCGCGGGTCAAGCTGGATGCTGATTGATGGAATCATTACCTTGCTCCTGGGATTGATGATCTACGTTCAGTGGCCGTCGAGTACAGCCTGGGCGATTGGCATTCTGGTAGGCGTGAGCATGATCATGAGCGGTATTTCGCGAGTGATGCTGACGCTGGCTGCCCGGAAAGAGATTGGGGTCGCAACGGGACCGATGGCCAGAGCGGCCTAGAAATAGAAGAGAAGTCCCGATTCGATGTCTGCCGTCACTCGACGTTCTTTCCTGGAGATGGCCGTCACGCTTGGCGCGACGGCAGCGTGGGGAAATCCCTTTGCAAAATCGTCGCAAGTGCTTTGGCACGAACGCCGTGATCTTTATCCGGAAGGCGTGGCGTCGGGAGATCCCGATAGCAACAGTGTTCTCCTGTGGACGCGCCGATCACCGACGACTCCGAATCCGCCGCAGACACTTACTGTAGAAGTAGCGGAGGACGAGGCTTTTCGGGCCGTCATCGCCACAGCATCCACGCCAATCTCTGAGGCCTCGGACTGGACCTGCCGCGTTCTAGTCGGAGGGCTGAAACCGTCGCGCGTTTACTGGTACCGCTTTACCGATGCAGACGGATTCGGGAGCCGAGTCGGCCGCACCATCACTGCTCCTGCGGATGACGACCCAAGGCCGGTGCGGTTCGCGTTTGTGAGTTGTCAAAATGCAAACGATGGCGCACAAAACGCTTATCGCCGCATGATCTTCGAGGATGAGCGCGCCCCAGAAGAAGATCAGCTCGGCTTCGTGCTGCACCTTGGCGACTTCATCTATGAAATCGTCTGGTATCCCGAAGACCGGCCTCAGGGGATGTATGACCGGCGTCTTCGTGACATTGTCCGCTATGCTCATGGCGAAAAAATAGAAGACTTCCACATTCCTACGACAGTTGACGACTATCGCGCGATTTATCGGGCGTATCTGCACGATCCTGACCTTCAGGATGCGCGCGCCCGCTGGCCTTTCGCCAATATGTGGGACAACCATGAGTTCAGTTGGAAGGGCTGGCAAGGTTTGCAGAAATTCGAAACCACGACGCGCCCAGCTCAAACTCGAAAGGTGGCGGCGAATCAGGCGTTCTTTGAATACCAGCCCGCGCGCGTAGCGAAGCCTGGAGATACGACACTCGATCGCTTCAATCCCCCTAAAGTGGCCGACGCACCGATCACAAATTTTGATCAGAACGGACTGGGGCAGGAAGCCAACAACCTTGCCGCTATCGGCAGCCTGAGAGGCTATCGCGGATTGCGGTGGGGTCGCAACGTGGATTTGATCATCACCGATCAACGGACCTATCGCTCCGAAGAGCCTCTCGATCGCGAGGAAACCAAAGCTTTCCGCAGCAAGGAATTTCCGGAACTGATGCCGGAAGAGGCGATGGAAATTCTGGACGCAGGCCGCACCTACAACGGAGGTCGGCCGCCCGACTCCATCAAGTTCGGCGGCATCGAAGTTCCTAATTTCCAGAAGGACCGGCCGGCACAGACGATTTTGGGAGCTGAACAAAAGGCATGGTTCCTCGATCGGTTGCGAACTTCCAAAGCCACATGGAAGATCTGGGGAAATACGATCGCTACGCTCGATATGCGCGCGGATCCGCAAAATCTTCCTCCGGGACTAACCAATCCATGGCCTGGTGCGGGTTACGCTGGCTGCTTTGGTTTTGGCGGAGGAGACTTCGGCAACGCTTACGTCGAGAGAGGTGAGATTTACGATTTTGTACGCGATCACGGCATTACGGGCTTTGCCACCGTAGCTGGGGACCGTCACAGTTTTTGGGCTGGCCTGGCTGCCAAATCACTCCCTCCCAAACCTTTCGAACCAGTGGGAGTTGCGTTTGTCACGGGTTCGATTTCCGCGCCTACAGTAGTCGAAGCAATCGAGCACAGCTTTCCGAAAGAGCATCCTCTTCGCCCACTCTTCCTCGGTCGAAGCCCTGCGGATTCTGCTCCGCAACCTACGACAAATTTATTGCTTCACCATGGCGTGCGGTCGTGTCTCGAATATGCGAAGAGCGGTGACTTGGTGAAGGCGCGGGCGCAAAAAAATCCTGATCTCTCGCCGCATGTATCTTTTGTCGACATGGGCGGTCACGGATACACAGTAGTCCGCGTCACGAGTGGCAGCTTCGAAGCGGAATTCGTCTGCATTCCACGACCGCTCGAACGCAGCGACAGGCCTGATGGAGGTCCGCTGCGATATCGTGTGACGCATCGCGCCGAGCTTTGGAAAAAGGGAGAAGTTCCAAAATTAGAGAGAAAGATTGTGGAAGGAAATCCACAGTTTTCGATTTGACGCCGGTATCCTGACCGCATGGAATGAAGACGCCTGCTTTTTTACTTCATTCCCCTTACCACGTAAACCTGCGACAGCGTCTGCATATAAAGATACGCATACGCGCCGTCGTTAGCGGACAGATAAGATGCGCCGATGCCCACGGTTCCAGCCGCCAAGCCCTCCCCAAAAGTTTTCACCAAGTCGATTTTTCCGGTAGCGATATCGACCCGATAGACATTTCCCGTCTTCTCCCGCTGCCGCGTAGGGACAACTAGCAGCGAACCGCCATCGGGCGACCATCCACTAACGCGGTAATTAGCATCCAGCCCTGGAATCGGACGCAACCCTCCGCCGCTCAACGGCCAGATTCCCCACTTCCCATCCGGCGACAGCACCGCTGTACTGCGACCATCAGGAGACGGCAACACTCCCACCGTGTCCTCCGGAGTAATCGCCTTTGAATCACCATTGCTCACGGTGATCAGGTAGTCGCGTGTACGCTGTCCGGACTCAATTCCACTCGCCAGCAACTCCTTGCCTTCTCCCAGCCATCGCACCTTTTCATAACTTACTTTGTCGTGGGTTAGCTGCCTGGATTCACCCGCTCCGGTCGGCACCAAGCTGATCGGGCCGCCCTTCGCCGGCTGCGTGATCACCCACTTTCCATCGGGAGAGATTGCCAGCCCTACCCCCTCGCTGATCCTTACTGGAGGGGACGCATCGCTATCGCGGACAAACACGGTGTAATTGGGTCCGCCGCCATCGCCCGCCTCTTCGAATAAAACTTTGCGGCCATCCGGCGTCAGATCGCTCAGGATCGACGCATCGAACCATCCCAGTTCGTGTTCTTCTTTTCCCCCCGGGGGCATTCCACGAATCCCAATGCGCCGCCGATGCGTCACCATCAGCGTGAGTCCATTCCGCTGATCTTCCAGCCACATTCCGCCGGGCACAGTCGTAATTGATCGCACTTTGCCCGATAACGTCGCGGCATGCGGGTTGGCATTCCCCCCGATATTCGTGGAGGTGAACCAAATCTCATTGCCCGCTGGCGGCCAAAGGATCCCTTGCAGCGAAATCCAGCCGGGAGAAAGAATTTTCTCCTTGCTGCTGCCATCGGCGCCGATCACCGCAACCGCACCCTCATCGTCGCCATGCGCATTTTGATGATCGGCAAATGCGATCCACTTTCCATCCGGCGATATTTTCGGATGACTAATCCAGCTCGTACCTTCGAGCAGCACCTTCCCGATCGGATACTCCAGACGCCAGTGCTGATTCTCCGGCACGTAGCGGACTACCGCCATATTCTCCCCGTCCGGCGCCCAATCCGCGTCCTCCACATTGTCGAGCACCTCTCTTGGCGCCCCGCCACTCATCGGAACTCGCGCCAGCGTTCCCGCTTGCGCGAAACCACCCATCGTCACCGAGTTGAGACGAATCGCCAGTTCCCCGCTCTTCGAGATGGCAAGCAACTCAGCGTCTTTCACTCCCAATTCGCGCGCGCCATGATCGTCTGCGCGTCCTACATATAACTGACGTTGGCCACCATCCCAGGAAGCGCTATACACAATGCTGCCGTCAGGAGTAAAGCGCGCGTTCCCGATTGATCCGGTGCGGAATGTAATTGGCTGATAATCCGCCAAGGGCGCGCGTCCGTTCCCTCGCCCCCACCACCATCCCACTCCGATCATTAAGGCTGATAGAACCAGAGCGCCGACAAGCTCTCGAAGTTTGCTGCGCGGGGTGACTTGTTTTTTTTGTGCGCTCGTTTCGGAAATCGCCGATTCGGCAGTCGATTGTCCAAGCGTGGACTGTGCAATCGCCGACTGCGCACCCGTCTTTGCCGCCACCGTGCTGACCGCTGAACTGTCCGTCAGCGTTTCTAGATTGAAAGCCAGATCTCCCGCCGACTGAAAACGCTGCGCCGGATTTTTCTCCAGACAGTGCCGCACAATCCGCTCCAATGCTGGAGGTACATTGCGTGCCGTTTCTGAAAGTTCGGTCGGCTCTTCTTTCAGAATCGCGCTCATCGTGTCTGCTGGAGTCTCCCCTTGAAACGCACGCTGCCCCGAGAGCATCTCGTAGAGAATCGAGCCAAAAGCAAAAATGTCGGAACGATGGTCAGCAGTTTTTCCCCGTACCTGCTCCGGAGACATATATCCCACCGTGCCCATGACCTGCCCGGGCTCGGTGTTTACCTGAACCGTCGGCGCGTCCGCACTCGCATCCGTTTCCGGACGCGTCAGCTTCGCCAGACCGAAGTCGAGAATCTTCACCCGATCGTCGTTCGTGAGAAATAAATTCTCCGGCTTCAGGTCGCGGTGGACGATTCCCTTTCCGTGCGCCGCCGCCAATCCGCGTGCCACCTGCAGCGCATAGTCAATCGCCTTACGGCCGGAAAGCGGTCCGCTCCGAATCCGCTCGCGCAAGGTTTGCCCTTCCAGCAATTCCGAAACGATATAAGGAGAACCACGCTCCTCCCCTATATCGAAAATAGAAAGAATGTTGGGATGATTGAGCGCCGCTGCCGAACGGGCTTCCTGCGTAAAACGTTGCATCCGGTCGGCATCCGCTGAATAAGAAGCGGGCAGAATCTTGATGGCTACGACCCGATTCAACCGCGAATCCCAAGCTCGATACACCTCTCCCATTCCTCCGGAACCGAGGAGGGATTGGATAGTGTACGGGCCTAGTTTCGTATCTGGAGCAAGAGCCATTGAAGCTGTGGATTATATCGGACTTGCATGAACCCCGGAGAGAATTATGCTCGTGGTTTTGTCCTGCCTCTGTTGGAAATGGAAAACGCGTTTCTCCGCTAAGATAGCGGAGCGAACGGGTGTTGAGGCAAGCAGGACTGCTCTCACGGTGGAGAGCGAAGCCATCGCGAAAAGGAGCCGGCTTCGAACAGCCGCTCCAGCCGCACCAACATTGGCATATCGATGTTTCCTACATCAACGCCTGCGGGACCTTCTATTACCTGTGCAGTGTTCTGGACGGGTACAGTCGTTCTATTTGTGCATTGGGACCTGCGAGAATCAACGAGGGAGGCCGACATCGAGGTCATTCTCGAACGCGCCAAAGAGAAGTACCCGCAGGCAAAGCCGCGCATCATCTCGGACAACGGGCCGCAGTTCATCGCCCGCGACTTCAAGGAGTTCATCCGCATCTCGGGCATGACGCATGTCGGAACTTCGCCTTACTACCCCCAATCGAACGGGAAAATCGAGCGCTGGCACAAGTCGCTGAAGAGTGAGTGCATCCGGCCCGGAACACCGCTCTCCCTGGACGATGCGTTGCGCTTGGTGCAGGATTACGTCGCGCATTACAACGAGATTCGCTTGAACAGTGCGATTGGCTACATCACACCGAAGGATATGCTGGCGGGGCGACATCACGAAATTCACACCGAACGAGACCGGAAGTTGGCACAGGCGCGGCAGCAGCGTCAGCTCCGGCGCCAGCAAACGGCATCGAACCAAAGCCAACCTTTGCAGGGCGAGCAGGTTCGTGCTGACGCAGGTTACCGAAGAGAGTCGCTTCTGTCAGTCGAACCGGTGTCCAATTTAGTATATGAAGCTTTTTCTCCGAGACCGCTACAGCCGATTTGTCGTCTTCATGGTGTTGCTCGTTGTCGGACTGAGAGCCTGGGCCGACTATGACCAAGCGATGTTATACATGTGCTGTTCTGCGGCCGTGCAGACGTTGTTCCATCATGCCCCTGCGGATGCTTTCCGTTTCGTCGTTAATTTCCCGATGTCGTTGATCAGTTGGTTGCTACTGCCCGCTCCTCCCTATCTGCCGCGGAAGGCGCCGCTTAATTTTGTACTCTGGGAGTCCCTCTCCGTTCTCACGGAGGTTGCCCTCACGGTGGTGTTCTGGCTTGGAGTTGGCAGACTGGCAAGAAGCGGGCATCTTACAGGCCTGAGGAAAGTGCCTCTTAGGGCTGCTCTTCCACTGATTTTCTTAATCGTGGCGATTGCTTTGGAAAAAGTGGGTGAGCTTCAATATGAGGGCATCATGAGGCTGGGAGCTCCTCAGGAGCATCCTGTCGACGCCACATGGGCACGTGACAGTTTCGTCGGATACGCTATTAACGCTCCCGCGTGGGCCGCATGGTGGCAACTTCCCCTTTTCCTTAACCAACAAGGTGAAAGAGTCTGGGTCACATATCTGCGAATTACTTCCTGGCTCGGGCCGAACAGTCGACTTCTAGAGTACGGTTTCCTTGTGGTCGTCTTATGGTATGGAATCGGCTCTCTGCTTGATAAAAGAAAACGCCTGAAAGTGAGCCTCACGCCAGACACCCTCAGCTGGCAAAAACGCCTGTTGTACATTTTCTGCCTGCTCTACGGAGGATTCCTCTGCTCCATGGCACGAGACTCCTACTACGACTCCAACGGCTACGCCTGGTTTGCACTTTCCATATCGATTTGGAGCGCGCTACTCACTTTGGGAAGCATCCATGCTCTATGTCAAGATGAGGCGCGATTCTGGGGCGTTGCGGCAAGAGTGTTTTGCGTTGTCTATACAATCCTCGCGGCTTGCGTGAGCGTCCTGTTCGCGACCACTCCACATTACAAATTCCCCTTCTACGGTAGGTGGGTTGCGTTCGCAATAGTGGGGTTGAGCTTGGTTGCACTTACCCAGAGCCTCTTTTGGCTCATCCGGCCGGAAAAGCAAAAGCATACTCCGGCCCGAGAAACTCCCTGAATGAATGGATGGAACCGACAAAGAGCGATCTAGGAAGTGCTCCGGTGTCGGCGACTCCGACTTTCCTCCATGCGCCACCGGTCGTGAGGAGCTACAATGACTCCGCCAGGTGAAACGGAAGCGGGCTCTGCAGGGATGCAACTATGCTGAGGGATAGCCTGGCGGGGCTCATCGAGCCGCTGAGCCAAGACAGTTTCCAGGCTGCTCAATCAAGAAACAGGCCGCTCACATGCCGAGTCTTGAGATGTTTTTCGAACCAGTTCACGACCCCGCAGACACTCCGGTAACGTATTCCCCAGAGAGTCGCGCCACCTAGACTCCGGCCATGGGCGGCGCAAGTGAGATCACAATGATCATGGACCAGAAGTATGTAGGTCGCTGCCCGGCAGGAGCTCAGCCCCGGTGATCTGACGACTGCCGATGGAAAGACAATCCATCTGTGGAAACATTAGAGAGGGGACGCTTCCGGATCACACAATGAGTGAGGCGAAGAACTTGATCGACAGCGGCGGGGGACAAAGCTCGTCCCGCAACAGTGAGTCCTAGCCCTCAATAAGCGTTG
>Ga0209169_10001152_pt1 | contig 16046 bp, 15 predicted proteins | sample HubBroMetageWRM4_FD_188346 | JGI IMG/M metagenome (GOLD analysis project Ga0209169, IMG submission 188346) | Warmed soil microbial communities from the Hubbard Brook experimental Forest, New Hampshire - Hubbard Brook CCASE Soil Metagenome WRM 4... | ecosystem: Environmental > Terrestrial > Soil... | reverse complement strand
ATGGTGTCGTTGTTGAACCAGAACCTGGCGCAGAAGGCGATCACGGTGACGGTGACGGATGAGGCCAAGAAGTGGATTCTCAACCAAACGCTGGGCGACCGAAGTTACGGCGCACGGCCGTTGCGCAGGGCTTTGCAGAAATACATTGAAGACCCGCTGTCGGAAGCGCTGATTCAGGGGACGATCACCACGCGGCCGGCATTTATTGAGGTCTTCCTCGAGGGCAACAAGCTGTACTACCGTCCGGTGGATGCTGAGAAGACTGCCGAAGGGGTACTGCTTTACGAGAACACATAGAGGGCTATCAGCTTTCAGCTATCAGCTATCAGCCGTCAGCTACAAGCTGGCGGCTTTTGTTTTGCTTTAAAAGCGAGCCACGGATCTGCACGGATGACCTTGCTCTTGACCCGTCGGATCGGAGCTATAGTGTCAGTCGAGGGAGTTTTATGAAAAGAATGATTCGTTTTTGCGGGTGGTTTGCCAGCTTCGCGCTGATGATTGGGATTACAGGAAGTTCGATGACAGCCCGCGCCCAGACCCCCGACCCGCACCAGGTTCCAGTGATGGACGGAGAAGCAGGCCCGTGCTCCGTCTCCTTTACGGTGACGGATGAGAAGGGTGCGCCGGTTTATGATGCGCGGATTCGGGTCAAGATGCGCTATGGATTTGCCGGAGTTAAACATCTTGATCTGGAAGCGGCCACTAATGTGGATGGCAAGACGCTGATCAAGGGTTTGCCGAAGAAGGTGAAAGACGACATTTTGTATTTTCACGGCACTCAGGGCAGCCGTGAAGGCTCGGCTACGTATGATCCGGGGAAGAATTGTGGGGGGATTAACAGCTCGATTGTTTTGAGGGAAGACAAAGCAGCCACGGATTGAACGGATAAACGCGGGTTTGTCGGTTAGGTTTCATCCGGTGAATATCCGTCGGATCCGTGGCGTGTTCGTGCTCAGGCGATGCTGGAGAGCGTAGCCGCGGTGGTTGAGGCGCTATTGGCCCCCAAGCTCGCGAACGACTGTTGCACGGCGCTGTAGGCCTTCTGGGCGGCGGACACATTGCCGGCCTGGAGGTCCTGGCCTAACTGGGCGAATTCCAGGGCGAGGGTGGTGGGCTGGTTGCTGGCCCATCCGCCGCCCCCGCCGCCGCCCCCGTGGTGATGGTGGTGGCCGTGGGCTTGAGTGCTCTGGCTTTGCGTGTTCTGCTGGATGTTCGAGAAATCCTGCTGGGCAGCCGAGAGGTTTCCTGATTGCAGGTCTTTGCCGAGTTGGCTGAAGGCTTGGGCGGCGGAGCCACTGCCGGCGGCTGCTGTGGAACTCGCGGATGGCGAGTTTTGCTGCAAAGTGGCAAAGTCCGCCTGGGCGGCCGACAGATTGCCGGATTGCAGGGCTTGGCCGAGTTGTTGGAACTCCTGCCGAAACTGCTGTTGTGAGCTGCTTATGGCCTGGCTATTGGAATTGAACAGAGTACTGCTGAGAATGCCTGCGATGGACATGGTTTACTTCATCCCTTCTTACCGGCTGCCGGTGAGCGCTGCATGGAAGCTGATCTGAGGAACGCGCATCAACAGCTAGATCGGTGATTGTGGTCTAAACTTTAGCTGCCCGCACTGACGGGCGGGTCTTGCTTAGACTGTGCAGGTTTGATCGCACGCAAACCGCCATCGCGTCCCCAGCACGAGATTAGGGAGTGAAGAGGTTGGCAGTGAAGGTTTTAGCGCGCTGGTTTTGGCAAGGGTCGGATGCGAACTGCACGACGCGGCTGGGCAAGCCTGGTATGTACGGGCAAGAGCTGCCCAGGTTTCCGGCGGGCTGCATATTAGTTGCGACCGGGGCGCTGGCCGGGAATCTTACTAAACACATTGGCGCGAAGCGCCTCAAGAGGGGACGGTAATGGACAAAGTTAACATCGCGGAGAAATTCAGTCATGTCAAGGAATACTGGAAACCCTACATCGCTGCCGAGCTGAACGGGCAGCAGGTGAAGCTGGATAAGATCAAGGGTGAATTTGTGTTTCATCATCATGAGAACGAGGACGAAATGTTTCTGGTGGTGAAGGGCCGCTTTTGCATGGAGTTCCGCGATAGGAAGGTGTGGATCGAGGAGGGCGAATTCATCGTGGTGCCGCGAGGGGTTGAGCATAAGCCGGTGGCTGAGGAAGAATGCTGGTTCTTGCTGTTTGAGCCGGCGTCCACGCTGAATACCGGAAACGTGGTGAACGAGCGTACGATAAGGGAATTGGAACGGGTTTGAAAACCCGTTCTCAGTTGTCAGTTCTCGGTTCATTGTCCAATGATGAAAATCGTTCACTTCGTCTTACTTCTGGCGACGGCGGTCAGTGCGGCCGCGCAACCGAAACCCAAGTACGAGATCTATGCCATTCGGTATGCGACGCTGCCTGACTTCGCGGTTGAGGATTTGGTGGCGGGGGCGGAGCCGGGGCGAAAGCTCGACATCGCCATGATGATCTGGCTGGTGCAGGGAAATGGGCGCAATATTCTGGTCGACTCGGGGTTTTATCACGAGCGTTTTTTTAAGGACTGGCAGGTGAAGGACTTTACCAAGCCTTCAGATGCGCTTAAGCGAGTGGGCTTGAAGCCCGAGGACATCACCGACGTTATCATTACGCATATGCACTGGGACCACGCCGACGGCATGGACCTGTTTCCCAACGCCCGCATATGGATTCAGAAAGACGAGCTTGAATACTATGCGGGAGAGGCGTGGCAGTCGAAAGACACTCACGGCGGTATTGATGAAGAGGATGTGCTCACCCTGGTGAAGCTAAATACGCAAGGGCGGGTGGGTCTGGTGAATGGAGATGCCCAGGAAGTTATTCCCGGAGTAACCTGCTACACCGGCGGCAAGCACACTTACCAGTCGCAATATGTTGGCGTGCAAACCGGCGTTGGGACGGTGGTACTGGCAAGCGACAATATGTACTTGTATGAGAATCTGGAACGGCATGCGGCGATTGCAACCACGGTGGATGCGGCATCGAATCTGCGGGCGCAGGATCGCATGAAGCAAATCGCGGCCCGGCCGGGATTCATCGTTCCCGGACACGATCCGGCGGTATTTGCGAAGTTTCCCAATCCGGCGCCGGGAGTGGCCAAGATCTACTGAGCTTACGCACCACTCCTGCGACCAGAGACCTGTGGGCTGCATCTAGATGGAACCATGGAATTGACGGTCTATTCTGCCTTCTGGTGTCCGGATTGCCGCGTAGCCAAGCGCTTTCTACACGAGCACAACATTCCGTTCAAAGACATCGACATTGAAACCACTCCAGGTGCCGCCGAGGAAGTGGTCAAACACACCGGCCTGCGCGCGATACCGCAATTTGTCATCGACGGCGAATGGGTGCAGCCCTATCGTCCGGGCCAGGGCTTTCTTTATGACGAAATGGCCAAGCGTTTGGGCGTGAAGCCTTAGCGGTGACGCGAGGGACGTAGCAAGCTGCGTCTGTACAACGAGATACGGCTCCCCCGCACGGCCATCGCCTTCCGTACCCTAGGAAACCTTCCAGCAGCGCGAGACCATGGAAGATCCATGGCCGAAAACCAGCCGAAAAACGAGGAAGAGCCGGTCTGCGGCGCATGGCAACGCTTTCTGCAGGGTGCTTTGGGGGTGTTTCTGCTGGTCGCGGTCGGGCTGGTAGCCCGTTACTATCCCGCAAGCGCCACCAGTGAATTGGAACAGCAAGTGCGTGGGCTGGTGCACGAAGTGCAATTGTTGAAGCAGGAGCAGGCGATGCCCGCCCTGGTCCTGAACCGCTACCGCAATTCCATTTGCTACATCTTCGGGGTCTACCAGGTCGGGTTTGAAGGCCAGGCTCCCGCGATGCGGGCTCGCATTTCAGGAAGCGGTTTTGTGGTGGCCGATGGACTGCTGGCCACCAATCGGCACGTAGCCGAGCCCTGGTACGAAGACCCGGATTCTGCGGCGCTGATCCGGAGAGGCGCAAAACCGCGATTGGAAAAGTTGCTGGCATTCTTTCCCGGTCAACCGGCCCCGGTGAACATCACCCCGGCGGTGTTATCGGAACAGGGGGATCTGGCGGTGGTGCGCATCGAGGACAGCGCGACGATCCACCAGCTACGACCGTTGCCGTTGGCCGAGGCGATCCCGAATCCTGGAGAGTTGGTCTCGGTTGTGGGTTACCCCATGGGCGTGCTGGGGATGGTGGCGAAGTCGCCGCCCGCGGTCTACGAAAGATTGGCTTTTCGCCGGGACGACATTGGAGCTGCGAACGAACTGGCGGCGCTTTCGCTGATTCGACCATCGGCGACTTGCGGACATCTGGGAGATGTAGTGGGAGACAAGCTGATCTATGACGCGCCGACGGCGCATGGAGGCAGCGGCGGCCCGGTATTCAACTCTCGCGGCGAAGTGATTGGAGTGAACGCCGCTTATCTCGACGGATTTTCCGGGGGCACGCTGGGAGTTTCGGTACGGGCTCTGAAACCGCTGATTGCTGCCGCACGGAAGAAATGAGCTTCGGCATGAACGCACTTCACAAATTCAAGAGACCAGCATCGCATTTCGTTGGTAGCTTGCCTCTAGCATTGCTGGCTGTGATGGGTATGCCATTTCTGCTGAGCAGTATCAAGAGTTCTCGCTTCTGGGGAATGATTTTCTTTTCCAAGGGACCCAGATAACTATCTGGTGGTTTTCCACGCTCTGACCCAGCCGGGCTCTCGCACGTGCTCTTCGTCGAGGCGGCGCAGGCGGGCGGCCATGATCCCTGACCTGCCCAAATAACCGATTACGCGTTGGGGCTGGTTGCGCTCCAGCACCGGCAATCGTCCGATGTTGTTGCGCAACATTTTGGCTGCGGCCTGGTGTAACGACTCATCTGGGTAGGTGACGATGAGGTCGCGGCTGGCGGCGTCGAGCACGGTCGTGTTTGCACTGGGATCGTTGGCCAGGGCCCGCATCAGGTCGCCACGTGTAATCAGCCCGGCGAGATTGCCGGTGGCATCCAGAACAAACATGCCTTGATGGCGGTTGACCTCGGGATCGTGGCGGCTGATGCGGTCGGACAATTCGCTGATCTTCATATCGGCGGGCAATGCAGGAATGTCTTTGTCCATGGTTTCGGCCACCATGACCTGCTGCAAGGCGTCGGTTTCATATTCCTGATGGATGTACAAGCCGCGCCGCGCCAGTTTTTCGGTCATGATGGAAGCGCGTGGCATGAGCAGCATGGCGATGCCGTCTGCGATGACGCTGACCAGCATCAAGGGCAGAACCGAGTTGTAGTCACGAGTGATTTCGAAGGCGAAGATGATGAATGCGAAGGTGGCGCGAGAGGCTGATCCGAAAACTGCTCCCATAGCGACCAGAGCAAACGCTCCCGCTGACAGATTTGCCGTGGGAAAGATTCGGTTGATTGCTAAAGCGAACACCCCGCCCATGGCTGCGCTCGACATGAACATGGGCGCGAGCAGACCTCCGGACGTGCCTGAACCCAGCGAAATGACGAGTGCCACGGCCTTGGCGAGCATGACCACGAGCAGCAGTTTCCAGGCCAGGCTGGCGTTCAGAATATCGCCGATGGTGTCATAGCCGACGCCGAGCACGCGGGGCACAAGGTATCCGATGATACCGAGGCCCAGCGCGCCGATTGCCGGCCACCAGAGTTCGTCAATTGGCAGTTTTTCGAACTGGTCTTCAGTCCAGTAGAGCAGCTTGCTGAAACCGACGGCGGCCAGTCCGCAGATGACTCCGAGCAGAAGATAGAAGGGCAGGGCGCGGGGAATGTCAAAGTTCATGGCCTCAACTTTGAACATTGGCCCGGCGCCCAGCAGTTGCATGTGGACCGCGGTGGCGAGCGTGCTAGCGATGACGAGAGGGATGAATGATCGCGACTTGAATTCGAATAAGAGCAGTTCCATGGCTAGGATTACACCCGCAATTGGAGTGTTGAATGTGGCGGACATCCCCGCAGCCGCGCCGCATGCCAGCAGCACCTTGCGCTCGGCCGCGGTGGTGTGGAGCAACTGGCCAACCAGGGAACCTACCGCACCGCCGGTTTGAATGATTGGGCCCTCGGCTCCAAACGGTCCGCCGGTGCCGATGGCGATGGCGGCGGAAAGCGGTTTCAGAATGGCGACCCGCGGCTCGATTCGGCTGCGATTGACCAGCACCGCTTCCATGGCTTCGGGAATTCCGTGGCCCTTGATTTTGGGAGTTCCGTATTTCGCCATGAAGCCGACGATGATGCCGCCGATGACCGGAACCAGAATCACCCACCCGCCGAGCTGATTATGGCGGGGGCTGACGAACTCGGCGGCAAAGCGATGATAGAAGACAATATTAGTGAAAAGGCCGATCAACTTGTATAGCGCGTACGCGATGAGGCCCGCCAAGAGGCCAATGCCGCCTGCCAGCAAGGAAATCAGAAGCATGCGGAACTGGGCTGGCTCGGCGAGCCGGACATCACCGACTTGAGCGCCGGTGGCTGCGAAGGCAGCAGGGGTGGATTGGTTGGGGGCGGTATCTTTCAACTTTTCCTCCGATAATTTTTGGCAGCGGCTTTTGGTTCGCCGCTGTTGCCGCGTGGCTCGATCGCGCGTTTGAGGGCGGCAATCAGGATTGGTCCTTGCGTCCGCAGTTCGGCGCGATGGTGCAGGGAAAGCTCCTTGAGGACTCTTTCGCCTTTTGGCGTCAGCGAGAGCAGGACCTCACGGTGGTCCTCCACGCCGCGGTGACGGTTGACGTAGCCTCCTGCGGCCAGCCGGTTCACCAGTTCTACGGTGCTGTGGTGTTGAATCTGCAAGCGCTCCGCCAATTCGCGCACCCGGGGGCGCACCCCTTGCGGCAACCCTTTCAATGCCAGCATCAGCTGATGCTGGTGAGGCTCGAGGCAAGCCGCTCGCGCGGCCTGCTCACTGAAGTGCAAAAAGCAGCGGATCTGGTAGCGCAGCTCCGCCAGGGACTCGTAGTCAGTTGGCGATTTTGACATATATATATCGTATCACGATATATTGATGGGGGACTGGCAACGAAAGTCGCAGACCGTTTAGAATCCAGAGTCCTGATCAATGTGGGGAAAGGTGAATCCGTGATTCCACGCTACACCCGCCCGGAGTTGGGCCGTATTTGGAACGACGAAAACCGCTTTCGCGCCTGGCTGGCAGTCGAAGTGGCGGCCACTGAAACCCTCGCCGAAGCGGGCATTGTGCCCAAGGACGCGGCCAAGGCCATCCGCGAACGCGCGGACTTCAGCGTGCAGCGCATTCATGAAATTGAGGCCGAGGTGCGCCATGACGTGATCGCCTTCACCACGGCGGTTGCGGAAATTGTTGGGCCGCACGCGCGCTGGTTCCATTACGGTCTGACTTCGAACGACGTGGTGGATACGGCCCAGGCACTGCTCATCCGCCAGGCTTCAGATGTGATTGCTGCCGATCTCGAGCGGCTATCGGAAGTGCTCAAGCGCCGCGCGTGGGAGTTTAAGGATACGCCCATGGTGGGGCGCACCCACGGTATTCATGCCGAACCCATCACCTTCGGATTCAAGCTGGCCAACTGGTATTCAGAGACGCAGCGAAACATCGAACGGTTTGCGCGGGCTGCGGAGGAGATGCGGGTGGGCAAGCTTTCTGGCGCAGTGGGTACGCTGGCTCACTTGAGCCCGGAGTTGGAAGAGAAAATCTGTGAGCGTTTGGGGTTGAAAGCGGCGGCGGTGTCGTCACAGGTGATCCAGCGTGACCGGCATGCGTATTACCTGGCGACGCTGGCGGTGATTGCATCAACGCTCGACAAGATCGCCACCGAGATCCGGCATTTGGCGCGGACGGAAGTCCGGGAAGCGGAAGAATACTTCAGCGAGAAACAAAAAGGTTCGTCCGCCATGCCGCACAAGCGCAATCCCGTGACCTTCGAACAAATCAGCGGGTTGGCGCGGGTAGTGCGGTCCAATGCCCAGGCGGGATTTGAAAACGTGGCGCTGTGGCATGAGCGCGACATTTCTCATTCCTCGGTAGAGCGCGTGATTATTCCCGATTCCACCACCCTGGCGGACTACATGCTGAATAAGACCGCCAATTTGATCGACACGATGTTTGTTTATCCGGAACGCATGCTGGCGAACCTGGAGAGCACCGGAGGATTGGTGTTCAGTGGCCAGCTTTTGCTGGACCTGGTGGAGCGCGGAGTTTCGCGGGAGGATGCCTATCGCATGGTGCAGGCCCACGCGATGCGCGCCTGGAAGGAAGACCTGAATTTTCGGGATCTGGTGCTGAGGGACAAGGCGATTACCAGCCGGGTGCCGCGGGCGCAGATCGAACGCGCCTTCGATTTAAAGCGTCAGCTTAAGAACGTCGATAAGATTTTTGCACGCGTATTCGATTCGGAACGGCCGGGCGGAAACAGGAGCAAGACTAAATCCGCGAGGCGCTAAGCTGCCTGCAAGCTCAGAAGCGAAACATTTCGATCTCGCCCCCGCCAGCAAGAATCAGGGTCAAATTCGCCACCAGCAGCACCATGGGATATTCGATGCCGTTGGGCATGAAGAATCCATTGTGCCAATGGACGGTGATGATGGCTACGGACATGTCAAAGGCGAGCATGATGGCGATGTACCGGGTCAGTATGCCGAGGATCATGGCCAGCCCGCCGAAAAACTCCACCGCGGTGAGCAGGATGGCGGCGCCCGTGGCCTGAGGAATGCCCGCGCCAGCCAGGAATTCGGCCACTTGCTGGAATCCCATGAAGAATTTTTGACCACCGTGCGCGACAAAGACCACGCCGACGGTGACGCGCAGCAAAGTAATTCCCCAGGAACGCAGCAGGTCCGTGCTGTCGCTCATGCACCCTCCTTAGAGTATTCCGGCAGTCTGCACTCTGAACTCAAGTTATAGCAAGAATCCTGAAGGACTTCACAAATGTTTACAATTCGGCGCTGCCGGGATGCATCTAAATCAACTAGACGGTTAGATGGAACTAATTCTCCGACGCAGGGTTTATAGATTTCGGGGGAGGAGAAGAAGATGAAGACAAGTTTTCTGGGAGTGGGATTATTTCTGGCAGCGAGTGTGTTGACCGCCAGTTTGATGGCACAGACCACGGGCGCGGGGCGGTACGATCAGTCAATTCAATCCAAGGTTACGGAGCAACTGACGGGGAAAGGTGAGTTCCGCAACGTTCAGTCCACGGTGGAGGACGGAATCGTCACCCTCACCGGCAGCGTAGATCTCTACCAGCAAAAGTTGGATGCGGCGAAGAAGGTGCGCAAGGACGCCGAGGTTCAGGGAGTGCGCAACCTGATCACAGTTGAGGGCAAGAGCGTCTCGGACGCTGACCTGGCCGCGCAGTTGGACCGCAAGCTGTACTACGACCGTGTGGGTTATGACGTTGCGTTCAACTACATCACTGCGTCGGTTGAGAACGGCAATGTAACTTTGATTGGCGAAGCTCGGACTGAAGTGGCGGCCGATTCCGCTTTGGCGCTGACCGCGCGCATGGCGGGAGTGAAGGACGTGTTTAACGACATCAGGGTTGCGCCGACGTCGATTTTCGATGATCAGATCAGAGTGGCAGCGATGCGGGCGATCTATCGCGACCCGGTATTGAGCCGCTATGCGATTGATCCGGCACGACCGATTCGGATACTGGTCGACAACGGCCACGTGAGTCTGGACGGAGTAGTGGCTACGGAGATGGACAAACGCGTGGCTGGCCTTCGCGTCAATCAGGTGTTCGGAGCGTTCAGCGTGAAGAACAATCTGGAAGTGGCGAAAAAGTCATAACGGATGGTGGGTCGGGGGTTGGGCGCGGCGCAAGCCGCGCCCTTTTTAATGGGCGGAGAGTTATCGTGATGCGGAAGAAGACTCTGGCGAGGCTACCCCCTTCAGCACCGCCAGGGACCACAGCGGCAAATGATCTTTACCCGACGCATTGAGTTCTTCCGCAGCATGGTTGTAGCGCACCAGCAATAAACGCCGATCCAGCATGCACTCGATCAGCGCCGGCCGGCCGTATCGCCTCTCCACCAGCGTCGCCATCCTGTATCCAACTGTGTACCAAGGTCCCTGGATATTGCCGAAGAACGTATAGGCCTTCTGGTCCGCGGCGTCATCTTTGAGTCGTTCTTCGAGCACGTCAAGAAAGAACTGATTTAGTGTGCCCAGGTCGCGGTCAAAGTTCTTCATCCCTTGTTCCCAGTTTTGCTGCACATCAGGCTGGCTGTACTGATTGGGGGGCACATCTGGCCCTCCGGCGGCGGCCAGCACGGCCAGTCCCTCGCCGAAGGCGCCCATCCATTGGGCTGCCTTTTGGGGGGACGGCGGGAGGCTTGCGATCTTCTGCTGGTACAGCTTGTCAGTGCTGGACAGACCGATGTGGTGCATCTCATGCGACACGGTGATATCAAACTCCTGTCGCGATACCTTAGGATCAAGGTAGAGGAAGATTGCCGGGTCCGTATCTGCATCAAAGACAAAACTATTGTGTTTGGGTTTGATCTCGGGAAAAACCTTTACATGAATCGTTGCTTGGGTGGGAAGATATTGCAGCACTCGCAGGCCACCGGCGCGCAGATCGGCTTTCTTCCAGGCCGCCAGGGTTCGTGCTAAGTCGTTTTCTTCACGCCCCAGCTCATCAGACAGGACAAACTTTTTGAAGTCATCGTCTGTGAATTCACGGTGCATGGCGGTTTCTCGCCTTTTCAGCCGCTGATAGGGTTCTGTGGCGAACAGTGTGTTCCAGTCCGCGTCTGTGATCGACTGCGCATGTCCGCGTTTGGTCAAAATTGCAAGTACTTGTTCAGCCTCGCTCGTATCCAGTTTGACCTCTACTCGCTCTACTTCAGAGGCACGCAAGTGGGGTACGCTGGACAAGCTCAGAAAGACGAGAACCGCGTTTCTAAGGACGAATCTCATGCAGTTGCCTGTGCTTTAGACCGATGTTCTCTTCGTTCGTTAGCTAAGGAACTGTGTTTTTCGATCTGCATGCCGAGGGGCGGAGGTGGGGAATAGGATCGGCGGGCGCTTCTCCGGGATGCTGCCCGCGAAATCCGGCCAACCACCGGCTGGACGCTAAAGCCGGTTGATCAGCGCTGCTACGTAGCCTGCGCCGAACCCGTTGTCGATGTTGACGACGCTGACGTTGGAGGCGCAAGAGTTCATCATGCCGAGCAGCGCGGCTACGCCTTTGAAGGCTGCACCATAGCCCACGCTGGTGGGTACGGCGATGACGGGGACGCCGACCAGCCCGCCGACCACGCTGGGCAGGGCACCTTCCATGCCGGCGCAAACGATGATCACGCGAGCGCGGGTGAGGGTCTCACGATTGGCGAGTAAGCGATGGATTCCGGCTACACCGACGTCGTAAAGATGCTCAACGTCGTTGCCCATGACTTCGGCGGTGGCGACGGCTTCTTCGGCCACGGGAATGTCACTGGTGCCGGCGGAAACGACGGCGATGGTGCCTTTTCCGTATTTCTTGTGATCGCGCTGGAGGACGATGGCACGCGCCAGTTCGCGATATTCTGCCTTGCGGACTTTTTTTCCTACGGCTGTGAATTGTTGTTTGGTGGTGCGGGTGGCCAGGATGTTACCGCCATGTTGGGCCAGGCGGGCAAAAATTTGCGCTATCTGTGCCGGGGTCTTGCCCTGGCCGAATATGACTTCAGGCATCCCCGCGCGCAGCGAGCGATGGTGATCGAGCTTGGCGAATCCGAGGTCTTCAAACGGCAGATGGCGCAGGCGGGTCACGGCCTCGTCGGGAGAGAGCTTTCCGCGGCGAACCTGCTGGAAGAGTTTGAGGATGGAATCGGGGGTCAAAGGAAGCTCTCAGTTTTCAGCACTCAGCTATCAGCAAGGGATAGATTAGCATCCGGCAAAGGCCAAAGAGGCTGAAAGCTGCGTTTTTCAGCGGGCTGAGGCGCAGGGCTTCTTGCGAGTGGAGCGGGCTTTTTGGAGAATTTCTGCGAAGGTTCTTGCAGACTCTCCGGGTTTTTCGATGTGGGACAGGAACCAGTGGCGCAGCACGGTGCGGCTCACCGATCCGCGGAGATAGGCGTTGTAGAGTTCGCTGCCCAGGGCGTATCCGAGCTTTTTGGCGGTGGCATCGAATTGGGCACGTTCGGCGTGCAGGATTTCATTTAACAGTTTCTTGCAGGCCTTGAGAGAGGGCGCCCAATCCCGGGATGCAGACTCGTCGGGGCGGGCCGGATACAGCACGCGTGATCCAAAGTACGCCAGGGCATGCTCGATGGAGCGAGCGTAAAAGCGGTCAGTCGGCTCGGCAGCGGCTGGCGGCCGGCCGTTGCGGCGCAAGGGCAACCCGCGGCAGGCGTGGTGTAGAAAGCGGGCGGCTTCCTCGGCTGCGTGCAGCATCTTGAATTCGCGGACATAGAACGCGTTAATCGGCGGCAGATAGACGCAACCACGCGCGTCGATATGTTGCAACATATTCTCGATTTGTTTCGGTGCGTAGGCGGCCCGTGTCAGCAACTGGCGCAGGCGTCCATCGGAAGACCCGCAATATACTTCTGGCAGCAGATCGACCAGGAATTTTGGCTGATTGTGATTGTGTGAGGAATAACGATTGATGTCGAGGAATGACAGCAAGGCGTCGATGAAGTTGTAAATCGTCGGAACCAGGTCGGGCTGCCCGGCGTCACCCTGGCAACGCGAGAGGTAAAGCCGGTAGCTTTCGTACTTCTCAAGCGGAGTAGAGTTGAAAACGCAGACCACGTGGTCGTTCACCCGGACGGTCTCGACGTGGTCCTGGTGTTCCGCCGTGGCGCGCCAGTAGAGCGAATCCACGTTTTGCAGGACGGTGAGCACGCGTGCCTGAGGCAGGCGCTCACGCAGGCGGCGGGGAAGATGAGAGGGAGCGAAATGTGACTCGCCGAAAAGCACGAAGATCGCGGCACGCGGATGACGGTCGTGGATTTCGGCAATTTTTTCCACGGCATGACGATCGCGCGCTCCGATTTTGCGCAGGTCTTCGCGCGGCGTGCAGTCAAGTCCGTAGATGGCTTCGCCATGCTCGCGGGCGGTCACCAGCAATTCGTAGAAGGGGCTCCATTCGTATCCCCAGTCGGCGTCAAAGCGGATACGTTCGCGGAATTCGTTTTCGTCGATCTCGCGCCGCCACCATTCCTCGAGCACATGTTGATGACGCGCGAAAATGGTTTCGACGCCGAGCACAATGGGACGGTCTCCGCGGTGGGCTCGCTGTTCCAGCAGGGAAGCGGCAAACCGTTGCGCGGTGGGAAGAGCGTGATAGTCGCCGACAAGGATGATGTCGGCGGCGGCGACGGTTTCGGCGAGTTGACGGGAATCGATGACGGAATCGTAGGAACGAAAAGCCTGGTTGAAATCGCGCAGGTACTTGCGGCGTCCGCTGGAGTCAGTGGCACGCACTTCGCGCTGCACGCCGGCCAGCGCATGCCGTTGCACTGCGTTGCGCCGGTCTCCGAGGGTGTTGGTGGTGGCCATAGTTACGGACGTTGGTCGTCGGACGTTGGTCGTTGGCTTTTCGCTGCGTCGACGTGAGCTACTCTGGCTGACGCTTGGCGAACGACCGACAACGAACGACGAGCGACGAATCCTGCCTGTCTCTTGACTTGCGTATCATTGCCTCCCTATGCTCAGAACCGTCTGGCCAGGAGCCTGCTTGCCGAATCACTCGCCGCAAAACCTGACTGTTGCTACAACTGGAGCCAGCGGAGCTTTATTCCTCCGCCATTTCCTGCTGGCGGTGGAGCGCGACAAGCGCGTCCAAACCGTAAATTTCATCGCTTCTGACAGCGCCCTGCGGGTTATGGCCGAGGAGCTTGGCTTGCGCGGCCGTAGCGATCTGGTTAAGCAAATCATCGGCAAGACTGCCCGCAAAATTCAGCAGCAGGCCAATGCCGACATTGGCGCCAACGTTGCCAGCGGCTCTTATCCCGCGGATGCGATGGTCGTCATCCCGTGCAGTGTGGGCACGCTGGCCCGTATAGCCAACGGCATTGCTTCGCATCTGATCGAGCGGGCTGCCGACGTGTGCCTCAAAGAGAGGCGTCCTTTGGTGCTGTGTGTTCGCGAGACGCCGCTCAATAAAGTCCATATCCGCAACATGTACCGGGCTGCCGACGCCGGAGCCACGGTCTTTCCGCTCATTCCTGCCTTTTACAACCGCCCGGCCACCTTGGATGTCATGGCGCAAGAATTCGCTTTCCGGGTGCTTGCCCATATCGGCCTGCCACAGCCCCAGGCATACCGCTGGAAAGGCTGATTTTTCCGTCAGTTACACGGTTCGGCCAGGTTCTTGGGGGGAAGTCTCAGTGTAGAAAAATGCCGGCCTAAGGGCGAGATGACGAAGGGATGGGGGACCAACGGCTGGAGATTCTGGGCCGGGAAGTCGATGTGACTGTAAGTGACTGTATATGAAGGAGATTTCGATAACGGAGTTCAGGACGCATTGTTCCCGGCTGATCTGGGAGGTCAGCAAGACGAAGCAGCCGATTCGAATTATGCGACGCGGGAAGGCTGTGGCTGAGGTTCACCCGCCATCGGCGAGAGGGGGAGATTGGATTGGGTCGATGGAGGACAGCATCGAGATTCTCGGAGACATTGTTGGGCCGGCAAGTGGGGAGAGCGACTGGGAGTCTTAATGCGAGGACGGCGCAGGGCCACTAGGGACACTTGGCTCGGGCCTCTGCCCATTCTTCCTTGCTCCGCCCCGTTGTGTTCTCTGGCGCAAGGTCGGATTTTGCTCGGCGAATAAGTTCTGAAAGGCTTGCGGCGTCTACGCTTGCTGACTGAAACCTTGAGCTTCAGTGCGCCATCGCCGTATTCCGTAGGGCGGCCAAGAATTTGTGACAACAACACGGTTCGCGATTGATGTAGCGCGTTGCGGTACGCTTCTAGCGAAAAGAATCGCAGCTTCGTGGTCCCGCACCAGGCACCAAAGGCAAACGCAGCATGGAAATCATCTATCACTGGGGGTCTCCCACTTGCTCGCGCGATGAGTGCCGCACAGGTACCAGCTCTGGTACAGTCCCCGCACGCCAGACCGTTTCTTATCTCTTGGAGGGGTTGTTCGTCGCACCAAACGCGCCAAGGCCCGATCCAATCTGATTCTCGGTTTACCCAATAAATGATTCCGAATTCACCCAATGTGACAGCGAATGCAGGACTACGGCTGAAGTACTTGGCCAAGTATCCCGGCATCAATTTTTGTCTCTCCAGGACTTTCAGAAACCACCAGGTTTGATGGGCACGTCCAGTGTCGTTATTGGGGAGCGTGAAGGCTTTCCACTTTCGCATGGTCTCAGAGAAACTGTGATTCTGTCCTCTGATGTCCTCCTTGGGTGGTTTGTCCGGATCAAGCCAGAACTTCGACGTAGCGTTCCAATTGGCTAGGTCGTCGAACAGTTCTTCCCCTACCGCCGCCAGCGCAGACGCCACTACAATTCCACCTTTCTCTCCTACCTTCCTGGTTTGATCGGGGCAGGCTCCGCCGCCGGTGTCAAATAGAATCAGGCGCGAACCGAAGTCCCTGCCTTTCCAATTGTTATATCCCACCTTTGTCAGGTAAATAAGATGCGCTTGGCTAATTGCGTCATCTATTCGCTTCTGATCGAAGGGGCTGTCAAAATATTGCAAATTCCAAATCTCCCGCTCACTCTCGAAAATGCTGCGCAGACCATACCATGTGACCACTGTCAAGGAGTCCGTTGCAGTTGCTGATTGATGAACTTGATCGAAATCAAGATAGTTCGTTTTAGCAAGCTCCCTTATGGCCGAGTCGCCAAGAGCATCGTCACCTACGGCCGACACGAGCATTGATGGCATTCCCAATGCATCCCAGACGAGACATGGTATGGCACTCTGTCCACCAAGTTCCGTAGTGTCCATCGGCTTGCACTCGCTCGACAACGGTGAGAAATTGGCCCGGTTTGCCGCAAAAGCCTGCTCCTGGGTCGGTGGGTCAAAAATGCCAATCACGCGATTAATGGATGTTTGACCGAAGGCCAAGGCGAGCGGCACCGTATCAGCCACGGCGTTTTCTTTCGGCCAAATCGCGTATCTGCTCGGCCGT
>Ga0209169_10001150_pt1 | contig 16047 bp, 13 predicted proteins | sample HubBroMetageWRM4_FD_188346 | JGI IMG/M metagenome (GOLD analysis project Ga0209169, IMG submission 188346) | Warmed soil microbial communities from the Hubbard Brook experimental Forest, New Hampshire - Hubbard Brook CCASE Soil Metagenome WRM 4... | ecosystem: Environmental > Terrestrial > Soil... | reverse complement strand
TCATCCGATGTGCCGCAAGCCATCCACAATATTGACCTTCGCCGCATGGTAGGAAGGGATAAACGAGCTGACCAAACCCACCACCGCCGCAATCACCAGCGCCGCCCCGATCGTCAATGGCGTGACTTTCATCCCCGTGAAATAGCCACCCTGTGCCGCCATTCCGGTCACGATGAAGTAGCAGAGGATCGAGCCCAGAAACCCTCCCACGAGCGCAAGCGAGATCGCCTCGCCGACGAACAATCCCAAAATACTGTTGCGGGTAAATCCCAGTGTCTTCAACACCGCGACTTCCCGCGTCCGTTCGCGAATCGACATCGCCATCGTATTCGCCGACACCAGCAGAATCGTAAAGACCACCGCCAGGCAAATACTCATGATGAAAGCCTTGATGTTGCCCAGCATTCCAATGAAGCCCAGCTGGAAAGCATGTTCGCTTTCGGTTTTCGTCGGACGGTCGGCGTTGCGGAATTCCTCGTCGATGGCTTCAGCCACGGCAGGAACGGAATCCGGCGAATCGGCCAGAACTCCGAAGAATCCTTCCCAGCCCTTCAGCTTGGGAAAGCCTTCGTCAATGTAGTCCTTATTGAAATAAATCGACTGACTGGGATCTGGCGGCGTGAAGATTCCACGAATCGTCAACTCCAGGTTGACAGGAAAAATCTTTCCCGTAATGTTCAATCGGTCCCCAAGTTTCCAGTGAAACTTGTTGGCTAAGCCCGCGTCCACAACCGCGCCAGCTCGATCGTGCTGCCAGGCTTCAAGTTGGTCCGCAGGTATTTTGAATTCCGGGTAAACCTTAAAAAGTTCCTGGGGATCGGTGCCGAACTGGGCGAAGTAGTGTTCCGGCTTGTCGTCTATATATTGCCCGCCAAACCATTGCTGATTCACGACCTCCTTCACGTGAGGGACGACCTGAATCTTCTGCCGGTAATAGCTGGGTAAATCGAACACCAGCGAAACCTTGTGGCGCACAATCAGGCGCTGCGCCGACTCTTCGCTGGGCTTGCTGTCGTAGAAACTCCGCCAGATAGTAATCAGAAACGTCAGTAGCAAAAGCGAGCCGCCAATGCTCAGGACAGTCAGGATGCTGCGGCGCTTGTTGCGGAACGCGTTCTTCGTGACGAAACGGGTCAGAGTCATGTTCAAACTCCGGGAGGAAACCTGTTTGCTTACGACAGCCCCAAGATACTTGTAAGCATAGCCGATGAATGCAAACCCGGACAACTTAGTCGCGGCTCAGTTTGATTTGTCATCCCGAGCAAGCGTTCTTCGCGCAGCGAGGGATCTAGGCGAGCCGCGCGATGCGTCGCGTACTTTGCGACGCAATAGTCGCGCGTTTGGCTCGCTCCCTTGTCAAACTGAGCCACTACCGGACAACCTCGGCGCCTTCTCAATCCCAGCATCGCCGACTTGGACTGCAGATACCAGTGGAGATCGTCACCGGCACAGAATGACAAATGTCATAGCGCTAGCCTATGTCCCACGCTCAAACAACGGGTGCCCCGTCCTTCTCGCGTTCTGTGCGAGAGGGCGGGGCTTTTAACTGCATCGCGGGCCCAAAGCTCCGTAGCTTGGAACCTCTCGTCCGGGTACTAAAGTTTCCTCAGTCCGCCCCGCAATCGAATTTACGAGCACTTTCGTAACTCCACTTCCGCCCTACTCCCGGACTATCCTGATCACGTCACTTCCCCCAAGGACACGCCCGAGGTATTCCGCACACCGAGGGAAAGTCCCTGTTTGTCTTCATGAGGCTACGAAGATAATGTCGAACAAAATCGGGCGTTTCGAAATACTCAGCGAGATCGCGCACTCGGACACAATTTCCGTTTACAAAGCCACGGACCCGGAGAGCGGACAGACCGTGGCGTTGAAGACTGTCAAACTGGAAGCGCTGGGTGAGCAGGCGCCCACTCTCGTGAAAAACCTTCTGGAAGAAGCCGCCGCCAGCAAGGTTCTCAACAGCCACAATATTGCCGTTCTCAACGGAGCCGAAGAAGTCGATGGAGTTTTCTGCGCTTCTTTGGAATATGTGCAGGGCAACAGCGTAGCTACCATGCTGGCCCGCAAAGAAGGATTCTCCATCTGGGACCTGCAGGACATCGCGCGCCAAACCTGCCAGGGCCTCGACCACGCCCATGCCAAGAACCTCGTGCACTACACTCTTGAGCCCGCGAAGATTATGGTGTCGTGGGACGGCACCGTAAAAGTTCTGGGATTCGGAATTTCTACCATGAGCGCCTTTGCCGCCCAGGCCTCGGGTAGCGCTCCCGAAGTTCTGCATTACATGTCGCCGGAACAACTGCGCGGAGATCCGCTTGCCGCGCCTTCCAACATTTTCAGCTTAGGCGCAATTTTTTATGAGATGGTCACCGAGCGCAAGGCCTTCGACGGCGAAGACGCAGATCAGGTCCGCCAATCGATCTTGGAAATGACTCCAGTCGCTCCCGATCAGATCAACCGGAAGATTCATCCAGCGCTCAGCCAGGTCATTATGAAGGCGTTGTCGAAAGCGCCCGAGGAACGATATCAGTCTGGACAAGATCTGGTAAACGATCTGGAAAGATGCAAGGAAAGCGCCACCAAGGCCGCGGCCGCCGCGAAACCAGGGCAACTTGCGCAAAAAGGTCCTGCTGCGCAGAAATCCGCGCCAGCCGCCAGCGCACCTGCAATCAAACCGGCGTCGCCGGCCATGACTTCACCACCGAAACCTGCGATCAAACCGCAGGCACCAGTACCGCCTCCGGCAAGCAAACAAGTTACACCACCCCTCGCAACCAGGGCAGCGGCAGCTGGACGGGGCGCCGGAAACGACAGCGCCACGAGCGCCAGCGGTCTCATTACGCCGAACCTCGATCAGGCTGCGCCGGTCATCAACAATTCTGAAAGCGGCGTTGAGACCTTCTCGGTCGAATCGTTTTCCGGATCATCTGTGAACATGTCTTCGGCAACCATCGTCGAGCCCGAGGTCGAAGCTCCAAAAATCAACGTCGATCCCATGATGTCCGAAGGCCCGAAACCCGGCGCAGCCGCGACTCGCAGTTTTTCCGAGATCGATGAACTGCCGCCTCTCAAAGAAGTACGCATTGCGCCACCTCCGCGGCCGCCTGTAGAAGAAATCCGCGAGCCCGATCCCGTGCACGCCGCGGTTTTCAAGAGTGCGGATGCTCCGGAAAAGCCGAAAGTCCAGCCGCGCGAGGTCGCAAAAAAAGCAGTTTCTGAGATCAAGAAAACCCCGCCGCAACTCTTCATGGTTTCAATCGCGGCCGCCATCATCATTATTTTGGCGGTTGTGGCCGCGATCGCATGGCATATTCACTCCGAGAATGCCGACGACGACTCCACCCCCGTGCAGACGCCAGCTCCAGCTGCGAGCGCGACCACCCAGCCGAGCGCAAGCCCGGCGCCCGAAACCCCCGCAGCAAACCAAAATACAACCCAAGTCGAACCCGAAGCTGTCACCGTGGCGCCTCCGCCGGTCTCGGTACAACCGAAATACAACAACAAAAAGAAAGCCAAGCCCAACAAACCCGTCGCTCCGACGATTGTTCCCGGACAGCTAAGCGTCACTTCAACCCCCGCTGGCGCGCAGATCCAGATCGATGGACAAAGCGATCCCTCCTGGGTTACGCCCTTTAACCTCCCCGGACTCAATCCCGGGCAGCATACTGTGACCATCAGCAAGCCCGGTTATGCAGCGGAAAACCGCACTATTGACGTCGGCTCGGGGAGCAAGTCGTTTGTCAGCGTACAACTCGCACAACTCACAGCTACGGTCTCAGTAACCAGCGAGCCCGCGGGAGCGGCTATCTGGATGGATGGCAAAGATACCGGCCGCGTCACTCCCGCGCAGTTCTCCGTGGACCGCGCCGGAAATCACAGCTTCGTGTTCAAGAAGCAGGGCTACCTCGATGAAAGCTCCACGGCGAATCTCCAAACAGGGCAAACCGTCCGCTTGGCACAGAGCCTGAAGGCGCTGGGCAACACCGATGACATCAAAATGGGCGGCAAGTTCAAGAAGCTCTTTGGCAACGGTGACACTTCCGGAATGGGCGCAGTCAGCATCAAAACGTCGCCCAAGGGCGCTCAGGTCGCGATCAATAACCGCATTCTTGATAAGAATTCCCCGGTAGATTTGTACCTCGATCCTGGCAACTACGTACTCGACATCACGCTGTCGGGATTTAAGAGCATTCATAAAGTCATCACCGTCGAGAAAAACGGCAAAGTCGCAATCGAAGAAAGCCTCGACCGCGAATAAAATAATGGAAGGCGGCCGTCCCCGCCCGTCCAACTGTAGAGACGTTGCTTGCAACGTCTCCCCCACCGCAGTTCTGTCCCCGAAGGTGTTAGACTCTGAAGTTTTCCTAATGCCCCTGCAGGAGAAGCACTCATGAGTATTCACCGTGTAGGAGTAGTCGGCGCCGGTACGATGGGCAACGGCATTGCGCACGTCTTCGCCCGCAGCGGCTACATGGTCGTGTTGTGCGATGTGGAACAGCGTTTCTTGGATCGAGGTCTCGAAACGATTGCTAAGAACCTGGACCGCGAAGTCGCGAAGAATAAGATCACTGCCGAAGAGAAGGCCACCATACTCAAACGCATCGAGGGCGTCGTCGACCGGGCGAAACTAGCCGGATGCGACTTCGTGATCGAAGCGGCAACTGAAAAATTCGACATCAAGAGAGAAATCTTCCGCGACCTCGACCGGCTTTGCCGGCCTGAAATTATTCTTGCCTCCAATACTTCGTCTATTTCCATCACCAAACTGGCAGCCCTGACCAAGCGGCCCGACAAAGTCATCGGCATGCATTTCTTCAATCCCGTGCCGGTTATGAAACTGGTGGAAGTCATCCGCGGCCTGGCTACATCGAATGAAACTTTCCAAACCGTGCGCGACCTGGCGCTGAAACTGGAGAAAACACCGGTTGAGGTAAACGACGCTCCGGGCTTCGTCTCCAACCGCGTGTTAATGCCGCTGCTGAACGAGGCCATGTACGCGGTGATGGAAGGCGTAGCCACACCCGAAGCGGTTGACGAAGTTTTCAAGCTCGGGATGGCCCACCCTATGGGCCCATTAACCCTCGCGGATTTCATCGGCCTCGACGTCTGCCTCGACATCATGCGCGTCCTGCAAGACGGCTTGGGTGACCCCAAATACCGCCCCTGCCCGCTGCTGATCAAGATGGTCGACGCCGGCTGGCTGGGAAAAAAGAGTGGACAGGGGTTTTATAAGTACTAGAACTTCCGATCGCAAAAGACGGCATGCGTCACTGAGAGTCGGCGTAAAGATTCAGCCGGTTCCGCTCCAGGAAGTCCAACTTTTCCTGTAAGCGTATGGCCTCTGGTTGCGGATGGACTTGGAAATGTGTCAGCGCGTCGCATTCATGGATGTCACGCCGGACCAAGTAACACTCCCGCCAGGCGCGTTTGCCCTCCGTCATATTCTCCATAGCCCAAGCTTCCCGGCGGTTTAGTGGGCGCGCGCAAAACATGGCAAAGACGAGCGAAACTAGAACCAAAGAAACGCTCAGCGTACGATTTGCGTTTGATAAAGCAAATAAGTACAAGCCAAAAAAGCCGAGCACGACGTAGGGCGCGTATCGCGAAGCCCCGGCGGCCGCCAGTCCCAGACACAATCGTCCGTAGGCGGTATTGAAGCAAAACAGCGCGCAGTAAGCCAATAGCGTCGCGATGGCGGCGTCACGGGACCAAGTGCCCGCCTGCCGCGCCGCCAACAATCTCTTGACTACAACCCGCAGTGCAACCAACAGCAGCATCAGCGAGATTGCGCCAATCAAAGTTGCAAAGGTAAGGCTCAGGATGTTGAGCCCGACGGCATGGGCCAACATCAAGGCTACAAACCAGAGATACAAGACGGGATTCCCAGGTGCGGGCGAAAAGCAGTCCACCCCCGACTGAAACTTATACCCGACAAAGAAAGATGCGACAGAGGCAACCGAGATTGCCAAGGCTGCGCCACTACCCCACCGATACTTTGGCGCCAGGTGCCGCGTATTTCCGTAATAATCGAGGCCAAGCAGTGCCGCGGTTACCAGGCCGACAAGTATTCCGTAACCGTTGTAGATCAAGAGAAAATTCGCAAGCAAAACGCAAATGTACTTCCAACAGTAACTTCGGATTAACCAGCAAAGGCAATACACAATCAGCAGCAAGGGCATGGAAGCGTGCGTTGGATTTGCGGTTAGCACTATCGTTTCCCATTGGCGGGGAGTGAGAAACAGGCAGGGTATGATGACGTCGCTGTAATTAATCGTGCCGTAGAGGCGAACTTTGAGCAGGAGCGCCAGCACTGCACCAATCACGATAATCGCGCCGATGCCGAAGGCCTCGTAATGCGAGTTCCAGTGAATCCAAGGCTCGATTAACTTTTGCAACAGGGCGCCAAGCCCCTGCCGGTGCGGCCCATGCTGCCAGCGGAACATCTCCCAAATCGAGTGATGCTGGAATAGCGTGGCCTCGTCAATTTCCCATTGGTCCCAAAACAATATATTGACGGCATTCCGCGAGATGAGACGGAACAACTGCGCGCCCAGGATGAGATATACACCAGCAACAAGGAAATGGGGCAGGTAATGCTGCGCACCGTTACGAACCTTCTGGTGCGCGGTTTCGCGGTTCGTGACTCGCACTGGCGGAAAATGTTACGCGGCAGAAACAGGTCAGTCAATGACAGCATCGAGTGGGAGTATCCGTCGAAACTAAAGTGGCCCGCCAGAGAGTTGAGAAGTTCTAAATCTTCTCCTCGGGGAACTCCACCTCCAGCCCCAGCGGGTCGGTGAAGCGGTTGGTCAGGTTGACTAGACCAACCAGCAGATGCAAATCCACAATCTCCGCGTCGGAGAAATGCTTCTTCAACTTTTCGACGTCGGCGTCCGCAATCTCGTGTGGCGTTCTTGTCAGCTTTTCCGTATAGGCCAAAGCGGCCTGCTCCTTATCTGTGTAGCGAGCGTAATTGCCGTCTTTCAGCGCGCGCCAATCTTCCGCACTCAATCCAACCCGCTTCGACGAAGCCACATGGTGTTGCTGGCAATAATGGCAGCCATTGATGAACGACACGCGCAGATAAATCATCTCGTACAGCTTGCGGTCGAGCGACCTGCCCACGCTGGCATAGAACGGCAGAAATGCTTTCAGCATCTCCGGACGATGAGCCAGCGCCTTCTGCGCATTACCCGGCTTGCCGCGCAGCGCTTTTTCGTAAATCTCCTTGACTTCAGGAGTCGCGTTTTCCGGTTCAATTAACGCAATACGTGCCATAAGGACCTCGCGGGAATGAGAATTGCAATCCGTATAATAAGCTAGCGGCGGCAGACAACGCTCTGGGATGACACATGTCAAAATCATCGGCGCGGGATTAGCCGGATCGGAAGCGGCGTGGCAGTGTGCGCGCCGAGGCGTCGAAGTGGACCTGTTCGAGATGCGCCCGGTACGCTCGACAGCGGCGCACCAGACCGCCGATTTCGCCGAACTGGTCTGCTCAAACTCCCTGAAGTCAGACTCTGAGAACACCGCGCCGTGGCTCTTAAAAGAAGAAATGCGCCGCGCCGGATCATTACTGCTGGAAATTGCCCGCGAATGCGCCGTCCCCGCCGGACACGCGCTGGCCGTCGATCGCGCAACATTTGCCGCCCGCGTGACCGAAGCCATTTCCCGCGCGCCACTGATCACCATACGTCGCGAAGAAGTTACACACATTGACGAAAACCAGATCACGATTGTTGCCACCGGACCGCTGACGTCCGATGCGCTTTCGCAGGAAATCGGACGGCTGAGCGGGGCCTCACACTTGTTTTTCTACGATTCAATCAGTCCCATCGTCGAAGCTGACTCCATCGACATGGCGAAGGTGTACCTGGCGGCGCGCTATGACAAAGGCTCGGCCGACTACATTAATTGCCCTATGTCGAAAGAAGAATACGACCGCTTCTACGACGCGTTACTGGCGGCGCAATCCGTCGAAGAACGCGAGTGGGAAAAATTGAACTATTTCGAAAGCTGTCTGCCCATCGAGGAAATTGCCCGTCGTGGCCGCGATACTCTGCGCTTCGGCCCCATGAAGCCAGTTGGATTGAAAGACCCGCGCACCGGCCGCATTCCGTACGCCGCAGTGCAATTACGCCAGGAGAATCTGCGGGCCGATTCCTACAATCTGGTGGGCTTCCAGAACCATTTGAAATTCGGCGAACAGGCGCGTGTGCTGCGACTGATTCCGGGCCTCGAAAACGCCCGATTCTTGCGTTACGGGCAGATCCATCGCAACACCTACATCAACGCGCCCACGCTGCTCTCAGAAACACTGCAGATGAAGGAGCATCCGTGCATATTGTTTGCCGGACAGATTTGCGGAGTCGAAGGCTACGTGGAATCGATCGCCGCCGGGCTCATGGCAGGCATTCACGCGGCAGCGCTTGCTTTGGGCACAGACCCCGTTCCGCTTCCCCGCGCGACCGCGTTCGGATCGCTAATGAACTACATCACGCACTCAGACCCAAAGAAATTTCAGCCCGCTAACATAACATTTGATCTTCTTCCACCGTTAGATCGTAAAATCCGCGACCGCCAGGAACGCCACCGCCTGCAATGCCAGTCAGCCTTGAACGAGTTCGAGACCTGGGCTAAAAGCGTTGCCTACAGCCCCGTAGAGACGTAGCTCGCCACGTCTCCAGCCAATGCCAATCAACCCGCATCTCCGCAGGCTTTCTGAACAAATCCCAACCCCCGCGCGTATCAGTAATTAGGACGCCTTTTCGCCCAGCTTACGTTCCGGCAACCAGCGCGTCCAAGGAATAAGGATGGTCCTCAGCGATCTTATTGGCGACGTGTTCCGAACCCTCTGGTCGCACAAGCTGCGCACATTCCTCACCATGTTCGGCATCGCATGGGGAATCGTCTCCATCGTTCTCATGGTCGCGGCCGGGGAAGGCTTGCGCAAGGGTCAGGAAGACCAAGCCAAAAACCTGGGCAAAGATGTGATGATTGTTTTTAACGGCCGGACTAGCTTGCAAGCCGGAGGAACGCGGGCCGGTCGAGTCGTGCACTGGGAGGATCCAGACGTCCCGGCTGTACAAGCCGAGGCGCCGGATTGCCAATACGCCATCCCAGAATTGGAGCAAGAGGACGTCCGCGCCCACAGCAACTTCAACAACGCCGCTTTCCTGGTCACCGGTTCCCAACCACCGTTTCAGGAGATTCGCAGCCTCACGGTCGGACAAGGCCGGTTTTACGACTGGGACGATAATCGCGAAGGCCGCCGGGTCGCATTCCTGGGCAGCGAGGCTTCAAAGCAATTGTTTCCCGGTCGCAATCCCGTGGGCGAGAACGTCTATTTGAACGATTTCCCGTACATCGTCATCGGAGTGATGGCTACCAAGAAACAGGATTCCAGCTACGACGGTTGGGACGTAAACAAGATCTTTATTCCCTTTGGCGCGATGCGGCGCGATTTTCCGGACAAACCTCCAGGAACTTCCACGACTTTTGACTATCTCCTGGTAACGCCGAAGTCCGTCGAACAACACGAGAGTTGCAAACACGAGCTGCGGGTGGCGCTGGCGCGCATGCACAATTTCGATCCCAACGACAAAGAGGCTTGCCCCATCTGGGACACGGTGCAGGAGGCGCAAGCGTTCCGCCAGATGACGGATGGCATGAAGTATTTCCTTGGCGCAGTCGGCATAGTGACGCTATTTCTAGGCGGTTTGGGCGTGATGAACGTCATGATGGTGGCGGTCCGCGAGCGCACTCGCGAGATTGGTGTCCGCAAAGCTCTGGGCGCGCCGGCTCACACAATTCTGCGGCAGTTCTTTCTTGAGGCACTCCTGATCGCCGTTATTAGCGGCGGTATCGGGTTGGGCGTGGCCTACGGAATTTGCTTGCTCGTCGACTTGCTGCCCATGCCCGACTTCTTCGCAGGATTATTGCCAACCTGGAAGACGGGTTTGCTGGCTTGCGGATTGTTGGGAGGCATCGCCGTACTGTCTGCGTTGTATCCCGCGCGCAAAGCCGCCTCGGTCGACCCGATCGAAGCCTTAAGATTCGAAGCCGGAGGGTAGAAAGGCATGAACCACAAAGAACCTGCACAGATGAACTCCACTCCGTCACCTTTGTGGACCTTCGTGTCCTCTGTGGTTAATGCCTTCGCGTTTTGTTTCTGAACTGCTTGATTACCCGGAAGACCGGCGCAATCAGATTCTATGTTGATCGAAATCATCCGCGAAGCCTGGGTCGCACTTAAGCGCAACACCACGCGCAGCCTGCTCACCATGCTCGGTATCGTCTGGGGCATCACAACGGTCACGTTGCTCATCGCCTATGGCAGCAGCTTCCGAAAAATTCTTGCGGGCAGCTTCGACGCCTTCGGCAAGAGCGTGGTCATCTGCTGGCCCCAGCAAACCAGCGAACAGCCCGGCGGACAGCGAGCAGGCAAGAAAGTCGTTTTCGAGCAGGCCGATGTTGACATGGTCAAAGAGACCGCGCCTTTGGTCAAGCATGTTTGCCGCGAGACCCATTCCCGCCCCGGAATTGCATACGGTGACCGGTTGGTCGGGACCGCGGCCATCCGCGGCGTGTGTCCCGAATATGGCGAAATGCGCAATGAAGTCCCGGCGCAGGGACGCTGGATTAACGCCAGCGACGAACTGGAACGGAGGCGTGTTGCTTTTCTCGGTGGACGCGTTCGCGAGCAACTTTTCAGCGGGCGTCCCGCAGTCGGCGAAACGGTGACGATTGGCGGCGTGCGCTTCACTGTCATTGGCGTGATGGCGCGCAAGATTCAGCTCAGCAATTACTTCAGCAGCGACGACGATTCAGTCTGGATTCCCTATTCCACGGCGGGCGATCTCTGGAACACCCGATTCGCCGATGTCCTGATCTTTGCCCCCATTGCGCCGCAGTTCGAAAAGAAAGCCATGGCGCAAGTGCTGGCTGCGGTCGCAACTCGTCAGCAATTCTCGCCGACAGATCCCAAGGCGATTCAGATGTTCGGCCGCGATGAGTTCCGTCCGGTGATCGATGCCCTCACGATCGGGCTGCAGGTGCTGCTCATTTTTATTGGAACCCTGACTCTTGGCATCGGCGGAGTCGGCGTCATGAACATCATGCTGGTTTCCGTCGATGAGCGCATCCGCGAGATCGGCCTTCGCCGTGCCTTGGGCGCAAGGAAGCGTCACATCAAATTCCAGTTTCTCGCCGAGACTCTGCTGATCATGATGTTGGGCGGCGCAATCGGCGTTTTGCTGTCGTACGCCATCGCCGCTGCCGTAGGCACCTTGCCGCTGATGGGGCCACTCTTTGAGGATACTTCGGGCCAGGCTGATATCCATCTGAAAATATCGCTGATGACCGTAACCCTTTCCACGCTGGTGCTGCTGGTAGTGGGCGTCATCAGCGGTCTGGTGCCGGCGCTCCGCGCTTCAAAGCTGGATCCTGTAGAAGCACTGCGCTACGAATAAAGCCCGGCCCGGAATTACGCAAACCAAAAAAAAGAATTATCCGTGCCAATCGGTGCGAATCCGTGGCCGCCATTAAAATACATTTGACCCCAATTCCAGTTAGCGGTACCTTGCTGCCAGTTCTTCAGCACTCAGCGAGGTGCTTGCTTGCCGATTTCCGCGATCGACGCCGTTGGTCTTGCCCTCCAGCACACCAAAGAGCAACTCCTGCGCCCTTTCCGCATGGCCCAGTGGGTGAAGCTTGCGTTCGTCGGTTTTCTTGCCGGCGAACTCAGTTCCTGGGGATGCGGCGGCGGTAACTTTCAGCCACCCACACGTCCCCGTGCTGGCCAGCCGTTCCCATTTCCTCATGCCAATCTCCTGATGTACGCCTCGCTGATCGCCCTGCTCATCGTTCTTGCGATGATTTTGTGGATCGTGTTTCTCTACGTGAGCAGCGTCATGCGCTTCATCTTGTTCGACAGCATCATCGCGAAGCGCTGCGAAATTCGGCGCTACTGGTCCCAACGAAACCAGGCTGGCGTGCGCTACTTCGTATGGCAACTTCTTTTTATTCTCGCGATGACCGTCGGTATGACCGTGTTGATCGGAGTTCCCGCGGCCTTCGCCCTTGCCGCCGGCTGGCTCAGGGACCCTCGCCATCATTTCCTACCGCTCATCCTGGGCGGCATGTTCTTGTTCTTTGTCGTTGCGGGCTTCGTATTACTCTGTCTGGCGATCCACGTCCTTACCAAAGATTTCGTAGTCCCGGAAATGGCTCTGGAAAATATCAGCGCGTTCGAAGGCTGGCGCCGCCTTTTGCCCCGGATGCAATCAGAGAAGGGCAACTACGTCGGCTATATGGGATTAAAGATTGTGATGGCTTTCGGAGCCGCCGTGATCGTGGGGATTGCCACGTTTATCGTGATTCTAATTTTGCTGATCCCGGTCGGAGGCTTTGGCGTCGTCGCCGTAATGCTCGGAAAGGCCGCCGGTCTTACCTGGAACCTGTACACAATCACGCTGGCAGTCGTCGTGGGATGCCTCGTGCTCGCCGTACTTTTCTTTGTGATGTCTTTGATCTCAGTGCCGGCAATCGTGTTCTTCCCCGCGTACTCCATTTATTTCTTCGCCTCGCGCTACCCCCCGCTCGACGCGCTCCTGCATCCCGCTCCTCCGCCAATGGTTTCGCCGCCACCGGTGCCGCCTCAGTTCTTACCACCAGAGCCGATCGGCTAGCTTTGCGTGGCGCAGAGCTTACAGCGCTGCGCGTAACCGTCGGGGAATGAATAAAGGTTTTCAGCCCGAGTCAGAAAGAACTGCTCTCCTGTGGAACTTACCCGCCAACGCGGGTGTCAAATCTTCTCAGACACGCGTGCCCGAGAGGAGCAATTCCAATGGCGTTCTCGATGGCAGGCGGTGGTCCGTCCAATCCCCAAATTAACGTTACTCCGTTGATCGATGTGTTGCTGGTGTTGATCATTGTCTTCATGGTGGTGGTATCGATGTCGAAGACAAAAGGTCTGGACGCACAAATTCCCCAACCCACGCAGGATAATAAAAATCAGCCTGTCCCCGTCGACAGGACCATTGTCATTCAAGTGGTCTGGAGCACGCAGGGCCAACCGCCGGATCTCAAGATCAATCAGGAAGCGGTGAAATGGGACGATTTGCAAAGCCGGCTGCACGACATCTTCAAGATTCGCGCCGAGCGAATCGCGTTCGTACGCGGCGATGACGACGTGGATTTCGAGTATGTTGCCGATGTCATCGACATCGCTCGGGAAGCAGGCGTGGATCGGGTGGGATTGCTGACAAAGGCGCAATGATGAGTGGTACGCTTTCCAAGGCAGGTCAGCGCTGAGATTTTGGGGGAAAACTTGGATGCGTTTGAGAAAAAGGTACGGGACAATTTTGGTCGGCAGCTATTCATGTCGACGATCGGGGCGGAGATGATTTCGGCTGGCCGAGGAAGCGTGCAGATTCGATTTCCGTTCAACTCGAAATTAACTCAGCAAAACGGATTCGTGCACGCAGGCGCCATCACCAGCATTATGGATTCCGCCTGTGGCTATGCGGCTTTGAGCGTCGCCCCGCCAGAAGCCGACGTCCTCAGCGTGGAGTTCAAAGTGAACTTTCTCTCCCCTGCAATCGGAGAATCGTTCATCGCTCGCGCCTCGGTGAAGCGTGCCGGCAAAAGGCTGGCAGTTTGTTCCGCCGACGCATTTGCCGTGCGAGCCGGCGAAGAGAAACTGATTGCAACCATGCTGGCCACAATCATGAATATAGATTCGAAGCCGGCCTGAGGCTCGCTCGGTAGTCTAATCGCGTGCCCGGTTCTTAATCCAAATGGGCGAGCCCACGAACCCAAAAGCTTTTCGCAGTTGGTTCTCCAGGAATCGCTGGTAGGAAAAATGCAGCTTCACCTTCCGATTTGTGAACAGCACGAACGTCGGCGGAGATACTCCCGCTTGCGTCAAGTAATAAATCTTGACCTGCTGACGCGCAGGAACGGAGGCACGTTCGAAATCTATGTGCTTCAAGAAACGGTTCATCTCCGCGGTCGGAATACGCTTCCGTCGCTCGGACGCAACCTCTTCCAGCGTCGTCAGAATCTTCTCCACACCCTTGCCCGTCGCGGCGGAGACAAACAGCACGGGAGCATAGCTTAGGAATTTCAGATCGTAGCGAACTCTTTGTTCGTATTCGACGCGATCCGTCGGACTCTTGCTTTCGCGAATGCGCGTTGCTTTTGAATCGCGCCCGGCTTTCTTTTGGCCGCTCGTCACCAAATCCCATTTGTTTACAATGACAATGACCGATCGCCCACTTTCGTGCGCATAGCCGGCAATGGTCGCGTCGAGAGCACTCACGCCTTCAGTGGCATCAATGACCAACAGCGCGATGTCAGCCGCGTCAAGATGCTTGCGCGCCATCACCACGGAAAGCTTCTCCGCCATCAGGTGGGTTTTGCCCTTGCGCCGAATTCCGGCGGTATCGATAAAGCGAAAATCCTTGCCATGGATTTCGACCACTTCATCCACTGCGTCGCGAGTCGTCCCCGGAATCGGCGAAACGATGGCGCGAGAACTTCCGGTAAGCCGGTTCAGCAGCGTCGACTTCCCAACATTTGGATGCCCAATAATCGCAACTTTGACTTCCTTAGGTTCAGGAGCGATCCCGGCTTCAATCGCATCTTGATTTTCCTCGCCGGTTTCGATGATCTCCGGTTCAATAATTTCCGGTTCCGAAGATTCCGCGTCTGGAGTCTCAAGTTTCAAAGCTTCAAAGACCGCTTCAAGAACATCATCCACGCCGCGCCCATGTTCAGCCGAGACCGGAAAGATCTTCCGAATGCCCAAGCGATGGAATTCGTCGGTGAGCGTTTGCTGTTTTTCGCTGTCGATCTTGTTGACCGCAAGAAACAGCGGCTTGCCGCCCCGCAGTAGCAAACGCGCCAAATCGAGATCAGGCGCCGTGAGTTCGCTGCGCCCATCCACGACCAGGATGATCGCGTCCGCCTCAGCTAATGCGACCTTGGCCTGGCGAAATATTTCGGCCGGAATCAAATCTTTTTCGTCAGGCTCGATCCCGCCGGTGTCCACTATGCGCAGCCGATGCCCGCGAAAATGAGCTTCTCCATAAAGCCGGTCGCGCGTGATCCCAGGCTCATCGCCGACAATGGCGCGGCGCGAACCAACAATGCGATTGAACAGCGTCGACTTCCCAACGTTGGGACGGCCGACGATGGCAATAGTCGGAACGCCAGCCGTAGCCGGAGCACTCATCGAGCTGGAGTTGATTCGTGTCAAAGGTCCCGGCAACGATCACGGTTGCAGTGGCTTATTATAGAGACTCCGTGGTTCCAACCTCACAGCCCGCGTCGCCAACCGTCTCGGGCGCTAAAAAACACGACGTCTCGCTCTACCAATTCTTCGCTCCCGGAGGCGTGCTCTCGCGCACCCATCCCGCATACGAGTTTCGCCGCGGACAGCTTCAAATGGCGCAAGCGGTCGAGCAGGCCCTCGAAGAAAAACGTCATCTCATCGTCGAGGCAGGCACAGGCACCGGCAAGACTCTCGCATACCTCGTTCCCGTAATTCGTTCGGGCAAACGAGTGATTATTTCGACCGGCACCAAGAATTTGCAGGAACAACTCTTCCACAAGGATATTCCTTTTCTCGAACAAGCGTTATTTCCCGATGGCGCGAGCCGTTTAAACGTCTGCTACATGAAGGGCCGAAGTAATTATCTTTGCCGAAAAAAGCTTTACGACCTTACTGACCAGCCTGTGTTAAGTGGTCTAGAAGAGATCGAGCACTATCGCGCAATAGCCGCGTGGGAAAAGGCGACGCAGACCGGAGACCGCGCCGAACTCGCGGAACTCCCCGAAGCCAGCGCCCTTTGGCATAAGATCGACGCGCGCGCCGATGCTTGCATCGGTCAGAAATGCAGCTCCTGGGACAAATGTTTCATCACCGAAATGCATCGCCGGGCGATGGAAAGCGACATCATCATCGTCAACCACCATCTGTTCTTTGCCGATCTCTCCATCAAGCAGCAATCAGAGTACGCGCCCGATGCCGGCATTCTG
>Ga0209169_10001149_pt1 | contig 16068 bp, 12 predicted proteins | sample HubBroMetageWRM4_FD_188346 | JGI IMG/M metagenome (GOLD analysis project Ga0209169, IMG submission 188346) | Warmed soil microbial communities from the Hubbard Brook experimental Forest, New Hampshire - Hubbard Brook CCASE Soil Metagenome WRM 4... | ecosystem: Environmental > Terrestrial > Soil... | reverse complement strand
CAACGCGATGCGGTAGCGGCGATAGTCTTTAGGCCGTTTCTTCTGCGAGACTGCCGCGAACTTTTCCAGAAGTTGATTGGCCTTTTTGTAGGCCTTGGCCAAGTCGTCGATCTTCCCGGTGAATTCTTTTAGCCGATTCTGCAGAATTTCATCGGTGATTTCTTCCTCATCGAAGGTGACCACTTCCTTGATGGAGCGGACGCCTTTCTTGAGGTCTTCGCCCATCGCCAACAGTTCATTGATGACGATTGGAGAACGCGAGAGCGCCTTCAGAACGCGGAGTTGTCCGCGCTCGATGCGCTTGGCGATTTCAACTTCGCCCTCGCGAGTCAGCAGGGGAACTGTGCCCATCTCGCGCAAATACATGCGGACGGGGTCGTTGGTTTTTTCCAGAGCGCCGGGTGTTAAATCGAGTTCGACGTCCTCGCCAGCTTCGTCTTCGTCGAACTTCTTATCGAGCGCGGAGGAGGGCAACTTCGGTCCCTCCAGCACATCGATTCCTTGCGTACCAATCGTCGTGAGCAGATCGTCCAGGTCTTCAGGAGAATGCACATCGTGCGGGATTAAATCGTTTACTTGGTCATAAGTAAGGTATCCCTTTTCCTTGCCTGTATCGATCAGCTTTTTAATGTCGTCGTATTTGTCGTCAAGAGCCAAGAAAGATTTTCCTTAAATCGTCCCATGGAAGGACGTCGAAACGTCGTTTAATGCGGTGGGAACGTGAAGTGGCGGGATTAGCGCCGACACAAACCTTAAAATTATAGCACAGAAAATTCGCGTACCAGACGCGAAAGCTCGTGCCAGATTCGCCCGTCCTCTATGTTGCCCACCGTTAACAACTTAGATGGCGGAAGACCCCATTTAGTTTCAAGGCTCTAGGTGGATTCAAGCGGGCCGGTAGAGTGCGGCGTGATCAGACAAGCCGGGATCCATCAAGGCCCGTTTCAGGCGGTCTTTTTCCCGCAGCAAAAACCGGAGCCGGTCGGGTTCGTGTTTTTTGGCCGCCTGAAGCTCCCGCTGAACCGAATCCATTTGACGCCGGTAATGAATGCGCCGCAGCGCCCGTACCGCACCCTCCAATCGCTCGGCCGTGAGTTCTTCGTCTTCTTTCATCAGGATTGCCGCCAGAAGATTGCGGTCGGAATCGGGCAGCGGTGATTCCATGACATCAACAACTTCCCCCACGGAGTTTAGCAAGCATTCCATGAGAGACTCCGTCGTCAACCCGATGTGCAGGCGCTCATGGGTGAGCACAAAATGCGCCTGACGAGCGGGATCGAATTCTTCTGCGGTTCCTTCGCGCGCCGAGATGCGTTGTTCCAAGGTCTGCATCTCGCCGGCCGAGGTTAACGCCCGGATCAACAGCTTCTCGGCATCGGTAACTTGCGCCTCGACGTTAGCTTTGAGGGTCGCGGTCGACCGGTTGGCCGCGGCATGTTTGAGCTCTTGCCGCAGGACGGCAGAGTCGATGCCGAGTTTTTGCGAAATCTCGCGTGCCAGTTCGTCACGTACGATGCGGCTGGGTACTCGCTGAATATGCGGCAGAAGGTGGTTCAGCGCCTTCACTTTTCCTTCGGCGCTGCGAATGGGGAATTGGTTTTGGGCACGCTCGATCAGGTAATCGAAATAACGCTGCGAGTGTTTGAGCGCCTCGCCATACGCGTCCTTGCCTTTGCGGCGGATGAAGAGGTCGGGGTCGAAGCCGGCTTCGAGGGTCAACACTTTGATCTGGAATTCTTCTTCGACCAGAAGGCCCAAGGTGCGCTCGGTGGCTTTTGCACCGGCGGTGTCTGGATCAAAATTCACGACCACATTCTTGCTGAAGCGTCCAAGCAATCGGGCCTGAAGTTCGGTGAACGCGGTTCCGGAGCTGGCGATCACGTTGTGAAAACCGGCCGCGTAAACGGAAATGCAATCCATTTGTCCTTCGACCAGGATGGCGTAGTCCAGTTTGCGAATCGCTTCTTTGGCCTGATCGAGATTGAACAGGACGCGCGACTTGGAATAGATCGCGGTCTCGGGTGAATTGAGATATTTCGGTCCGGCTTTCTCATCGGTGGCGAGTGTGCGCCCGGTGAATGCAATGACCCGGCCGCCCTCGTTGGTGATGGGGAACACAACGCGGTTGCGGAATTTGGAGTAAATATCGGCAAGGCTGGCTTCAGGCTTCGGGCTTTGGGATCCGGGTTGCTGGTCGCGCACGGCTCGCTTTTCTTGCTTGCCCTCCTGTTCTTTGTCATCCCGTGCGGAGTCGAGGGACGTTGCGTCCTGTCGAGAGCTGGCCGTCGTAGCTTGGGAAGCTTCCTTCCACGAAAAAAGCCCGCTTGCACGCAGCACCTCCTCGTCAAATTCTGCTTTCAACCGATCTTTCAACAAGAAGCCGGAATCCGGAGCATAGCCGATGCGAAAGGTTCTAATGATTTCCTGGGTCAGGCCGCGTCCAGCGAGATATTCGCGGGCTCGGGCGCCTTCCGGCCGGCGGAGGCATTCCTGAAAGAATGCAACTGCACGCTCGTGGACCTCGAGCAGCACGCTGCGCAGCTTGGCTTCTTCCGCCTCCCCGGGGCTGCTGTAGGTAAGCTTGGGAAGCGCGATCCCGAACTTTTGCGCCACGCTCCTAACGGCTTCGGGGAACGTGACGTTTTCGATCTTCTGGACGAATCTGAAAACGTCTCCCTTCTCGCCGCAACCGAAACAATAAAAAAACTGCCGCGTGGTGTGGACTGAAAACGACGGCGTCTTTTCATCGTGAAATGGACAAAGCCCCGAATAGTTCTGCGCCCCGGCCTTCTTCAGTTTGACGTAATCGCCGACGACACGGACGATGTCCGCTTGCTGCTTCACGATTTCTTTGAAGTCGGTGGCTTCGGTCATGGATGAAGACAGTTCCCCGCAGGAATTCTGAGGGAAAGAGGAGCCAAAAGGAATATAGCAGCAGCCTTGCATGGCGGAAAACCTGTGAATTTTGCCGGTTACCAGTTGACCTGAGAGGAAAACCGGGCTTTATTCTGTTTTTTGGCCTTTCGCCTTCATGCATTCAGATCCTGCCTTAAGCGATCCGCGATTGACGGCATATCAGCTACTGTCACCACTTCCACGCCATTTTCTTTGAAGGCATCCAGCGCATAGTCGATGTCGTCATTTGCTCGATCAAGGTCATCGGAAACAACTGCGGTCAGCAGAGCGCGTGAACCGTTCGCGGCATGGATGCAGTCGGCAACTTTGGGGAAGCGGTGGGCAAGAATGATTGCCTGATTTGTGTTCGTTTTTAGAGGTACAGCTTGAAAGAATCGGACCTCCGTGCCGACCACATATCCAAAATCAAAAACTAGCGAGTCGCCCCTTTTTTTCGTGTATTTCGCTGCCGCGGTTTTCTCAATTCGCAAAGCCCATATTCTGGCTTGGATTAAGGCATCTTCTATTCCGGCAAGAATCATTGTGCGCTCGCTCTTTGGACGGGCCGCGGCGGGCAGTGACTCCGCATGCGGCTCGTCCACATAGATTGACAACAGTGTCGTTAGCTCTCGGGCCGGGTCCGCTGCCAGGCAGACGCCTTTAGCGGACATTTGGATTATGTTGGCTAATGAGTCTTCCAGTGTGTGCAACAGCATGCCTACATCCTGCGAATTCCGCATTTGCATCCGAATATAGGGGTCAAGACTTTGCAAAACCTCCATATCGACCTGTCTGTCTATGCATTGCACGCGGCGCCAATCGCTGGTCATGGCGACATTGGCAAATCCGAAGCCGTTAGGGCGAGGTTCGACCAACAACACTCCGATGCTTATGAAGTCTCCTCTCACCACGTAGGGGACATACCGCAAAACGTAAAATTCGAGCTGTTTCAGATCGGCCATCGGGTTTCGAACCTGGAACTGGGAATCTCGATCTTCGAATAAGTGGTCCATCGTCCTTCACCAACTGAGCAACTCACGCATCTTCTTTCCAGTTCGGAAATGGCTGTCTCGCGGACATCCGAAACGCTACGATCAGCTCGCGCACCCTCGTCCTTCGATCAAGCAGGGAGTGGATCAGTTCCTCGAGCGCCCCCCAATCGCTGGCGTACCACTCTGGCGGAATTTCAGCCGCACAATTCCAGATAACGTTTTCGTTCATTTCTTCTATGGTCGCGAGCCATGGCTGAAATGAATCCCACCCGCACACATTTAAATACACTTCGTTTTGCGCGTACACACCGCGCATCGGGTAATCCGGAAAAGTCCATTCTCCGGCGTTGAAGCAATATCCCTGGTCGATGAAGGTGACCGTGTACTTTTTGTCTCGCATTTTTCGCCAGAACGTGGCCTGCCTGCCGTTTGAATTCGCAGTCCATTTATCGAGCGCCAGCATTCCGGCGAAGCTTTCGAGGTTGCGCACTCGTTCCAGCATGGTCACCGGAAAATAATCGAAGATTTGTCCTTGCAGCGGATCGACTACATATCGCGAGCCGAATTGGAGGCCAGGTTGGCAGCGAATCACACTGCCAGAAAGCTGAATGTTGAGATCAGATGAATTCTCCACCAGCCAATCGCCAACTTCGACGACCTCTGTTGGCGGAACCGGCAATCCGGCGGCCTCCGCGAGCCGTGTCGCAAGCAATTCATTCGCCAGAACGCGCAAGTGCTGAGGATTGTTGCGGAACTTGACCACATAAAAGTTTCCGTCGGAGCAGCGCATCATGTGCCCCTGTGCTCCGCCTCGCATTCGCCGCACGTGTTGCACAGCAAGCACTGCCAAAAGGCAAGTCCTCGAAACTACCCAAAAAACCTCATGTTATCCCTACTTTCGAGGGCTAGGATGTGACACTTGAACATCGAAGTGTTGTGGATTTCTCAATAGACTGTCATTCCTAGCGAAGCGAGGAATCTGCGTTTTTTCGAGGCTGGGAGTGACAACGGATTCCTCGCTTCGCAAAGAATGACAATGGGATGCTCGGAATCACAATCTTGGCGGACAACGTCCAACTAGACCCGCAACTCAACGACCGTCGCGCCCCCGCCACCTTCATTTTGCGGAGGCTCGGTAACGGATTCTACATGCGGATGCTTCTGCAAATACTGACGCAGCGCCTTACGCAGGATTCCCATACCACTTCCGTGAACGACGCGGACGCGGGGCAGCCCGGCAAGAAAAGCGCGGTCGACGAATTTCTCGACCTCTCGAGTGGCATCGTCCACTGTGCGTCCGATAACGTTGATCTCGGAAGGCATGCTCTGGTTCTCGCTTTCCAGCAAAACCGAGATTCCATGTGCGCGGGCGGCTTTGACGGGAGAATCTGACGCGTGCGCCAGCACATCCGCAATGTCGTCGCGAGCAATCTTCATCTTCATAGCGCCGATCTCGACTTCGAAGTGGTTGTCATCAATTCGACGCGCTACGACTGCCGGACGGCCGACAGACTTCAGCTTTACCGTATCGCCCTCCGAGACATGTTTCACGAGTTGCGGCTGGGCATGGGGATCGCCCTGATCGGCGCCGGTGGTGTGGGCAACCACGGAAGAATCGAACTGCTCACGAAATTCGCGATGCAGTTTCGAAATGCGGCGTTCCGCGTCTTTGGAAAGTTTCTGCGCTGCCGCACGATCCTGAATCGCGTTGACCATTTCGCGCGCATGGTATTCGAAATCGCGCAGCAGGCTGTCCAGTTTTTTCTCCATCTCTCTGACTTTTACCTGCTGTTCTTTTTTGCCTTCAGCGGCAAGATGATTCTTCTCTCGTTGAAGTTCGTCCTCGCGAGCGCGTAAACGCAACCGCTCGGCTTCCACCTCGCGCAATTCGGCGTGCAAACGATCGAGGAATTCGCCGACATCGCGCGCTTGCGAGCCCAGACGCGCACGAGCCGCGTCAATGATTTTGGGATCGAGCCCCAATCGCTGTGCGATGTTGATGCCGGCGGACGCTCCCGGTACGCCGATTTTCAATTCGTAGGTGGGCTGTAGCGTGGCTTCGTCGAATCCCACGGACGCGTTAATCACGCCGACCGTGTTCGCGCCAAAGACTTTCAGCGAAGTGTGGTGCGTAGAAATAATCGCGATGCATCCGATGTGTCGGAAACGTTCTGCGATGGCGACCGCCAAGGCTGCGCCTTCCTCGGGATCGGTAGCGGAACCGAGTTCATCGAGTAAGACCAATGATTGCGCGGTTGCGGTGCGAGAGATGAAATCGATGTTGGTTACATGTGCGGAGAAGGTCGAAAGGTTCTGCTCAATGGATTGGTAGTCGCCAATGTCGGCGAGCACAGCATCAAAAACGGGCAGCTCGGCGCGGTCGGCGGGGACCGGAATCCCAGACTGCGCCATCTGAGCGAGCAGGCCAACCGTTTTCAGGACGACAGTCTTGCCTCCAGTGTTGGGCCCGGTGATGACGAGTTCGCGGGCTTCGGCGTCCAATTCGATCGTCGTGGGAACGACGCTTCCGCCACTTGCTTTGAGGTTGCGCTCGAGCAGGGGATGACGGGCATTAATGAGAACGAGTCGAGCGCCGCCCGAAATGGACGGCCGGGGGCGACCATTCCCACGCGAGTCTGGTGCGGACAAAACTACTGGGACGCAGTTGTAATCTTCACCGAATCGCGCTTTTGCGAACTCCAATTCAAGTTCGCTAAGGACATCGACCGCGGCGAGAATTGGCATCGCATTCTCACCGATGCGTCTTGTCATCTCGACCAGGATGCGATGAATTTCCGCCTGTTCTTCGTCGAACAACCGCACCAATTCGTTGTTCTGTTCGATGGTTTCAAGTGGTTCGACAAAAACTGTCTGCCCGCTGGAGCTAGCGCCGTGGACGACGCCTTGCACGCGCCGTTTCTGCTCAACTTTGACTGGGATGACAAAGCGCTCACCACGAATCGTGACAAGTTCGTCCTGTACTGCGCCGCCCTCGGATAAACGGCGCAAATAGCCGCGCAGCGAATCGTGAATGGAGCGTCGCTGCTTTTCTATATCGCGGCGGATGCGGGCTAGTTCGGGCGAAGCTTTGTCATCGAGCGTGCCATCGGGCAGGATTTTATTATGAAAAGCTCGCAGGAATTCGGTGAAGTCCGCGATTCCTGAGGAAAGCAGCGACACAGCCTTCCATTCGGATTTCATGGCGGCAGGCGGGCTCAGGGTGATTTCGCGCCATTCCGCGGCTCGATCTACCACCAGTAGTACATCCCGAATTTCAGTGGTCTCAAGTGCGGAGCCCGCAATGCGAGATTTCTCCGTCACCTTTGTGACGTCGAGCAGGCCGGAAAAGTCGAAGCGGCCACCCACGCGGCGGAATTCGCGAATCTCGGTGGTGAGCTGCTGCTGATTCTCGATCCACTCGCGATCCGTGGACGGCGCGAGGTGTGCGATCAAACCCTGTCCCAAAGGGGACGAGGCGTAGCCACGTAGCAAGTCGCGCAGAGAGTCGAATTCCAGCACTCGGGCACTGGTGTGGGTAAGCGGCTGAGGAGACATCAAGAGTTAATGTTACAAGAAGCGCTGGGCTTTGCTCTGCTAGAATCATGGTGAAACGGGCGTCTTCGTCTGGGATTCACCGTCATGGCTTTTCCGATCACTCGCCTTCGCCGCCTTCGCCAGAGTGAACAGCTGCGATCCATGGTGCGCGAAACGCGGCTTTCGCCGACTTCATTTGTGTATCCTATGTTTGTTTGTCCCGGTGAAGGTGTGCGCAAAGAAGTGCGTTCGATGCCTGGCGTCTTTAACCTTTCGGTGGATGAGGCGGTGAAAGAGGCGCAGCAAACGCACTCCCTGGGAGTGCCTTCGATTATTTTGTTTGGGTTGCCGAAGAAGAAAGATGAGTTGGCGACCGGCGCCTGGTCGGAGGACGGGATCGTTCAGCAGGCGGCCCGGGCGATTAAGCGTGAGGTTCCCAAGCTCGTCATCATGGGCGATGTCTGCCTGTGCGAATACATGTCGCATGGCCATTGTGGAATTGTGCGCTCGGCGCATCCGCAGTCGCTGGGCGCTGCCGTTGCCGCGCCCCCAGCGGTTGCTACGGATTACGAAATTGTCAACGACGCAACGCTCGAACTGTTGGCCCGCACCAGCGTTTCTCTGGCTCGCGCGGGCGCGGATGTAATTGCGCCTTCGGACATGATGGACGGCCGCGTGGGCGCGATCCGCAACGCGCTTGACCACGCTGGCCTTGCCAATACCCCCATCCTTTCTTATGCGGCAAAGTTTGCTTCGGCTTTTTACGGACCGTTTCGCGAAGCAGCGGATTCGACGCCGCAATTCGGCGATCGGCGCTCTTATCAGATGGACGGAGCAAATTTACGCGAGGCCATGCGCGAGATCGAACTCGATATTCAAGAAGGCGCGGACATGATTATGGTGAAGCCGGCTATGCCGTATCTGGATGTGATCGCCGCGGCCCGCGAACGTTTTGACCTGCCCTTGGCCGCTTATCAGGTGTCGGGTGAGTATGCCATGATCGAAGCCGCCGCCCGCAACAACTGGATCGACCGCGACCGGGTCATGATGGAGTCATTGCTATCAATCCGACGGGCCGGCGCCAGCATCATTCTCACCTATTACGCGAAGGACGCAGCAAAACTCTTGGCCTAGAGACTGTAGAGACGTAGCTTGCTACGTCTCGCTCAACGGCGAGGAAACGTAGCAAGCTACGTTTCTACAGAGTCGCGACCGTGTCCGTTTCCCGAATCCTTAAGCCCTGTCGTAGAATCACCTATTTGTATACTCATCGTTATTCCTCTTAGGAGCACTACTTTGCCTGAAACCATTTATGACATCGCCATCATCGGCAGCGGTCCGGCGGGATATACCGCAGCCATCCGCGCCGGACAGTATGGTTTGAAAACCGCGCTGATTGAAAAGGACGGATTCCTTGGCGGAACCTGTCTGCACGTAGGCTGTATTCCGACCAAAGCTCTTCTATTCAACGCTGAGATTTGGGACCATCTGAAAGACGCAAAAGAGTTTGGAATCGAAGGCGTGGACTCACGAAAGCTCAACTGGGCGGCCATTCAGGAACGCAAATCGAAGATCGTCACTAAACATGCCAAAGGCCTTGAATTTCTGATGCGCAAGAATAAAGTCGAGACGATCAAGGGCTATGGCAAGCTTACCGGTGCCGCGCAAAATGGAGTGCTTACCGTCGAAGTGACGAATGGCGGCAACAGTAATGCCGTCAAGACGAAGAATGTCATTCTCTCCACTGGCTCGGAAGCCCGCATGATTCCCGGTCTGGAGCCGGATGCGCGCGTACTTACGAACATTGAGATTCTCAGTCTGAAAGAAATTCCTAAGTCGTTGGTTATTGTCGGCGCGGGAGCAGTTGGTGTGGAATTCGCATCGATCTTTCAGTCTTTCGGCTCGGAAGTCACGATTCTCGAGATGCTGCCGCGGTTGGTTCCGGTAGAGGATGAAGACGTTTCCAAGGAACTGGCGCGCGTGTACCGCAAGCGCAGCATAAATTTTCATACGGGGGCCAAGGTCGAGAAAGTTGAAAAGACGAAATCTGGAATTGCAGTGACTTTTTCTGTGGGTGGCAAGCAGGAAAGGATTGAGGCCGAAAAGATCTTAATTGCTGTCGGGCGCAAGCCGCGCACTGAAAACGTTGGACTCGAAAAGACGCGCATTAAGCCGGATCGAGGCTTCATTAAAACCGATAGCTGGATGCAGACCAGCGAGCCCGGCGTTTATGCGATTGGGGACATCGTACTGGGAACGCCGCAACTGGCGCACGTGGGCGCGATGGAGGGCATTGTCGCAGTGACGAAAATCGCGGGCAAGCCCGCCAAACCGATCAACCCGGAACACATTCCGAACGCGACTTACTGTCATCCCGAGATCGGAAGTGTTGGTTTAACCGAGGAGAAGGCGCGCGAGGCAGGCTACAACTTGAAGATCGGTAAATTTCCATTCACGGCGAATTCACGCGCCTCGATTGTCGGGCAGCATGAGGGCTTCATCAAAATTATTTCCGACGCCGACTATGGCGAGATTCTCGGTGTGCATATCATCGGGCCGCAGGCAACAGAGTTGATCGCCGAAGCCGTCGCCGCAATCGAACTCGAAGCCACAGTGGAAGATTTAATATGGACAATCCATGCCCATCCGACGCTCGCCGAGGCCATGCTCGACGCTTCGAACAGCGTGTACGGGATGGCGATCAACGCATAACATTATTTACAAGATGATCGTCGATTTTTGGACAGTTCAACCCAGGCTACGGTGTGGCCTCTTGGCCCGGCTCCAAGAAACGTCCGTTCTCACTAAACAGTAAACTTCCCAATTCGCCGATGAGCTGGGTCGAGGTGTTGCAGTTACTGGGAAAGAGCCAGAGAATCTGTTTCTGATCCTCCGAGGTTCGCCAGGCAACCCGGACGAGTGCGTCCGGACCTACGTCGGATTGTTGTGATCTTCGTCACATTGCGACCTGTGGTGGCGTGCTAGCTTTCGACTGTAAAGTTTTGTTATGAAGGGCCGCAATTTAGGGCACGGCAGAATCCCCGAGGCGAGTTGACGCATCTCAGTTTAGGCGCATATCATTTTCGTTTGGCCTGAAGGGTGCGAACGAGCTAGGAAGGCTCACGAGCAGTGAAATTATTATCCATGGACAAAAAGAAACTGGAATCGTTCAAAAAGAGGCTGGAAACGCGGCAACATGAGTTGCGCCGCATGGTCTCGCGGACGGAGCAAGATGGGCGCACGGTCGATGAGGACTCGGCGCAGGATATTGCCGACCGCGCTGCCAGCTCTTACACCAAGGAATTTCTCTTTCATCAGAGCAACAACGACCGCCAACTGCTGCAGATGGTCGAAGGGGCGCTGTCTCGCATTCGCGAGGGCAGCTTTGGCGAATGCATCTCGTGCGGCAAGGAGATCAACGCCAAGCGTCTGGAAGCAGTGCCATGGACGCGGCATTGCATCGAGTGCCAGGAGAAGGCGGAACAGGGATTGCTGGAAGAGACACACGGGTAGTGTATGGAGTGGGCCGCCGGTTTAGTCCGCGGCCCATTTTCGCTGCCGGGATCAGGTGAGGTTCGAATACTCCGCGCGAGAACCCCTCCGACTTCGCTCGGGGCAGGCTCTTCGCTCCGCTGGAAAGAACGCGGGGCTTCAGGATGACCTCCGAGAACGACGATGAAGACGCGCCCCTTTGACGCTGCTGAATTCCGCCTGTTAGACTCAAAGATTGTCAGACCCCACCCTGAATAACTAGAAGGGAAGTTCGTGCGCGCAGAAACCCGCCATCAACTGAAAACCGACCGGTTCAGCCGAGCCACGATTGACGCCGCGGAGAGAACCGCGCACTGGTCGGTTGAACACAAGAACAAACTGGTTATCGCAGTGGTGATCGTGCTGGTCATTGCGGGGGCGGCCGCCGGATCTTGGTATTACGTGAGCCAACAGGATCAAAAGGCCAGTCTGGATTTGGGTCAGGCCGTGCGCACGATGGATACGCCAGTGCGTCCGCCGAACATGCCAGCACAGCCCGAGGAGCCGAGTTTTACAAGCACGACGGAGCGTGCGACTGCGGCTCGCAAGCAATTTCAGGCCATTGTCGATAATTATCCGCATACCCATTCGGCGGAATTCGCCCGCTATTTTCTTGGTGTAACCTCGGCGGATATTGGCGACAATTCGTCGGCGGAGCGCGATCTCCAGCAGGTTGTTTCCTCAGCCAGCAGCGACGTTGCGGCGCTGGCCAAGATGGCCCTGGCGTCGGTATATCGCAATACGGGGCGCAGCAAGCAAGCGGAGGAACTGTACAAACAACTGGCGGCGAAGCCTACCTCCACGGTAGGCAAAACGACCGCTCAAATCGAATTGGCAGAGACGTATAAGACGGATAATCAGCCGCTAGAAGCCAAACGCATCTACGAAACCGTCCAGAAAGAAAATCCCGGTAGTGAAGTCGCACAGTTGGCCTCGTCGAAATTGCAGGAATTGAAGTAGCTGAAAGCTTTCCGCTTTTAGCGATCAGTCGTAAGCTGCGATCTTCGCTCATGGTCATGATATGATGACTATAGTCATTTGGAATGGTCATGAGGACAATGCCAGCCGGACAATTCAAAGCACGATGCCTCAAAGTCATGGACGAGGTGCGGTCTACCCGCGAGCCGGTGGTGATCACAAAAAAGGGACGTCCCGTGGCGAAACTTGTGCCGGCGGACGGCCAACCCGATAATGTGTTTGGATGCATGCGGGGTGAAGTAGAGGTCATCGGAGACATCGTATCTCCGGCCGTGCCGCTCGAAGATTGGGAAATCTTGCGGTGATTCTTCTGGATACGCACGTGCTCGTGTGGATGGTTGCCGACGAAGATCGCCTTTCGCGGCGTGCAAAGTCTGCGATTCAAAGCGCCAGGGTCAGTGATGGATTGAGTATTGCGGATGTCACTATTTGGGAGCTGGCTTTTCTTATCGCCCGAGGGGCGATTCGGACACATAACACGATTGAAAACACAGTTCGCAATTTTGTAACCCGTTCTGGCGTCAACGTGAAGCCGATAACGGCTGAGATCGCGGTCCTTGCCACTCAGTTTTCGGGCGACTATCCCAAAGATCCTATCGATAGGCTTATCGGCGCCACCGCCCGGGCTGAAGGAATTGCCTTGGTCACGCGTGATGAAAGGATCCGCAGTAGTCCGCTTCTCAGAACGGTTTGGTAAATCGCGGAGCAGCCTCATTTCCCTTCCCTCTGCTTTTGGGTGCGACGTTTTGTCCGTATTCTGGGCTCTTATAGCCATGGTACTCAATTGGATGAGGGATCAACCACGAGCATGGGCTGTCCCACCGTCAGCCGGAAGAGTGAAATATTCCTTCCAAACGATTGCCAAGTGAGTTCGCGGAATCCGGGAACTGCGCTCTGCAGATCATGAGCTAGGTAGACTTCCCATCCGGCTTGAATGACCCAAACTGCTTGATCAGGTTTCGGCGCCACGGTGTGCACCAGTTGATCCCATCTGGGCACAAAATTTCCAGCGGTGAATATATAGAGGTCTGGTCCGGCGGCAGCAACGCGGTATCCGTTGCACGAAAATTGCTCCAAACTTTCAAGTGGCGCAGAGAACGGAACCGGTTGCTCGGGGCACAGGTAGTAGCCGAGCAAGAGACGCGTCTGGTAGTCGACAAAGATCAGGTCTGACGGCGGAATTTGTGCATGGACGAATCCCAGAGCACGAACCATCTGCGTGCGGCTTTGATCTGCGCGAAGAATGTAGGGCCGATGCGGATTTCCAAACGCGTTACAGACGACGACAATCAGGATTGCGAGCGCGATTCCATGCGCGATCCGTCGCTTCACCAACCTCGTGAGCACAAAGCTAACACCAGCGACAGCAAACATCACGAGGAACGCCGAATGACGGGTTCCGCCATATGGATAGATTCTCGCGATCGAGGCAGCCCCGGCGACTGCAAAGGGCAAAACCAGAAGAGCCAACAATTGCCGGGAATGGATGTTTGAGTCGTCGGGCGGAACTTTTTCTCTCCACAGCAGAATGAGCGCGGCAATAAATGCCAGGAATGCAATGTCTCCAATTGCGAGTTGGCCGAAGACGTACTGAAAGACTCCGCCGGTTCTCGCGATGGCGAATAGAAATGGATTGTCGTGACCCGGCCGGAAAAACGAATTAGCGAGCCATCCATTGATGGTGCCGGATGCGTAGTCTCCCTTCAACTTTGAAATGTGAGAAACGTATAAGGAGGCAATGAGTCCAACGGCGCCAGCTTGTCCCATAATCCAAGCGATTCGGAACTGAGTTGAAGAGCGCCGAGCGATGACGCGAAGTAGAGAATACAGACCCAGCGCGGCGGCAAACAGAATCGCTGAATAATGGGCGAGCAGGGCGAGATAAAGGGATATGGCCGAGAGCAGCATCAGTTCTGCTGAGTTTTCCGTTAGCGCGCATTCGAGCAGATACGCGGCTCCCGCAAGAAAGAATAACAGGAGCGCATACTGCCGCACTTCTGATGAGAGCTCGATCATGGGTGGAAGAAACGTCACCAGGATGAAACCGATTAATCCTGTGACCGAACCGAGGATACGGCTGAGCCATTTGAAAAAAATCCAGCAAAATGCAGTGCCCGCGATCACCGATGGAAGCCGCAGAACGAATTCTGAATTGCCGACTCCGCGCCAGAAGTAAAGTACGAGGGTCAGAAGGGGAGGGTGGGCGTTGGTCAGACTCGCACGATAAGCCAGAAGGCACGAGGATTGATTAGCGAGGAGGTAATGCAACGCTTCGTCTGGATTTAAGAACGTTCCGGATGCGGCTCGAAGACGAACCAAGAAGCCCGCGGTCAGAATGAGCAATACGCTGAGATTCGAATGAGCTTCGAACCAGGTTTTATCGTGGCTTGTCTCTTTCGACTGCGGATCGAGTTCGTACTGCACGTCGTGTCGTGAATGATTCATCGGAAGAATGCGCGATCAGGCATTGCCGGAAGATGCTAGTTTTGCAATTTCGCTGCGCGAGCGGACTTTGCCCTCCGCCTCAGAAATGACATACAGCATTAGAATTCCCAGCTCCGGTTCGATGGGATGCCGGTAACGCGGATGAGGAAAGAGAAAGTAATACACCAGCGGATAGGAGAGAATCAGCCAAAAGAAAAGCCATGCGCCGGGCTTATGTTTATTCAGGGCGCGTCCGAGTCCCCAGAAGGCAAGCAGCGAAGAGGCCGCGAATAGAGACTTCCGGAAGAATGCCATGACAGGATTTTCACCTGGTTTCGGTACGCCGCCCCAGAAGTAGATAAAGCGCTTCAGGCTGAGGCCGGTAAATCGCGCATAGTCCTCGCGAATGTACTCCATCGCTTCTCGTTTTCGTTCCGAAACATAAGCAAGTTCGCCTAGTTCCTGATAGCGTCGCATCTCGTAGACGTCTTTGGTTGGGTGAAGATAATCCATCCAGGTGCCGTCGGCGCCCGGTCCGTTCCCTAATCGCAGTTCAGCACCAAAGTTCGAACGGATGAAAACAGGCTGCCCGAAGACGCGATAATTGCGGACCAGCCATGGCGTGATGCATGCCGCGAATACGACCGAAGCGAAAATTACGCCGGTGAGCGAACGCTTGCCACGCTGGGCGCGCTGAGACCAGGCCCACAACCCGGAGGCGGGAAGAAATGACAGCAATGCAGTGTTGGTAAGAGCCGCAATACCCCAGAGCAAGCCAAATAGCAGCCAGGGCTTCACGCCGGGTTTCTCATCCATCGTGAGGGCCAGCCAAAAAATCACCGCCAGCAGCAGTGCGGCGAGGCTGGTTTCCCAGACCCAGCGCGTGCACCAGAAAATGACGGATGGCAACAATGCCCAGGTCCAAGAACTCCACACGGCCACCTTTTCGCTGAAACATCTCTTCGCGATCAGAAAAATCGGGATGCAAGTGAGCGCGGAAAAAATGCTGTTGATGATCAGAAGAAGTATGGCAGAAGTCCGGCTGTAAACTCCGAAGACGCGGAAAACCGCGGCGATCAAAAACGGGTAGAGCGGCGGTTCCCAAGCGGTCGGCCCAGTCACCTCATTAAACGGATTGCTGAAGCCCTCGCCTTGAGCGAGGGAGCGTCCGATACGGCCCATTTCGAAGCCGAAGCTAAAATCTTTTTGGTTGGCTGCGAGTACTGGGTTATTCGAATGGAACTTGTAAGTGTGTCCGATAACGACGTAGCCGAGGCGCACGGTGAAGGCGATGATCACGATCCAGAACAGAGATGTTCGCGTGCGCGCCCACCAGCGTTGGCGCGGGCTGGCACCGGCAATAGTTGAGGTTGGGGTATTTGTCATGATGCAGAGATTAGTTGTAGTTCATGGGGTTGCTTTCAGCAACTTTCCCGCTCTTGATGGGTAAACACAATGCAGCATCCGCGGGCATTCTGCTTTTTGGGGAGCGGTATCGGCGCGGCTTCTTGGTTTGCAGGAAAACTTCAAAACCGGCGATGGGAGTTCTGAAGAGCGAGGTTTAAGCTTCGCCTTACATCGCCTTTCACAAAACTGCCCTTCCACGAACTGAGCTGCAAGACCCAATCAGCGGGGCCAGAGCCAGCCGAAGGTGCCGGCGGTCAGCAGGCCGTAGACGAGTCCGTCAATGACCTCCTTTATTGTCATCGACCAG
>Ga0209169_10001148_pt1 | contig 16070 bp, 14 predicted proteins | sample HubBroMetageWRM4_FD_188346 | JGI IMG/M metagenome (GOLD analysis project Ga0209169, IMG submission 188346) | Warmed soil microbial communities from the Hubbard Brook experimental Forest, New Hampshire - Hubbard Brook CCASE Soil Metagenome WRM 4... | ecosystem: Environmental > Terrestrial > Soil... | reverse complement strand
AGGAACGGAATGGTGAGAGAGGTCGCGTGCGCGAACATCTCCGTGATGTTGTTCCGCGGCATGCTGCCGAGCAGCTCGGCAAGCTCGGCCGGCATGGAATCCCGGGCGGGATACGGTAGTCGGGGCATTGCGCCTTCTCAGCGGTATTGACCGGAACGGCTGAACTGCGTGGCGAACCCGCAGACGTCTCGGACCGACGCCGCGTAGACGTCAGGTATCGCCTTCCGGAAGAAGACATCAGCGGAATGCACGGTGCCGTTCACCGTGCGCCCGACCGCACTGACGCCGGCCGTCACCAGCTGGCGCTGGTAGGCGAGCCCCTCGTCTCGCAACGGGTCAAGTTCGTTGACGGAGATAACGTGCGGGGGGAGCCCGGCCAGGTCGGTGTCGCTCGCGCGAGACGGCCAGCAGGTCGGCTCGTCAGCATGCGCACCTGCCGGGTCGTACAGGGCGCCCATAATCGACAGCAGAGCGCAGCTGATGAAGTAATCGTCATTCTCCCGCTGCGAAGGAAATTCCGGCTGCTTACGCCACGTTCCCGCGATCATCGGGCACATGGCGTACACGCCGTCGATCTCGTCCAGCCAGCCTTCCTGCTTTGCCTTGAGCGCAGCGGCGAGCGCGAGGTTGCCACCGCCCGACTCTCCGGAGATCACCACCGTGTCCGCCCCCAGTTCGCCTTTGTTGTCCGCCATCCAGCGGACTGCCGCGGCGCAGTCAGAAAGGCCCGCGGGGTATGGGTGCACTCCCAATGAAGCGGCCGCGTTACGAAACTCGACACCGGCGACAACGAGACCCGCCAGCGCCAGTTCGTCGCGCCAGCGGACGTAACAGCTGTCCGCCGCGCGGAGGATGACCCCGCCGCCGCCGTGGAAATGGAGGAGTCCGGGCAGCACACCCCGGGCACCTTCTGGGCGGTGGAGGAATACCACTACCTCGTTTCCGTCAGGCCCCGGGATCGTGACGGTCCGGCGCTCCACGCCGGTCACGGGCGGCAGGTCGGCGAACAGCGCGGAGAAGACCGTTCCGAAGCCATCCTCGGCGCTCTGGCCGAAGGCCAGCAGTTCCTGCCTCGACGACGAAGGCGAAACGGGCGGAGCGGGCTGGTCTCCATCGAGGCCGAACGGGGCCAGGGCGGCGACGAGCCTCGGGTCGGCGCGCGGATCGTCCTTCAGCGCCCGCGACGGGTCGCCGAGCCGGCCAGGCAGATCGAAGCGGATGCTTTCGCCGGTTTCGGTGGTCATCGCGCATTCCCTCCAGTCGCCTCGCTGGCTGCGAACTCAAGCGTGAGGTCCTGTTCGAACGGTTCGTTGCGCCATTTCTCGAGTACCGTGACGTATTCGACCGGCCCCCCGCCGTACGCGTTGGCGAATGCGTTCGGCTGCCCAGGCTCGTAGGAGCCGTCGTTGTTGGCCCACCCCGGCGTGCAGCCACGGGCGGCCTCGACGCTGAATCTGGACCGGGCGGTGATGACGTCACTCCAGGCCGCTATCGCCTCCGGGGTGACGTCCGCCACGCGAGTGCCCCGGTCAAGCAGGTTCTTCACCACGTTAGCCACATGGTGTGCCTGGTCATGGAAAACCAGCGGTACGTTGACGGACACTGCAGCTTGATGCAAGCCCCCGATGACAAACAGGTTCGGAAACCCGCTGAATTGGATTCCGTGCAATGACCGCACCTCGTGAGCGCGATGCTCGGTGAGGGTCGTACCGTTCGGGCCGTAGACTTCGAAGCCGCCAGATCGCGTTGGTGTGACGCCGAATTCGAAGCCGGTGGCATAAATGATCAGATCGACTGGATACTCCGTGCCGCCGAACACGATTCCGTTGCGGCTGATCCTGTCGACGCCCCGGCCCTGCGTGTCGATCAACGTGACATTCCTACGGTTGAAAGTAGGCAGGTAGTCGTCGCTGAAGCACGGCCGCTTGCAGAAACGGCTGTAGTAGGGCTTGAGCGCAGCGGCGGTCTGCGGGTCGCTGACCTGCTCGTCGATCCTGGCCCGGATCCGCTGCAGTTCCGCGAAGTCCATGTCGGCCAGCTTGGCCATGGCGCCCTCGATCGTGCCTTCGGACATAGCCTCGGCTATGCCTCCCCAGATCGAGGTCCATTTGTCCCCGACCAGGTCCTCGTCCTGGCGCAGTCCCGCGAGGATCGAATCGAAGTTCTCCATCCGGTGGCGCTGCCAGCCGGCCTGCTGGCTGGTGAACCAGTCCGGATCGGTAGGAGCATTGTCGCGGCTGTCCACAATCGACGGGGTACGCTGCACCACGTACAGGTGCTCGGCGTCCCTGGCGACGGCAGGGACGATCTGTACCGCGCTGGTTCCGGTGCCGATCACGGCGACCCGCTTGTCCCGGAGCTTGGTCATCCCGCCCCGTTCGGTACCGCCGGTGTAGTCGTAGTTCCACCGGCCGCTGTGAAACTGCGCGCCTTCGAACTCGTCGATGCCGGGTACGCCCGGCAGCTTCGGCCGGTTGAGCGGACCGCTGCCCAGCACCACGAAGCGAGCCCGGAGCTCATCGGATCGATCGGTCCTGACTATCCAGCGGGTTTCGCTGGGTGACCAGCGCACGCCGGTCACGTTCGTCTGGAGTAGCGCGTTGTCATACAGGTGGTACCGGCTTGCGATCGTACGTAGGTACGCCTGGATCTCCGCGCCGCGGACATACTTCTCGGTCGGGACGTAGCCGGTTTCCTCAAGAAGCGGAAGGTATATGTAGGACTCGACATCGCAGCGGAGTCCCGGATAGCGGTTCCAATACCAGGTGCCGCCGAAATCTGCGCCTGCGTCGACGATCCGGAAATCGTCGACGCCTGAGCGACGAAGCTCGACCGCCGTCAACAGCCCAGAAAGCCCCCCGCCCACGACGACAACGTCTACTGGATCGTGCGATACAGGCCTCGGCTGAGGGTTGCTGCCGTTCGGGTCCGCTGCGAATCGAGAGAAACGGCCATCGACTTCCGTGTAATGGCCGAACCGGCCGGATTGGAGTCTCTTTTCGAGCTCCTCGTGATATTTCTGTGCCAGCCTTGCCTGGTCGCTCTTGCTGTCAGTTGACCCGATTTCCGCCAAGGCTCCTCCTCGATGTGCGCGGCACTGAGCTGTGCGCCGAGATTTACATCACACGAGTTGAACCTATGTCCAGTCCCGTCGGCTAAAAAGCCGATTCACGCCGCAGGAGATCCACTTTTCGCTGACCACGTGACTGCGCCATACGCCAATCGGGTCGCTGAGATGCCGCGCGGCAGCAAGCGCGTCGGCCTCGTCCTCGCCGCCGGGGCGAGCACTAATACGCCGTGTTTCTTATTGGATCGACTTGGACTTCAGGGATTCCGCTGGGCTGCTACCGTAGATCCGCTGGTATTCGGCGGCGAATCGACCGTAGTGCAGGAAGCCCCATTGGTGCGCTATGGCTGTGGCGGTGGTGATATCGGCGTCTGCTGCCACTAGCGCATCGTGTGCCCGGGCGAACCGGACCCGGCGGAGGTACTTCATGGGCGGAATGCCGACGTGCCTGCGGAAGCCCGCATCGAGCGCCCGGACGCTCAGCGTCGCGGCCCGCGCGATGTCGGCTACGGTCTCGATGCCGGCGGGGTCCTTCTCGATGGCATCGATGGCGGCCTGGACTGTCCTCGGCCGGCTTTCGGCGGCCGGCTCGTCTAGTTCTGCGGAGTAGTTGTGCCGGTAAGACGTGAGCAATCCGGCCATCAGCAGCCGACCGAGCCTGGCTGCCAGCATCGGTGCCCGAGCCAATCCGTCGGGGCGGTCGAGTTCGGCCGTGAGCAGGTCAATTGAGCGGCCGAATGCGTCGGCGGCGGAGCACCTGATACCGAAGTCGAACTGCAGCGGAGTGGTCACTGTCCGGCCGAGCATCATGGACAGTTCCGATTCCAGGCTGGACCGGTCGACAAGGACCGTGTACATCCGGCAGCGCTCGGAGAGGTATTCGACCTGAACCGGATCGCCGGGGGTGACGATCGCGCCCTGGTTGCCGGCCACGAGAGCGCTGGCCCTGTTGGTCGAGATACCGACCTTTCCGCTGCCGGGCAGACATATCGCGAACCAGGGATAGCGGGCCGACCGGACGATCGAACGGGTCAGGTTGAGGTCGCCGAGGACGACGTTCGGGAGTGTGCGCGTGGTCAGCTGCATCCGAAGCCCGGAGCCGGTGGCCGGCAGCCGGACCGTCACGTCGCTGTATGCGCCGCTGAGCGCCTCGACCGCACTGTCGACCGTCCGAGCGCAGACGACTTGTGTGGCCGAGGGCATCGCACGGGCAGCCGTGCCGACGCCCCAGTCGCTTGTGTTCCGTTGCACCGGTCCTCCTCGCCCAAACCGGCCTCGCAAAGCTCCTTACGCCAGTGTCGTTGATTCGTCAAGGGGAAGCTACAACGGCAGACGACGACAGCCAGAAATGGCTCGCTCGCCGCCAGATCTGGCTTGTCGATGCCCCGCGCGTGAGACCTGTTTCGTCTGGGCCAGGCCCAGTGGCTCGCCTTCGCCATCACCGGCCGCGGCGATCCAGATCTCCAGTTCCATACCCGCCTGCAGGGCTTCGCCCGGGGCGGTCAGCACCCGGACGAGGAGCCACGGCCCTTCGGTGAGTTCAACGATTCCCGCTGTGTAGGGGGTTTGCTCCTCCAGGGCGGGCAGGGGGGAGCGGTGCACGACCGCCCATGACACCAGGCTCGCCGACCCCTGGGCGTGGGTCATCGTGTGCGCGGCAGCGTGGCACTGCGGGCAGAAGCGTTCCTGGGGACCTCGCACCGCGCCGCAGCTGTCACACCGGCGCAGCAGGAGCTTGCCTCGGCGGGCGTAGTCGAAGAAGTCGACGCTGTCCGGAGTGCGCAGGACCCGGGGAACGGCGATCATCGGGTTTCCGCCGCACTGCTGAGCACGAGGGTGGAGTGGTATTCGAGGATGCCGCCGTTGCCGCTGACCAGAGCGATGTCATGCCGCGGCACCTGCCGGTCACCGCCGTGGCCGCGTAGCTGGATGACAGCTTCGCTGAGCGGCGTGAAACCCCACATGTAGTAGCCGGACAACTGACCGCCGCCCGTGTTGCAGGCGAGGTCGCCGCCCGGGGCGAGGCGGCCGTTCTCGACGAACGCCCCGCCTTCTCCCTTGGCGCAGAAGCCGTAATCCTCGAGCGTCACGAGAACGGTGTAGGTGTAGCAGTCATAGAGCTCGACGAGGTCGACGTCCTGGAGGGTCAGCCCCGCCCGGCGCAGCGCCCGTCGGCTGGAGGGCCCTGCCGCGGTCTCCAGGCCCCACCGTGAGTCGCGTCCGAGCACCCGGGGTCGATGCGCTTGGCCGTAACCCCAGACGTGCACCGCTGGCTGGGCGAGATCGGCGGCCCGCTCGGCTGAGGTCACGACGATGGCGATCGCGCCGTTGCTGACCAGGCAGCAGTCGAGGCGGCGCAGCGGATCGGCGATCCAGGGTGAGGCACGGTGATCCTCGATCGTGATGGGCGTGCGCATCTGGGCGTGCGGGTTGCCCAGCGCCCATTGCCGCTGGGCAACCGCGATCGCGGCCAGCTGATCGGTTGTGGTGCCGTACTCTCCCATGTGGCGCCGCGCGGCCAGCGCGTACAGCACGTTCGGGGTCACGGCGCCTCCCGCGGCCTGCCAGCCGTGGTAGCCGCGCAGAGTCGAGTCGCGCGCGCTCCACGCGGCGCCCGCTCGCCGGTCCGGCCGGAGCGGGGTGTCGGCGAAAACGCACGCGATGGTCGTCGCGGTGCCGTCCGCGATGGCTCGCGCGCACTCGGCCACCATGGTGTTCGCCGTCGCCCCGTAGGTGTTCATCGACGCGACGAGCGAGAGCTCGCGCAGCCCCAGGTCGCAGGCGAGCATGGGAGTCACGTCGTTGCGCAATCCCGAGCTGACGAGCAGGCCGTCGAGCTGGCCGAGATTGAGGCCGGCGTCCTGGACCGCGCGCTCGACAGCCGTCGCCGCGAGCTGTGCGCTCGATACGCCGAAGACCTTGCCGAGGCGGGTCATGCCCAGTCCGACGATCGTGGTCATCGCAGGCCAGCCAGCAATCCATCGTGTGCGCCCGCTCCTGGAATCTCAGTGGCGAGCGTCGTGGCGAATCCGGAGTAGACGGCCGGTGTCCGCACCACGTCGATCTCCCTGCCCTCCTGGCGCGCGCGCAGCCGTAGCCTCCGCCGGGCGAACAGCTCTGACTCGGTCACGTCACGCCAGCTCGCGACGCGGGTCGCCATGAGCCCCGCCGAGCTGAAGAGCGCGATCCAGTCCTCCGTTGTCCTCGTAAGCAGGATCTCGGTAAGAGCGGTCCTCAACTCGGCGGCGTGACATGACCGCGCGGCCTGATCAGCGAACCGGGGGTCTGCCGCGAGTTCGGGCCGGCCAACGAGCATGATCAATCGCTTCCAGTGCGCCGGCACGTATGCGGCAAGGACCAGTTCCCCGTCGCGGGTTGGGTAGACCCCGGAAGGCTCGACGGCAACCGGCCGGCGTGCCTCAGGAGCCGCGGCCTGCTCTGGTGCGGGCGTGTTCATCTGCAGCGTCAGGTAATTCGACTGCAGGCTGCACGCGACGTCGTACATTGAGACTCGTACCTCGTTGACGACACCGAAGCGTTCCCGGTGCAGTATCGCGGCCAGCACGGCCTGCGCCACAACGTGGCCGGTGGCTCCGTCGACTATCTGGAAGGGGATCAGCCGCGGGGGCCGGCCGGCCGGCTGACCGCTGAGGCAGCCAGCTTCCGCTTGGACGGTCATGTCGATCCCCGGCCGGTCTTCGAGGTCGCTGCCGCCGCCATACGCCGAGATCGAGACGTACACGCAGCCCGGGTTAAGCGCGGCTATACGAGAAGGCCCGAGGCCGTGCCGCTCCATCGTGCCCGGACGCATGCCCTGCACCACGACGTCGGCAACGGCGACGAGCCGTTCGAGATCCCCGGCATCCGCGGGTTTGCCGAGATCCAGCCGAACCGACTTCTTGCCCCGGTTGTTCGGAGAGAAATAGGGGGTCACGTGTTCGAAGCCCGGTACCGTGGCGGTAATACGCCTGGCCGCCTCCCCCATGGAAGGCTCGACCTTGATGACCTCGGCACCAAGATCGCACAGCACCTGGCAGGCTAGGGGACCCGCGACGTTGGCCGTCAGGTCGACAACCCGGAGGCCGTCCATTGGACGGCTGCCACCCAGGGCGCTGTCAAACGCGGAACCGGGCACGGAGAGCTCCCTTCACGACCTTGCCCGACGCATTGCGAGGAAGCGCGTCGACGATCTCGAGCGCGGTAGGCAGCTTGTACCGTGCGAGACTGAGTCCGGCCCAATCGCGCAGCGTCGCGATGTCGAGCGTGGTGCCGGGACGCAGGACGGCGACCGCTACCGGTGTCTCGCCCCAGGTGGGATGAGGTCGCCCGATGACGCTGACCTCGGCGATAGCGGGATGAGCCGCGAGCGCGTTTTCCACCTCGGCGCAATACACGTTCTCTCCACCGGAGATGATCATGTCCTTCACTCGGTCAACGACGAATACGAAACCCTCCTCGTCGACCCGGACCAGGTCCCCGGAGTGGAACCAGCCGCCATGGAAGGCGTCCGCCGTCGCCGCCGGATCCCGCCAGTAGCCCGCCATCACGGTGGGCCCCTGATAAACCGCTTCACCGACCTCGCCGGGGCGCACATCATCAAGCTTCGAATCGACGACGCGCATGGCGACGGTGGACACGGGCTTGCCGACCGAACCGAGCTTGCGGACCGCTTCATCGCCGTCGAGCACGCAGGTGATGGGCGACATTTCCGTCTGGCCGAATACAGCGACGTTGAGCGCGTCCGGGAACACCTCAGCCATTCGGCGTAGCAACGTGTCGGTGGCTGGGGCTGCGCCCCAGCACGTGACACGGAGCGCCGAGAGGTCACGTCGGAAGGCACTCGGATCGGAGCAGACGGCCTGCCATTGCGTCGGCACCAGGAACACCGTGGTCACCCGCTCGTTCTCCAGCACGTCAAGCAGGCGTGACGAATCGAAGGCGCCGCTGGGCAGGATAACGACCGTGCCGCCAATGAGCATCGTTGGCACGATTGAGCCGACACCGGCGATGTGGAACATCGGCGCGGCGATCAGGTTGACCTCGCCGTCTCCCCACAGTCGGAAGGCGCGCACTACGGTGAGGGCCTGTGCCTGCAGATTCTGGTGAGTGAGCACCGCGCCTTTCGGCCTGCCGGTGGTGCCGGAGGTGTACATGATCAACGCGGCCGCTTCCTCCGGCACGTCCATCAGGGCGGCGCGCCCGCCGGGTTCCGTCAGCAGTTCGTCGTAGGGCTCGGCCCAGCTCGACGGCGTGTCGGCCGTGCTCACGTAGCGCAGCGACGGGTGGCGCAGCGCGACTTCGCGAGCGAGCTGCTCCGTGGCTTCGTCGGTGACGAGCAGATCCGGGGCTGAGTTCTCAAGTATGTAGGACACTTCCGGCACGGAAAACCGGAAATTAACCGGCACGGCGATCGCGCCCAGCCGGTTTGCCGCGAGAACGGTCTCCATGAACTCGGGCCGGTTCGTCATCAGCACGATTACTCGGTCACCAAATCCAATACCGCGACGTGCCATCGCATCGGCTAGGCCGCAGACCCGATCATGCAACTGGCGCCACGTTGTCGTGGCGCCCATGAATCGGAACGCAGCGCTCGCCGGCGTCGCGGAGCTGTGCCGATCGAGATGGCTATTCCAATGATTTCGTCGCGCCGGATGCGACGTATTTCCGTGGTCTATCACTACCGGCCTGACGAATTGTGCACGAGGATCTCCGTCATCCAGCAAACGTCCCGCCCTGTAGGCGTACAGCGGAGGTGTCATCGTCTGTCACTCTAGGACGATCCGTCCCTTCGGTCGATCCACTAATGGACGATGACAATCCAGTTCTGGCCGTAAGAAGGTAACTGCCCACTGTCCAGGCATAAAGCGGGGCGTCGGAGACCCAGCAGCCGAGCTGGTCATCAGAATCGCTTATAACACCGGCCCGCAACCTGGCAACACGCCGTCGGCCACGACAGATACGCCACAAAGTGCGGATCAGACGTAGCACAGCGGGCAGCGTCTCCCGGTGCTCGTGACCGGAAATCGTATAGATGATGTGATGCCCAGTCATGCAGTCGAGGGCGATGGTCGAGGCCAGACATCGCCGACCACGGCTAAGCAAAGAGTCTGGAGTTCTCATGATTCTTCACACCCTCGTCTTCTCGTTCGGAGACCGCCGGACTCCTGAGGAACGAGACGAGTTCCTGGCGCAGATCAAGGAGATCTGTCTCGGCTCGGGACTAACCCAGCATGTTGCGACCGGAGTGCACAAACCGGCCACCGAGGATCAGTACGCGCCGGTGTTCGTCTCCTCCGCGATTGCGCAGCTGCTCTGCGAGAACATGGAAACTCTCGGCCAGCTCTCGGCCTACGAGCCACTGGTGACCTTCGAGCAGGAACAGCAGAAGCTCAAGCCCTACGGCGTGGTGTGGGTCAACAGCGACCCGCTGGACCTGTCGGGAAGCTGACTGCCACCGACATCGCAGGCCGCGGTCACCGGCCAGCATGCCGGCGCCGGGAAGATGACGTCGCACCTGAACCAGAAGGATCGTTCTTCGCCGCCCAGCCGGAGTCAGCGTCGGGGTGCGTGGGGGGCCAGCATGCCTAGAGCGCGGGCGCGTTCGACGGCCTCGGTCCGGCTGTGGGCGCCAAGCTTGGCGTAGAGATGGCTCATGTGGGTTCTGACGGTGTGCCGCGAAACGTGCAGTTCGGTCGCGATCTCTGGTTGCGACAAGTTGGTCGGCAGGTAACGCAGCACACGGATCTCGCTGCCGCTCAGCGGCTCCAACGGCGGATGCGGTCCGGCCGGGGGCGCAGGTCTTTTCCCCGCCAGCAGGTCGAGGATCTCGGCGATCAAGGAAGGATGTGCGGTGCGGTGCCGGGCGTGGTGCTCGAGCAGGGTCGCCGCAGGCTGGAGCACGAAGAACAGCAGCAGGCCGTCGGGCTCAGCCAGATCGAGCGCGGACTCCAGGGCCTGCCCGGCGGCGGCTGGCTCGCCGAGCGCGTCCCGCGCGATTGCCTCCAGCAGGAAGGCCCCAACGAGCCAGGTCCGCCGGATCAGGGGAGCCGAGCCGTCTAGGACAGGTGCGAGCGCGGCGGTCGCCGCGTGGGGATCGTTTTGCGCGAGCCGCAGTGCTGCCAGGCCGGTCCGTGTCTCGCCGCGTTCGCGGTCCGGTTCGCCGAGTTCAGCGATAGCCTGCTCGGCGCGCTCTTTCTCGCCGAGACGTACCAGGACGTGCAGCAGCAATCCCTTTGTGGGCGGGACGTGCAGGTGCGGGGCTGCGAGGTTCCGGGCCAGCTGCTCGGCGGCCTGGAAGGCGGCCAGCGCATCCTGGTACCGGCCACGCACCAGCTCCAGCACACCACGGACGTGGTGGACCACCATTCCCGCCGCTGGCTCGGTTTCCGCTCTTAGGGTGCGCTCGGCACGTTCCACCCAGGGTTCTGCCTCCTCGGCCCGTCCCTGCCAGGCCAGCACGGCGCCGAGCATCACGTACGCGGTGCCTGCCGTCGGCTCGTCGGTCCAGCCGTGCCGTTCAGCCAGCTCGATCGCCTGCCTGCTGCGCTCAGCCGCCTGCGCGAACGACCGGTAGGTCTCGATCACTGCCTGGTGCGCCAGGCCGCTGAACTCAAGAAACGGCCGCCCGATGCGCCGCGCGAGCGCGATGCCCTGCTCCAGGTGCCGCTCCGCCAGCTCGAACTGGGCCGCCCACACCTCGGTGATGCCGAGGCTGATCAGCGCCAGGCCGCGCAGCTCCTCGCCCAGGCCGGGCAGCGCCGTGTCCGGCGCCTCCGCTATCGCCTGCAGCCGCTGCGCCTCTTCCGCCACCGCAGGCGGGTTGCCGCGCTGCCTGGCTAGCAGCAGCCGGACCATCTCGAGCAGGACCTGCAGCTGCTCATGCCGACCGGCTGGTACGGTTGCCGACGCCCGCGCCGCTAGCCCCAGGTACCGCTCTGCAGCTTCGAGCGACCCCTGAGCGAGCTCGTCGGCCGCGATGAGCACGGCGAGTTCGGCGTCGGTCGCGGCGGCCTCGGCGGGGAACCCGGCCAGGAGATCGTGCGCGGTCGCGGCCTGCCCGCCCAGCTGCAGGCCCGGCCAGTGGTCGGCGAGCAGGCGTGAGGCCAGGCTCCAGTCCTGTGCGGCCTGGGCGTGGCGGACCGCCTCCACCGGGTGCCCGTGCCCGGCGAACCAGCTGGTGGCCGCTCGGTGCAGCGCGGTGACCTCACCCGGAGCGGTGGTCCGCCGCAGCTCTAGCTGGAGCAGGTCGGCGAACAGGTGGTGGTAGCGGAACCAGGACCGCGCCGCATCCAGGGATACGACGAACGCGTTCGTCTCCTCCAGCTCTTGCAAGATCCGCTCGCCGCCCGAACCTCCGGTCAGGGCATCGGCCAGCGGGCCGCTGACCAGATCCAGGACCGATGTCCGCAGCAACAGCCGCCGCGCCGCGCCGCTCTGCCGTTCCAGCACCTCGGCGAGCAGGTACTCCGCCACCGTCCGCTCGCTGCCGGAGAACTCTTCCGCGAACCGTCCCGGATCGGGGTGCCCGGTCAGCGACAGCGCCGCCAGCCGCAACCCGGCTGCCCACCCCTCGGTCCGCCCATGCAGCAACGCCAGCGCTGGTTCGGGCAGCTCTACCCCGGCCGCGCTCACTAGCTTGCGCGCCTCATCGACGGTGAAACGCAGGTCGGGCTCGCGGATCTCGGTGAGCTCCCCTTCCAGCCGCAGCCGGTGCAGGCCCAGCCGCAGGTCGTGCCGGGTAGCCAGCACGAACCGCAGCTCTTGCGGCGCGCGCATGACCAGCAGTTCCAGCTGGCGCCGTGCCTCGCCAGAACCCAGTTCGTGTACATCGTCGATCACCAGCCAGATCCGGTCCTCCAGCGGCACCAGGTCCTTCAGCAGCCGCTCAGCGATGGCCCAGCCATCCAGATCCGGCGCCGCCGTCAGCTCCCATACCAGCGCCGACCCCGCTGCCGTGTGGCGCAGCGCGCCGAGCACCGACAGCCAGAACCGCTGCGGATCACGCTCATCGCCGCCCGCCGACACCCACGCCACGCTGTCCGCTAGATCAGCCTCAGTAATCCACGACCGCAACAGAATTGTCTTGCCGCTCCCGGGCGGCGCCGAGACCACGGTCACGCGCTGCCCGGCACCCAGCCGTTCGGACAGCCTCGGGCGAGAAACAATTCCTGCCGCACCAGGGCGCGCGTCCCGGCTGGCAGGGACACCCGATCGCTCCGCAGACCCCACGGAAAGATCATCGCACGACGCCGAGGGGCGAGTTGTGACGTCATCGTCCGGTGCCTGGGCCAGCGGAGCGGGCCCCGGCTGGCGGTGATCGCGGCCGGAATCGTATAGATGATGCGATGCCCAGTCATGCAGTTGAGCGCGACCGTCGAGGGCATGGACATCACCGACCGCCAAGCCGCCGGGACCGCCCGGGCAATACACCTGACGGTCAATGACCGCGAGTACATCCTGGGGCCGATCCGCCGGAAAGCCCGCGCGGCAGGCGGCGCTAGCGGCTCGCCCCAACGGGCATGACGAAGCGTCCGGCGACTAAGGCCTGCACGACCTGCCTGCGACGGGCGGCGCGCCCATGAAGGTGAACGCCGTCAGCCCCGCCGCCGGACGGCGGATCCGCTGCCTGCCGATCTGCCCGAGATGCTCCTCTGAGCCCGCCCGAGCGCCAGCGAGGCAACCTCGTCGATGTAGTCAATCAAGGAGAGCCACATGATCGTCATCACCGCGCCCACCGGCCTGATCGGACACCAGGTTCTGAGCAACGTTCTCGGCAGCGGCGAGCCGGTCCGCGTGATAGTGCGTGACCCTTCCCGTCTTCCCGCGGAAGCCCGCGAGCGCGTCGAGGTCATCCAGGGGTCACACGGCGACATCAACGTCGCCGACCAGGCCTTCGCGGGCGCGGGCGCCGTATTCTGGCTGGTTCCCCCGGACCCGCACGCGGACAGCGCCGAGGCCGCCTACGTGGACTTCACCAGGCCGGCGTGCGACGCGTTCAAGCGTCACGGGGTCCAGCGGGTAGTCGGGATCTCGGCCCTGGGCCGCGGCACGGCCGCGGCCCAGCACGCCGGGCTGGCGACGGCGTCGCTGGCGATGGACGATCTGATCGCCAGCACCGGCGTGAGCTACCGGGCGCTGACGATGCCCTCGTTCATGGACAACCTGCTCCGCCAGGTCCCGGCGATCAAGGACCGCGGCGTGTTCGGCACGCCGGTCTCCGGGGACCGCAAGCTCCCGACCTGCGCCACCCGCGACATCGCCGCCACGGCCGCCCGCCTGCTGCTGGATGAATCCTGGAGCGGGCACGGCCACGTCGCCGTCCTCGGCCCGGAGGACCTGTCCTTCAACGACATGGCGCAGATCATGTCCGAGGTGCTCGACCAGCCAGTGCGCTACCAGCAGATTCCCGCCCAGGCGCTCAAGGACAGGCTGACCGGGGCCGGGATGTCCGACGCGATGGCGCAGGCCACAGTCGACATGATGGTCGCCAAGGACCAGGGCCTGGATAACGGCGAGCCGCGCACCCCGCAGTCCACCACTCCGACCAGCTTCCGCCAGTGGTGCCTGGAGGTCCTCAAGCCGGCCGTCCTGGCCTGACCACAGCCACGGCGACCAGCACAACTCGTTCCTGCCGGTGAAGGACAGAGCCAGATGAGATACATAGCCCTTGAAGAAGCATTTTCCATCGCGGGACTGGACGACCGCCAGCCTTCGCCCTGGCTCGGCTTGCCCCTCAGCCAGCGCCATCTCGCAGACTGGGCACGACCGCCACCCCCGGGCCACGCTGATCCTCGGGCACATGGGCGAGTTCCTGCCGTTCAGGCGCAGCCGGCTGGACTCGCGTTACCTCACCCTGGATCTCGAGGCTCCGCTGCGGCGGATGCCGTCGGCCTACTTCGGCTCCAACGTGGTGATCACCACCAGCGGTGTCTTCTCGCCAGCCGCGCTGACCGGCGCAGTCCTGGAAATCGGCGCCGACGCCGTCATGTTCTCCGTCGACTACCCCTACGAGTCCAGCCACGAGGCCGTGGCCGGGCTCGAGCGGACCACGCTCAGCGACGGCGACCGGGAGAAGATCGCCCACCGGAACGCCGAGCGCATCCTGCGGCTGCGGCTTGAAGACTGATTAGGAGCATCACGTGACCGAATTGCATGCAGTGCCGGCTCCCGCCGAGGAGCAGATCGACCGCACCCTGCAAGCCATGGCCGACTCGTTCGGCCGGCAGCTTCGCTCGCCGATCCTGCACTGGCCCTCCGAGCAGGGCCTGGACTACCAGGACATCACCTTCCCTGCCCTTGACGGCGTGCCGTTGGAAGGCTGGTTCATCCCCGCCGCCGGGTCGGACAAGCTGATCATCGCCAACCACCCCATGGGGTTCAGCCGGTCCGGGATCCCCGCCCACCTGGAACCGTGGAAGTCGATATGGTCCTCCAGCGGCAACGACTTCGAGGTCAACCTGCTCCCGGACTACAAGATCCTGCACGACGCCGGGTACAACGTACTGGCCTACGACCTGCGCAACTTCGGCCTCAGCAGCGCGGCCAACGGCGGCATAGGCTCCAGCGGGATCTTCGAGGCCCGGGACGTCGCCGGCTCGCTTGCCTACGCGCGCAGCCGCCTTGACACGCGCGGCATGACGACCGGCCTGTTCAGCCGCTGCCTGGGCTGCAGCTCCACCTTTGCCGCGATGACCCAGTTCCCTGACGTCTTCGACGGTATCCGCTGCCTGGTGGGGCCCCAGCCGGTCACCATGAAGACCATCGTCGCCCGGCGGCTGGCCGTGCTGGGAGTACCGGCCGGCCGCATCGACGACCTCGAGCAGCGCATCATTTTGCAGACGAGCATCGGGTTTGCGCGGCGGGCTCCCCAGGAGTGGGCCAGGAACGTCCGCGTGCCCGCCTTCCTGTACCAGGTGCACGACGACGTGCTGACCGAGCCCAGCGACGTGCAGGCGATGTTCGACAACATCCCCCTCGCCGACAAGAAGCTCCAGTGGATCTATGGCACCACGCGCCGCTGGGACGGATACCTGGAGTTCCAGCGCCATCCCGAGCCGATGCTCGACTGGTTCGCCACGCACATGTCCTTATTAGGAGTGCCGGCCATGACGGACAGCAGGAGATCTTCGGCCCCGGTGGTGACGATGTCCTGACAGATGGCCGCCGGGTAGGGACCAGTGCGGTCGGCTACGCCCGCTTCTACCCGCCGCGGCGATGGCGCAGGGGATGACCGACATGGGCTGGGCCAAGAACCAGGGCCTGGACAACGGCGTCCCGCGCACCCCGGAGAACGCCACCCCGACCAGCTTCCGCCAGTGGTGCGAGCAGGTCCTGAAGCCAGCGGTCGCCGCGTAGCGGCCATTGGCCCGCCATCACAGAAAGGACAAGTCACATGCCAACGAGCAACGCCTCTGAGCCCTACGCCGGGCGGGTGGCGCTGGTGACCGGAACCTCCCGGGGCATCGGCCAAGCCATAGCCGTGGGTCTCGCCGAGCGCGGCGCACGCGTCGTTCTCGGGGACCGCGGCGACGCCAGTGAGACCATCGCCCTCATCGCCGACACGGGCCACGAGGCGGTTCCGGTGAGGCTCGACATCAGCGACCGGTCTTCTATCGAAGCCGCCCGCGACCGGGTCGCCGAAGAACTGGGGCACGTCGACATCCTGGTCAATAACGCCGGGACCTTCGAGGGAGCGACCTGGGACGACCTCGACTACGACCTGTGGCGGCACGTCATGACCACCGACCTGGACGGGCCGATGCTGATGTGCAAGGCGTTCCTGCCGCTCATGCGCGGACGCGGGTGGGGCCGGGTCATCAATATCGCTTCGGCAACGGTCGCGATCGCCAGCCCCGTCTCGATCGCCTACCGCACGGCCAAGATGGGCGTGATCGGCTTCACCCGCGCGCTGTCAGCGACGCTGGGCGACGAGGGGATCACCATCAACGCCGTCCTTCCGTCACTGACCCGGACTGCGATGACCGAGGGGATCCCGCAAGCAATC
>Ga0209169_10001146_pt1 | contig 16083 bp, 12 predicted proteins | sample HubBroMetageWRM4_FD_188346 | JGI IMG/M metagenome (GOLD analysis project Ga0209169, IMG submission 188346) | Warmed soil microbial communities from the Hubbard Brook experimental Forest, New Hampshire - Hubbard Brook CCASE Soil Metagenome WRM 4... | ecosystem: Environmental > Terrestrial > Soil... | reverse complement strand
CGTCCGTAAGCGTTGCGGCGCACGGTGATGTCGAGAGCTCCCAGGCCGGCCTGCTTCGGATTCTCTACCTCCGTTGCCAGTAGAATGCATCCCGCGCACGTTCCAAAAGTCGGCTTCGCGCGGACGAAGTCTTTCAGCTTCGCAAGTCCTTCTTCGCCCAACAACTTGAGAAATGTCCCCGACTCGCCCCCGGGAATGACGAGGCCGTCAATTTCATTGAGCTGCTCGGGCTTTTTGATCAGCACAACTTCCGCGCCGAGTTCTTCCAGTCGGCGGCGATGTGCGTCGAAATCGCCTTGTAGGGCTAGAACTCCAATCTTCATGTGGTTTCAATCGGCCTTAGCGGAAAATAATTGAGTTAACGAATGAGGATAGCATCTGACGAGTGCGCCGAACGCGAAGGCCTCTCGCCCGTTTTTTCTTGTCATCCCAGCCTCTCTCGCCATAGTCTTCTTGTTCCTAATTGGAGGGAAAAGAAATTATGTTTAGGCTCCGGCAGTTGGCATTGCTCACTATTGTATTTTTATCTTGTGGCCTGGCGGGAATCCTACACGCCCAGCAGGAAAACCTAGTTCCAACTCTTGCCGTGCACGCCGGACGGTTGATCGATGTGCGTTCGGGCAACGTCTCTACCAACGCATACATTCTGGTGGCGAAGGATCGCGTTGTTCGCATCGCCGATTCGGCTCCCGCAGGAATGCGCGTAATTGATCTCTCGAAATATACGGTCGTGCCCGGCCTCATCGATTCTCACGCGCACATTTTGGGCAATCCCAAAGATCAATCGTCGACGGGAAGCCTGCGCGAGTCTTCGCCACAGAAGGCGATTTGGGGAGTGCGCAATTTACAGATCTGGCTCGATCACGGCTTCACGGCATTGCGCGATGCTTGCGAAGGCGATGCTTTCTACGGACAATTCGCTCTCCGCGACAGCATTAACCAGGGATTGATTCGCGGCCCGCGTATGGTATCGGCGGGCGGCTGCATTTCGCTTAATGGAGGCCACGGTGACGGCGACGTGCTCGCTCCAGATGCTGGATTGCCGCGCGGACCAAACATCGCCGACACGCCTGATGAAATCGCCGCCGTGGTGCGGCGTGACATTAAATATGGAGCGGACTGGATCAAACTGATGGCCACCGGTGGAGTGATGGACCCAATCAGCGACTACCGTGTGCAGGAGCTCAGCGAGGAGCAAATGGCCAGAGCCGTCGAGGTTGCGCACCGCGCCGGCAAGAAAGTCATGTCCCACGCCGAAGGCACCGAGGGCATCAAAGCCGCCGTGCGGGCGGGAGTGGACTCGATTGAACACGGCACCATGCTCGATGAAGAAGGCGCGCGTTTGATGGAACAACGCGGCACCTGGCTGGTTCCAACGTTATTTTGTTTTCAGCACGACATGATAACCGGGCTCTCGCAGGGACGCGATGCAGTGAGCTTTGCCAAAGGCGTAGCTATTTTGAAGGAGCAAGGACCGGCCTTTCAACGCGCACTGGCACATCATCTCAAAATTGCATATGGCGTCGATGACGATCCCGACTTTGTGTCAAAAGAATTTGGAGCGCTGGTAAAAGGAGGCATGACGCCGCTCGATGCCCTCCGCGCCGCGACCATCAATGGCGCCGAACTCACCGGCCGCTCGAATGATATCGGCACCCTCGAACCCGGAAAGTTCGCCGATATCGTAGCCGTCGATGGCGATCCGTTGTCCGATATCACCGTAATGGAAAAAGTAGCATTCGTAATGAAAGGCGGCGAAGTGTACGTCGATCGCACGAACGTCGATCGCACAAAGTGACGTTTGTTCGTTTTGCGGCTGTATATACTTTGCCGTGTCGCTGATTACAAGTTCCCAATAAACAAATGCTAGGCAAGCAAATCCTCTTTACTGATGTGCATCACTCGGCATGGGCCGACCAGAATATCCTTGAGGGCTGTGCTCGGCTTAGCCGGGAGGAACGTGAGCACGATTTCCGCATTTCGCACGGCAGCATTCTTGCCACACTCGGGCATATTTACGATGGCGAGAGAGTCTGGCTCGATTGTTTGGCGACGACTGCGGATGGCGGAACCTGGCGATTGCCACAAGGGCCGGCGCCCCAATATTCGCTTGACGCTCTCCGGCAGAACTGGCCTGAAATCTGGAACGGCTTCGACCGTTGGCTACGAGAACTGCCAGAGGCAAGCCTAGCAATTGAACTAATGCTACAGCTTCCGGGAGGAGTGGAGCGGCGCTTTCCGCGCTGGAAAATCCTGCGGCACGTGCTCGTACATTCCACGTTGCACCGTGGCCAGATTGTCGGCATGATTCGCATGCTCGGCCATCAGCCACCCGCCAACAGTCCGATGGATTACTACCTTGCGGGCGAACCTGTCATAAGCTACTCGCCTTCCTCAAATACTGACTCAATGTCACGAGAGCCGTGAAGCACGCGAACTACTTCGATCCCACGAGAAAGCGGCAGGTAGAACACCACGTAGCGTCCGACAGCGAGACTTCGAATCTCTGAGTTTAGACTGGGCATCTACTTCGCGGCGACGGAGCGGCTCTTGAGAAGCTTGCGGCCTTCGCGTTTCATTTCCGAAGGGCTCCAAGGTTTGGCGGGACCGCTGTCCATGCCTTCGCGGATGTCGCGGCGCAACTGCTCCAGTTTCAGCGAGCGCAACTCGTCTTGCGCTTCCATCAAGCGCAATGCCTCGCGCACGACTTCACTGGCGGAGTTGTAGCGTCCTGAGGAGACTTTCTGGCGGACTAGCTTTTCGAGTTGCGGAGTCAGATTGACGTTTAGAGGCATGGAGTGGCAGGTCCGTTCCGAAGGACAGAATGCCATGAATGGCAAGGATTGTCAATGATTGACATTTGAAGCCCCTTCCCCCGACATCGGACTTCCCCACTCAAGCCCAAAACCAGGCTTGAATAGGCCACCGGCCGCGAAACGCGGAGCACCCCCAGTTCGGCGATGTCGGCTAGGAACAGTGTGCAGACCGGGGCCACCCGCCACGGACTCTCGTCTTGCCTTGGTTTGCTATAGTGGAGTTGCTTGATAGGTAGCGTACCGACTGGCAATTTTGTGAGCCCCGCCGGACGAGCGGGACTTGCGAGTTTCTGGGCCAGAAATTAGGGTACGTCCCGTCTGTCCCTGGAGTTTACCGAGGTTAGGAGGGCTATGGGCTATCTCATGGGTCTAGTCGGACTCGTTTTTTTTCTTCTAGCTCGGTCAGCAGCCATGCCTAGCAAGACCGAGAAGAGCAATGGTGAGAAAGTAGAATCAGGCTGGCCTCCCGACTGTAAGAACGTTCAGGACATTCTGGATCACTACAAGCCAGAAGACATGAGTAACTTCGAGTTCCTAGCAGAGATCGGCTTCTTCGATGAATTTGAAAAAATCGAGAGGACCAAGACATGGAAAAGGTTGCGATAAAGGCAATGACAATGGCCACAAAAAAACTTAGGGCGTAGGCGCCCTCAAGGCGGCGGTGACGCTCGCAATCACGGAGAAGAATAGCCCGAGTGTGAAGCGCCTCGTATACCCACCCAGCGATCCGCCTACCAGCCCCTAGTTTGCAACATTTGGGATTCATCCAACGAAGACACAGCCAGCCCCTTCATAGCTCCGACCAGATCCTCGCTGACATCAAGTAACACTTTAGGGTCTTTGAAATGCGTTGCTGCCTGCACGATTGCCTTGGCGCGCTTCTCGGCTTCCACGGGGTCGGCGAATTCGGTCGAGTTCTTCATAAAGATGCCGGAGCCTACGAATACGGCTTCGGCTCCCAGTTGCATCACTAGCGAGGCGTCGGCTGGAGTGGCAATTCCTCCGGCGGAGAAATTGGGGACGGGCAGCTTGCCGTCTCGCGCCACCATCCTGATCAGTTCGTAGGGAGCGCCGTGCTCTTTGGCCTTGGCGTAGAGTTCTTCTTCGCCGAGCACGGTGAGAATCCGCATCTCCTGCACGATCTGGCGGATGTGGCGAACGGCGTGGACTACGTCTCCAGTGCCGGCTTCGCCTTTAGTGCGAATCATGGCCGCACCTTCGGCGATGCGGCGGAGAGCCTCGCCGAGGTTGCGGGCGCCGCAGACGAAGGGGACGCTGAAGGCGTGCTTATCGACGTGATGGGTTTCGTCGGCGGGAGTGAGAACTTCTGACTCATCGATGTAATCGACGCCGAGCTCTTGCAGAATTTGGGCTTCGGCGAAGTGGCCGATGCGGCACTTGGCCATGACTGGAATGTCGACGACGCCCATGATTTCGCGGATGATTTTGGGCGAGGCCATGCGCGCCACTCCACCTTCGGCGCGGATCTGCGCGGGGACGCGCTCAAGGGCCATGACGGCGACGGCACCGGAACGCTCGGCGATTTCGGCTTGCTGGGCAGTGGTGACGTCCATAATGACGCCGCCTTTGAGCATTTCGGCGAGGCCGGTCTTTAGACGAAGGTTGGTGCTGTTGTGTCCATTGTTCTGCGACATAGGGTTACTCTTTTCTGGGAACAGCTTTCAGCCGTCAGCCATCAGCAAACCCGTTAAGGGTGCTGGAATCACGTTGCCCTGACTTTATTTTACAGCCCTATAACGGTTCGCGGTACCTGATTCGCGTGCAGCGGCTCAAGCAGAGGATCTACTAGCGCTCCACAAATCGCGCGAACATGCGCTGAGGATCGATAGCGATGAACAGGCCCTGGCTGCGCGCCAGCACTTCCCCTTTTTCGTTCAGGATCTCAGCCATATTGATGTGCTTCCGGCCCTTCACTTCAACTTCGCGCGATTCCACACGCAGCGGTTGCTTCAGCGGTACAGGCTTCAGATATTTCACAGTAATCTCGGAGGTCAGTGCCACTACCTGACGCAGTTTATTCACCTTGCCCATCGCCTCATCCAGAATGGTCGCGATGATGCCACCATGGCAGTGTCCAGGCGGTCCCGTGTAGCGTTTGCCGAGACGAAAATGGCACACGAAACACTTACGCTCCTCGTGATAGCTGAAGCGCAGGCGCATGCCGTCGACGTTGTCCGTGCCGCAGGCGAAGCAGTAATTCTTCTGCAATTTTATATAGCGCGTGTCGTGCCCAGCTTCGGAGCGCTTCAGTAGCGATTTTTTACGAGCCATCGAGAGATTTTATCTTGAGCTGGCTTCGAAACTGCGCAAGAGCGCGGGCGAGGGCACCCGCGCCACACAGCTAGTCGTAGTACTCCAGCCCCAAGTGCGTGATCAGTTCTTCACCCTTCAGATAGCGCAAAGTATTCTTCAGCTTGATTAGCTGGATGAACAGATCGTGCTCGGGATACAGCCCCGGCGCGGTCATCGGTGACTTGAAGTAGAAGCTCAACCACTCTTGAATCCCGAGCCGGCGCAACTCTGGAGTGCGCTGCGCCAGATCCAGGAAGAGGACGAGATCAAGTACGATCGGAGCGGCAAGAATTGAATCGCGGCACAGGAAGTCGACCTTGATCTGCATGGGATAACCGAGCCATCCGAAGATGTCGATGTTGTCCCAGCCTTCTTTGTTATCGCCGCGCGGCGGATAATAGTTGATGCGAACTTTGTGGTACATGTTCCCATAAAGTTCGGGATACAACGCCGGCTGGAGAATATGCTCAAGCGCTCCGAGCTTCGATTCCTCCTTGGTTTTGAACGACCCGGGGTCATCCAACACTTCTCCATCGCGGTTGCCTAGGATGTTGGTCGAATACCATCCGCTCAGTCCGAGCAGCCGCGCCTTGAAGGCGGGAGCGAGCACGGTCTTCATCAGCGTCTGGCCGGTCTTGAAATCCTTGCCGCAGATGGGAACTTCGCGCTCGCGTGAGAGTTCAAGCATCGCAGGTATGTCCACCGTCAGATTCGGCGCGCCGTTCGCGAAGGGCACGCCTTCCATTAGCGAAGCGTAGGCGTAAATCATCGAAGGCGCGATATTTTCGTCGTTCTCTTTCATCGCTTTTTCTAGCGACTTCACACTCTGGTGAGCAGCGGTCGGCTCGATGAAGGTTTCAGTCGATGCGCACCAGATAGTGATCAGCCGGCTGGCGCCACTCGACTTCCTGAAATCGCGGATGTCCTGGCGAAGCTGCTCGGCCAGGTCAAGCTTGTTCTTCCCCTTCTTGACGTTAGGCCCGTCGATCCGCTTTACGTAATTGTGATCGAACACGGCCTTCATCGGCGTGATAGCGCTGAGCCTTCCTTTTACTTTGTCGAGCAGGTCGCGCTCCAGCACTCCGGCATTGCGAGCGGCCGCATACATGTTGTCTTCGAAAATGTCCCAGCCGGTGAAGACCAGATCATTCAGCCCGGCGAGAGGAACGAACTCTTTAATTTTGGGAGACCGGCCGTCGGTGCGCTTTCCCAGGCGAATCGTTCCCATCTGCGTGAGGGATCCGATGGGCTGTGCGATTCCCTTGCGCACCGCTTCCACTCCCGCAACAAATGTTGTCGCCACCGCGCCCATGCCGGGGATCATCACACCCAGCTTGCCCTTGGCCGGCGCAATCACGCCGTGATCCTCAACTCCGCCATGTGCTCTGACCACAGACTTTACTTCGACTGTCGACTTCGCGCGCTTCACTTCTTTCTTTGGAGACTTTTTTGCCTTCGCCATATTTTGGCTGCTTCCTTGTAGGAACTGTGAGATGTATGCAAACCAAACATGTTCTCGTATTCGGTGAACATTTGGCAAACATCTGCGTCTGAATCCACTGGAAAACCACTTTAATGGCATCTACAACGCATTGGGTGGCATTAACGCCGGTCTCCCTAACCGCACTGTCTCTGCAAATTCACCACATCAATTTTTTTTGTTGGACGATGCGGCCGAATTCCCGCATAGTGCTTCTAGTTCGAGTCCCGCTCAGCGGCGGATCCTTTCGAATTGATTTTTGCGTTCAGCCTAGTACGCTGCGTTGCAAATCTGCTGACCTCGTTGTTCTCCCACTTATCTAAGCGCGCGCCGATCCGCTACATGCTCGTCGTGTGCCTTTTAGACCAAGAAAAGGAGATTTCATGAGATCGCTTCGCAAATTCGCATATGCTGCCGTTTTAACTCTGAGCATCTTTTGCATTCAGCCGACTCTGGCTAATGCCGAGGATGCACACGGTCTCTTCACGCTTTCTCACGATGTGCATTGGCAGAATAATGTCATTCGTGCTGGAGACTACGCCTTCACTCTCAAAACCATAGGTCGACCGACATTCCTAGTGTTGCGAGGGCTCAACGGAACCGGCACCGACGCCATGATGTTGGTGAGCGACATCGACGAACTCAGGTCGGACGAAATTAGCCATCTCGTTCTAGTGTCGAGAAAAGGGCAAAGTTTTGTCAGCTCATTGGAATTGCCAGACTACGAAATGAGCATTCGTTTTGTCGTTCCAAATGAAAGCCCTTCCCGATAGTTGCAAGGTAGGTCGCCACTCAGTTGCGAGTTAGAGTTCTGGCCCACATCCGGATCTCGATCGCAGCTATCGCCTACCGGGAGCAGGTAGCCATCTGCTCCCGGCTTTTCTTGTGCGGATTCGATTGCGCTGGAATCTTTGGTTGTAGCTGAGCAGAACTTGACCAATCGTGGATGGACTGCAGAAGCGGCTCGCTTCATCTGTGGGGGACGCAGCAAGCCGCATTTCTACAGGCTGGCAACTACAGGCGGAAAATTAGTTTATGCAACATCCATTACGAGACGGCGGGCATGCGCGTGTTCACTTTCACGTCCTCGCTCAGGATAATGGCCTCAGCGATCTCTCGCATCGCTTTGCGTTTTTGCCGGCTTTGCTGTTGCAAAGCAAGGTAGGCTTGCTCCTCGCTCAATCCCAGATCGCGTTGCAGAATGCCTTTGGCGCGTTCCACAACTTTGCGCGTCTGCAATTGATTTGTCAGGTTGGAGTTCACTTCCTCCATGCGAGCCAATTCAATTTCTGCGCCGACCAGAAATCCGATCGCCGAGATGATCCGAATCTCTTTCAGTTTGTGGATGTGAGGCCGGCGATGTTGCAGATTAATCACCCCCACCACCCGTCCTCTGCACAGCAGAGGCACCGAAAGAAAAGCCTCATAACTGTCTTCTGGTAGCTCGTGAAAAAATTGGAAGCGCGAATCTTGTGCCGCCTTCTCTGAAATTGCGACCGGTTCGTGATGTTCCGCGACCCAGCCTGTAATGCCTTGCCCCACACGGATTTTGAGCCGGTCCACTACATCAGGATGCGCATTCTTCGAAGCCCGCAAGACGAGATATTCGCCTTCGAGCACATAGATCAGGCAGGAATCGCACTTCACCAGCGCGGAGACAAACTCGACCACACGGTCCAGCACTTCATGAAAACCGTCGGCTGCTGCCAGGCGGCCACCAATCTCATGGATTAGATCAAGAGGCGATTCAAAGCTGATTAAGTTTTCCATGCCCTAACTTATCGGCATAAATCGCCCGTGTCTAACTCCAAATTCTGATCGGAGCTATAAAGGATTTTGCGCGTAAATTCATAATATTTTCATACTGCAGCAAAATCGGATTCACACTTGCTTCCACAAAAAATCGAGCCAGCCTCGACTGAGGCCGGCTCGAATGGTTGATGGTTGATGGATGATTTACCGATCCGATCGCTACCTAGACGGTCTTCGTCATGGCGCAACCGTTATGGTGACAGGTATCTCGTTAGTGAGTGATCCGGAGGTCCCGATCAATTCGATGGTTGTGGTTCCAGTTGGCGCACGTCTGGAAGCGCTCCACGTGAGCGTTACAGTTGTGCTGCCGTTTGCCGGCGGTGTCACGGGGTTGGCCGAGGCCGTCGCTGTCACGCCACTCGGGAATTCGTTCACGCTCAAGCTAACAGCAGAATTGAATCCATTCACACTCGTAACAGTGAGAGTAGTGGATACGCTGCCGCGTTCATCGATAGTGAAAGATGCCGGTGACAAGGACAGGGTGAAGTTCTTCGTTCCCGAAGAAGAATTGACCGTCAAAGCGATGGTTGTGCTGTGAGTGAGTGAACCGGAGGTTCCGGTGATCGTCACTGTAGCAGCTCCAACAGTCGCTGCGGCGGAAGCAGTGAGCGTAAGCGTTGAGGTGACGCTGCCGTTCGCCGCTGGAGTCACAGGGTTGGTGGAGAACGCTGCGGTCACGCCGCTGGGCAATCCAGTGGCAGACAACGTCGTTGCGGAACTGAATCCGCCCGTGCTCGTGATCGTGATAGTGCTAGTTCCGCTGGCACCCTGGGTCACTGTCACCGAAGCCGGAGAAGCTGCGATGGTGAAATTAGGCGTGGCTGTTGCACTCACAGTGAGAGCAAGCGTAGTGGTCGCGGTCAGGCTGCCGGAGGTTCCAGTGATGGTCACCGTGGACGTTCCCGTAGTGGCCGTGCTGCTGGCTGTGAGGGTCAGCACGCTGGTCCCGGTTGTTGGGTTCGTGCCGAATGCAGCAGTTACACCGCTTGGCAGACCGGATGCCGCCAGCGTTACGCTGCCGGTGAATCCGTTAACATCGGTCACCGTGACGGTGCTGGTTCCGCTGCCACCTTGCGTGATCGACAGACTACTAGGCGAGTCCGAGAGCGTGAAGCTCGCCGTCGCCGCACCAGCCAGTAAGTTGATTATGCCGGTCGTCTTCGGACTGCCCCATCCTGTGCACAGATCGTAGCCGGTAATCGCGGAATAGGTTCCGCAACTACCGCTGGTGACGTCGTGGAAAAGGGTGCTATAGCTCGAGGTGAGAGCATCCGGGTAAATGATCGGATTGATGTAGCCAATCGTCTTGCTACTGGCCGCCGCCTGTTGATTGGCCAGAGCCAGGTAGCCGGCCCACATCGGGGTCGCAAAGCTGGTTCCGCCATACTCGTTAGCCGTACAAGTGGTTTGGTCGGCGCAGACGTAAAAGGTAAAGTTCGCGTTGGCTGAAACGTCTGGACCATTCCGCAACGTGGTTGACCCTTTATTGGCCGAGGTGATCACGCCCGAGAGCTGTTGCCAGGACGGGATCGGAATCGAATCCGGAGAGATGCCGCCGCCGCTATCTGCCCAGGCGGTTTCCGATGCCCAGGGGCCAGCCGCTCCGCTAGTTGTTAAGTCTGTGCCCCCGACCGAAACGATATTCGCATCGTCCGCAGGCCATGCTTCATTCGACGCTGACCAGGCGGAACTATCGCCTGACGCGGCAAAGAAGTTCTGGCCTTGAGAGGCCATCTGCTCAAAGTACGGATCGAGAGTGCTGGGGTCCGCCGGCGTCCATCCCCATGAACAGCTGATCTGCAAGGACAACGGAGCGTCCGTGTTCGTAACCATTGCGCTGATGCAGGAAGTGTCGCTGATATTTCCTGATCCACTAGCGAGGACGTCGCCGCAGACATACATATAGAGCATTTTGGAGCCTGGAGCCATGCCCATCGCCTGCGTCATATCCAGGGTCTGCTCAGTGTCATCGCATGCGCTACGGCCGCTATCGACGCACGTCGTACTGTATCCGCCCGTAGAAATGAGAGTGGGAGTGTAAGGTTCCGTTTGTCCGACGTTCTTGTAATAGGTGGTCAGGTCGGCTAAATCGGTGCCCGCGAATTCGAACAGGGCGATGTTCTGGCCGGTGCCGGTGAGTGCCGTTCCGCCATAGTAGGCGGCGCGCATATCGCTGCCCAAGAAGGAAGCCGATGGGCCGGATCCGGTAGTGGCGTGGGATACGACCTTATCGGGATCGATCCCCTGGGCCTTCGCGTAGTCGCTCTTCTTGACATACATCGGATGCGGCCTGGAATCATTGTCTAAACCGGTGATGTGCCATAGCTGGAATGGAAGGTCCGCGGTAGGCTCGCGATCCACAGCGAAGAATTTCCGGTCTTCGTTGGGATCCTGATACACACCCATGTTTACGTGGAATGCCTTCTCGATATTCGCCACTGAGCCGCTAAGCCTCAGGTCTCGGCTGTCGCGAGTTCCGCTGACGATCTCAAAGCCGTTCGCTTTCGCAAAAGCAAGCAAGGTATTCCAGTCTTCCTGGCTGGGGCCGAAGCGAGCAGTAAATTCCTGTGGCGTAAGAAACTGATGGTAGAAAGCGGATGTAGGATCGTATTGCTGCCGTAGAAAACTTTGCAGTCCTGTCCGATCGCGCAACGGCATGACAATGTCGAAGCGCAGAGTATCGGTTGGTGGAAGCTGCCCGACGAGCTTTGCCTCTCCACTGGCAACCTCTGGGCGGACATGGCGCGTTGATAATTGCTGCGACTGGGCTTGTAATGGGATTGTGAACAACAAGAATGCGGCTGCGCATACGAAAGCAGCCACGCGTGCGAGAGGGAGGCTATCTTTTCTCATGTTCTTATCCTGTCGATTTTTCGTGATTTAACATCGTGATTGGTTGGACTCAAACCTATACGACTTAGAGTCACGGCATGTTAGCGCCAGCATAATAACTCAGATTGAGTGTTTTGTTGAAATATTTTGGACGAATAAGTCGGCAGATAGATCGCGTGAAACCCGTTTCGGGACGGGCCATCTGGAGTAAGAGGGACTAAAACTGACCGACCGTCCGGCTTTTATTCCCTACCAAGTCGACTTTTTTAGTCGGGACGTTCCCTATTTCCGTCCCCGGTTACTGCGGCAGACCGACTCTGCGGACTAACTCGGCAAACCTCGGATCAGAACGCACGGGATCCAGCCGGAAGTTAGTGTTCAAAGAAATCAGCAGGAAATCGCGTTCCTGATAGGCCGTATTGAGCCATGCGAAAGCCTGCTCTTTATCCCCTAGATCAGCGTAGAAAGTGGCAATGAGGAAGGCTGAGTAATAGGACGTCTTACGTCGCGCTATCCGGTATTCGATCACCTCGGTAAGAGCGCCTTTCCATCCCGCGGCTTGAAATCCTCGCTCCATCGCGGCAGCGGATTCAATGTCGCCCGGAAAGCCGGATAGTGGTCCGTAGATCCGCCACTCTTCAATCACCTGCGGGTACATGCGCCTTCCCCAATAGGCCTGAGCCAGGCAGTCGTGCGCGATGGCGAATGTCGGGTCGTCCTTTGCCAGCTTCGTGCAAACCGCAATGGCTTCGTCGAAGTGCCGCGTCCAGGCGAAAACACTTCCGATCACCCTGCTGATGACAGGAGAGAGCGGATCGAGCTCATGCGCACGATTCACTTCGGCGATCGCTTCCTGTTCTCTGCCCCCAATCATCGCAAGATCGTCCGCGTACCACTGGCGCGCCGTGGCATCGTCAGGGTCGAGTTCGAAAGACTTCCTGAACTCCGCCTCTCCGCCCGCAAAATCCCAGTCGTACTGCATCTCGTTATTTCCGAGAACGGCGTGAGGATGAGCCAGTGCCGGATCTAACTCCAGCGCCTTGCGTGCGGCCGCATTCGATTTGGGAAAATCTTCGCTCTGAGTCCCGCCATAGTTCGGCAGCACGTTATAGGCATCGGCCAGCCCTGAATAGGCGAGAGCATAATCGGGATCTTTCGCGATGGCTTCATTGAAATAGGCGATCGCTTTCTCCAGCTCAGCATGCGTCCGGTTGTTCCACGCATAGCGGCCCTTCAAATAAAGATCATAGGCCTCTGGATTCTGGGTGCCTTGCCGGGTGACCTGCTGCTTTTCGGAGTTGCTGAGCTTGGAGTGCAGCTTTCCCGCGATGTCGCCAGCGATCTGCATCTGCAACGAGACGATATCCGGGGTCTTACCGCTGTAGTGGTGCTCCCAGATTTCGGTGTTGTCGCGAACGTTGATCAGCTCGGTGCTCACTTCAATGTTGTCTCCCCGCGACGTTACCTGTCCACTTACCAGCGCCGACACCCCCAGCTCATCGCCCGCCTTTTGGGCGTCGACGTCCTTCCCTTTGTAACGAAACACCGAGCTGCGAGACTTCACCTTAAGTTCAGGAACATGGGCAAGGTTGCCGATCAGCGATTCAGTGAAGCCCTCGCTGAGATAGTTGGTATTGGCGTCTCCACTGCCATTGGTGAACGGGAGAACCGCGACGGAATCGGCGCTCGGGCGGCGATTGAGCAGCGCCAGACTCAAGGCTCCCGCAACCACCACGGCTGCCAGCGTCGCACCAGCGATCTTCCAATTCGTGATCTTCCAGTTCTCTACTCTCCCAATCCCTGCTTTCCAATTTGATGACTTAGAAGACGTTGCGACTAAGACGGGAGTGGCCGCATCCGCCTCTTCGAATTCGACCCCAGCGGCTGCCTCAGTTTCGAAATGTGTTGGAGCAATCCAGCGGTAACCGCGTCGGTCAACGGTCTCAACAAAGATAGGATTGTCAGCCGAATCGCCAAGAGCGTCTCGCAGGCGCTTGATCGCGCTGCGAATTCCGAGGTCAAAATCAACGAAGACATCGCCCGGCCACAAAGTCTGACGAAACTCTTCGCGCGTGATGACTTCGTTCGGACGACTCAACAAAAGCTTCAAAGCTCGAAAGGGTAAGTCCTGAATTCTGACTTTGACCCCATTTCTGCGTAACTCCTCCGAGCGCAAGTCGGCCTCGAAAACACCGAATAGGACGACCGTATTGGGTGTGCGCTTCAATGAATTAGCAGGCATAAAACGGAGTCACTTCAGGGGAGGCCGTAAGTTTACCATCGAAATAATCAAAGACGGAAACAAACTTTACCCCGCCTGAACTTCGTTTTGAGACTGTCTTACGACTCATCTTCCAAGTAACAACTTGGCGCATCGTACTGCAAACAAGACTTTTACTGCGTCACACTCACTGCACGAACGGATAACGCCCAAAGTATTGACCGAGCCCCTTCTTTCAGGGCACATTGGCGCCGCGTTCGGAGCCGTCGCAACGGTTCCGGAGTTTGAGCCGACAAAGATCTTCGGCGGATTTCCCAGGGCCACGAAAAATCAGACTCCCAAGGAGAGAATTAATGAATTGCACTCGCCAATGGCTTGCGCGCCTAGCCGTACTGCTAACCGTTTTCATTCTTACCGCTGGAAGAGCTCTTCCACTTCAAGCTCAAACCGACAGCATCAAAGCCGACACGGTAACCACGGTGAACTGGCTACAAACCGGATACAACGCCGCTCACGTGGGCTATAACCCCAAGGAAACGACGCTAACCGCCTCGAACGTCTCCGGGCTGACTCAGACTTGGCTATTTCAGACAAACGGAGAAATCAACGTTCCCTCGCTAATTTCGGGCAACACCGTGTATATCGATTCCTCCGATGGCAACCTCTACGCGGTAAACGCAACCACCGGCAAAGTGATCTGGACATTCTCCGGCACCGAAACCGGTTACGCCTATGGTGGAACCGCACAAGGCATGGCGATTTCCGGCACCACGATCTATGTCAACTGTCAGCTCGATGACCTCGGCGGCGGACACGCCGGCGTCTGTGCCGTCGGGCTCACAGGCAAAAAAGCCGGCAAGCTGCTCTGGAGTTGGGCGATCTACGACGATGGCGGCGCAGTAAGTAGCGGCCCCTACAATGGCCCCGTCGTCTCAAACGGTGTCGTCGTCATTGGCGAAGCCGACACGGCAAGCCTACGCGTGGGTTACATCGTCGGGCTCAATGCCAAGACCGGCGCCCAGATTTGGGCAATTGGCAATTGCGGCGATGGTGGCGCTGGCGGTGGCGGAGATAACGATTGCTACGCCCCCACCGACTACCCGGCTGCCGTCTCCGGAGGACTCGTCTACTATGGCACGTTCTATCCGAACGACAGCAACGAAGGCGTCTGCGCCGTAGAAATTACCACCGGAGCGACAGCTTGGTGCGCTCCCACGGGAGACTCAGGTTCTCCCGTCGCCGTCTCGGGCAATACCGCCTACGTCAACACCTTCAGCGGCACCGTCTACGCGTTCAACGCGAAAACCGGAGGGCAGCTCTGGAAGGTCACTGGCCTCGACGTCGGCAACAGCTATAACCGCCCAGCCGTCGCGAAAGGTGTGGTTTACGTTGGCGGAACTTACTACGGCCAGCAATACGCCCTCGCTGGGAAGACCGGCAAACTACTCTGGACGGGCTCTGGGACAAATAATTTCTCCTCCGCGCCCTCCGTCGCCAACGGAGTTGTCTATGCCGAATGCAACGGAACTTGTGCGCTCAACGCTTCCACCGGAGAACTGCTATGGGATTCGAACTTCGGCGGCGGCACAACCTCGCAACCGGCGATAGTCAACGGAACCCTCTATGCCGTCTGCGGCTACAACAACCTTTGTGCCTACAACCTGCCTTAAGGCTAGGTGAATTGAAAATCGAATCGGAATGCGGATCGGCACGAGTAAGACTCGTGCCGATCTCTCTAACATCAAAAGGCGGATGTTAAAATTAACCGTGACCGCCAATTCCCTCCGCCTCATTGCCATCGATATTGACGGCACCCTGCTCAACCCCGAATTCCGCATTTCAGAAACCGATCTAGCGACCCTCCGTCGGGCACACGCCCAGGGCGTCGAAGTCATTCTGGTCACTGGGCGACGCCACACCTTCGCCCTGCCCATCGCTCAACAACTGGGATTCGATCTCTGGCTGATCTGTTCCAACGGAGCCATCACCCGGTCACTCTCCGGGGAGACTTTCCACCGCGACCTGCTTCCCGTGGCAACCTGCCGCGACCTCGTCCACGTAATGCAAGAATTTCGCGGCCAAACCGTTCTAACCTTTGACAGCAATGCTCTTACGGGCGACGGCCGGGGCACCCTTGTTCTCGAGCGTCTTGACCGGCTGGAAGGCAGTATCCAGCGCTGGCTGGAGAAAAATATGCAATACATCCAGTTTGTGGTCCCAATTGAGAATGCACTCACGACCGACCCTGTTCAAGCCATGTTCTGCGGACCGGTTGAAGAAATGCAGCGGGCGCTGCGAGTCCTCGAACGCTGTGGCCTCCCGATCACAGTTTTGCGTACCGAATATCCCGGCCGCGATCTTTCGATTGTCGACGTGCTCAACGCCGGTTGTTCCAAGGGTCATGCGCTGGAGCGCTGGGCCAATTACCGCCGTATTACCTCAGAGCAGGTCATGGCCATCGGTGATAACTATAATGATATTGAAATGCTTGCTTTCGCCGGTCATCCCTTTATCATGGGAAATGCGTCGGAAGAGTTACGCTCCCGTGGCTGGAAGCTAACTCGCTCGAACGCCGAAAGCGGAGTAACCGCCGCTATCGAGTACGTAAT
>Ga0209169_10001145_pt1 | contig 16083 bp, 17 predicted proteins | sample HubBroMetageWRM4_FD_188346 | JGI IMG/M metagenome (GOLD analysis project Ga0209169, IMG submission 188346) | Warmed soil microbial communities from the Hubbard Brook experimental Forest, New Hampshire - Hubbard Brook CCASE Soil Metagenome WRM 4... | ecosystem: Environmental > Terrestrial > Soil... | reverse complement strand
AAAACTGCGCAGCAGCTCGCCTGAAGGATCGAGCTTCAGCGACAGCCGGCCCTCGGTAAAGTCGATTTGCACATTAGCCGCGCCCGCATCGAGAGCGCCCCGGATATCGGCCTCGGTCTTACTGAGCACTGATCAACCCAGCTTGGTCATCAGCGTGCGGATTTCCTGCTCCTGGTCCTTGGCAGGGCCGTCGGAAAGCGCCGCCTGGCATTCCTTCTTCGCCGTGTCGCGGTCGCCCTTCTGGAAGAGCGCCATCGCTTGCTTCCTATCCGGGGGTAGACCAAGCCCTCGCCAGAACAACTTGCCGATCCAAAATAATGACCTGGCGTGCCCGTTGTCGGCCGCCCGCTTAAACCATACCAAAGCATCCGCATGGTCCTGCTGGTCATATGCCATCTGGCCAAGACTGAACATTGCCCTAGAATCTCCTTGTCGTGCCGATTTCCTGTACCAATGTTGCGCTTTTCCTAGGTTCTGCTCAACGCCAACGCCATTGAGGTAGAACCACCCCATTGCAAGAACCGCGTCGCGCATTCCGGATTCGGCTGCCTGTGCATTAAGAAGGAAAGACTTCCGCGAGTCCTCCTGTGCGCCCTGACCGTCGAGGCTCTGCAATGAGCGATTGTAAAGATAATTGGGATAGTCCCAGTGAGAACGATTCGACCTGGCGCCCGCGCGCGGTAGAGAGTTGTGAGAGGTTCGTACCACGTCCGCATTGTACGGCACTTGCGCTGTGCGGCGGCAGCTCTTACCCTACACGCTCCTAGGTCCTTCGTGTTCTCCGGTGACTCATAAAATGCCTCCTAGCTCGCCATCGGAACATGTTTCCCATCCTCAGTAAGCAGTCCCACTCGATCCACGCCGGCAATCCGAGCAATCGCAATCACGTCGGCCACGTCCTGAAAATCAATGTCGTCATCGGCTTTGAGGTAGGCGATCCGCTCCACGCGGATGGCGAAAATATCGCGCAGCCGATCGCCTAAGTGACCCCACTCCACTGCTTTTTCATTCACCATCACCTGCGGGTGTTCTACCTGTGATTGTTCACCCCGTGAATGTTCTGTTCGCGACTTTGAGTGATGGATCTGAATCACGATCGTCGCATTGGGCGGCGGAATGGTGTGATCTTTTGGATTTGCCTGCTGCGGAATCTCTGTCTGTAAACCGGTTGGCTTCTGCTCAATCACCACCACCATGAAAACAATGATCAGCACCAGCAGAACGTCAATCATGGGAGTGACGTTCATTTTTGGGCCTGTAGAAAACGGACCACCGCCTGCCGTGGAGAATGCCATTTGCATTTCCTCTTTCTAAGGCACGCGCGTGTCCTGAAACATTGGACACCCGCGTGACGAAGAGAGTTCCACGGCCGGGCTGCAAATGCAGGGATCCTTCGCTACGCTCAGGACGACAATGAAGATTCGTGCACGACTTATCCGATGGGCTCGGGCGACGGCGGTAGTGGGGGCGCTTCGAATGGCGGTGGTGATTCGGGAACTGGAGGCAATTCCGGCGCTGGCGGTGGGGCTGGATGCAGCAACACATCTAGAGTCGGATATCGAGAAGCTAGAAAATACATTGCATATGCTGGGAAGAAAACGGTGGCCGGCACACACACCAAGGCGACAAGGTAAATCAGCAGGAATATAAGAACGCTCCCGCAGATAATCGCCAGACTGATCGTCGTCACGCTCCATCCCATCCCGGCAGCGCGTCCGGCCAATACGGCGACGACCCCGGGCACAACAACCAGTAGCAGTGGGATGACCGCGATGATGCTGAATAGAATTCCCGCCGCGATCGACAGTACCAGCTTCATCAGCAGATAGACGGCGAACCGTCCCTTCTCGCGTCCGATCATTGCCAGCAAATGGTGCCAGCCATCGGCAAAGTCGAGGTCTTCGAGCGCCATAATCGGCACCAGAAAATCTTTCGCCAGCACCTGCACCGCAATGATCGTCAGGAAAAACAACAGGAATAGACCGACCAGCAGAATGACTCCGACAATCATCCGGCCGATGTGTGTTTTCAGGTCGGTCGCCCAGCCGGCGGCCAAAGCCAAGGCTAGGGGAATGCCGATCAGGACCAGCATGAACAGCCAAGTCGCAATCTGGAACACAATCTGCCACAGAAAGAATCGGCCACCGACGCGACGCCATTTTTGCCATCCTTCACTAATCGAACAGTGCCGGCGCAGAACGGAATCGAACAGGATGAAGCGGAACACACTGTTGATGTACAGGAACACAAACGCCAGCAGGATGAGGGTGAAGATTCCCACTACGATCAATCCAATGAACTGCGCGATGTCGTTTGAGGCGTGGGCGGGATTTAATCCCGGCCAATTAAAGGGAACACTCGAAGACGGCAGCAACTCGTTCTGACTCTTGTGGGGAGTATGGGGCCAGCCTCCGCTGAGGTTCGGGAAACCACATCCGCCGACGTGCAGTTCTGCCGCCAGAATTCCAACCAGCGCCAGGCGAGACCATTGCCCAAAGCGGAAAGGTTTAAAGAGTTGTTCGCGGGTGTGTTGCAGGGCGGGCTGTACGCAATCTACGGCAGAGACGGGCAATGGACTACCTCGCACCACGCATTCCAATGCCGTCAAGGTATCGCGGGTGGAGTTGCGGCGTCAATAAAGAAGAGACGATGCGCGTTAAATCCGCCACCTAATCATTCGTAGCGCAGTGCCTCCACAGGATCGAGATTCGCAGCCCGTGACGCCGGAATCAGCGCGCTCAGCACCCCTACGAATAGCAACACCAGCGTTGAAATCATTACCGTGAAGAATGAAATTCTGAGGTGGATGTCGGCCTTTCCTGAAGTATCTTCGAACAGCGGGCCCATCAACGGAAGCGTTCCCACGGCTACCGCAACTACATAGGACACCACGATCCCAATGGCGCCGCCGAGCAGCATGATGAGCAGCGTTTCGGCGAGAAATTGCGTCTTGATGTGCCACTTGCGAGCGCCCAGGGCGCGGCGCAATCCGATTTCTTTAATTCGCTCATCGACCGAAACCAGCATGATATTCATTACGCCCACGCCGCCGATTCCGAGGGTGAGGATCCCGATAAATATGAGCAGCACTTGCAGGCCGATGGTGATGCCGTTGATGACAGGGCGGAACTCTTCGCGGCCGAACATCTGAAGCGCTTTTTTGTCATTGGGCGAAAATTGCTGGCGCGTGGCTAGCGCGGCGAGGACCTGCGCCTCGGCTCGTGCCTCGAACTGCGGTGCGATCGGCTCAAACACAATCACACTACCGTATTTCGTGTCCCAAAGATCGCTTGCCGCGGAGTAAGGAATCCACGTGGATTCGTCGTCGCTGGAAAAATAATTGCTCAATTGGATCTTGCGATCCATGGTGCCGATCACCGTGAAACGGATGCCACCGATGACTACGGTTTCGCCCACGGCGGGGCGTCCACCGAATAATTGTTCACGCACGCGCGCACCCAGAAACACTACGTGACGCCGTTCGAGTTGATCGAGGGAGTTGATCCAGCGTCCTTCTGAGGGCTGCTCGTTGCGCATCTCGCCGTACTCCGGGCAAACGCCGCGGACGGGCGCAGTGCCCACCATGCGATCTCCATAGGCAATGCCGGGACGGTGCACGGTCTCAAGACACGCGTGGCGCACATAGTTGGCAGTCTCTTTGATCATGTCGATGTCGGCTTGTTCGAGGACAACTTTTTTGCCCGCGCGTTGGCCGCCGGGTTGTTCGCTGGTCTGCTGCGGCCAGCCGATGACGGCTCCCTTGCCGAAGGCGTCAAAGCCACCAACCAAGACTTCGCGGAAGCTGCCACCGTAGGCGATTAGCAACGTAACCGTCGCGATTCCCCACACGATGCCAAGCATGGTGAGCGCGCTCCGCGTGCGATTGCGCCGCAATGCCAGCCAGGCTTCGTTCAGGATCTGGTAAATCATGCTAGCCGCCAGCCTCGTGGCGCAGGGCTTCGATGGGATCGATGGCAGCGGCGCGACGAGCCGGATACAAAGCCGACAGAATGGCGATGGTTCCGAGAACCGCCATGGCGATCGAACCCGTCTGCCATGTAGGTAAGAGGCCGGCGAAAAAGTCCGGCATCGGAAGGAGATCGACTAACGCACACAAGCCGAATGCGAGGAGTAGACCCGCGCCGCCGCTGATCAGCGCAACGATTAGTGCTTCGAGAAAAAACTGCCGCATGATGCTGTTCGCGGGAGCTCCGATGGCTTTTCGCACTCCGATCTCGCGCGTGCGCTCTTGCACTGCGACCAGCATGACGTTCATCACGCCGAGTCCACCGAGAAATAAAGTTACGATGCCGACCGCGCCGAGAAAATACTTCATGCCATCGGTCATGGTGCGGAAGGCTTTTGCTTCCTGAATGGTGTCCCAGATCGGACATGCTTCTTTGTCGGTGGGATCGAAATCGTGCAGTCTCCCCAATACGGCGCGGATTTCTCCCTTGCATGCTTCGTGGTGTTCGACATTACGCGGAACGACGAGCAGCTGATCAAAGGTATCGGGGGTACCCGGCGGCTTATCGGGAAAATCGCGTCGCATGGCAGGGAACGGAATAAATATTTTGTTGACGTCCCAGCCGTCATAACTCGAGTCTTGCTTCTTCGACGACATCACACCCACGACAGTGAAGGGAATGTCATTGAGGTAGACGAATTGCCCAACCGCCGGACGGCCCGCGAATAACTGCTTTTTCGCGTCGGAGCCGAGGAAGGCGACACGTCGTCCTTCGTTGATGTCATCCTGATCGTAGAAGCGGCCCTCGCTGACGCCAAGGCTGCGAATCTCGGCGAACTCCGGCGTCGAGCCGGTCACCGTGAACGCGGCGGCGTTGAAAGCGGTGTGTGAACGCACTGTGCTCTGTTCGAGCTCCGGGATCGCAGATTGGCAATCTGGCGCCTCTTCCTGAAGATGGGGTATATCGGAATCGACCCAATGCACCAGGCGGCCGGCCTTCGTACCGCCAGCCTGCAGGCTGGTTCGGCCATGGAAGACGATCATCAAATCGCGGCCCAGAGTTGCGGCTTGTTTAGCCTGGCCGACGCGAAGCCCTTCGCCAGCCGCGACCATTAAGACGATCGAGACCACTCCCCAGGCAATTCCGAACATGGTCAGCAAGGTGCGGACGCGGTGCGCCCAGAGTGTCCGGAACACGTCTTGGATGAGATCGCGCAATGACATCTGGTTATTGGACTCTTAACGTTCGACGCGGCTCGCCACGAAATGAAAGCGCAGCCTCGCCCTTTGCGCTCTGCTCCCTGCTTTGATGTACGTGGGATAGAGGGATTTAGTTCCCGAGGGACTAGTGTTCAGCCGAGGTGGGTTGGAGCGCGTTGCTCTGCAGCCAGTCCCCAAACTCGCGGAGAGCTAGCTCACATTGCAGTCGATGGCGTTCTTTGCGGTCGCGAACTTTGTGGTCGAGCGCGGGCAAGAGATCGAATGTTATGTTTGCAGGCTGAAAGTTTTTGCCCTCTGCCTGGGTGATGTAGTGGACAAGCGAGCCAAACGCCGACGCGCGCGGCGGAGGGGCGGGTTCGCTGCCGATTACTAGCGTGGCCGCGTTCAGCCCCGCCATTAGGCCCGTGGCAATCGATTCGACGTAGCCTTCAACTCCGCAGATTTGTCCCGCGAACAGCACATGCGGATGCGCCTTCATCTGCAGAGTCGGATTCAGCAGCGCCGGCGAGTTGATATATGTGTTGCGGTGAATCTGCCCGTAGCGCAGAAAACGTGCGTTTTCAAGACCTGGGATCAAACTCAAGACGTGTGCCTGTTCGCCGAATTTCAGGTGATTCTGGAATCCGACAAGGTTGTAAGAATCGGCGCGCAAATTTTCCTGTCTCAATTGCACGGCTGCATAGGGAATTCTGCCGGTGCGAGGATCTTTCAGGCCGACCGGCTTCATCGGGCCGAAGCGCAGAGTGTCGCGTCCGCGCCGTGCAATTTCTTCGATGGGCAGGCAGCTTTCGAAGTAGTTCAGATTTTCCCAGTCCTTCTGCTCGACCGAATGTGCCGCGAGAAGCGCATCGTAGAAGCGGTCGTACTCTTCTTTCGACATTGGACAATTAATGTAATCGGCCGACCCTTTGTCGTAGCGGGCCGCCAGATACACCTTGCTCATATCGATGGAATCAGCCTCAACGATGGGACTGATCGAATCGTAAAAATATAGATGGCTGTTGCCAGAAGTGGTGGCGCACAATCGCGCGATGTCGCGCGAGAGCGCATCCGATGTCAGGGGACCAGTGGCAACGACAACAATCGTGGACTCGTCTTCTTCAATTTGGGTGAATTCTTCGCGGCAAATTTTGATCAGCGACTCGCGGGAAATTGCATCTGTCACTTTCCGGGAAAATTCCGCTCGATCCACAGCCAGAGCGTGGCCAGCGGGAACGGCGGTTTCACGCGCAATCTCCAGCAGACGAGAGCCCGCTCGCCGCATTTCTTCTTTCAGCAGCCAAGGTGCAGTATTTTCACTGTCGGACTTCAGAGAATTGGAGCAGACCAATTCGGCAAAATCGGCTGTCTGGTGGGCGGGAGTCGTGCGCGCGGGCCGCATTTCAAACAATTCGACGGCGACGCCACGTCGCGCACACTGCCACGCCGCTTCCGATCCTGCGAGGCCCGCGCCAATAATTTGTACTCGCTTCAAGAATCTTTCTCCGCTAATTTGTGGAGATCGTTTCCGGTCAAAAGAACGTCTCGCCACTCGTCGAGAAATTCACCGCCCAGTGCCTTATACATCTCAATGGCATTCTGGTTCCAATTCAACACCGACAACTTGATGAAGCTGCGATCCTCCCGCTGCGCGATCCTGGCAACGCGAGCAAAGAGCGCTTTGCCGATTCCGCGCCCGCGAAAATCAGGACGGACAAAAAGATCCTCCAGATAGAATCCAGCCCCTCGCCACGTCGAATAGTAGCTAAAGAAGAGCGCAAAACCCGCTGGGTGCCCGCTCCATTCGGCGATCAGAGCGCGAAACTGAGGATCCACGCCAAAGCCATCGCGCGCGATGTCGGCCTCGGTTGTCTGGACTTGATCGGGCGTTTTTTCAAAGTCAGCGAGCTCCCAGATCAGTTGTCTGATCAGAGCCGCGTCGGCGATAGCGGCGGTACGGATTGTCAGCATTGGAAATAGGTAGTGAGCGGGGGAAACTTCCCTACGTTTATTATATTTGTTATTGAGTATTTGCTATTGAGCGTTAGCAATTCAAGAGTGGCGTCTGGAGGAAAACATGGCCCGAATCAGTTTGATCGAACCCGCGCAAGCCAGCCCGGAAGTTAAGGAAATCTATGATGCCAAGTTTAAAGGCAAGCCTGGCAATATTCAGAAAGCGCTGGCGCATCGTCCGGCGATGCTTGGAAATTTTCTGGGATTCTATGCCAGCGTGGGACGATCGCTTGATCGCAAGCTGTACGAGGCCGTGTATCTACGCGTCTCCCTGATTAACAAATGCCACTATTGCTCGCAACACCATATTCAGGGAGCCAAACGCGTGGGAATTACGCCGGAGCAGATGAAAGCCTTGAAGGAAGGCAACTACTCGGGGTTCAGCGCGTCCGAGCAATCCGGGCTGCGCTATGCTGAAAAACTTACGCGCACTCCTGATGGATCTACCGATGCCGACTTCGCGGAACTCAAGAATCATTTTTCTGACGAGCAGATTGTCGATCTGCACATGCTGATTGGATTAGCGAACTTGACCAACCGGGTCACCGATCCTCTGGGATTGGACGTGGAATTCCCGGAAGAAAAGATTTAGGAATCGTGTGGGGACGGGCGAAGACGCCCGTCTCTCTATTCTTACAAAATCACTCTCTCATCCCCTACTCGCCGCGTCACTCGTTCGCGGTCCAGATATTCGAGCAGCGGAATAGCATACTTGCGGGTGACTCCCGTCATATCTTTGAAGCGGGCAACATCAATCTTCGGCGTAGTAGTTTTGAGTGCGGCGATCTTTTGACGAAGATCCGCTAGCGCGCTCTGGTGGAAAACGAGCTCCTCCGAGATTTTGGTTAGGACTTTGTCGCGCAAGAGCAGAGTGACAATCTTCTGAGCGCGAGTTTTATCCACTTTTAGTCCTGCCAGCACTTCCTTTAGCGATGGGACCTTTAACCCAGCGGACGCAAAAGCCTGCTCGATGATTTTTTTGGACTCGGCCTCCTCGTCTTTCATCACCACGCCGCGACCTTGCAGATGGACAACTTCGCCGGTAACTTCCAGCTTCCTTTCTTCGGTCAATTTTCCAAGCACGCCATGGAAAACTTCGGAGATGAGACTGACACGATCGCGCAGCTCTTCTTTGCTCATGCCAGCCACGAGAGGGTTCGCGTCATGAAATTTCTTGAGGGCCTGAAGTGTGTCTGCTTTTGCCTTGGCGAATGCGTCCGGCGAAAGCAGAAGTTGATCGCACTGCACAACTCCGGCTTTTCCGGCCAGCTTCGTCACTTCTTCCCATCGAATGTTCATTTCTCCGATGACGTCATTCAACTGCAGACCGTTTGCTCCGCGACGCGCGACGCGCGCGGCTAGAATTCGTTCCGGAGGACCTTCCCGTATCGTCTGGAGAAATGCGAGGGCGTTTTCTACGCGTTGTCTGCGAGCCGCCGGCGAAGCATCCAGCACCACGCCTCCACCAATCGTGATTACCGGAGAAAACTGGCGCACGATGAAGCGATCCGCCGGCAGAAGCAGCGTGGGCTCAGCGAATCGCAGTTGCGCGTATGCTTCGTCTCCCGGCTTCAATTGTTTAGTTCCATAAAGACGCACTTCTGCAATCGTCTCCATCGTGTAGGCGTGGAAATGCACCCGTGCACCGTCCCTGAGGGGCTTTGCTGACGGAAGAAGAGAGAGTAGCGCATCGACTCGCGACGTGGAGCGAAAAGTGTCGGCAGTCGCGAGCGTTATTCCGCGGGCCAGATCGTCGGTCGAGACCCCTGCAAGATTTAACGCCGTACGCTGACCTGCTAGGGCAGCTTCCGTGGACGCACCATGCACTTGCACTCCGCGAATCCGCACTCGCTTGCCGCCTGGAAATACTTCGAGCTCTTCTTCTTTTCGGATCGTCCCGGCAACCAGCGTGCCCGTCACAACCGTGCCGAAGCCCTTCATGGTGAAGACACGATCAATCGGCAAGCGAGTCAGCGCGGCTGAATCTTTCGCTGTGACTTCGGATGCGACCCGGGCGAGCGCCGATTTCAGTTCGTCCAGACCTGCGCCGGTCAATGAACTCACCGCGATGATCGGCGATTGCGGCGGATCAAGAGCCGTATCCAGAAATGATCCGTGCACATAGTCCTCCACCTCCAGTCGCACCACTTCGAGCGTCTCCGCGTCGACCGCATCGGATTTCGTGAGCACGGTAATGCCGCGGCGGATCGCTAACAGGCGGCAGATATCGAAGTGTTCGCGAGTCTGCGGCTTGATTCCTTCATCGGCGGCAATCACGAGCAGCACCAGGTCGATGCCACCGACGCCCGCCAGCATGTTGCGCACAAAACGCTCATGGCCTGGGACATCGACAAAGCCCACGCGAATTTTGCTGCCGTTTGGCGCGGGGAGTTCGAAGTGGGCAAATCCGATATCGATGGTGATGCCGCGCCGTTTTTCTTCTTCCAGGCGATCGGCATCAATGCCCGTCAGGGCTTTGACCAGGGAGGTCTTGCCGTGATCGATATGTCCGGCGGTTCCAACGATGACGGACTTCATTGGCGACAGTATAGACGGATGACGCGAAGTTAACGGCGCGCGGAGGGCGGTTGTTTGTTAGAGCAGGGCCCAAAAAAAAGCGGCCCCTTTCGGGGCCACCATTTTCAAAGAGGCTAAGTGGCGGGAATCAGAGGAAAACAAGTTTGACGCCCGATCCGGGGAGTAGAACGGACAGAGTGAGATGTCGAGAACATCGAGAGTGAAGTTGTTCCAACGGGTACGGCCTCTTCATTGCTATGTGAATGAGCATTTGCGGAACCAAAATGGTAAACCCGAGGCCGACTTAAGGCCCATTTTGGGAACCTGTTCTGAATCAAGATTTTAGGGTGAATCACTTAGGTGCGCTGCCAGGCCTAAAATACGGGATCCGTGGTGATCGAATGCAGAATCCTGCACTTTGGAGAAACTTGGAGGAAAATCCCCTCCTGCCTTGGAAGTTTCTTGCCGCGGCAATCCGAAAAAATTGTTTACGTTCCCCTTGACAATCAATAACCAAACGGTTATGGTTCTGCCATAAAGCGGACCGATAGCTCACGAACCATTCCAACACTCACAATCCGCGTAGAAAGGGTGAAACCATGCAACTCAAGCTAACCAGCGTCTTCGTGGACGATCAAGATAAGGCCCTGAAGTTCTATACCGAAGTTCTGGGCTTCGTTAAGAAACACGAGTTTCCTGCAGGGAAATTCAAGTGGCTTACGGTGGTTTCCCCCGAAGAGCCAGAAGGGATACAGCTGGTCCTGGAGCCCAACAACGGCTGGAACTCGGCCGCGAAGAACTATCAGCAAGAGATTTTTCGGAATGGAATACCTGCGGCTAATTTCTTCGTCGGGGATGTCCAGAAGGAGTTTGAAAGGCTAAAGCAACACGGAGTGACGTTCACCAAGGAGCCGACCAAGACCACTGGATCGACCATCGCAGTACTCGACGACACCTGCGGAAATCTCATTCAGATAACCCACCTGGATTGGTAAAACCCAGACTGGCAACAACGGGTAACGATTGGTAACATGCTGCACGATTAAGGGGAGGCTCTGCATGCAAGTCGTGGCGGACAATGTTTTCCGGGCTCTAGCCGATCCGACGCGAAGGTCCATTTTTGAGGAGCTGACCCGGCAGGGCGAACAGACTGTTCACGCCTTGACTCGCTATGCGGGCGTATCACAGCCTGCCGTGTCCAAGCACCTGACGGTGCTGAAGCGGGCAAAGTTGGTACGGCATCGCCGCGAAGGGCGCGAAACTCACTATCGCGCGCGGCCCGATGCGCTGGCGCCGATGGTGGACTGGCTCAATCTCTACGGCGCGTTCTGGCGCGAGCGGTTTGACCGTCTTGAAACCTTGTTGGAAAGGATGGATTCATGAGCGATCCATCCTTAAGCAATTCGGCGAGCGGCAATTCAGCGAGCAACTCGGCAGAGAGTACCCGGACCCTGGTGGTCGAAAGAGTATTTTCCCACCCGCCAGAGAAGCTCTGGCGAGCGCTCACCGAGAGCACGCTGCTGGCGCAATGGATGATGAACAATGACTTCGAGCCTGAGATCGGGTGGAAGTTCCGATTCCACGCCGAGCCCAATCCGAAATGGAGTGGTGTGGTCGACTGCGAGGTGCTGGTCGTCGATCCATTGCGATGCCTGTCCTACACCTGGGGTGTCGGGGGAAGCGAATCTGGGCTGCAGTGGGTGGTGCTCTGGACGTTGACTCCCACGGAGGGTGGTACCCACGTTCGCATGGAGCAGTCCGGCTTCCGTCCCGATCAGCAGGGAGCTTATGGAGGCGCGAAATACGGCTGGCAGAAATTCTTCGGCGGCCTGGAACGGGTGCTCGGCGGGCTGGAGTAGGACGGATGATATACCGTGTCGGCCTATCGCGGAAACAATTACGCTCGTGAATCGAGGAGGATCGCAAAATGCGGCAAGCGCTTAAGAAGAATAAGAAGGAGTTGTCACCAGCACAGCAGAAAGAACTGCTCACGGTGTTGAAAACCCGTTTCGAAAAGAACATGAACCGTCACAAAGGGTCGGAATGGGCTAAAGTGCAAGCAAAGTTGGAAGCGAATACCGACAAATTGTGGTCGATTAGCGAAATGGAAAGAACTGGCGGCGAACCGGACACTGTTGGTCAGGACAAAAAGACGGGCGAATACATTTTTTATGATTGTTCGGCAGAAAGTCCAAAAGATCGCAGAAGCCTGTGCTACGACCGTAAAGCGCTGGATTCCAGGAAAGAAAATAAGCCTAAAGATAATGCGATGGATATGGCCGATGCCATGGGCGTTGAGATCTTAACGGAAGAAGAATATCGAGGTTTGCAGAAACTTGGAGAGTTCGACACGAAAACATCGAGCTGGGTGAACACACCTTCTGCCATCAGAGAACTCGGTGGCGCCCTGTTTTGCGATCGCCGCTTCGACACTGTTTTTACGTATCACAACGGTGCGGAATCTTACTATGCGGCTCGGGGGTTCCGCGGCTGGCTGAGGGTCTAGCGAAAAACAATGTTACTCAACTTGTTATTTGAAAGGAGCTAAGATTTCTGATTGAATAGCCCGGCGGGAGGGATCGTGAAAATCTACAATCTCATCGGCTATTCGATTATTTTTTTCTACGGGGTGGGTTGCATGTATTTCGCCCCGGCTCATTTGGGACCTTGGGCTGGACTATTGATCGGCGGCGCTTATTTTATCTTTGGTTGGTTTATGGGCGGGTTGTATCTGGCCGATGTTCTTCATTTGGGAATTGCTCATCGGGCACTCGACTATAAGGAATGGTTCATAAAAACTGTCACTGTCGTCAACAACACCTTCGGTGTCTATGTAGATCCCATCTCCTGGGTCAATCGTCATCGATTGCATCATAAAAACTCGGACCATGATGGGGACCCTAATAAAATCTCAGGCGATGGTTTTTGGCGGACCTTATATCTCTGTCATCTGCCGTACCGGTGTCAGGAAAATCTGGCGACCGACGATATCTTGAAGTCGCGAACCTTCCGGGTGGCGGGGAGCTGGCTGTTCGCAGTCGTTGCGCAGACCGGCGCTTTTTGGCTCTTATGGAAGCTGGTTGGAAGTTTGAAGTTCGCGCTGGTGATGTGGATTGGTATGCGAATTTTTGCGTGGTGGGTCAACATGGTGCAAAATTACTGGACCCACACTCGACAATTTGGTTACCGGCGCTATGACGATGAACGCGACAACGCGATGAATATTGGCGAATGGCTGCCGGTAACGGCGACCTTCAGCGCCTGCCTGCAGAATAATCATCACCACTATCAAACTCTTTTGCGGCTTAGCCACGACAAATCCGAATACGACTTTGGATTTTTGACCGTCAAAGCCATGAAGAGTCTCGGCCTGGTGAAGGCAACGACAAGGGGCAAACAGATACCGGCGGACGTTCCGTTAGGCGCACTAGATTTTTAGGCCCCTCTTTTTCTTCCCGACAAAGGGTTCAATCGTCTGTCCAATAAAGCCTGACGCAATTTCTTCGCCGTCCAAACCGTAACGTTCCGGCCATTCGTCTGGATAGTAGTAAGTTCCGAAAAGTTTATCGATCCACGGAAAATGAATAGCAAAGTTCTTATCGATGCCCTCTTTTTGAGAAGTATGGTGCCAATGATGATATCTGGGCATAACCAAGAATTTTTCGAGCCATTTAGCGCTGGGACCGAAGTTGCAATGCGTCCAGGTTGCATGAAGGGTGACAAAAATCAAATATGCCAGGATGATCGATTGCGAAAATCCAAGCATGAGAGGAACAAGGATAAATCCGCGCACCAGCGTGTCATCGACAAAATGCGAGCGTGAGCCGGCAATCCAATCAAGCGCCTTCGAAGAATGATGAATGGCATGAAAACGCCACAGGAATGGCACTTTGTGCAAAGCCAAATGGATGAAATATTCAGCGGTGTCCGCAACCACTACGGTAAGGAAAAATTGCAACAGCCAGGGCAGTCGAGCGATTGAATGTTGAAGAGCCGGAACACCGAGATATTTGGTGGCCTGGATCGCGGGCAATAAAACCAGAAAAGACAAAATCTGAATGGGAAGATGAGTGGACATGAAATAAACCACATCCAAAGTCCACTGATTCCTGAATGTTCCCTGTTCTGGATACTGTGGCCACAGTCTTTCGAGTGGCACGTAGATCAGCGCCATCAATAACAAATCGAGCAAGAACCAGTCCAAGCCGATGGCAGGGCCATTACCGAAAGTATCGTTAATCGGTACGCTTGATCCACCCAAAGCCGTTGCCGCGATAGCAAGCAACATTCCAGTCAATGCCAATGTCTTTTTTCTGCGTCGAATCGAAGAAATCACGCCGAAGAACATTGCCCCGGCTATGAGGCACTGGATTAAAATCCGCATCGTGTGCATCGGATAATGCGAACGCAGTTCAGGAGAGCTTAGTAGCTGGGGAAAATGGAGGCACAACACTGCTCCGAAGGAAAGAAACCCAAAGAAGGCGGATAATATCCCACTCCACCAGCCGGTTCCAAAGCCAGTGGACTCGGCATCGCCAAAGAATTCATTGATCTTTTGCTCGATCACGATGGCTCCTAGGGGTGCGTTCCTCGATTCATGGAAGATATTAGAACGAGACTGCCACGACGGTTTCGCTGAAAAGAAGTGCACCCGCCGACTCCGAAACCCTGGAACAAACGGAACGTTCCTAGTAACTATGTTGAATCACATCCCAGAGAGAAGCGTAGAGCAGCACATACTTCAGTCATTCGTTCGGAACTGAGTTGGGCCACGCGTTTCCCTAATCGCTGTTGCGACACCGTAACCGCATTGTGCAGGTTTACGGCGCACGGGGACTTCATGCCGTCTTCCTCATTGAGTATGACTTCCGAAGGCACACCGCGAATGGTGGCAGTGACGGATGCAACCGTCACCGTGGATAAATAGGCAATGGCGGTGTTGCGCGTAAGCACGAGGACCGGTCGTTTTTTGTCGGGCGCGGCAAACTGATAGAGCCGAACCTCTCCTCGGGCTATTCTCGCGGCCACGTGGCCTCCGATTCCCAGCCCTGGGCTTCTGCGTCGGCTTGGGATTGTCGCGAGTAGCCCTGGCGGTCGCGCTCTTCACTGGCTCGCAGTTCCAACCGGCGGAGATGTTCCCGTAGGGCGTCGCGCACCAAAGCGGAGCGGTTTCGCTTCGTGCGCTTCGCGGCTTGGTCGGCTGCTTGCAACAGCTTTTTATCCAGTACGATTTGAACGATTTGCATATGTGGAAACTATTCCACAGCATACTCCACATTGGGGACATTTTAAAGGAAAGCCGGCGGCTAGAAGGTGGGCCATTCAAGCCTAATTTTTGGCTTGAGTGGAAAAAGCAAAACCCCCTCAGAAAAGGGGGTTTGGGCTAACCGGAAAAGGTTTCTAGCTGTCGCCGGCGACGGTGCGCACTTTACCGGGCAGAAAGTGATACGGCGGCCACGGTCCAGTCACAACCATCTGGCAGTTCTTCAGTTGCTTGGCGGCTGTGCTGTAGCGGTTTTGATACTTTTCGATCGACTTGGTGTCGATGAGGTGGGCGATATCAAGCAGCATTCCGTCAGCATCGACCTTCTTGCAGCTAACTTCTTCCTCAAGAGGATTGAAGAGCTTGTGCACCTGGACGGACAGCGCTCGAGCCTTAGTCTGGCGCTCCCGCTCACGAGACGCCTTCTCGCGCAGCTTGAGCAGGTACTCGCGGCCGACCGTGTCGGGCAGCACGATCTCTTCCATATTGCCGCGAAGAGAGCCGTCACGGACGGTCAGCTTGATCCGCATTTCGGATTTGCCGCGAAGTCGGGCAACACTCTCACAGAAAGTACGGCGGTTGGATCGAACCGCCTGGCGAATGGCATCTTCGGTGTCGAAGATCGTCCCGAAGCGGAAAGGAAGAACGGTAGCTGTTCGGAAACTCTGGCTTACAACCCGGGCATGCTCTAGAACGGACTTTTCATCGAGTTTGCAGGTTGCGCGGTCAAATTCACTGACAATAACCGCAAATTCTCCGCTCGGATAACTCATTACCGGAGCGGAATTGACTCCTTGAATTCCATCTAGAAGATAGGGACGACGGGCTCGAACACCATTCGCTAGGGTCTGGTGTTCCGTGAGGCAGTACGCGTACCACGACATGCATTCTCTCCGAATAGCACCGGGGCTCTGGGCACCCCTTTAGATTTGCTCTTTAGGCTAGGGCTGCGTTTCTACCTGGAAGATTTTGTTTTTGTTGAACAAGGTGAACGCGAAATGCCGCGTCCAAAGTCATAGTACTTCCGGTCGGTGTAATTTGCAACCATTCTTATGATGACTGCATCGCCGATTATCTCAATTTGTCACAAATACGATTTTGGCGGGCTAGCAGGGCACTTCAG